>Ga0172371_10003711_pt1 | contig 23498 bp, 16 predicted proteins | sample Lak12m_FD_114543 | JGI IMG/M metagenome (GOLD analysis project Ga0172371, IMG submission 114543) | Freshwater microbial communities from Kabuno Bay, South-Kivu, Congo - kab_022012_12m | ecosystem: Environmental > Aquatic > Freshwater > Lake | place: Democratic Republic of the Congo: South-Kivu...
AGGGTAGGATCGTGCGGCTCGTAACTGAGTGGGCCGATGCTCACGGGATAGACCGCTCGAAGCTGTTGAATGTCGGTCGTCGCAAGCCCCGGGTGCCGGACGCGGCACCTCCGCCGTCGCTCCCGTCTGGGGCGGAATCCGCGTCCTTCGCCGCTACTCGTCAGGCTTTGCACAGATTGGTCGACTCGCTCCCCGAGTCCGAGCTCCAGTCCTTCACCGTGCCGGCACGGTGGTTGCCGTATCTTGACCGAGACTGAGGCCGGTGCGTCGGCCTGGATCGCAGGTGCACTCCGTGACTGTGCGATAGTGGTCCCCGTCCCCGTCCAAGTCAGATCTGGTAGTCTTCCATGAAGGTCTGAGCACCCAAGATGTTCACTTCCACAGCGTCGCCTTCCCGGAGGCCGGCGCACGCCGCCTCGGAGCGGGACATCTCAAGCGAGAGCGGCTGGCCGGACTGGAGCCTCACGCTGACCTTGACGAGTCCTGCGACCTGCCGCAAACGTTCCACCCGGGCGATCTGGCCAGGGGCGCCCTCCGGTCCGTTGCCCACCCGGGCGGTCTGGCCAGGGGACGCTTTCGGCACGTTCCCCACGGGCTTGAGCCGGATGTCGTGCGAGCGTACGAATGCCTCGACCTTCGAACCGTCCTGCGCATCGCACCGCACGGGCATGCTGAACGCCCCCAGGTCAGCGGTCCCGCAACGCACGCTTCCCGAAAGCCGGTTGGCCGCGCCTATGAAACAGGCTACCTGCGGGCTCGCAGGTCGATCGTAAATGACTCCGGGCGGGCCAGCCTGAGCAACCTTGCCGTCGAACATGACGATCACGTGCTCGGAGACTTCCAGCGCCTCTTCCTGGTCGTGGGTCACAAGCAGAGTCGTGACGCCCGACTTCTGGTGCACGTCGCGCAGCCACTCACGCAGCTCCACCCTCACCCGCACGTCGAGCGCTCCGAACGGCTCGTCCAGCAGCAGAACACGAGGGCGCACGGCCAGCGCCCTGGCGAACGCTACCCGCTGCCTCTGACCCCCGGAAAGCTGGGAGGGGAAACGTTGTGCGAAGTGGCCAAGCTGGATGAGGTCCAGTAGCTCGTCCACCCGCTTTCGGACTTGCGGGGACGGGGTCTTCCGCACACGCAGCCCGAACGCCACGTTCTCGAAGACGGTCATGTGGGGGAATAGGGCGTAGCTCTGGAACACGAACCCTACGCCGCGCTCTCGGGCCGGAAGAGCGGTGCACTCGGCCTGGTCGATAAGCACCCGGCCGGAGTCGGGTGTGTCCAGCCCCGCAACCAGGCGAAGCACCGTTGACTTCCCTGCTCCGGACGGGCCAAGAAGCGAAGTGATCGCCCCCGCCGGGGCCTCGAAAGAAACGCCGTCAACTGCGGGCGCCGCTCCGCCCGGAAAATGCCTATGCAGGTTCTCTACCGCGATCATCGCGCGGACCTCCATTCCACTATCTTCTTCACCACCAGCGTAGCCAGGGCCAGCAGCGACAGCAGCGACGAGACGGCGAACGCTCCGGTGAAATCGTACTCGTTGTAGAGTATCTCCGCGTGCAGGGGCAGCGTGTTCGTCAGCCCTCGTATGTGGCCGGACACGACCGAGACCGCCCCGAACTCCCCCATCGCCCTGGCGTTGCAGAGGACGGCTCCGTAAAGCACCGCCCACTTGATCTTCGGAAGCGTGACCCGCACGAACGCCTGAAATCCCGTGGCCCCAAGTGTGTACGCGGCTTCCTCCGCGTCCGTTCCCTGGGCCTGGAGCGTCGGAAGGACCTCCCTTACGACAAACGGTGCGGTCACGAAGACCGTGGCGAGGATGATGCCCGGAGGAGCGAAGATCACCCTCAGCGAAAGCGCTTCCACGGCGGGGCCGAAGACACCCGAACGGCCGAAAAGCAGGACCAGCATCAAGCCCGCTATTACCGGCGAGACACTGAACGGGACGTCCAGAAGGGCAAGCAGGAAGCCCTTGCCCGGGAACTCGAACCTCGCAAGCAGCCATGCCGCTCCGATGCCGAACACCAGGTTGATCGCAACCGCGATAACCGCAGAGAGCAGCGTCAGCCGGATCGCAGCCAGCGTAAGAGGGCTTCCCACCGCGCCGAAGTACGCGCCGACCCCCTTGCTCAGCGCTCCTGCAAAGACGCATGCAAGGGGTGCGACCAGAAACAACGCGACAAACGCGAGTGCAGCAGCTATCAACGCCCGGCGCATACTGGCTCCTACCGGCAGCGCAGCGCACTGCGGCGCTGGAGGAGGTTCACCGCCAGCAGCAGCGCAAACGATGCTGCCAGCATCGCGACTGCCAACGCGGTGGCCCCTCCGTAGTCGAACTGCTCCAACTTCGTCACGATGAGCAGCGGCACGATCTCGGTCTTCAACGGCATGTTGCCGGAGATGAAGACGATCGAGCCGTACTCGCCCAACCCCCTGGCGAAAGCCAGCACGAACCCGGTTCCCAGGGCAGGTGCGATGTGCGGAAAGACCACCCGGGTAAACGTCTGCAGCCTGGATGCGCCCAGAATGGAAGCTGCTTCCTCCATGTCCGAGTCCAGTGACTCCAGCACGGGCTGCACCGTCCGGACAACGAACGGGAGGCCGATGAATGTCAGAGCGATCACGATCCCCGCCTGGGTAAAAGCAACCTTGACTCCAGCGGGTGCAAGAACGCTTCCCAGCCACCCCGTCTCCGAGTACAGGTCGGTCAACGTTATGCCGGCGACCGCGGTCGGAAGAGCGAACGGCAGATCCACCAGGGCATCCACCACCGATCGCCCGGGGAACTTGTACCTCACCAGCACCCACGCAAGCAGCGCGCCGAAAACCGCGTTGATCGCGGCCCCTGCAGCGGACGTGGCGAAGCTCAGTCGAAATGCTGCGAGCGCCCGGGGGGACGTAACCGTCGTCAGCAGACCTTCGATCGGGAACGTAGATGCGGACATCAGCAGCACCCCCAGGGGAAGCAGGATCACAAGGGTCACGTACGCGGTCGTCATCCCGAACGTGATGCCGAATCCCGGTGCGGCCCGACCACCTTTCTGAAACAGTGACTTCACTGCGCCCCCGCGAATCACAACTATTTCTATAGCATTTACGGTGTTGTAAGTCAAGCCGAATGTGCGAAGGGCCGGAACAGGATGGTTGAATCAGTTCTGGGAAACGAATGGAGCGGGTTGGCCAGCCCCGTTGAATCGTTTGGCGAACACACCGCAGCCTGACCCGTCTTGCCCGCCCGGGGCGTTGTTGTCCGGCTCCTCCGGCGTGCCCAGGATGGGGCAGCTATCCCAGGTGACGAAGAATCCGCCGGATGGGCTCGCCAGAACCGCGGGTCTGGACTGGTTGCCCGCGGTGAAGGAGTTGATGTGGAACGGCTCGTAGAGCTCCTTCAGGTCCGGGGAGATGATCCTGCCGAAGACGCCCGACTCCGCATCGACCGCGGTATCTACCTGGGTCCACACGACCACGATATGGCCGGTGTTGAGCACTGCCACGTCCATCAACGTCTCCTGGCCGGGATGGTCTCCCAATGGTCCCGACACGACCTTCTCGACGCTGTGTGCCCCGGATTCGGGCTCGATGCGGCGAGCGAGGACGTGCATCCCGTCCGGGAGATAGCCCAGGTAGGCTGCGACGTAGGCATGCTCGTCCGGGATGACACGAATTGCGGCGGGCCCCTGGCTTCCCTCGGTAGTCTGGTTCACGACGAGAGACTCCGCACCGAAAGGCGGAGCGGATCCATCGAAGGCCCTGATCACGCCGAGAACGTCGAATTCCTCGGTATGCGGGACAGCGGGTTCGGCCCTGTTGGAGCCCCAGACCACGGCAAACCCCTGGTTGGTAATGGCTTCCACTGCGACCGGCTGCGTCTCGTCGCCCGGAGTCGGCTCGATTGTCCACGCCATTTCCCCGACCGGGTCGAAGGACTCCGAATCCAGCGGGTCCGCCTGCATCAATGCGTACCTGATCCCGTAACCGGGGGGCTCCCCGCCTATCCAGGAACGCCATGCAACTGCGATCCCCTGTGCCGAGTCCGAGATGGCCACTGCCGGATCCGAGTCGTTCTCGATGTCCACGGCGTCGACCGTCGTCTCCTGCCCGCGGACTGCGCCGTCAGTGTAGTACATGGCGAGGCTGACGTCCCAGACTCCACCGTGCGCCCAGGTGAGCCAGACGACTCCGAACCCGTCGTTGAACCCGGCAATTGCCGCGTCTTCCTGGCGCCAGTTGTAGTCCGTGTTCACCTGGAACTCGGCACCCAGCGTCACTCCCTCACGGCTGAATAGCTGGCCGAAAACACCGCACCCGACCTGGTCCTGTCCCGCTACCGTGAAGTTGTCCCTGTCCACGATGTTCGGGCAGCTCTCCCACACGACCATGATGTTCTCGCCCCCTCCCAGCGCGATGTCGGGATTGAGCTGGTGCAGTTTCGTATACGAGCTGTTCACCAGCAGATCGGACACGAACCCGCCGGAGCATCCGTCCCACGCACTTTCGTCTTCGTCCTCGCATTTCGCACTGTCGGGGTAGCAGACGAAATCGTGGCATTCGTGCTCGTCCGGGCAACCGCCGCAGCTTCCGCCGCAACCGTTGTCGCCGCATTCCTTAAGATCACACGAAGGGGAGCACGCATCGGGCCCCGTGTCCCCGGAGTCCGTGCCCACCACTCCCTCCGCCTCCGCGTCCCCGCCATTCCCCTGGTCCCCCGGCCCGCCATCCCCAGTCCTTCCGTCTCCCGGCCCTCCGTCCCCCGCCCCCGTGTCCCCCGGTTCCACCGTGTCCGTCAGGTCCGCAGCTCGCTGGTCTCCGAGGCCGTCGCCGCGACGTGTGCCGTCCTGCTCCGCGTCCGCCGCCCCGTCCGGCGTCCACGGCTTCGGGTCCGACAGGCATCCCGCGGCCAGCAGCCCAACAGAGCACAAGGCCAACACCGCTCGTTCCAAGCTCAACACCATCGACACACTCCCGCGTACTTACTCCGGCACAGCCGACTCGCTGTCAAGTTAGCATCATCCCCTGCCGCGGGCAACTCTACAGCCTGGGCTCGCGGCCGGTCAGGCGCTCGGGGTCGAGGGCGGTTGCGAGTGTGTCGGCGGGCAGAACGGATTTCCCGGCCGCGATTTCACGGATAGTCTTGCCGGTCTGCGCAGACTCGTCGGCCAAGCTTGCTGCAGCATCGTAGCCGATGTACGGAACGAGGGCAGCGGCCAGGGCGAGCGACTTCTCGAAGTCGCGGCCGATTGCTTCCGCATCCGCTTTCAGGCCGGCGAGGAGCTTGGTCGTGAACGCGTCGATCGAATTGGCCAGGAGCCGCATCTGCTCAAGCAGATTGTGCGCAATCAGGGGCATCATCGTATTCAGCTCGAAGTTGCCGCTGGCTCCGGCGAGGGAGATCGCCGCGTCGTAGCCGACCACCTGCACGCAGACCATCATCAGCGATTCCGCGATGACCGGGTTCACTTTCCCGGGCATGATGCTGGAACCCGGCTGCACGGGTGGGATCCGCAGCTCGCCGAGCCCGAGCCGCGGGCCGGACCCCATCCAACGGATGTCGTTTGCGATCTTGTACAGCCCGACAGAGAGCGCCTTGAGCGCACCGGAGACCTGCACCGCCCCATCCATCGATGCTTGTGCCTGGAAGTGGTTACCGGCTTCCCGGAACGTGCACCCGGTCAGAGACGAGAGCGACGACGCCATCCTCGCTCCGAAGCTGGGATGCGTGTTCACTCCGGTGCCCACCGCGGTCCCGCCCAGCGCCAGCTCCTGGACCCGGGCGAGCGCTTCTCTGGCGTGAACCGTAGCGGTCCTCACCTGCGCCGAATACCCCGAGAACTCCTGCCCGAGCCGAATCGGGGTGGCATCCTGCAGGTGCGTGCGCCCGGTCTTCACGATGCCGTCCAATTCGGTTGCCAGGCGGTCCAGCTCGGCCTCCAGGCGGGCAAGCGCGGGCAGCAGGCGCTCCTTGGCCAGGGCCGATGCCGCGACGTGGAGAGCAGAGGGGAAGACGTCGTTGCTGGACTGCCCCAGATTGACGTGGTCGTTCGGATGAACGGGCGACCGGGCCCCGACTCTCGCTCCCATCAGCAGGTTCGCCCGGTTGGCGATCACCTCATTTGCATTCATGTTGCTGCTGGTGCCGGAACCGGTCTGGAAGATATCCACCGGAAAGTGATCGTCCAGGCTTCCCCCGGCAACCTCCAGAGCTGCCTGGCGTATCGCCTCGCCAACGTCGGGCCGGAGCAGCGAAAGCTCGGAGTTCACCGCGGCCGCTGCGTACTTGATGATGCCGATCGCACGGATCATCTCGCGGCCTATTCCACGGCCGGATATGGGGAAGTTCACCACGGCCCGCGCCGTCTGTGCGCCGTAGAGGCACCCTTCCGGGATGCTCACCTCTCCCATCGAATCTCGTTCGGACCTCGCCTTCATCTGCCCCACCTCCATTTGTGGTGCCCGCCCCACATGGCAGGCACGTTCTTCCCCGCCGACCGCGGGCGCTTCCCCTCCCGATCGCTACTGCAACATTAGGAATGCTTCGCCGTTTCTGCACGGACTCCCCGGCCTTCTTGACTTCCGTCACACGTGCACTAGGATTCCGCCCGGTTTTGGAGGTGCTTGAGATGCATCGAAGTTGTTGGTTGTCTGCGCTTGCCGGCGCTGCGGTCCTTGCTGCAGCGTGCGGGAAATCGCCGGGAAATGAGCCGAGTAGTACCCCCACCGCCCCCGAGAGGGAAGTTCCGACTACACCCCCCACCGCCCTCGGTACAGCCTCGGGCACCGCCCCCGAGGGGGCGGCGGGGCACGGGCTTCGGGAAGAGCCCATCCCTCCCACGCTTGGCCTTGGAGGCCGATCCCCGGAAGGAACGGCCGTGCCGGAAGGCACTGACCCGCCCCCCGCCACGGAGGTGACGGCCGGTGCGCAGCCACCGCCGTTGGGGGGACGCGCTGGAACGGCCGTGCCGGAAGGCACTGACCCGCCCCCCGCCACGGAGGCGGAGGTCCAGGGCGTCTTCGCTCCGCCCGAGTTCAAGGACGTGGAGGAAGACAAGTTTGACCGCCGCAGGCGCGTGCGGATGCAGGACTTCCTCAGGAAAAGCTACCGTCACAAGATCACGGACGAACGCGTGATCGAGGCAATGGGCAAGGTCCCCAGGCACATGTACATGTTGGCAGAAGACCGGGAGCGGGCATACGATCAGATGTGGTTCAAGGTCGGCTATGGGCAGACTATCACCGACCCCGGCATGGTCGCATATATGACCCAGCTCATCGCAGTAAAGCCGGATGAAAAGGTGCTGGAGATTGGGACCGGGACCGGGTACCAGGCATCGGTCCTCGCCCAGCTCACTCCCACGGTCTACTCGATCGAGATCGTGGAGAAGCTCGCAACGCGTACCCACAAGCTGCTGGATCGACTCGGCTACGGCGAGACGGTGATCAAGCGCAAGATTGCGGACGGGTATTTTGGGTGGGAAGAGAATGCGCCCTTCGACAAGATCATAGTCACTTGTGCGGCGGACCACGTGCCGGTCCCGCTTCTTCAGCAGCTCAAGCCGGGCGGGCTCATGGTGGTCCCTGTCGGCCCGAGGTACCAGCCGGGCAAGCTGCATTTCATCGCCAAGGACGACGGTGGGCAGGTCCACACAAAAGTCCTTTCTACGGTCGAGTTCGTCCCCATGACGCGACTGGTGAAGGGCAAGATCCGATAGCTCGCGCTTGACATAGATCAGATATAAAGGACAACATACCCGCCGGGGAGGATGCCATGCGCAGAGCTTGCATAGCTGTGACGCTGGGCGTGTTCACGCTGCTGTCCGTGGGTTGCTCGAAGGGGAGCAGCGCTGCGATCGACAATCCGACCGAGAAGGCCCCGGCGGTTGAATCGAAGCGCGTGGGTAAGCCGGGAAGCGATGCGGAACCGAAGGCAGCAAGCGGCCCGATCCTGATGGTGGTTGCTCAGGAAGGGTACCGGGACGAGGAGCTGAGTGTCCCGCGGGACGCGTTTGAAAAGGCCGGTTTCAGCATAGTCGTTGCTTCCAGCGTCGCCGGAGAGGCGAAAGGTGCGCTGGGAGGAAGCACGAAGGTGGACGTTGCAATCAAGGACGTGACGCCCAAGGTGAAAGACTACTCCGCAGTGGTGTTCGTCGGAGGTCCCGGCTCCGCCGTCCTGCACAAGGACAAGGACGCACACGATCTCGCACGGGCTGCCGTGAAGGAAAAGCGAGTGGTCGGCGCCATCTGCCTGGGGCCGTTCATCCTGGCCTACGCCGGCGTGCTGGGGGGCGTCAGCGCCACGGTCTGGACCGGCGGCAAGTTCACGCCCGAGGAATTTGCGAAGCAGGGCCCGCTATATCGGAAAGGGCCGGTCGTGACGGATGGGCTTTTCGTGACCGGGGACGGCCCGGGCGCCTCGGCCGAGTTCGCCGACGCGATCTTGAAGCTTCTCAAGTAACCCGGAGGAAACAGGATGCGATACCTGCCCGTTGCTGCGTGTACATGTGTGCTGCTGGCGGCGGCTTGCTCGGCAGCATCGTCTGCGGGAGGGCAGCGTGTGAGCTCCGCCAGGGCCGGGGCGTTGGTTCTTGAGGACATCAAGGGCCGCGACGTGCGATTCTCGGACCTGCTCGGCAAGCGCGTGGTGATGGTCAGCTTCTGGGCGACCTTCTGCAAGCCGTGTGCGGCGGAGATGCCTTTCTTGCAGCAGCTCCACGAGAATTACGACGGCGAAGGGCTGACGGTCATCGGCATCAGCCTCGATACAGCGGACACCGAGAGTCTCGTGGCGCCTTTTGTTTCGCGCAACAACTACACGTTCTCGATTTGCATCGACAGGCAGAGCGACGCGGCCGCGGCCCTGAACTCCAAGAGCGTCTTGCCGTATCTCGTCGTGTTCGGGAGGGATGGTAAAGTGGCGCTGCAGAAGGACGGTTTCGCTCCGGGAGACAGGCCCGCACTGGAGAAGCTGGTCAAGGACCTGCTGGCGGTCGAGCCCGCGTCCACCGAATCCCATGGGTCGTGAAGTGAGCACTCGGACCTCGGCCATTCCCCCGGTCTTCCTGGCAGCCATGGGCGTTCTGCTTGCGCTGCCCGAACCTGCCGCGGCCCAGCTTTTCAGCGTCGGAGATTTCGATTTTTCGCTGACCGAGACCTTGTACACGGACTGGCATTACGGTCAGGATTTTTCAGCACACCTGACCGACGAGAACACAGGGGAAACGACTGCCAGGAACGGTAGCTACAACTACTCGGACGTGAAGAACCGTCTTAACGTGACCGCTGATTCGAGCTGGTTGCAGGCCGGGCTTCGACTGGACACCGCGACCTTCATCGGGCCTCCGAAAGGGTCGGCCGACGAGGACCTTGCGTATGAGCAGTTCGCAAGGAGATTCGACGATGACTACAGGGTCGAGAAAGTGTTCGCCAAGTTCAGAAATCGGGAGCTGACACTGGAAGTTGGCGACTTCTACGGATGCCTCGGCAAAGGCATTGCGCTCTGCATCAGGAAGATAGATGAGCTGTCGCTCGACTCGACGATCAGAGGCGGGAAAGGCGCGTACCGAAACGACCTCGTCCAGGTGACCGCGCTGGCCGGGCTCAGCAATATCGTGAACGTGGGAGACAAGGTGGAAGAGCGGCTCGAAGATCCAAACGACATCATCATGGGTTTCGAAGGGCGCTTGACCCCGTTCCCGTGGCTTGCGGTGTCTGTCCACAGTTCACTCATCAGGGATAAGGGAGACATGGACCGAGTGGTCGCCACCGGGAACTCAACCTGGCGAGAGCAGATCGCGGTCATGGGCGTCACTGCTTCCGCTCCCGACCTGCTCGGGCATGGCTCGCTGTTCATTGAATTCGATAAGATGGCAAACGAGGGGGTCGTTCAGACCCTGCCAGGTGCAGAGCCGCAGGATGTGACTGTCGAGGATGACGGCAGGGCTCTCTACGCCGCAGCTACTGCGGACTGGTCTCCGTTTCATCTGCTGGCCGAGCTCAAATGGTACGAGGGATTCGAGGGCTGGGGCGTGCCCGGAAAGAACGTCCAGCCCGCGGTCGGGACCGGCGAGTTCGTCTATTACTCGGCGTTGCCCCCGCTTGAAGACGAAGCCATGTTCGTACGATCTCTTGACCCCTACGACGTCGTGGGGGGCAGGATCCGGCTCGACGCGGAGATCCCGCCCACTTCCTCCGTCCTGTTTTCCAGCTACGCTCATTTCGATTCAACCGAGGACTACGCGGAAAAGGAGGCTGACCAGAATGTCCGCCACCTGATCGTCGGAATCGAGCAACGCATCGACAGTCTTGCGGTCGTGGCCAACCTGTCGGGAGGCAAGCGCTGGGAGAAACTCGGGCTGGACGACAGGGCCATGATCCACGTCGATGGCGACGTCCATTTCCCGTTGGTCGGGCCGCATTCGCTTGAAATCGCAGGCAGGCACGAGAGCTATGACGAGACTTCCCCTTCCGGCGACTTCTCGATCTACAGGGCAGCGGCTTCGTACACCCTTGCCCCGCTCTTCTCCTTTTCATTAATAAGGGAGTTCTCCGACCAGCCGGGGCCTGCCGCCGGTGCCGGAGATAGCTTCTGGGATAGTCTTGGCCTGGACCTCGGGCGCCACGCGTACATGTCCGCGGAGGTCGTGGCCCGCTTCACAACGGATTCCTATTTGAAACTGATCGGCGGAACCACCCGCGGCGGCCTTCGCTGCGCCGGCGGCGTCTGCCGCACTTTCCCCCCTTTCGAGGGGGTCCAGGGGGAGTTGACGTTGCGGTTCTGACCGCGACGTTGCACGCATGGCGGATACAAGCGGAACAACGACCAAGACGGTATGCGGGCTGGTGAACCTGACCGTCCGCTGCAACCAGGACTGCCTTTTTTGTTGCGACGGGGGCGACAAGAAGTCGGGTTATCACCTCTCTACTGAAGAAGCGCTGCAACATATACGGGCAGTAAGGGAACGCGGGGCCTCTTCTGTCACGCTGATCGGCGGCGAGCCTCTGGTGCGCAAGGACATCGTCGAGATTGTTGCGTTCGCTTCGTCGATCGGTCTCAGGGTAGGGCTCACCTCCAACGGCACAGCGCTCACCAAGGGGCTTCTGGATCGCCTCGTGCGCTCCGGTCTCACGTCGATCGAGATCTCCGTGCACGCATTCGACCCCGACTTGTCGAGGGCCATCAGCAGGCGTTCGTTCACGCCGGAGAGACAGGCCCGGGCACTGGCCGTGCTGGCGGACATGACAAGGGACAGGCCGGGAGTCTCCATCAACTTCGTGCTCTTCTCCAAGAACTGGCAGGAGCTTCCGAAAGTCGTCGAGACTGTAGCGGACCAATACGCTTTCGTGGACGAGCTGTTCATCAACTTCGTTGATCCCGTGGGCTATCCTGCCCGCGACCATGGGCTGGTGCCGCGCTACTCGGAGATCGGCCCCACCCTCCGCAAGTCGCTTGACCTCGCCAGGAGCCGCACCCTGCGTTTCACCGTGGACTCGGTGCCAGGATGCATCCTCGGACCGTACTTCCTGTTCCTCCGGGCGACCCGAGAGAAGCTGCGCGGCGTGCTGTACGCCAAGGATACGCTGGGCGTGGTCACCAACGACCCCGACGCAGACGTGTCCCAGTACTACCGGGTCCCCGCTTGCAGCAGTTGCGCCATCCGCACCCTCTGCCCCGGCGTGAACTTCAGGTACCTCGCAATCCACGGGGATTCCGAGTTCTCCCCCGTCACCAGGCAGACCGTGCAGTCCATGGACGTCGCAATCCCCCCCGATCTCCACGGGTTGGATGTGCTGCGTTGCCTGGCAGATTCGAGTCCCCCAAAGCCAGCTCCCGAGCTCGGCACCAACGGCTTTGGTGCTCGGATCTCTCGAGTCCCCCCTCCGGGGGGACAAGGGCCGGAGCGAAGCTACGGCCCGGAGGATGGAGTAGCTGGATTGGGCGCCAGTCCCCGGGCCTCGCCGGACCTCTGCCTGAGCGTCTCCTCCCGCTCCAACAACCGCTTCCTGCTTGCGCCGGACGAGGCGCCGGCCTCGGTCGAGCCCACTGCCGGCGAAGTGGCCCGCTTCCTGAGCGGCTACAAAGCTGCACGGGTCTTCGTGTGCGGCGGTGAGCCGACCCTCCGAGCCGACCTGGCCGTGCTTGTGAAAAGCGCGTCCCGCCTGGGTCACCGGGTGGTCCTCTGCACCAACGGCCGGCGATTCGCTTACGCCGAGTACGCAGCGGGTCTGCGGAACGCTGGACTCTCATCCGCCCGCGTGCTGCTGCACTCCGCGGTCGCGGAAGTCCACGATGCCATGGTGGGCGCGGCTTCCCACGCGCAGACCGTCCAGGGCCTCCGGAGCCTGCGCACGCTTGGGGTCGAGGTGACCGTCGAGGTCGTGGTGACGGAGATGAACGTATCCGGCTTGCGCAGCCTAGTGGAGCTCTGCAGAGCCGAAGGATGCGGCGTGCACTTCGTGCCGGCCCCCATGGACCCGTCTGCAGCAGCGCAGGCTATCGCGGATGCGATTGAGTTTGGCCTTGGTCTGGGAATCGACCGATCCAGGCTCTCGTTCGAGCGTCTCGGATGCTGCCTCATGGAGTCCTGCAAGGGCATGGAGCTGCGTTCCGTGGATGACCTTCCCGAGATGTCCGGTCGGCCGCGGCCGCCGCGTCCCATGCCAGCCCCCTGTCTCAGGTGCGAGCTGGCCGACCACTGCTCTGTTCTCCCGCCGGGGCTCATCGAACGGTTCGGAGCAAGTGCGCTGAAGCCAATCGGGGCGGCACATTCGCACGACCTGATTTTCTCACCCTCGGGAACGATCCCCTGGTTCGATCCCGCAAGGTGCCCCCACGCCGCAGCAGGGGTAGGAAGCCCCGTGGAAGCTCTGGTGGACCGCTCCGGCAGTAGACGCTCAGGCGGTGGAAGACCAACGGAAGGAGAGGGACTGGCAGAAGAGCGTGAGCTTGGGGGCGGAGGACGGCGTCCGGACGGAGCGGCAGAGGCGAGCGGCAGGCATCTCGAGCTTTGGCGGGTGGATCCGGAGACGGGTGGTCCAGGTGCTCCGTTGCCGCGGCCGCGGATCGTCGAGGTGCTGGCGGCAAAGAACGCCCGCGGCTTCGTTCGGGTGCCCGGCGAGGACGGACGGCCCGGGGCCGTGCTGAATCTCCATCCCGCGTGTCGGAAATGCCTGCGCTTGCACAAGTGTGCGGGCGTTTTCTCAGCGTCATTCGATCGCGAGAAGGAGACTGCCGGCTTCGCGTCCACGTGGCGCAAGCGCAGGCGGGGCGAGGGCGCTGGCGGCGAGATCTTCCGGGAAGGCCCGGAGCGCACGGATGCCGGAGCGGCATCGACGGATGCGGGGACTTCGATAATCGAAAGTGGGATGAACTCCGGTCTGCAACAAATGAAGGTTCGTCTTTCGAATATCGAAAACATCGATTCGTGGCTGGACGCCTTCGTCGAGAGCGCAAAGCCGGGGGAAAGGGCGATCATCCGGTCCCGGTTCCCCAGCGCGTGGCTGGGGCGCACGGATGAGGCGGCGGGAGCGCCCGCGATGCCGTGGTGGATCGTGGACAGGGCAAAGGGCCGGAAGGTGGCCCTGAGATCATACGACCTGGACGGAGCGGAGCGCGGCGCCTGGTCGCTGGAGATCGAACGCACCCGTGAAGTCCCTCCGGACTGGTTCTACGAGCGGCTTGGCACCGTCTTCATCCTGAGCGAATGCCCGTCACGATGCATCATGTGCAGCGTCCGAAAGCTGTACGAGGAGAAGCTGACGCCGCTTCCGACGATCTACCGTGTGCTGGAGGAGTTCAGGCTGTGCGGCTATACGAGGATCGATTACTTCGGCGGTGAGCCGACGGTCCGTGACGATCTCCCGGACATCATCGGGTACGCCACGTCGCTGGACTGCTACTCGGACATCATAACCAACGGTATGCCCATGACCCGCGAAGTTGCTGCCCGGCTGGCGGACGCGGGCTTGTCCCTGGCGATGGTCTCCGTTGACGGCCCCGATGGAGCGACTCACGACGCGATCCGCGGTGTGCCCGGGGCGTACGAGAAGGCGCTGGCGGGGCTTGGCGCCATCCTGGAGCAGCCCGGCGTGGAGGTGAACATCGACACCGTGATCCTCCCGCAGAACTACAAGCTCATGGCAAAGCAGGCCGAGCTCGCTGCGAAGCTGCGGGCAACCCACGTGAATTTTTTCTTCTGCGTGTGCGGGCCGATTGCCGCGCCCACGCCGATGTGGCTTTCGCAGGAGCAGCTCACGGAGTTCCACCGCGACGTGTTGCCGAGAATCAGGGATATCGCGAAGAAGGCCGGGATCACCTTCACCCTGTCGCCGGACCTCCCCGACGAAAGGGCCGAAGAGCACATCGCAAGGATCTCGTCGGGGACCTACAACCCATTCTTCGAGACGCCCGAGACCTGCGCAGGGCCCCTGGACGAGATCTACGTGACGCTGCAAGGAGACGTTTTCCCGTGCACGTCTCCAACGATCCTGGAAACTTCCCACGTAGTTGGAAACATCTTCGAAAAATCGCTCATCGAGATCCTTTCCGACCAGCCGATGCGCGAGTTCGCAAAAGTGGCCGGCCACGTGGACGCGTGCCGCATGTGCTTCCGCTGCCACGTCGAGCCGCGCATCGAGCGCCGCTTTGAGGACGCCCGCAAGAAACTCAAGGATCGTGCTGGCGCACCGCTGCCCCCGCGTGAGCGAAGGGACTCCGAGTAGCCGCATCGGCCGTCGCCGCAGCCATGCACCCGCCCCGCAGACCTCTCCTCACGGGCGACATCCGAGTAGCTGCATCGGCCTTGGTCGTTGCCCGCGTGCACGGCTCCTGCCACGCGTGGATCACGCCCTGCTGGCAAGCGCTCGCAGCAGTTTCCGCGACAGCGGTCCGCCGGCCCGGAGATGCAGGCGCCGGGCGTCGCCCGGAAGGATCTCGATGGTGATCTCGAGGACATCGGGCGGGAACGCGGTCCGGCACCTGTCGAACCACTCGATCACGAGAGGTGCACCGGTCGAGAGGAGGTCAGGAAGGCCCAGCCCCTCCAGCTCGTCCGGGTCTTCGATGCGGTACAGATCGAGGTGCAGCAGCGGCTTCTTCGGGCCGTCGTAAACATTGAGGATTGTGAACGTGGGGCTGTTCACCACCGTAGTCGCCGGGATGCCTGCCCCTCGCGCAATCGACCGCGTCATCGTCGTCTTGCCGGCCCCGAGATCGCCCACCAGCCCGACAATCTCACCACCGGCAAGCAGCTTGCCCAGCCTCCGCCCGGGTCTCTCCGCTTCCCCCCCGGCAAGCAGCTTGCCCAGCCGCCGCCCGAACGCCGCCGTGCCGCGCTCGTCGCTCACCTGGATGGCCGCTATCCTATTGTCTCTGTTCCCCGCCATACCTTCGGACCTTTCTCATGCGTTGCTCAGAGCCGACCCTGCGGGCTGCATTCGCAGAATCCCGCGCCGTGGCTCCCTCTCCAACGCCGACGAGACTAGCAGCGTGGACAGATGGCGGTCAAGGCGGGATCCGGAGGCCGGTGAATCGCAGGGGCACCAGATCAAACACCGGGAAGTCGGAGCGTGTGATGCCAGGCGATGTGGCAACCCGTTGCCGTTCACGGAAGCGGCAGGAGCGGTACTCCGGACCGGGTGGCAGCAGAGCGAAGTTTGTCGTCGAACGTGCACAGGCAGGCGCCCACGCGCTGCGCCAGCTCCAGATACGACGCGTCGTACGCGGAAAGGGCGTGCTCAAGCGCCAACCTCCTCGATGATGCCAGCACGCTTGCCGCTGACGGCCCGTCGGTCTCCAGCGGGATCGAGGAGACCAGATCTGCGATGCGTTCCCCCTGCGATGGAGTGATGCGCCCCTTCCGCTGCGCCGTGGCCAGGCCGTTCGAGACCTCGTACCACCATAGCGCCGGCACGACTATCCGGGCGCCCTCGGGCAGCGACGAAAAACCCCGCTGCGCTGAGGCGGACGACTCGTCCGGCAAGCCCAGGGCCAGGGCAAAGGAAGCGTCGATTACCCAGGCACTCATCTCCTCCTGCCCTCCTCAACCAGAGATCGAACGGGGAGCTTGCCCCTGATCCCCGCTCTCACCTGGGCCAGCTCCCCGGCGAGCGAAGCGAAACTGCCTCCCTTGTCGGGATCCACGAACGGCACCAGCCTCGCTATCGGCCTTCCCCGCCGCTCGACGATGAAAGATTCACCCTTCTCGGTCCTTCGCAGCAACTCCGCCAGGCGCGTCTTCGCCTCGAACGAGCCGACTCTGTGAACATGTGTGCTCACGGCGTCCCTCCCTGTCCCAACCAACTAGTTTATTAAACCAGTTTAATATGTCAAGCCCCCCACGCTCCGGGCTCCGCTTTGATATTTCAGGCATCACGCCCCCGGCCCCGGTATTCCGGCACAAGCTCGCGCCTTGACCCGGTGCGTCGTAACCGGTAAGTTACATCGGGCGTTGGGGGATTGGGTTGCTGCGAGCGCGCTACTGCACGAGGTTGATGGTCCTCTCGACGGGGATGGTCCTATCGGTCGGCATGGGCCTCACGATCGGATCGTGCTCATCCGATCCCACGGAAGCCAACCCGTTCATCAATCTGATCGATGCCAAGGATGACGGGCTCCCGGAGGGAGAAACCACGGGTCCGGTCGAATGGGTGCCGGACCTTTATCCTGAGGGAAGCGACGGACACTCCGACGGCCAGGGAGAAGAGAGTGTCGGCGACCTGGAGGGCACGGAGGGGGGAGAAGAGAACGGGGGCGCGGATGGCCCGGAAGGCGACGGCGCAGGCGGAGATGTCGATGCTTTCGCGCCGGATGCCGACGGGTGGGGGCAGGACGGAGGCGGGGAGGACGGCGGCGGAGATCCGGACGGGACAGGCGAAACGGACGGCGGGGACGCGGACGTGACGCCTGGGAAATGCAATCCGCCGTGCGGGTTGGGCGAGCTCTGCATCGGGGGAGATTGCATCTGCACTCCCAAGTGCCTTGGGAAAGAATGCGGGGACGATGGATGCGGCGGCCTCTGCGGCATCTGCCCGATGGGATCCGAGTGCCTGATCTCCGGGACGTGCTCGTGTGTTCCGAACTGCGAGGCGAAGGTGTGCGGGGACGACGGCTGCGGCAGCTCTTGCGGCTATTGCCTGCTGCCTGATGTCTGCCTGGACGGAGGATGCGTGTGCATCCCCGATTGCACCGGCAAGACGTGTGGCGACGACGGCTGCGGCGGCTCCTGCGGACCCTGCCCGCCCCTCCACCAGTGCGACCAGGGAACGTGCAGCTTGTATTGCCCGACTTGCCCGAACCTGGGAGGGAACTGCCCCCAGACAGTCCACGGGGACCACATGTACTACTTCTGCACATCGCCCCGGAGATGGGACAAGGCGGTAAACAAGTGCGAGGAATCGGGAACACATCTGGTGACGATCTCCTCCCCGGACGAGAACTCGTTCGTGAGCAGCTTGACTGGGGGCGCCCAGGTGTGGCTCGGGTACTATGAATCGTGGTTCAATTGGCACTGGGTGAACGACGAGCCCAAGGGCTACGAAGCATGGGCGGACGGGCAACCCGACGACGGCGACATCTGGACGATCGAAGATTGCGCACACATGTGGCCCGGCGGCGTCTGGAACGACAACGAGTGTCACGTTGAGTTGTTCTACGTCTGCGAGTACGAGCCGTTCAAATGAACAGGGAAGACAGTGCAACTCTGGATGCGGGGAAAGGCGAGGAGCGGGCGGGCCCCCGCCCGGTCGCGACCTCCTCGACGGTAAGGCAGCTCAGGCTGGGGAAGCAGGTTTTCTCGATTCTCCTTGGTCTGGCAATGACCGCGGCAAGCCTTGGGGTGGCATATGCGATGGGCCCCATCCCAGTCTGGGTCGGCCTGGAGAAGTCTTCTTTCCTGGCTCCCCCGTGGTACATGGCGACCGCCGCGCTTCCTTTCGGAATCCTGATGGCGGAAGCGCTCATCGATTTCCGCGAGCACCGGTTCACCGCCCGGGGAACCTGCCTGGTCGTGTCCGTCGTCCTGCTCGGCGTGGCTCATTCGGTCAAGTATCTTGTCCCCCTGCCGCTCAGCGGGCACGGCGTCATTCTCGGCTTCTTCCTTGTGCACGAGATGGTCGAGCGAAGGGAAGGCCGCGGGTGGAAGCTCCTGCTGGGCCTCGCTGTCCTCATCCAGGCAACGTGGTACAAGCTCTTCCTTTGGGCAGACCCCGCGTCGCTGCTCGCCGGCATAGGTCTCGGCCTGATCGTCTGGTCCGGCCAGCGCGTCTTCATGCTCAGCCGAAGGTAACGAGACCCCCCACCGCCGGCGGTTGCGCCGCCGACACCGCCCCCGGCGGGGGCGGCGGAACAGTGGTTTTCTTGCACGCACACATGTTGGGGGTAACATCTCCGGAAGGGGGTGTGCCATGAACGTGAGAGCATGGGTGCGCGTTGCGGTTGTCTTGATGCTGGCTGCTTGGAGCTCGGCCTGCGGATCGTCGGACAGCTCCGGGTCGGTGGACGTGCCTCCGGATGTCATCGAGGAAACGCAGGACACGGGCGGCGGAGGTGACGTCGACGGCACACCTCAGCTCGATGTGACCCCGGTGAGCTGCAACCCGGGCGAATTCGTCGAGGCCAAGGCGGGAAGCTGCTTCAAATGCAACGAAGCCGGCGACGGCTTCGATGGCGCAGGTGAGGACGTCGACGACGCTAACCCCTGTACCGACGACTCGTGCATCCCGGCAGCAGGCGTCGTCCATGAGAACAACACCGCGCCTTGCGACGACGGCGACGCCCAGACCACGGGCGACATCTGTAAGGACGGGACCTGCGTCGGCATCCCGGTCGCCTGCGACCCAGGCAAATACAAAGAGGTCGGAGGGAAGTGCTTCCAGTGCGACGAAACCGGATCCCAGTTCGTAGGCGACGGGACGCTGATCAACGATGGAAAGGCGTGCACCGAGGACTCGTGCGAAGCGGAGGCCGGCGTGGCCCACGAGAATCTCGACGGACCCTGCGACGACGGCAATCCCAAGACAACCGGCGACGTGTGCGTCGCAGGTGTCTGTGCCGGAGCACTGTTGGTTTGCGAGCCCGATACCTGGCTTCTTGGCGAGAACGGGTTGTGCATTCTCTGCAACGCAGACGGTACGGGCTTCGAGGGTGACGGCCAAACCGTGGACGACGAGAACGTGTGTACGGACGATACGTGCGACGCGGCGTCGGGCGTTCTGAATTCGTTCAATACAGCGGCTTGCGACGACTACGACCTGAAGACCGGCAACGACACGTGCGACCAGGGCGTCTGCGTCGGCCAGCCCGTCGTCTGCGAGCCCGAGAAGTTCGTGGAGGACAACGGCAAGTGCCCCCTGTGCGACGTCGATGGCGCCGGTTACGTCACGGAAGGGAGCACGGTCGACGACGACGAGGCGTGCACGACGGATACCTGCGACCCGGAAATCGGCGTCCTGCACACGTACGTCGAAGGACCGTGCGACGACGGCGATGAGCTGACCGTGGGCGACGTGTGCGTCGATGGGCAGTGCGTGGGCACGGCCCTTGTTTGTCCGGCCTCCGAGTATTTTGAAACTGAAGGGCTCTGCGCCAAGTGCAACGGCGACGGCACCGCGCTCGAATCTCAGGGCGACGCGATCGATGACGAGAACGTCTGTACGGACGACGAGTGCGAAGCTGCTGCCGGCGTCGTCCACGGCTTCAACACCGCCGCGTGCGACGACGGCGACCCGGCCACGGGCCAGGACGCCTGCGACCAGGGCGAGTGCAAGGGCGTTGAGATCAAGTGCGAGGCAGGGGACTGGGTCACCGACAACGGGCAGTGCTTCCTCTGCAACGGCGACGGCACCGGCTATGATGGCGACGGCGTTGCGATCGACGACGGAAACGTGTGCACGGACGATGCGTGCGATCCCGGGACCGGGGTGACGCACGAGAACAACTCCGACCCCTGTGACGACGGCGCGGCCGAGACGACAGGCGACCTGTGCGACGCAGGCGAGTGCAAAGGGACGCTTGTCGCATGCCCGGCCGGGGATTACTACGAGGACGCGGGGCTCTGCTTCCTGTGCAACGGCGATGGCACCGCGCCGGCAGACGAGGGGACGGCGATCGACGACGGAAACGTGTGCACGGACGACGAGTGCGACCCCGGCGCCGGCTCGCAGCACTACTTCAACTCCGCGCCGTGCGACGACGGCAACCCGGACAACTTCAACGACGCGTGCGATTCCGGCGTCTGCGCAGGGGCCGAAGTGCTGTGCGATTCCGGCGACTATTTCATCTGGAAGGGCCTTTGCCACCTGTGCAATGGCGACGGCACCGGAGTTGAAGGGGCCGGTGCGGCCATCGACGACGGCGACGCCTGCACCGACGACTTGTGCGACCCAGGGCTTGGTGTGTTCCACGACTTCAACGAGGCGCCATGCAACGACAACGACCCGGCCACGGTAAACGACCACTGCGACTTGGGAGCATGCGTCGGCGACGTGATCGTGTGCCCGCCTGGAGAATGGGTGGACGTGGGCGAAGGCTGGTGGTGCCAGAAGTGCGACCCGACCGGCACCGACTGGGTCGACGATGGTCTCGCTACGGACGACGACGAAGACTGCACGCTGGACAAGTGCGATCCAACCCTTGGAGTGATCCATCTCCCGCAGCAGGGGGAATGCTGGGACGACAACGAGTGCACCGTGGACGACGTGTGCGTCAACGCAGTGTGCACCGGCACTCCGGTTGACTGCAACGATTTCAGCGGGTGCACGCAGGATGGCTGCGACCCAGCGGTCGGCTGCGTCCACAACGTGACCGCGGCCAAGTGCGACGACGGCATTGCGGCGACCCTGGACGACGTCTGCGTCGGGGGCATCTGCGTGGGCGACCTGGACCCGGACCAGGACGGGATCCCGAATCAGGGAACGGGCCCCCTCTGCGACGGCCCCGGCTTGGTGCTCGGGTGCGTGGACAACTGCCCCTACGTCTCCAACGACGGGCAGGAGGACGTGAACAACGACGGCATCGGCGATGCTTGCACAGAGCCCAGGTTCTGGATGCGCATAAAGACCGACGAGAAGGTCGTCGCACTGACCTTTGACGACGGCTGGGACGATGCTGCGTTCAACGGCATCCTCAAGGCCCTCGACGCGGGGCCTGCCTCCGGATCGTTCTTCATCATCGGCCAGCACCTGACCGACGGAACGCTGAATTCCGAAACCCTGGTCAAGGCCCGCAACGGCGGACACATCCTGGGCAACCACACGTTCACGCACTCGGTGGGCACGGACACTGCCTCGTGCGTAAGCGAGATGCAGCAGGCAGAGCAGGCGTTTGCCGCGATCGGTGTCGGCTCGATCAAGCCTCTGTTCCGCCTGCCCAGCCCCGACGAGACACAGCCACCTCTTTGGATCTACCCGGCGATGAAGCAGCTCGGGTATACGGAGATGGTGCTGGCGAACTTCGACTCCAACGACTGGGCCGAGCCGCCGCCGCCGGTCGATGGGATGGTGAGCTGCATCGTGGACCAGGTGGAGCCCGGCGACATCATCTCTTTCCACGTTGGGCCGGAAGTCACGCCCCAGGCCCTCCCCGCACTAATCGACGGGTTGGAAGCCAAGGGCTACCTGCTGGTCAACCTCGAGCAGATCATGGCATACGGCGAGCCCGAGTTCTTCACCGACACCGACCTCGTCAAAGGCTGCTGGGACTACTACTGAGGTTCCACGACCGAGGCACTTCGGCTTGCACGCTTGCCGCAGCGCAAATATGATGCTTCCCGTGTGTGGAGACGAGACAGGCGGGCCGATCGGGCGAAGCGTGGATCTGGGCAGGTGCGCCGTCTCCGGCCACCTGGTGGTCTTCCTCCGATCCCGATGGGGCGACATGGCGCTGCTGGCGCACCTGGCCCCGTTCGCCCATGACGCGGTCGCGACTGGGAACTCCGTTGCGGTCAGAGGCGTTCTCGCCCCGGTTCCAGGCAAGGAGCCCGACCTGCGGCGGGAGCTGACTGAGCGGGCGCGGGAGCTGCTCTCAGACGAGTTGCACGTGATGGAGAGGATTCTCAAGCGCGGCCATGCGGGCCGCGCCGACCGCGCCGGTGGTGCTCCCGCTACCGCCGCGGCAATCGGGCGATCCTCCCCGGCTGATCCGTTCCGGTTCTCTCAGGGAGAGCGCGTATCGTACTCGGTAAAGGTCCCGCCCAAGTCGCAGGAGGTCAAGATCGAGGTGGGTCCCGCGGGCGTGTTCCCCTTCAAGGTCATGCATTACTCCGCCGGGATAGCCATCGAGGCCCGTCGACCCGGGCAGTCGCAGCTTTCCCCCGCGGAAGAGACCTACGCCCGGCAATTCTTCCTGGTGACGGTGGCCAGGTACCTCCTTGGCGAAGCGCCCCCGCGACTCAAGGCCCCTTCGGACGCCGAGGGGTCTTCCGCCAACGCGATCCCCTCGTTCAACCTGGATCTCGCTGCCGGGGAGGTGGACTGGCGCCCCCTGGAAACCTTCGCATCCATGCTGGCCGCGAAAAATGCGCCGACCTACGCCCTGGTCAACGTCGAGCTGCCTTCCCAGTGCGAGCAACTCTGCCTTTTCTGCGAGAAGAACAGGGAAGGAACAGGGCCGGAGATCCTGGACCGCGGCGAGGCCGTCGGGCATATAGACAGGCTGCGCACGATCCTCGGAGGTGATCCCCATGCTCGGACCCCCTCGCCCGCCTGCGGCGGGGAAGGCGAACACACGCCCTATTCGCCCTCCCCACGCAGTGGGGAGGTGGCCGCCGCCGGGCGGCCGGAGGGGTCCGAGTTGAGGCCACCACCCACGGAGGTGGCCGCCGCCGGGCGGCCGGAGGGGTCCGAGTTGAGGCCACCACCCACGGAGGTGGCCGCCCGCATCGATATTTCCTTCGGCGGCAAAGACTGCCTTTGCTCCAACGTCCTGGCTGAGGCTCTTGCCGCGGTCCGGTCGATCCCCGGCGTGGGCCGGGTGAACCTGGTCACACCGGGGACGAGACTTGCGGACCCGGGCATCATTCAGCTTCTGCTTTCCCACCGAGTGGACCTTCTCACGCTGACACTCCTCGGTCCCGACGCTGCCGTGCACGACAAGGTTGCAGGCCGTCCCGGAGCATTCGATGCGCTGATGCGAGGTGTCGCGGCTGCGAGCGCCGCGGGAATCGCTGTCGAGTGGAACACTGTCGTCGTCAAGGCGAACATGCAGCATCTCCCAGATACGTTGTTTGCTTCTGCCAGCATGGCCTCGGGACGTGCGGAGGACAGCGAAGGGTCGATGGTCGATGGTCGATGGTCGATGGCTGGCCGTGTGCCGGACAACGGGGTGAGAGTACTGCATTACGTGGCAGATCCCGGTGCGCCGATGAGAACCTTCAAGCGATGCTGTCCGAGATACTCGGACTTCGGCGAGTTGCTAGCCGAGCATCGCAAGGATCTGGAAGGCCGGATCAGGACCATCCACTACGTGCCGTGGTGCACTCTGCCCGAGTGGGCCTTGCCGCTCGCCGGCCACT
>Ga0172371_10003713_pt1 | contig 23487 bp, 27 predicted proteins | sample Lak12m_FD_114543 | JGI IMG/M metagenome (GOLD analysis project Ga0172371, IMG submission 114543) | Freshwater microbial communities from Kabuno Bay, South-Kivu, Congo - kab_022012_12m | ecosystem: Environmental > Aquatic > Freshwater > Lake | place: Democratic Republic of the Congo: South-Kivu...
CCGTAGAAAAAGAAATCCCCCCCGATGCGCACGTCTTTAATGTGGCCTTTATCCAGGCTTACGAACACCTCCAGCTTACCGCCGTCAAAACGCCTGCTTTTGGTGATCTCATAGGCGGGCGAACTGCCGTAGTTCCACTCCCAGCTGCGGAATTTTTCTTCCGCTATTTTTTCAATCTCCTTTTTATCCGCATCGGTAAGCTCATAGGTTTCAGTCGTATTTTTTAGCAGGCTCCTCAGCATGAGCTGTTTGAATTCCACAGGGGTGATCTTTTCTTCCATATGGTCTACCACGTTGGTGACGCGCTGGCGGACGGACTGGATCCCCTTGGATATGATCTTATCGTCCGATACCGTGATGGACCGGACCATTTCTTCGATATCCGTGTCGAACAGGATGGAGCCGTGGTGCAGGATGCAGTCTTTTGAACGGTGCTGCGCGTTGCCCGAGAATTTGCGGCCGTCGATCAGAAGGTCGTTCCTGTTGTTGAAATAGGCCATTACGCCGATCTCGTCCAGCGCACGGATAACGGGCGCGGTGTAGTGCCTGAAATCCGTTTCACTCGGGTCGCTCTTTATGATAAAGCTGAACTGCCAGCCACCCTGATCCGTATAGATGGTGCCGCCTCCGCTGATCCGCCGGACAACCTGGATGTTCTTCTCTTTAGCGTAGGATTCGTTGATCTCTGCAGCCGTGATCTGGTAGCGGCCGATCATGAGGGTGGGCACCGTGCGCCAGAACAGGAAGTAATCGCCGGTAAAGGCGGGGGTGCTCATCAGGTAATGCTCCAGCGCGAAGTTGTATGCGGCATCCATGGAATTGGTTTCGATATAAATCATGGGCAGTGGTTCCTTTCCGGTTTTTAACCTTGCGATTTTCCGTACGACTGTTCCGCCATATAGGAACTGCGCACCAGGGGACCGGAGGAGACATAGGAGAAGCCCATTTCCTCCCCGGTTTTCTTATATTCTTCAAAGACGTCCGGATGGACGTATTCTATTACAGGGTGGTGGCTGCGCGAGGGGGCGAGGTACTGGCCGATTGTAAGCATATCGCAGCCGGCGGCGATAAGGTCTGAAAAAACGCCGAGGACTTCCTCGCGCGTCTCTCCCAGGCCCAGCATGATTCCCGATTTGGTGGTGATGCCGGGGGCGGACCGCTTGACGCGCGAAAGGAGCTGCAGCGACCTTGCGTAGTCCGCCTGCGGACGCACTTCTCCGTACAGGCGGGGGACCGTTTCGACATTGTGGTTGATGATATCCGGCTTTGCTTCAATCACAATTTCAAGCGCGGCGGGATCGCCCTGGAAATCCGGGATCAGCACTTCGACGACGGGCGGGTTTTCCGTTTCCTGAAGCGCGCGGATGACCCGCGCGAAATGGGAGGCGCCGCCGTCCGGAAGATCGTCCCGGGTGACGGACGTGACAACCGCATGGCGAAGCCCGAGACGGGCGGCCGCCTGGGCAATTTTGGCGGGCTCGTCCGGATCGACCGGCTGGGGAACGTCTTTGGAGACCGTGCAGAAGGTGCAGCCGCGCGTACAGTTTTTTCCGAGGATCATAAAGGTGGCGGTGCGTTTCCTGAAACATTCCCCGCGGTTGGGGCAATCGGCTTCTTCGCAGACCGTATGCAGGTCAAGACTGCGCAGGAGGTCTACGACACTTTTGTTTTCTTCCCCGAGGCTGCTCTGGACTTTCAGCCAGGGCGGTTTGGGAAGCGGTTTGTTTTCCATTGCTCTATCGTCCTTTCGGTGCAGGAGGGCTGCCGCAGCGTGCCAACTGCGGGCATTCTCGTGTTTGTTCTATAATAGTATAGAATAAAAGCTATGTAAACCATGTTTTTTGCCGGCGCAGCCCATCTTTGCATTTTTTTATATTGCAGAGAGGGAAACAATGCGTTTGCTGAAAGGGATCATGGCAAGCTTTGGTTGAAAATGGCATGGATGTATGGTATGATGTTCTTGAAATTTTAACGCCCAAAAGAGATATGTTAGCCTTTGGAATGATGGGGGAAGTTTTTATCTATTGGAAGCGCAAACATTAGAAAATAAATCACTTCGCGGCAGCTTTATAGGAGAGATATGGGGCAGGATGAACAAATGGATGCTCCTCTTGGCCGTCATACATTTTGCCCTGACGTTTTTTACCGACGGACGGGTTTTTTCGTCCCAGCCTTTCAATTTCGATATGGTTCTTCCGCTTGACGGCATGGCCTCAAAATACTATTATGTGGCGGCAAAGATATTTGCATTGATATGCCTGGTGATCTTTTACCAGGGTTTTTATTTGTTTTACCGTGCGTTCCGCAGCAGGAACAAAAGATTTCTTCTTGATTTCGTCCTTCCGTTCTGCATTGTTTTTGGGTTTTATATCATTAATTTTGCAATCTGTTATCCCGGGCTATATAAGATAGACGATACAGCCATGTACGCGCTGGCGACAAGATACTTCCCGTTTTACTGGCACAGTTATCTGACTTCCCTCTATTATATGGTGGGACTGACCGTTTTCCCGTTTTCCAGCGGGCAGATGGTTTTGACGGATGTGTTTATGGCACTGATTTTCGCATATATGTTCTACCGGCTTTCGGGAGTGCTGCCCAATAAAAAATGGAACAAGCTTAAGTACCTTTTGCTGATTGTTGCAGTCTCGCCCTTTATGAATACCATTACGCTGGAGACATTCCGGGCTTACGTCTACGCCGGTTTGAATATGTTTTTCTTTGGCTTTTTAATTTTTGAGAAGATACAGAAAAAACCCCTTACCCTGCTTAAGTTTTTACTTCTGGCCTTATGCGTTGGGGTGCTGGCCTTTTGGCGCACAGAAAGCATTATTTACCTTGCATTCGCACCGTTTTTGCTTTTTGTGGCGTACCGGCACGATATCAATATCAAAAAGGTCCTTGTTTTCGCGGTGGCGTGCGTGGCGTTTTTCGGCGCGGTGAATATTCCCCAGTCCCTGGGAAACACAAAATATTACAACAACGACTACTGGATCGTATCCACCACCCGGCCGCTCAGCGTGCTGCTGAACCTGGACGGAACGACCGATTATCCGGGCAGCGCGGAGGACCTTCAAGCCATCAACCAGATCATCAATGTGGACCATATCAAGCTGTTCCCTTATGACAGTATCAGTTACCAGAGCTGGAATACCATTACCCATGAGGGAAGGCTTTCCCAGACATTCAGCACAAAGGAAGCGCAGAGCGAATATATCAAAGCGTTCCTAAGCATTGTTTCACACAACAAGGGGAACTTTTTAAAGGAGCGGATGGACCTTTTTATAAAAACGAATAAGCTTGATAGTGTTTATCAAGTGGACTTCGGCAAACAACTGGTGCGCACGACCGATCCGACGCTGCCCGCGCTGGCGCCGTACTGGCAACAGAATGATGCGATCAACCGGTCCGGTATCACGCCCAGGGGGATGAACGAAACGGGACAAGCCTATTGGAAAGTGATTACCATGGCGGACTGGCCTGGAATATACACCGTGATTCCCTGCCTGCTGCTGGCGGTATTCTTGATAATACTGGCGGCGAGGCATAAGGCATGGCTGGTGTTCATGATCGAACTGATCCTACTGGTGCGGGAAATGATCATCTTTCTGACTGCGCCTTCCGCAATGATCGGCTATTATATGCCTACGAGTCTGCTGACTTTGTTTATTGGCATCCTGCTAATTGCGTTTTTAGTGTATAATAAAAAAGCGAAGGAAAAAACCAGGCTGTTTGTATGATGGCGGGGCCGGCCGCTCCTGACGCCGGGAATGATCACGGGGTCTTTGGGACAACGAAAGACCTTTTGGGCTTTGAGGGAAACGATGGAAAAAGGCAGGGTGTTATTGTTCATACCGGGATACAACTGTGAAAAACAGATTACGCGCGTTTTAGGCCAACTGGACGCCGAGATCCTTTCATTTATTGATGAAATCATCTTTGTGAACAACCGGAGTACGGACGGGACCGAAATAGCCGTAATACAGTTTGCCAGTGCAAATAAACACCTGCCCTTAAAGATTCTGCGCAACGACGAGAACTATGGACTGGGCGGATCGCACAAAGTGGCATTCGGCTATGCCGCGGCAGGCGGATTCGATTATTTGATCGTTCTGCATGGCGACGACCAGGGCGATATCCACGATCTGTTGCCTATCTTGAAAAGCGGAGAATATAGAAAGCATGACTGCTGCCTTGGGTCGCGGTTTATGAGAGGGTCGGTACTTGGCGGATACTCACGTTTTCGGACTTTTGGGAACCGGGTATATAATATTCTGTTTTCCATGGCGACCGGCCGGAGGATACGGGATCTTGGGTCCGGGTTGAATCTATATGATACCAAGATGCTGCGGGATGAATTTTATTTTAAGTTTCCGGACAATCTGACGTTTAATTATTGCATGATTCTGGCTGCTGCGAACTACAGGCACAGAACGCTTTTCTTCCCTATCAGCTGGAGGGAGGAAGACCAGGTATCCAATGTTAAGCTGATGAATCAGGCGATGTATGTGCTGAAAATGGTATGCAAATACTTCTTTAAGCGCGGACGATATATAAAAACCGAGTTCAGGGAAATATCAAAACCGCAATATACTGCAAAGATTATTTATGAAAACGAGGGTTTAGGGTGAGAAAAAAGTTATCAATAATCATAAACGTTGCAGTTTTGGCGCTGGCGGGATATTTTTTGTATTTCATGATCAGGATGCATCCCGAAATAAGCTTTGCGCCCATCCGTTATTCCGTGGTAATGATTATTGCCTTTGCCGGGGTGGTATTGGCGCTGCATTTCTTAAAGATGAGCCGGTTGTTTTTTATCATGCTGGAGCAGAAGATCCGGCCGATGCTGTTTATTCAAATATATGCGCGGACCGCGTTTGTTAATTTTCTGATACCGTTCAAAATTGGCGAGGCATACAGGTTTTACTGTTTGGCGGATGCGACCAAGAATCCGCAGATTGGTTTTCTTTCTGTAGTCGTAGACCGGTTTTTTGACACCTGTGCGCTGCTTTTCATGCTGGTCCCGCTGGAACTGGCTTATATGGGAACCTTTTCGCTGATCACTGTACTTTTGATTGTTTTTCTGATCATATGCGTGACGGCGTTAGCTGCGTTCCCGCCGCTATATAATTACCTGAACAGGTTTTTGGTATTAAACACAAAATCCAAGAATTCGGCGCGTGCATTGGCCTGGCTGGAGGAGCTGCACCGATGGTATCTGTTTATAAGGAGCCTTTTAAAGGGCAGGGTGCTCATTGTTATCCTTCTTTCAGGGCTCGCATGGCTGCTGGAGTATTTTGCCCTGGTCATTCTGTCGAAGGCAATGGGCTCCGAGTTTGTCTTCAGGGACTTTATTACGTATATCCATTCCATATTCTATTTAGGCACCGAGCCTATTTCCAGCGTTTATATCATTGTGAGCGCAATTATACTCGCAGCGGCCGCGGCGCTGTTCTTCGTCATTTTACAGCTGAAAAAGGAGGATAAACGAAATGTATGACATGCTGGTCGTTTATGACGATACTCCGATCGCAGGAAACGAAATAAGAAATATTGTGGGTGACCGTTCCTTCGGCAGCATTATTTTTCAGAAAAAATCCTTGGAGAAACATATGACAGATGCTGTCGCGGAATGCTCCTGCGCGAAGGAAGTGCTCTTGTGGGACGATTTTGAATCGCTGCCCGCATTCATGGAAAAACTGAATGCCTTTGCCTATCAAACGCCCGTTTTGCACATTTATGCCGATTCGGTGATTGCGAATCGGGAAGATTTTGAGGTGCTGCTTCAGAAGGTGCGTTTTGTAAAAGACAACATAGTGGTCATGGCCGGCAGGATGACAGCGCTGATATTTCGGGATGTCCAGGAATACACCCGTTTTCTTCAGCAGTGCCTGGTTACAAAGAATTCAAAGCAGACGCCCGAATTTATGCAGTTTGAAACGCTGAAATCGAGTGCGCTGGCCAACGTAAGCGACCCGGATGTTTTTTTGAGGTATATTACCAAAGGGTTTGACACACGCTTTTTCAATCTGCTTGCAGGGGATGACTATATCGTTACAAAAAGCTCTTCCAACAAGCTGAAGATTAAAAGCGAATATACGTATTACCACCTGCTGCCCGAGTCTATGAGAATATGGTTCGTGATGCCTTTTGATTATAAAGAGGATGAGAAAAGCGCCAGTTATTCCATGGAGCGTTACCATATTACGGATTTGGCGATCAAATGGGTTAACGGTTCCGTTAACATACGCGAATTCGAAAAAATATTGACGATGTTATTTTACTTCCTGAACAAGAGAATGAAAAAAAACATTGGCATGGAAGAATACAAAAGGATATCCGATTCCCTTTATATCGAAAAACTGACCGAGCGGATATCCCAGATAAAACAAAGCAGTATTTATCCTGCGATATCCGATTTTATCCTGCATGGAACGCCTTATGACAACATTGATAAAATCGTGGAGGACTATACCGATCTTTACAGAATGATCCAGAAAAAAGTGAAATTTGAACCCATAAGCGTCATTGGCCACGGGGATCTCTGTTTTTCCAATATACTGTACCACAGCGAGACATCGACCCTGAAATTCATCGATGTGAAAGGCGCCTTGGATGAGAAAGATCTTTGGACAGACCCGTATTATGATTTAGCCAAGTTATCTCATTCAATATGCGGGCTGTATGATTTCTTTAACAGTAATTTATATGAAATCAGTCTTTCGCCCGATATGCAGTTCCGCCTGGCGATCGATTACGACAACAATGAGTATATTGAAATATTCAGGAAGGTTTTAAACGAAAATGGCTATGATTATCCGGCGGTGCGCCTGTTCGAAGCCTCTTTGTTTTTATCCATGATACCCTTGCATGTGGATTATCCTAAAAAAGTATTCGGCTTTTTATTGAATGCGATTGAAATTATAAAAGAGGTAAGGCAATGTTTGAAAAAGTGACATTGATTGTGGACGTAGACGGTACGCTTTGTCCGGTTAAAAAAAATGGCGAAGAATATTGCGATTTGGTGCCTTACGAAAATATTATAGAAAAATTGAAAGAGTACCATGGAAAGGGTGCGAAGATAGTTTTATATACATCAAGAAATGTGAATACCTATAGTGGAAATATAGGTTTAATTAATGCCAATACCGCGAAAGTTTTGCTTTTATGGCTGGATAAATGGAAGATTCCTTATGATGAAATCATATATGGAAAACCATGGGCCGGCCATAGAGGTGTTTATATTGACGACCGTGCGGTCAGGCCCGACGAGTTCTTAAAGTATTCGTTTGATGAACTGGAGCAAATATGCGAACAATCAAAAAAGGTGCTGAAATAAAATGAATATTGTAATTACGATGGCAGGCCTTGGTTCCCGTTTTAAGGAAGCGGGGTATAAGGTCCCGAAATATATGATCGAAGCGCATGGAAAAACATTATTCGAATGGTCCATGATCAGCCTGACCGGTTTTTATTCTGATGAAAACCGGTATATTTTTGTTGTGCGGAAAGAAGACGGTTCCGAAAGTTTTATTCATACCATGTGTGAAAAGTTGGGTTTTACAGACTGCCATTTGATCGGCATCGGCGCGCCGACCGATGGACAGGCGACGACTGCGCTTCTGGCGGCGGAATACTGGGACATGGGAAAGCCGCTTATGATTTACAATATAGATACTTTGGTAAAGCCCGGCGCCATGCGCAGGGAGGATATCAGAGGCGACGGGTTCATTCCCTGTTTTTTAGGAAAGGGGGACCATTGGAGTTTTGTGAAGCTCAACGCAGCCGGGCGGGCAGTGGAGGTGCGTGAAAAACAACGGATATCCGAGTACTGCACGCTGGGCGCTTACTACTTTAATACGGCCGCCCTTTTTGAAAAATTGTACCATGAGTTCTTTGCGCTGCCCGGGTCCGGGGAAAAAGGAGAGCGGTATATTGCTCCCATGTATAATTTCCTGATAAAAAAAGGTGGAGCTGTTTATATCTCTTTGGTTAATGAGAGCGACGTTTTTGTATTGGGCACTCCCGGGGAACTGGATTATTTTAATGCGCATTTTGACGAACGCAAAGCGGACTTTGGCGTCTAAAGGCACAGTTTTCCGGATGCATTTAAACCGCATTTTTTCGTTTGAAAGAATATACTGATATGGTAAAAAAATTAATGAAATAGACAGAGATTAAAACTGCGCCTGTTTTGTTGGATTTTTTCTTAGAAATATGAATTTTTTAACAATCTGAGCAGCCGCAGGTTGACAATAGAATTAATGATAGTAGAATAAAGGTAAATTACTATAAATATACAATATTTGATATTCTTTGGAGAGATTTCATACTATGAAGATTGAGCAACCGCAACCCGCCCAAGGTATTAAGAAGCTTATTTTTTCTCCGATTTTCGCATTTTTACTTTTTGCTGTTTTTATGTTTATCCTTTTTAGAAGAGTTCCGTTAATGCCCGGAGACGACCAGATATTTTCTCAAATGCATTTAAACTTTGGAATTTTAGATTATGTGATTACACGGTATGTTACTTGGTCGGGCAGGCTGTTTTCTGACGGAATGAATTATTATTTTTCGGGCGAATTGTATTTTCTTTGGAAATGGTTTTGTACAGCTGTTATTGTGGCAAGTTCATTTGCGATATACAAGTGGGTTACATGGGGAAAGGAAATGAGCCAAAGCCGTAAAATCCTTTTAGCGTATTTATGCTGTTTCGGCTTTGGGATCATCAGTACCGATATTTTATCATCGACAGTTTTTTGGGTGACAGGCGCGTCGTATTACCTGGTTCCGTTTGCTTTGGCGGTTATCGCATTTACGCCTTTTGTTTTTACATTAAAAAATCTGGAGTATAAGACAAGACCATGGCTTATGGCAGCAAGTGTTTTTTGTGCGGCATTTGCGGTTTTAAGCCAGGAGCAGGCTGCCGTAAGCCTTCTTGCGGCTTCAGTTGTAACCTATATTTATCTTTTTATCAAAACAAAAAAATTAAACTGGTTTTTATTATTGCTGATAGGCGTGACAGTGGCGGCAACCATATTTGTTATGCGGGCTCCCGGGAACCAACTGAGATACGAAGGAAACCTTGGAACGTTTCCGCTTTTCAACATGCTGAATTTTCAACAAAGACTGTCTATAACTACCCATTTTTCCATGAATACATTGATTAACCAATCCTATATGCCATTGATGTTTTTATGGTTTGTTTCCGGATGGATGCTGTTCAAAGAAAAAACGAAAAAACATCTTAAGATTTTAGGCATAATTTCCATAGTGTTTTCAATTATTATTTTTGTAAGGATGATCAATCCTCTTGATTCGAATGTTTTCGGATTCTATATGCAAAACTTCCAGCAGCTGTTTTCGTTTTCCTATCTGGATGTGCAAAGTTTTAGCAACCCGGTCCAGATGCTGCCGTATATCGTCTGGGGTCCAGCTTTGCTGCTTATACCAATTAACATATGGCTGCTTTGGGGAAAGAGTGAACGGTCTTTTATTTATACAATGATTTTTATTGCGGCTATTGGTTCGCTGCTGCTTATAACAATGTCGCCCACAATGTATTTTTCAGGGGCAAGAACAGGGTATGTGACGAATATGCTGTTTTTGATCTTGCTATATTTCATGCTTACCCATCTGGAAAAGCCAACCAAACTACTGCTTTTAATAATTCTGATTGGGGTTGTAAAGTTAGTGTTTCTGTATTCTCTTTGGAATGCAACCGGTTTTACATTATGGTATGGCGTCCTTGATACAAGCAGTATACCGTTTAAAGTCATGAAATAAGAAGCTGTTTGGAACTCTTTTATATCGTCCTCTGCAAATAATGTCTTAAAAACTCGTTTATATTGATTATACGGATTTAAGGGTGACCGAAACGATCTGTGGCCGGTTGAATACGCGGACGGGAAATTCGCTGTTTCCGAGGCCGCGGGAGACGACCATGGCGGCGCCTTCTTTTTGATATATGCCTGCGGTATACCTGGGAAAAAGGCCCTGGCCCGGTGAAAAAATGCCGCCGATCAGGGGCAGGCGAACCTGGCCGCCGTGCGCATGCCCGGAAAAAACCAGATCAAACCTCTGCTGCGCATAAAGGCCGAAATATTCCGGACGGTGGGACAGGAGGATATTGAAACCACTGGCCTGGCCGCGAAGGGTTTTTATATTCTGCGCGAAAGCGGCGACCGCTTTTTCGCTCTTTTTTTTATCTATGAATGTAATGTCGGCCGCGCCGGAAAGGGTTAAAAAGCCGTTTTCCCTCTGGATACGCACCGATTCGTTTTCAAGAACGGTCACGCCCGCCTCTTTCAGGAGACGGGCAAGCCGGTCGTAGACACCGGAAAGCGCTTCGTGGTTGCCCGGCACATAATAGACGGGAGCGATCTGCACGATACTATCTATAAAGCGCAGGGCGGTTTCGATATTGGTGCGGTGGTAGTCGATCAGATCCCCGGTGACAACGATGATATCCGGCGCGGCTTCCTTTATTTTATCAGGCAAGGCGGCGCCGTCCTTGCCGAATTTTTTATTGTGCAGATCGGACACCTGCAGTATCTTAAGCCCGCTTAAATCCTCGGGAATTTTATCGCTTACGAAGGTCAGGCGGGTGATTGTGATATCGTTGTTCTGCCAGGTGATGAACCAGTAGACGAAGACAGCGATGAATACGAAAATGGTGACGTACATATAAGATCCTTTCTTTTCACCGGCCCAGGAGCCTGTCTATGAAGGCCGGGACCGTTTCTTGGAACATCATATCATAAAAAGCGGATAAAGGGGTAAAAAAATACGGTTGACAAGTTTTCAGGCTGCGCATATACTAAATTAGTAAATTAGTAAACGAGTAGGAGGAAAAATAAAATGGGACGCGGAAAAAACGCGGATATAGCGGTTTTTCTTGACGGCGAGGGGCGAATCAGGCAGCTGCCCGCGCCGGCACGGACAAGGACGCCCATTCTGGCCTATCTTGCGGGAAAATTCGAGACGGGCAGGACCTACAGCGAAAAAGAAGTGAACGCAAAGATAAGCGCGTGGCACACCTTCGGGGACTATTTTATCCTGCGCAGGCTGCTGGTGGACTACGGCTTTATGGCGCGCAAAACGGACGGAAGCGCGTACTGGCTTGCGGGGAACACGGCAAAGGAGGACGGGGAAAAGTGGACAGAAAAAAAGAACTGAAGAGGCTGTATAAGATGACCAAACCGGAAATGGGCGTTTTTATCATCCGCCCGCGGGAAGGAATGAAGTGCTACCTGCAGGCGGCGGGCGACCTTCGGGGCGTGATGAACGGCGCGCTCGCGAGGCTGAACGGCGGGATGCACCCGAACCGCGGGCTGCAGAAGGAATGGAGCGAGCTGGGCGCGGAGCGCTTTGAAATGGAAATACTGGAACGAATGCCCTACGATAAGGACGAGAGCAAGACGGACTACAGCGACGAGCTTGCGCTGCTCCAAATGATATGGGAGGACAAGCTGAAAAAAGACGGCCTTACGCTTTACAGCAAAAGGATATAAAAAACCGCGTATCGCGGTTTTTTTGTTCATATCATTTAGCGAAAAGCGAAGAAAAAATATATTTTTACACCGGTAAGATTGTTGGCATAAAGATGCCAGTATAAAAATAAAAATCATGTCAAAAAACCTTTGGTTATAGTATAATAGCTTTATACATTTTGCTTGTTAAACATTATAAGCTTGGTTGGCTGAAAAGGTGTTCTATGCTTTTTAATTCGATCAGTTTTCTTATTTTTTTCCCGATTGTCGTTATCGTATATTTTTTGATTCCGCAAAAGGCAAGATGGATATGGCTGCTGGTCAGCAGCTATTACTTTTATATGAGCTGGAATCCCGAGTATGCGCTGCTGCTTTTAACTTCTACCGCGATCACTTACCTAAGCGGTATTCTGATTTCAAACGCAAACAGGATGGAAGACGAAAAGAAAAAAATATTCTATAAAAAGCTGTGGCTAGCATTAAGCGTGATCTCCAACCTGGGCATCTTGTTTTTCTTTAAATATTTTAATTTTGCGCTCGACAACATCAATTATTTCCTGGCCCGGTTCAATATGGAGGCGATCTCCCCGGCGTTTGACGTTATCCTGCCGGTAGGGATATCTTTTTATACTTTCCAGGCATTGAGCTATACGTTTGATATCTACAGGAAAGAGATAACCGCGGAAAAAAACTTCGGGAAATACGCGTTGTTTGTCTCTTTCTTTCCGCAGCTGGTGGCGGGGCCAATCGAACGATCCAAGAACCTTTTAAAGCAGTTCAGTGTGGTGCATACCTTTGATCCCGAAAGGGTCAGGAGCGGGCTTTTGCTTATGGCGTGGGGGTTTTTCCAGAAGCTTGTGATTGCCGACCGCGTTTCCATACTGGTGAACCAGGCATACAACAATTACGCGAACTACAACGGGTCGGCCATGGCACTGGCCACCGTGCTGTTCGCTGTGCAGATCTACTGCGATTTTTCCGGGTATTCGGACATCGCGATCGGCGCCGCGCGGGTGATGGGCTTTGATTTGATGCGCAACTTCAACCGGCCTTACCTGTCCGTCTCTATCCGCGATTTCTGGAGAAGGTGGCATATTTCATTAAGTTCCTGGTTCAGGGACTATCTTTACATATCGCTGGGCGGCAACCGGTGTTCCAAACCGAAACAGCAACGGAACATCCTGATCACTTTTCTGGCGAGCGGCCTCTGGCATGGGGCAAGCTGGAATTTCGCCATTTGGGGCGCCATACACGGATTGTATATTTTGATCGGCGGTTTCCTGACGCCGGCCCGTGAAAAAGTTGCCGGATTCTTAAGGATAGGGAAACACCCGGCCGCTTTGCGGGCGGTCCGGATTGCGATCACTTTTTTCCTTGTGAATTTTGCCTGGGTTTTTTTCAGGGCAGCGGATTTAAACGCTTCTTTTTCCATTATCCGCAGTATCTTTTCAAACCAGGACCCGTCATTCTTTTTGAGCGGTTCGCTGTTTTCTTTGGGACTCGATTATAAGGATTTTATTGTGATTGCCGCTTCGATCGTCATAATGATCATTGTGGGGACGATCAGGCAAAATGCCGGGATCAAAAACGTGCTGGAAAAAAGGGCGGTCCCGGTGCGGTGGCTTATCTATTTTTGCGCGTTATTTTTTGTGATCGTATTCGGCGTATACGGGCCGGGCTACGACGCGGGCGAATTCATTTATTTTCAGTTTTGAGGTGGGGGCATGAAAATGCGGGGCACTCTTAAAAAAACGATTCTTTTCATACTGATATTTGCGGCGATCTTTACCCTGCTGACCGATATCTTAAAAGACAAACGGTTCAGCCAGCCGTTTGACGTGGCAAACAAAGTGACCGGCTTTTACCACGAGCCCAAAGATTCGCTCGATTTTATTTTTTTCGGGAGCAGCCAGCTTTATTACTCTATCAACCCGATTGTACTGTGGCGGGATTACGGCATTACTTCCTACGATTTTGCGGCCAACGAACAGCCGCTCTGGATTTCCTATTATTATATCAAAGAAGCGATGAAATACCAGAAACCCAAAGCCGTGCTGCTGGACGTAAGGTACGTTTATTTTGAAGATGAATTCCAGCGGGAAGGCGTCAACAGGATCAATTTTGACGATATCCGTTTTTCGTGGAACAAGATAGAGATGATTAACGCGAGCGTGCCCAAGGACGAGCGCGCGTCCTACTATGTCGACATGATCAAGTACCACAGCAATTGGAAGAACCTTGACGCGAGTCATTTTGAATACCTGTATTACTATAAGGACAATCCCTACAAAGGGTATTCTTTTAATCCGAATCTGCTGGTGTATCCGCCCGAACTGGACGGCGTTTTTTCTCAGGAAACGGAAAAACTGCCTATACCGGAGAGGTCGCTGGAGTATTTGAATAAAATCATATCGTATGCAAAAGAAAACGGCATCGACTTGATACTGATCAAGACGCCCGACGCGAACCCGGATGGACAGCTGTACTATAATTCCGTCGCCGATGTTGCGAGAGAGCGGGACGTGCCCTTTATTAACATGAATACCATTATGCCCGGCGCGCCCCATCCGGATTTTATAAAAGCGGAGGAAGTCACCGACTATTTTGGACGTTATTTAAAAGCGCATTACGAATTGACCGACCACAGGCAAGACCCGGCGTACGCCGGGCAATGGGATGAGGATCTGACTTATTACAACCAACTCAAGAGCGAGGCCTATTTATCATACCATCCCCTTGTTTTTGACTATCTGCAGCTTCTGGATAATTCAAACTATATAACAGTAGTTGCGCTGGACGGAGAGGTGCCCGCCATTGACGACACAACGGCGCTCCAGCTGAAAGTTTTGGGTTGGGCAAAGATTTGCGCGCCGAGCAGGGCAAAAGCTACCTTGCGGTCATAAACGGCGGCGAGGTGGTGTGCGAGCAGAGCGAGGATGAAGTGCTGCGTTTTAACGAAAAGGCGGACGGCGTGAAAATCAGCGCGACCAGCGCCGGGGAGACGGCGGGGAGCGCAGCCGGCATAAAAATGGACGGCGTCGAGTATGCCAAGGGCGCCGCGGGGCTCAATATTGTTGTGTGGGACAAGGTTTTGAAACGTGTGGTCAGCAGCGCCGTTTTGAACGGAGAGACGGTGGCATGATTGGGGCCGTAAAAAAACGTATACGCGCCATTGATTCATATTGATGTCCGCACAACAGTGTAATATAATGTAAAAGCAGACAAGTGTACACATTCACACGGATAATAAAAAATATACTATAAGGAGAAAATTATGTTTTGCACCCAATGCGGCAGCGAGGTCAAACAGGGAAGCAGCTTTTGTTCGAATTGCGGAAAAAGGATGGTTTTTGCGCCCGCCAAGGAGAAAATTACTTTTTGCACCCAATGCGGCAGCGAGGTTAAACCGGGAAGCGGTTTTTGCACGAAGTGCGGAAAGGCGATGGCTTTAGCGCCCACCGCGGAACAGAGGCCCGCGCAGGCGCCGGTTCCGCCGGCGGCCCCAAAAGCGCCGGCGCCGCCCGCGGCGGAAGAAGCCGTATGGGTGTTCACCGCGCAGCGGAAATATTCCATGCTGAAGATGGTTGCCTGCTATGTCGTGTTCATGAAGGACAGGGCCGTACTGGCGCACCTGACCCCGGCGCTGCAGAAAGCGGAAAGCGCGAAGGTGTCGCAGGACGTAAAGGAACAGGGAATGGGATTTTTCAAGGGCAGCGCCGCCATGATGGGGTACTGGGCCAACTATTATAAGAAATATTACGGCATGACATCCGCGGCTATCCTGGCGGAAGACCCGTCGAATATGGTTTTGGAATATAAAAATATTTCCCAGGTGCTTTTCAAGGGGTTTTCGGACAATACGAATTTTGACGACGGGACTTCCAACGTGACGCAGGGCAAGCTGCATTTTACGCTGACAAACGGGGAAACCATCAAGTTTATGCATTCCCAGTGGGCGGACAAGTCCGTCCGCGAAATACTGGAAGGGCTTTTCGGGGCGAAACTAAAATATAGAAAATAAGAAGATACATGGCGCAAACAAAAAAATTTTTGAACCCGGAGGGGGCGGGGACGTGGAAAAAGTTGAAATAATACAGCTGACCGATAGTAACAGCGGGTATTTCCCCCTGATATGCGGCTGGATGTACAACTGGTGGGGAACCAGCGAAGGATGGAGCTATGAAAAGGTGAAGGCGTTCCTGGGCCATACCCTGAACCGGGACAGTATCCCCCAGACGTTTCTGGCCATATCGGGCGGGAAAGCCGTGGGGATGTACCAGTTTTCCATGTTTGACCTGGACGTGCGGCCGGACCTTTATCCCTGGATTATGAACGTATATGTGGACGAAGCATACCGCAGGATGGGGATCTCCAGGCTTTTGATGCTGGACGCCGTGCGGCGGGCGGGGCAATTGGGCTATGAGCGGATCTACCTGTATACGCATCACGCGGGCCTGTATGAAAAATACGGTTTTAAGCTTATGGAGGAGATGGAGACATTTAAAGGCAAAGGCTTTCCCGAAAGGATATATGTTATGGACGGCCTGGACGGGAAAATTCGAGCCGGGCAGACATGAAACCGGAAAGGTCTTGAATAAACCGCCGCAGTGCGGTTTTTTTATGCGCCGGGGCGGGAAGGACCGAAGGGAAGGGAAACCTGCCACAAAATAACATTGCGAATGACAAAATAATGGAAAAGTAATATAATTGTATTGATAAATAATGCGATCATCAAACAGGGCGGATTCCTGCCCACAAACCGCCCGGAAGAATAAAAGGGTGATTTAACAATAAAAAATAAGAGAAACGCTTGAATGCAGACGGCACGGGAGACTTATGGATTTTAAAAAGATACGGATTTTTGTATTGATTGCACTCACCGTGTTATGGATAGCGGCGGCCGCGGGCTGCGCAAACAGCGGCGCCGCAGAGGCACAAACCGCAGCCGCGTCCCCGGCAGCGGCCGTGGAAACCGGATCCGCCCCGCCGGCTTTTTCCCCGTATGCCCTGAGCGACGCCGAATACGAAGCCCTGAAAGAGACCGTAGTCATGCCCGAACAGAACCTGGAGGAGTCGGTATCCTCCGACGGGTATACGATCGATTCATCAAACAGCGGCAAGGGGTATATCACCGTAAGCAGCGATACCGTGCCGGACAAGAAAACCAAGGTGATGGTGTCTTTGGGAGAGGAAAAATACTACTACGATTTTACGGGCGAGAAACCGTTTGCAACTTACCCGCTGCAGCTGGGAGACGGCGAATATACGATAGGCATTTTTGAAAATATTGAAGGGGACAAATACGCACAGCTGCTGGCCACGAAGGCGGAAGTTGAGCTGGAAAATGAATTTGTTCCCTATCTGCTGCCCAGCCAGATCGTGGACTATAACCCGGACAGCGACGCGGTTTATGAATCCTTCCTGCTGACCGGAGCGGCGCAGGACGACCTTGAGCGGACGGCGGACATCTACGGATTTATTGTGGACAACATCAAATACGACCAGCAGAAAGCCGACACCGTTCCTTCCGGGTATCTGCCCGTTGTGGACGAAACGCTCCAGAGCAAAAAGGGGATATGTTACGATTACTCCGCGCTGCTGGCCTGCATGCTGCGGGTGGAAAAGATACCCGTCCGGCTGGTAATGGGCTATGTTTCGGACGTGGACGTGTACCACGCGTGGAATGAAATATTCATCCGCGACGTGGGATGGGTGCGCGCCGCCATTTATTTTGACGGGGAAAACTGGCAGATAGCGGATTCCACCTTCGGGGCGGCGGACGCCGTGGGTCCGGGGGACAGCGCGAAATATACACGGATAAAATGGTATTGATATGGGAGGACCGGAAAATGCCTGATACTGAAAGAAAGAAGGCTCCAAGAGCCGTTTCCCATGAGGAGATCGCCGCTTTTTGCGAACAGGTCTCCATGCTGCTGCAGGCGGGCGTGCCGCTGGCGCAGAGCATGGACACGATTCTGGGCGACATGCCGGGCGGCGGCCTGCGGGAGGTATACGGGATAGTGGCGCGGCAGGTGGGCGAGACAGGGCTGCTTTCCGCCGGGCTGGAAGACGCCGGCGTTTTTCCGGACTACCTTGTGCGGATGGTGAAGATAGGGGAAAAGGCGGGCAGGCTGGACGATACGCTGAGCTCCCTTGCCCTGCACTACGACCGCCTGCAGACTTTCCAAAACCAGATAAGGAGTGCGGTACTGTACCCCATGATACTGATCGGCATCATGGCGGGCGTGATTTTCATACTGATGAATAACGTGATGCCCGTTTTCCGGCAGGTATACACGCAGCTTGGAAGCGGCACAACCGGTTCCGCGAACGCCGCCATGGATTTCGGCTGGACGGCGGGGATCGTGATCTTTATTGTTCTGGTGGCGCTTTTCGCGCTGATCGCCGTGGCGCTGGGCATATGGAGAAGCAAGCGGGGCGGCGAGGCACTTTCCGGCTTTTTTACGAGGTTCCCGCCGACGAGGAACATATCGGCCAAGATCGCGACAGGGAAATTCGCCTCCGCCATGGCCATACAGCTGGTGAGCGGTATCCCGCCCGAACCTGCCGTGGAAATGGCCGCGGCCGCGGTGGATAACCCCTCTGTTCTGGCCAAGATCGAGAAAAGCAGGCAGCTGGCCGCCGAAAGCCTTTCCTGGGGAAAGGCGATCGACCAGTGCGGTATCTTTTCGGGCACCGAGAACAGGCTGGTGAAGATAGGCCTGAAATCCGGGAGCCTGGACAAGGCGATGCAGAGGATTGCCGAGGTATATGACGAGGAAGTGGAGACCGCATTCGGCCGCGTATCGGGAGTGATAGAGCCGGTGATGGTCGCCATCCTTTCCGGCGTGATCGGCGTGCTGCTGGTTTCGGTGATGCTGCCGCTGGTCAATATTATGTCCATGATCGGATGATTGTTTAGATGGGTAGGTTTTCCGGGAAAAGCAAACGGTTTCTGTTGGAAGTGATCCTGCTGGCAGCGGTCCTCGTCTTTGTGCTGGCCGGCGTGCAGTCTGTGAAGACGGGTTCGGCGGCCGAAGGGCTGGCCGTTACCGAGAAAGCCATCCACCGGGCGATGATCCAGTGCTATGCCATCGAAGGCGCGTATCCGCCGGACGTTGCGTACCTGGAGCAGAACTACGGCGTGCTGATAGACCATGAGAAGTATTTTGTTTATTACGAGGCATATGGGGAGAATATTATGCCTGACGTGGTAGTTGCGGAGAAATAGAGTGATATGATGCGGCGCACGGGAAAAACGAATTTTTACGGTTTCCTGACCATGCTGGTCCTGTTTTGCGTCTTTGCTTTTGTCTTCCTGATGCTGGTGGGCGCGGGCGGCGGCGTTTATAAAAAGACGATGAACAGGATGGACGAAAGCTACGAGATACGGACGACGCTTTCCTATATTGCCAACAAGGCGCGCGCCGCTTCCGGCCCGGACGTCGGCGTGCTGGAGGTGGACGGGCAGAACGTACTGGCTATTTCGGACAGCGCAATGGACGGGGCGTATGTGACGTATATTTATTATTACGACGGCGCGCTCATGGAGACCTACCAGAAGAAGGATAAAAAGCTGCAGATGGAGTTCGGCGAGGAGATCGTCCGGACCGGGCGGGTTGATATTTCACGGAGGGGCGACGTTCTTGCGGTTGATATGACGACGAGCGGCGGGGCCAGCGAGGGAATCGCGCTGTATCTGCCCGGACTGGGCAGCGGAGGTGGCCTATGAGAGGATTGGCACCGGCAAGGAGCGGGCAGTTCCTGGTTGAGTTTCTGACCACGCTTATCATATTCACCCTGACCAGCACCATCATGTTCCAGCTGTTTGTGCGCGGCGGCCAAATTTCCGCCGAAGCGTACGATTTGAACCGGGCGGTGGTGCGCGCGCAGGCCATCACCGAGGAAGTGATGGCCACGGGGGGCGATAAGGCAGCGCTGGACGGGCTGTTCGACCAAGTACAGGAGGGAGAATACCTGCTGTATTTTGACGGGGAATGGAAGGAAACGGACGATGCGGACGGGAAGTATGCGGCGGAGATAAGCGTCGCGCGAAACGGCCTGATGCTTTCCTCCGACGTTGCAATAAACAAAGGCGGGGAGGAAATCTATTCCATCCGCGCCGAACGCTATCTTGGGATAACGGATGATGGGAACGCAGATTAGAAAAACGGCCAGGAGAGAGGACCGGAGGACAATCAGCATCGGAGGCATTTCCGTGCTGATGGTGTTTGTGATGCTGTGCCTGACCACCTTCGGCCTGCTGACGCTGGCGACCGCGCGGGCGGAAATGCGCCTGACCGAGAAAAACGCGCAGAGCGTGACGGCGTATTACGCCTCCTCTTCCAGTATGCAGGAAATCCTGGCGCAGATCGACGGCATTTTGAAGGGCGGCGGGATGAGCCGGGAGGCGATTCTGGATGAGATTGCACGCATTGAGGGCGTACAGGTCAGCCGGGACGGTGACGGCGCCGTTGTTGAGGCCGGCGTTGGGGACAGCGGACCCATCGGCATGGCGATGCGGCTTACGATTGACGAAAACAATCAGATAACCGTTGCGGCGTACCATATGCAAAGCAACGTGAAATTCAACTACCAGGACCAGATACAGGAAATCTGGCCGGGAAACTAACAGACGGAGGAGCTCACCATGGATATTGAAAGCATTTTAAAAAGCGCGATTGAAAAGCAGGCTTCTGATATTTTTATCATATCCAACCTGCCCCTTTGCTTTAAGATTGAAAACGACATCGTCAAACAGACCGAGGAGGCGCTCCGGCCCGAAGACACGGACGTACTGGTGCACAGCATCTACGGGCTGAACCAGTCCAAGCATTTTGAAACGGCGCTGGAAACGGGCGACGACGATTTTTCCTTCTCCCTGAGCAAGGTGGGCCGGTTCCGCGTGAACGTGTACAGGCAGCGGAACACGCTGGCCGCCGTGATACGGATCATCCGGTTTTCCATCCCCGACTACCGGAAGCTGGGGATTCCGGAGACGGTGATGGATATCAGCAAAAAGACCAAGGGGCTGGTGCTGGTGACCGGCGCTTCCGGAAGCGGGAAATCCACCACGCTCGCCTGTATCGTGGACAGGATAAACGATACGAGGAGCTGCCATATCATCACCCTGGAAGACCCTCTTGAATACATACACCGGCACAAGAAAAGCGTGGTGAGCCAGCGGGAGATAGCATCCGACACCGAAACATACCTGACCGCGCTGCGCGCGTCCCTCCGGCAGACGCCCAACGTGATACTGCTGGGGGAGATGCGGGACCTTGAAACCATCAGCGTGGCCATGACCGCCGCCGAGACCGGGCAGCTGGTCCTTTCCTCCCTGCACACCATCGGCGCGGCGAACACGATTGACCGTATTATTGACGTTTTTCCGCCTTCGCAGCAGAACCAGATAAGGATGCAGCTTTCCATGGTACTGCAGACGGTGGTTTCGCAGCAGCTGCTGCCCGGAAAGGACGGGACGATGGTGCCCGCCTTTGAGATCATGCACGCTACCCCGGCCATACGGAACCTTATCCGCGAGCAGAAGATGCACCAGATAGATTCCGCGATCTTCGCCGGGCAGAACGACGGGATGACCACCATGGATTTGAGCATACTGAACCTCTTCAAGGCGGGAAGGGTCACCCGCGAGACCGCGCTGACCTTCTGCATGGATTACGACCACATGGTGCAGAAACTATAGGAGTATAATAAAAAAGCTCCGCATTGCGCGGAGCTTTTTTGTTTCTTATTCAGACAAATCCGGCCAGGCGCCCGGCTGGACAAACCAGCGCAGGGACGCCCCCAGCGCAGGCCTTGCGCCGAGGCTGTACCCGGCGGCTGCCCCTTTTTTAAAGGGGAGGGGCACGCCTGTCAAACGGGCGGCCAGTTCGGTCAGATAGGGCTGGTGGCCGACGACGATAAGGACATCTGCCGATTTTTTGGCGATCCAGCCGGATAGCAGGGGTTTTAAGTCTTCCCCGGTTGCAAGGGCGTCAACCTGCTCTATTTTGTTGATGTTTAGGCAGCCGGATACGATCTGCGCCGTCTCCAGCGCGCGGCGCAGCGGGCTTGTCCATATGCATATTTTTGCGCCTGCCTTAAGCATTGACCTGATCCCGCGGGACACGCGGGCGATCTTTTCCGCCCCTTCCGGCGTCAGGGCGCGGTCCGCGTCCGTTGCCGCCCGGTCCTCCGCGATGCCGTGCCTGAGCAAAATGAGATCCACGGCCTTAGCCGATCCGTGCGGGACGGCACAGGGACCGTTTGCCGTTGGCGGCCCTGCCGCACCGTTTGCATATGTATTTCGGCTTGGAAACGAGCGCCTGGTATTCCTTGAAATGCTTTTCCGGGGCGTCATCCTTGACCAACTTGCAGAGGGTTTTATCCGGCAGGGATTTTTTTGCTTTTTTATCTCCCTTTTTCTTTTTGCCGCCTTCCTTTTTTACCGCTTCTATGCTTGCTTGCGGGGCGGCTGGCTGTTCTTCTACCTGAATCGCTGCATCAGCGCTTGCTGCCGGTTTCTTTGCTTCTTTTTTGGCCGGGATTTCTGTAGTTTTATCTCCGTTACCCATTTGACGATCCTTTCTTCCGATACGGAACAGACAATTTTTCATGATGAAGACTTGAAGGATTTAGCTACAGTGTATTTGTTATCATACCTAAACTATTTTGGAGTCGGTAAAACGGGTATTTAACGCGATTACTCACCGTCTTTAATCCTCGCTATGCCAAAATCCACCGGCCCGGGACCCATATAATCCCTTTCAAAGGGCATGCAAAAAGGTTCTTCAAAAGGCCTGAAAGGAACCATTTTTGCAATTTTGTCAACTTCATCCAGAATGGATTTTGGCAGAGGACCTTTCTCTGCAATGGCTGCGTTCTGTTCAATCTCTCTGACATTGCGTGCACCCGACAGCACGCATGATACATTAGGATTGGAAAGTACAAACCGCATGGCGAGTTCAGGGAGGGGCATATCGATCTTATCCAGGAACCGATAAAGCGCTTTGTATTGTTCCCGGCGGGGCGGGCTCATCCACGGAGCGCCGTTATTCACCTGATCGTCATAACGGCATGCAAGGGCGCCCTGTTGCAGAGGAGAGCCTATAATGACACCTGTGTTGTTTTTAATTGCCGCAGGCAGCACACTGATTTCCGCCTCGCGCCATAAAAGGCTGTAATTGAATGCCGTTAATACAACATCGAATCTGCCTGTATTTATAATAGGGACAATTTCATAAGCGGTTGTTCCCCCGATACCGGTGAAACCGATCACACCGTCTTTTTTCAGGCTGTCCAGCACTTCGGTAACCGGGCCGTAGTACTGGGCCGGGTCGGCCCACCAATCGTATTGCCTGGGACGATCAGGCTCATGGATGATGAGAATATCTATGTAATCGCGTTTAAGCAGCCTGAGGCTCTCTTCGATGGATTGCATAAGGCAGTCTTTATCCTTTGGCTTGAACGGAAGCGGCCTGCCGCCGAATTTAGTGGATATAATAATGGGTGTTTTAACTTCCCCAATGATCTTTCCCAGCACCTCTTCGCTGTTAAAATACCCCGGAGCGGTATCTATATAGTTAATACCAAGATCCAGGGCGCGTAAAACCGCCTCCTGTGATTTTGCAAAATGCGAAGTGCCTGCAGATGAAATAAACAAACCGCCGAGACCTATTTCCGAAACCGCAAGGCCGGTTCTCCCTAATATTCTCTTTCTCATACCATGAATACCCCCTTTTGAAAATCAAGTCTCTCTATTAAATATATTATACGGGAAAAATATGCTTTTTTAAAGGATGATAAAGAGTTTATACAGGATTTAAAATATGGGATGGGTGCACGAACAGACGTGATGAAGAGAGAAAACGGAGTGACCGCCGCCGGTGGCGGATGAAGGGAACGCAGTTTTCACTGAGCATGAGATGAGAGAGAGCGTATGCACGTAAGAAAGACTGACGCGAAGCGCGAATCCATAGCGAAGTGGGGAGGA
>Ga0172371_10003714_pt1 | contig 23485 bp, 20 predicted proteins | sample Lak12m_FD_114543 | JGI IMG/M metagenome (GOLD analysis project Ga0172371, IMG submission 114543) | Freshwater microbial communities from Kabuno Bay, South-Kivu, Congo - kab_022012_12m | ecosystem: Environmental > Aquatic > Freshwater > Lake | place: Democratic Republic of the Congo: South-Kivu...
CCGATAGCGGTCCAGGACCCGGAGGACGAGTTCCCGGAGGGGCGGCCGGATCCGGGTTTCGGCCAGGTGCCCCAGTTCCCGCCACAATTCCTGGCGGTCGTACGGGGTGGCCTGGCAGAGGAGTTCCGGGTCATATTCCCGGAGGTCCCGGCCCAGGTCCCGGAGGGCCTCCACGGTGTTGATATACCGGACGTTGAGCTGAAGTTCGCCCTTATAGGACTCCACCTTCCCCTGAACGCCGACATGATCCCCCGGGGTAAACGGCCCGGGGCATTTGGCCAACACATCGCTCCAGACCCGGGCCGTGATGAGGCCGCTTTTGTCACCCAGGACCAGGGAGAGGAAGGGTTTGCCGGACTTATCCGTGCGGCTCTCGGCCTGGCGCACCAGGAAATATTGTTGGACCGGGGCCCCGTCCTTGAGGTGCGAAATAAGCTCATGGGGCATGGCTCAAACCTCTGGAGAAGAGATGCGGGCATGATACCCCGGAGCCGGGAACGGGTCAAGGAAAGGGTGGGGGGGGGTCTATCAGGTCTGGAAGAGATTTCGTACATACGATCATTGACATTCCGATAAGGATAATTATTTTAAAATTGTTGAAAAATTGTCGTAATGGCGCCGATAAGAAGAAATAAGCCCATGGTCCCTTAACTTTTTTTCTTGACAATAGTCTAATAAACGATAAAATAACCATTTTAATATTTTCCGAACTTCGGTCAGTCTGGACAGGACAAAATTTCATGGAAAAGGATTACCTGAAAAAGTTTATCGAATTGGGCGGCAAGGAGTTTCTGGCTTACGAGCAGTTCCGCCTCTCCGGGGAGGAGGAATCGCCCCGGCTCTCCTTTGACCCCTCGTCTGACGAGGAGTTGGACGTTTCCCAGCAACTGGACGCCACCGGCTATGGCCCCCTGTCGGCCACCGAGGCGGACGAGGACCTGGACGAAACCGTGGAAGCCGAAGAAATCCCGGAACATGAGGGCCTGGTGGCCGCCTATTTCCGCGAGATGCTGCGGTATTCCATCCTGTCCCCGGAAGAGGAAAGGGGTCTGGGGCGGATTATCAAAGAAGGTCAGGATCACATCCTGAATCTGGTGTCCATCCTGGAGTGCGACCTGGAGGAAGTCAGCTATGTCCAGAAGAAGATCCAGCAGTGGTACCAGACCCCGGACAAGAGCGCCCAGGGGAAGGAAAAGCTCTTTAAAGTGATTCACCAAAAACTTTTCCAGGTGCAGAAGCACAATCCGGAAGCCGTGGAGATCAAGGAACTGGCCTCCCGTATCCGGATGACGGAAAATGAAGTCAATCAGGCTCGGGATCAGATGATCAAGGCCAACCTGCGCCTGGTGGTGAGCATCGCCAAAAAATATCTCCACCGGGGTTTGACCTTTTCGGACCTGATCCAGGAAGGCAACCTGGGCTTGATGAAGGCGGTGACCCGGTATGATTACACCACCGGTTACCGTCTGAGCACCTTTGCTTCCTGGTGGATCCGCCAGACCATCACCCGGGCTATTTATGACAAGACCCGGACCATCCGGATTCCGGTGCACCTGCAGGAGATCCGCAACCGCTGTTACCGGGCTTTTTATGACCTGCTCAAGGAACTGGGCCGGGACCCCAGTCTCAAAGAGATCGCCGAACGGTCCGGGGTGCCGGAAGAAAAGATCCTCCTGGTGACCAACCTGGCGGATGAACTGATTTCTCTGGAAACCCCGGTGGGCGACGAAGGGGACCGGCTGGGCGACTTCATCCGCAATGACAAGGCGGTGTCGCCTTACGAGGCCATCCTCGAATCCCAACTGGGGGAAAAGACGGGCGCCATCCTGACCACCCTCACCGCCCGGGAAGAAAAGATCATGAAGATGCGGTTCGGGATCGGGGAGGAAGTGGAACATACCCTGGAGGAAATCGGCCGGGCCTTCAAGGTTTCCCGAGAGCGCATCCGGCAGATTGAGAAAAAGGCCCTGAAGCGTTTGAAGCATCCTACCCGCAAAGCGGCCCTGGAGGATTTTCTGGAATAAGGCTATGGGACCGAGACGGCCCTGGCTGCGATCCTGGGAGGGAGAAAACGATGGCAGGACCGAGCCCTGAGAGACTGGAGGAGATCAAAGAGCGCCTGCTGGATCGGAAACGGCGCCTGTGGCAGGAGGTCAAGCAACAGCTCAGGAGCAATATCGGCGACGGCTATCAGGAGATGCTGGCCACGGCCCGGGACGAAGAGGACCAGGCCACCGTCAGCCTGATGGCGGAAACCAATCTCACCCTCTTGGGCCCCAAACGGCAAGAGCTGGAGGCCATCGAAGACGCCCTCCACCGGCTGGAAAACGGCACGTACGGCTACTGCGAAGTCTGCGGTCAGTCCATCGAGCCGCGCCGCCTGGAGATCATGCCGGAAACGCCGCTGTGCCGCAACTGCATGTCCCATCGGGAAAAACTGGCCAAGGCCACGGCCCGCTGACCTCTAAAACCGCAAAGGCATATCCGCAAGCGGGGGATTGATTCCCCCGCTTTTTTTGCCGCCCCGGCAAAGGGGATCACCGATCTGAGACTCTTATAGCGTTTGCCAAAAGTCTCTTCCTGTTGTCCCCTCTCCCCCCAACGGGGGGAGAGGGTGAGGGTGAGGGGGGTAAGAAAAAACTCTTGGCAACAGCTATATGTTGCCAGCAAACACATAATCTATGCGTCAGTGTACGGCCCCCCGGGCCCCGGCCCCTGCTTTCGCCCGCAGCTGCATTTCTTTATCCCCCTTTGACCGCAACGTGGTGACAAAGATCAGGTGGCGACCTGGCCGCGGATCAGGAGCAGGACCAGTTCTCCCGATCCGGTGTTGGAAATTTGGCGTTGGGCGCCGGGAGGGATCACCAGGGTCGTATCCGGGCGGATATCCACCGATTTTTCCTCCACCGCCACGCGACCGGTCCCCTGCAAGGTTATGGCCACAACCTCGCCTTCGTAACGGAAGGGCGGGATTTCCTTACCCGGAGTCAGACTCAGCCGCCACACCTCAAAAGTCTTGAGCCCCTGATCGGCGCCTGCCAGGGTCTGCTGGACATTGCCTTCAAAGCGGAACTTCGGGACTTCGGCGTTATCGATCAATTCCATGATGATCCTCCTTAAGATTTCTTTTTCAGTAGGGCTGCTATCTATTCAAGCCCGCCAATGGGTGGAAAACCAGGGATTTCTCTCCCTCCACCGGCAGGCGCGTCGCCAGGCGGCGGTGGGCCGCAAGATCGGGATTGAACCAGAAAATATTCCGGCCCTTGACCCCGGCGAGGTCGGCGGCGGCGCGCCAGCGCCCTTTCCTGAGGTGGGCGGCCCGGTAGCCGTAAGCCGTCAGGAATTGGGCGATCTGGACCTTGCTGGCCCCCGCGGCCCGGAGGTTCTTTTCTTCCATTTCCACCAGGAGCAGGGGAGGGGAGGCGGCGAGGAGGTCCCGGGCCCCCTGGAGCACGGCCAGTTCCGCGCCTTCCACGTCCAGCTTGATAAGCTGGGGGGGGCGCAGCCCCTCCGCCCGGATAAACCGGTCCAGGGTCACGGTGCGGCAGACCTCGGGGTGGCCCCGGCTCCGGCCGGCCGGGTAGAGGCTAGCGCTGCTGTCGGCGATGTCGCCGGCCACCTGGAGGGCCGCCTCCCCCTCCCGGTCGCTGACGGCCACCGGAAAGGTCCGGATATTGCGGTAGGGATTCAACGCCACATTCTCGGTCAGCCGTTGATAGGCATTCCGGCCCGGCTCGAACGCCACGATCTGGCCGTGGTGCGCCAGGGCCGCGGCCGCCACCAGGGTAAAATAGCCGATGTTGGCCCCCACGTCGTAGAAGACGGCGTCCTCGCTCAGGAGCCGCCGCACCAGGGCGGCTTCATATCTTTCGTGGTAATGTCCGTAAAAATAGACCTTGAGCTGTTCCGGGTCCTGTAAGTCCAGGTTCATGCAAAAGCCCGGGTCAAGCCGGACGAGGGCGTAGCGGTCCGGCGGCCGGAGCGCGGCATGGAGGCGCTCATAAAAAAAGGCCTTGCCGTCCCGCAGGGGGAACTTGCTGAGGTACCAGCGGAACAGGCCCCGCAGGGCGAACTTCAGCCGGGAATCCGGCATGTGGTTCCTTGTAGGTGTCAGCTTCTGGTTGCGTTCACCGCACCATTTATTCTATTGAAATTATCTGTAGCGGGGTCTCCCCGCCCCTACGACCCAATGAAATCCCCGCGCTTAAGTGAACCGCATTGGATTTAGGCAGATTTGCCCGGGGTTTTTCTTGCCAAAGTTCAGAGTTCGGTGCCCTAACCCCTGACTGCTATCTCACGGCAGCCGCCGGTGGCGCAGGCAGGGGAGTTCCCGGCGCCGGCGCTGCAGGCGTTCGTAATCCAGGTGGGCCAGGATGACCCCTTCCCCGTCCGGGGCCTGGGCCAGGATCAGCCCCCAGGGGTCGATGATCAGGGAGCGCCCGTAGCTGCGACGGCCCGCAGCGTGCTCCCCATATTGCGCCGGCGCCACCATATAGGCCAGATTTTCGATGGCCCGGGCCCGGAGCAGCACTTCCCAGTGGTCGGGGCCGGTGGTGATGGTGAAGGCCGCGGGGACCAGGAGGAGGTTGGCCCCCCGGCTGACCTGGGCCCGGAAGAGTTCGGGAAAACGCAGGTCATAGCAAATAGCCAGCCCGGCGGTAAAGGGCTCGCCGGGCAGGGCCGCGGTCACCACCTCCTCGCCGGGGTGGGTGTGCTCCGACTCCCGATAGGGAGCTTTGCCGGGCAGATCCACGTCGAAGAGGTGCAGCTTGCGGTAGCAGGCCAGGACCTGGCCCCGGGGCCCCAGAAGGACGCTGGTGTTGTAAGGCCGCGCTTTGTCCGGGGTGCGCTCCGGGAAGGAGCCCAGGAGGAGAAAGATGCCCAGTTTCCCGGCCAGCTCCCGGAAGCGGCTCACCAGGGGGCCGTCCAGGGGCTGGGCCGCAGCCGCAGTGTCGGCCTCCCGGCCCAGACAGGCGAAATGCTCCGGCAGGGCCGCCAGCTTTGCGCCCCGAGCCGCGGCCTCTTCAATCAAAGTTTGAGCCCGAGCCAGGTTGGCTTCCAGGTCCGGGGTGGACTTGAGTTGGACGGCGGCGACCCACATAGGCAGTAATCAGTAATCAGTAATCAGTAATCAGTGAGCAGTGAGCAGTGAGCAGTGAGCAGTGCTTCATGAACCTTGATACCATGTGAAAAATCTTAACCCTCTTTTGCTGAAATAATAGAGAAATTTATACTAAAGGTCTATCTTTAAAATAAGAAAGGATCCGGGGGGTCATCCCTTTATCTGGGGTTCCCAGTAAACGTAGGGTGGGCATGGCCCACCATTCGAAACTCCAGACGGGCGTCCCCGAGGAAAGCCATTTTGCCAGGTCTCAACCAAGCCGGCCGGCCAGCTCCGCGGCCAGCTGATCAAAGGCTTTCCAGACCCGGTCAGGACAGCCGCCAAGGCCTCCCCCGGGAGAACTAGCTTGCGGGCGAGGCCATTTTTCTCTAAAATTTTATGGTTAAAGGCAGGAGAAAGGCAAAGGACGTATGGCCTCAGACCGCAGGGAGCCGGAGGGTGTCGCCGGGCCGGAGTGGTGCCTGGACCTGAACAGCCGCTTTGAGGTCACGGGTTTTCGCCGGGAACGGGTCCTGACGGCCGGCCGGACCGCTTTTCAGGCCTTCGAGATCTTTGAGAACCGGCTCTGGGGCCGCATGTTGATCCTGGACGGGCGCCTGCAATCAGCGGAGCTGGATGAATTCATCTATCACGAGGCCCTGGTGCAGCCGGCCATGCTGGCCCACCCCGAGCCGCGCCGGGTGCTGGTGCTGGGCGGGGGAGAAGGCGCCGCCCTCCGGGAGGCGCTGCGTCACCCCGGGGTGACCCGGGCGGTGATGGTGGATATCGACGGGGAGTTGGTGGGCCTCTGCCGGGAGTGGCTGCCCGGTTTTCACGCCGGGGCCTTCGATGATCCCCGGACCGAACTGGTTTTTGCCGACGGCCGGGACTGGCTGGCGGCCCAGCCCGACCGCGACCTGGACGTCATCATTGTGGACCTGCCCGAGCCCCTGGAGGAGGGGCCGGCCCTCAAGCTGTTCACCCAGGAGATGTACGAGCTGGCCCGGAGGAAGCTGGCGCCTGGGGGGGTGCTGGCGGCGCAGTCGGGCTCCGCCGGAGTCCACGGCCGCCTGATGGCGGATCTCCACGCCACCCTGGGGGCCGTCTTTCCCCGGGTGGTGGCCTATACGGCCTTTGTCCCCAGTTTTATGGATCTGTACGGTTTTCACCTGGCCGGCGGCCGGGAGCTGAAGTGGCCCGAAACCGCCACCGCCGCGGCTCGCCTCCGGGACCGGAACCTGACCTCCCTCAGGTGGTTGGGAGCTGCTTTTTTTGCGGCGCAGCCTTACCTGCCGGTTTATTTACAGGCCAGTCTGAAGGGGGCCGGCAGGGTGTTGACCGACGCCCGGCCCTTTGGGGTGCGGCCCGGCGAACCGATCTTTTATTAGTGATGGTTGCAGAAACCTTCCCGGCGGTTTGTCGCCATCTATCCTTTCCTTGAGCAGTCGCCGGCCGGGCAGGCCGGGGATGGCAAGAGGGACGGCCGGTCCGGCCCCCTGCTTTTGGGGCCAGGAACGCCATGGGGTTTTTGCGGAGATTAGTCGCAGCGCTGAAAGGAGTTGGAGTATTATGTCACAACGGCGAGTCGGGGTCTATGTGGACTCCATGAATATCATGCGCAACGGCGGCTACGGCATGCGCTATGAAGTGATCCGGCGCTTTGTCGGCCGGGACGGCGATGAAGTGATGCGCTTGAATGCCTATGTCGCCATTGACGAAGAGCGCGCCATTTCCGATCCCAATTATAAAACCACCTTGAACTTTATCCTCACTCTGCGGGATTTAGGTTTCAAAGCCATTGAAAAACCCATCAGATGGTACACCGATGATTCCGGCCGGACCTACGGCAAGGCCAATCTGGACATGGAGATGGGCCTGGACATCGTCTCCCAATCCGACCGCCTGGACCTGATCTACCTGTTCACCGGTGACGGCGATTTTTCCAGCGTGGTCACCATGGCCCAGAATAAGGGCTGCCGAGTGGAGCTGGTGGCCTTTGCCAATGTCTCGGCCCGGTTGCGCCGGGAGGTGGACCTGTTCGTGCCCGGCTATCTGGTGCCGGGGCTGCTCCCCACCACCCCGCCCTTTGCCGGGGCCCCCACCTGGGGCGAAGTGGGCAGCCGGGTCCGGGGGGTGTGCACCAAGTATTTTCTGGACCGTTCCTACGGATTTTTCCGGTTTATGCACGCCTTCGGAAAGGTCTGGGTCACCGACACCCGTCTGGAAGAATCCCCCTATACTTCGGTGTTTTTTATGGAAAAAGACCTGCCCCCCGGGATTCATGCGGGAAATCTGCCCAGCCGGGATTACATCTTTGAATTCAGCCTCAACGAAGGGGAAAAAGGCTTCGTGGCTTCGGATATCGAGCTGATTTATAAGTATTAGCGGCTACCTGCCGCCAAAGGAGAGCCCATGGGCCAGAAACTGCGTGTGCTGTTTGTTGCTTCGGAAGGGGTGCCCTTTGCCAAGACCGGGGGTCTGGCCGATATCGTGGGGACGCTGCCCCAGGCGTTGGCCGACCAGGGGGTGGAAATCAAGGTGCTCATGCCCTACTACGGCATGGTAAAGCAGGGGAAAGCGCCCACCAGCCTCATCGCCGAGGACCTGGAAGTGAATCTGGGGGAAATCCACCACCCCTTCAACCTCATGGCCCCGTCCGCGCCGGGCTCGCCGTTTTTCTTCGTGGAGCGGGATGAATTTTACGAACGGAGCCAGCTCTACGGCACCCCCCGAGGGGATTACTTCGACAACCTGGAGCGCTTCGCCTTTTTCTGCGGCGCAGTCCTGCCTTTCTGCCGGGCTCTGGACTTCCATCCCGACCTGATCCACTGCCACGACTGGCAGAGCGCCCTGACCCCGGTGTACCTCCGCCGGCGCTGGGCCGGCGAGGACATCCTGGCCGGGGCCAAGACGGTTTTCACCATCCACAACCTGGCCTACCAGGGCCTCTTCCCCAAGGAGAAGTTCCCCTTGCTGGGCCTCGACTGGTCGCTGTTCTCCCTTGACGGCCTGGAGTACTACGACAAGATCAACCTGCTCAAAGGCGGGATCATGTTTGCCGACGCCGTCACCACCGTGAGCCCCCGCTACAGCCTCGAGATTCAGACCCCGGAGTTCGGCTACGGCCTGGAGGGGGTGCTGCGCACCCGGGCGGCCCAGTTGCACGGCATCCTCAACGGGGTGGATTATCAGGACTGGAACCCCGAAACCGACCCGCTGATCCCATGCAAGTTTTCCCCAAAGGATTTGGCGGGCAAGGCCGCAAACAAGGCCGCCCTGATGGAGGCCTTCGGGCTCTCCCCCGACCTGGCCGACGCCCCCATCCTGGCCATTATCTCCCGGCTGGCGGACCAGAAGGGCTTTGACCTGGTGGAGCAGATCATGCCCCAGCTCATGAAGCAGAAACTGATGCTGGTCATCCTGGGCGCCGGTGAGGAGAAGTACCACCGCTGGCTGGAGGGCGAGGCCCCCAAGTACAAGGGCAAGCTGGGGGTGAAGATCGCCTTTGACAACCAGTTGGCCCACCTGATGGAGGCCGGGGCCGACATGTTCCTGATGCCGTCCCGCTATGAGCCTTGCGGCCTGAACCAGATCTACTCCATGAAGTACGGCACCATCCCGGTGGTCCGGGCCACCGGGGGCCTGGCGGACACGGTGACGCCGGTGGGAGACCCGTCGGCGCCGGGCACCGGCTTCGTGTTTACCGACTACACCCCGGAAGCCTTTTTGAAGGCCATCCACACCGCCCTGGATGCTTACAACGATCCGCACCTCTGGCGCCGCATCATGGAGCACGCCATGGGCCAGGACTTCTCCTGGAAGGTCTCGGCCCGGAAGTATCTGGAGCTGTATAAAAGCCTGATCTAAATGGTTGGGGGGGCGGGAACTTCCTCCCGGCCCTCTCCCAATCCCCCTCCTAATCCGCAGACGTAGGGGCGACCCGCCGGGTCGCCCCTGTTCAAATTCCACGCTCACCTAATCTTGCGTTTCAGGAATACCTTTAAAAAGTAAAACCTCTTGTTCCCTCGCCCTTGGTGGGGGAGGCTCAGGGTGGAGGTGAGAAAAACATCAAGAGATACAAAGTATTATCCCCCTCCCCCTGACCCCCCCATCAGGGGAGGGGGAATCTTAAGACCAAGACTTATTGAAGATACGTTTGAAACACCATACTAAACCCGCAGCTTGGGGGTGATCCTCTTAAAAAATAACGTTATAGGGGTCCCAGATAAAGGCCAGCAACCCGGCCAGGATCATGTTGCCTTCCACCAGGGACTCCAGCATGAGGCTTGATTCCAGGATCCCGCGGCGGTAACAGATGAGATAGCCCAGCATATAAACGCCGGACAGGCTCAGAATGTAACCCAGGGAGGGGATGAGGCCCCCCCAGGCGGCCCCCAGCAGTATGGCGATAAAGGCCAGGGACCCGAGGGATAACAGGTTCAGGGTGCGCTCTTTGCCCAGGGCGATGGCCAGGGTTTCCTTGCCCACCACCCGATCCCCTTCGATGGCCATGATCTCAAAGAGGCCGGAGCGGATGAAGATGGTGCCGGCCACGAAAAAGAAGGCGATGGCGGTGGCGCCGGAAATGGCCTGGTCGGAGCAGACCACCGGAATGAGGGCCGCCAGCACCCCCCAGGCCACCGCAGTGAACATGGTCTTGGAGCCGGGGATTTCCTTCAGCCGGTAGATGCCGGTGCCCCGGGCCAGGCGCTCCGGGATGATCTTGAAGCTGTACATCAGGCCGATGCCGCTCATCATTAGGACAAAGATAAAGGGCAGCGGCCCCAGGTAGACCCCCAACCCCAGGGCCATGAGGGCGGAGAGCGCCCCGGTGACCAGGAGAAAGCGCCGGTGGCGGCCATAGAACATGGTCTGGACCGGGTCGTTGAACTTGGAGGCCTTGTCGGTGAAATGGTTCAGGAGGTGCATGGCGTAAACATAGAAAAACGCCACGAAGAAATAGGAGAACTGGGGCTCCACCTGCTGGAGCAGGGAGGAGGTGTAGCTGAGGGAACCGGCCCCGGTGGCCACGTAAAGGTTGGATTTGAGGAAAAAACGCCAGGCGCGGTACAAATAGTTGGTCCAGGAGCCGGGGCGGAAGGCCCAGGCGTGCTTCAAGGTGTTCACCACGTTGCTGATGAGCCAGTGAGGGGTGGAGGCCCCGGCCGTGACCCCCACGGTCTCATAGTGGCTCATCTCCACCAGATTCAGCTCCTGCTCGGTCTCCACATGGTAGGTGGGAATGCCGGTCCCCTGGGAAATCTCCACCATCCTCTGGGTGTTGCCGCTGTTGCGCCCCCCCACCACCACCAGGGCCTGGGCCTGCCGGGCCAGTTCCTGGACCTGGGCCTGCCGGGAGGCGGTGGCGTCGCAGATGGTGTTGAAAATCTGGGCCTGGGGAAAGCGGGCGGTAATTTCCCGGACCCGGGCCTCGAACTGCGACTCGCTCTGGGTGGTTTGGGCCACCACAATCAGTTCCTCCAGGTCGGGCAAGGCCGCTACATCCTCGGGAGTGGTCACCACGAACCCCCGCCCCTCGGTGTAGCCCATCAGGCCCCGGACCTCCGGATGGTCGGCGTCTCCCACGATCAGGGCTGCGCTGCCCCGGGCGGCCCAGCGCCGGATGATGGCCTGGACCTTGGCCACCCGAGGGCAGGTGGCGTCGATGATCTGCCCCCGGCCCTGTTCCAGCAGGGCCCGTTCCTGGGGAGGAATGCCGTGGGCCCGGATCACGATCAGTCCCGGCGGGACTTTCTCCCCGGGGTGCAGGATGGTGATCCCCCGTTCCCGCAATAATTCCAGGACCTGGGGGTTGTGGATCAGGGGACCATAGGTGTAAATCTTGGTCTGGTTTTCATTAATGGCCTTGAGGACTATCTCCAAGGCTCGTTTGACGCCGATGCAGAACCCGGCGGTGCTGGCCAACACTACCTTCACTGAGAACTTCCTCCTTCAGCGGCTGGGGCCGCCGGCGCGGCTTACCGCGAAAAACCCCGTTTACATCCACCTAAATCCAGCATTGTTCACTTAAGCGCGTCTGTAGTCGCGGGGTCTCCTTGCCCTTGGGGAAAAAGTGCTTTTTGGGGGGCGGGGAGACCCCGCCCCTACGACAAAACGAAATCCCCGCGCTTAAGTGAACCGCCTTGCCCCTAAATCCCCCTTCGCCAAAGGGGGCAGGGAGGATTTTTTATCTTCGGGAGTGAACTAGTTAAGGAATTGACTGCTAACTTGAAATTATACCATAGATTGATGCTGAAATCAGCAGCCGCTTGTCTGGGCTGCGGGGCCTTCTGCCCGCGTCCCTGCCCCCGCCATTTGACCGTGAAACCGGGTTTGTGGTATGGTTCCCGGGCAAACCAGGCCGCCTCCGGGGCAGGCGGCCCCGCCGGCCGAAGGGAGAAGACAGGGATGGTCCACTTTTTGGAACTCCTGGGGGGCACCATCTGGCTCAGGCCCTATGTGTTCATTTTTTTGGGAGCCTATCTGGTGATCGCCGCCCTGCGCCTGGGGGCCGGCCGGGCCTTGGCCTTCCTGGTTCTGGGGTGCTGCATCTCCTGGTGCGCCGAGTTCTCATCCATTCATGTCGGCATCCCGTTCGGGGAATACCTGTACATCCCGGCCACGGTGCACCGGGAAATCTGGGTGGCCGGGGTGCCCTTGATGGATTCCCTGTCCTATGTCTTCCTGGCCTATGCCAGTTATGCCATGGCCCTGCTGGCGCTGACCCCGGGAGGCTGGGAGGGAGGAGACTTTTCTCTGCGGGGAGAGGCCGCCATGCAGGGGTCGTGGCGGCCGCTCATCCTGGGCGCGGTCCTGATGACCAGCCTGGATATCATCATCGACCCGCTGGCGCTCCGGGGATACCGCTGGTTCCTGGGACAGATTTACGGCTATCCCGAAGGCGGGGTCTATTTCGGCATTCCCCTGAGCAACTTCGGCGGCTGGTTCCTGGTGTCCTTAGTCCTAATCCGGGTCTTGCAGTTTTTGGTCACCCGGCTGCCGCCCTCCCCCTGGTGGGATGGGGGCCGGCGGCCCTTTCCCTGCCAGGCCCTGCTGGGCCCCGGTCTCTACCTGGGCGCCCTGGGCTTTAACCTGGTCATGACCTTCCTCATCGGGGAGTACTGCCTGGGGTGGGTGGGGATTTTCATCTATCTCCCCTTCCTGACCTGGCTGGGCCTCAAGCTCGCCCCCGGCCGCCAACAGTAAGGGCCACAGGACCATCAAGGCTAACGCCAGGGCCCGGGCGGCCAGGCGGCTCCGGCGCCAGAGGACCAGGAGGTCCCCAAGCCGCCGGAAGTCCCCCGCCAGCCAGCGGAGGGCCGCCCCCACCCCCGGGGTGGTTTCCCGGACGCCGGCGTCATGGAGAAAGGCCGGGATTTCTTCCCCGGCCAGGTCGGTGATGGCCCTGAGGCCCAGGAAGGCGAGCCCCTGAGCCGCGGCCACCTCCGCCAGGGCGTTGGTCTCCAGGTCCAGGACCGGCCGGGGCAGGCCGGCCGGGAGTTTTCCCTGACGTCCTTTCTGGATGATGCGGGTGGTGGTGACCAGACTGCCGGTGACTGCGGGAAGCCCCGCCTGCGTGAGGGCGCGCTGCAGGAGAGGCAGGGACCGGGGGGGAGGGGGATGGGGACCCGGCCGAAGTTCCTGGGTGTCGGGGTCAAAGTGCCGGAAGGTCTCTCCCAGGACCAGATCCCCGGCGGCCAACTCCGGGGTCAGGGCGCCGCCGAATCCCAGGGAAACCAACAGCTCAGGCCGGCAGCCTTCCACCAGGTTCTCTCCGGCCCGGCGGGCCGCGGCCGCCCCCATCCCGGATAACGCCACCAGCCCCGGCCCCGGTTCAAACTCCCAGGCCGGCCGCCCCAGGTCCCGGCGGACCCGGGCCCTGACCCGACGCAACCAAGGGCGCACTTCGCCGGCGAGCGCGGCGATGATGAGAATCCGGCAGGCCCGGGGGCCGCTCCCGGCGTCCCGGCCCGCAGCCTTCAGGGACATCAGGGTTTGGGCAACGGCAGACGGTCCTGGTTGGGTGAGTCCGGCGAATACAGCTCCGGCTGGCTGGGGGCTTTCCCTACCTGCTTGGGTCCCCGCCACCGCCGGTTCTTCACCAGGAGATGGCCGTTTTTGTGGAGCACGGTGCGGTCATCTAGGATGATCAAGCCGTGCTTGTCGGAAATATCGGCGTAGTACTGGTATTTCATGTGGTTATGATTGAGGCGGTATTTGAAAAACAGGAAGAACAGCATGTAGATGACCACGATCACGCCCAGTCCGGCCAGCACATAACTCAGGAAGCGGAAGGTGTTGTAGCCCAGAGAACCCAGCCAGGCCATGATGTGGTTCATGTTGTACAGGGCGAAGATGGTCACCAACAACAGGAATAAAAGACTCAGATAGGGCAGGCGCTTGATCTGGCTTACCACCGCATCCATCTGGTTGACGGGGGGTTCGCCGCTGTCGGCCTGGACCGCCGGTTCCCCTCCCAGGAAGTAGTTGAATCCGGTGATAATCACCCCCATGAGGAAGGTGAAGACAATGGGGAAGGCAAAGGCGACAAACACATATTCCCGCCAGGGGAAAACGGATTGGACCCGGTGGTACTTGTCGTCGGAAGCCCACAGGACCACCACGATAAAAATGACGATCTCAAGGATGCCAATGAGCTTGAGATAGTCGAAAAACAGTCTTTTCCGGTCAACCTTGGTGAAGTAATCGGCGAGTTTGGCCATACTGACGCCCCCTGGGGCTGAACCTCAATCTTTTAGAAAATAACAATTTTAGCCCTGCAGGTCAATGCTTTTCTGGCGCCAGGCTCCGGAGAGCGGCTGAAAACCTTGATGCCGGAGAATCACGCGAGTTAACGGAAAGATCGACGGCAAGGGGCCGGCGCCGCGCCGACCTCCGGGCCGGGGGACGGCTGCGTAACGGTATTCCCGCGCTGGGGGGTGCACCCTCAAAACTCCAGGGGTTTCGGACCCCTGGAGTTTCAGCCGGTTACTCCTTAATTTCCGAGTTTGACGACGTTCTGAGCCTGGAGCCCTTTGGCGCCCTGGACCACCTCAAATTCAACCGCCTGGTTTTCCTGGAGGGATTTGAACCCTTCCCCCTGGATGGCGGAATGATGCACGAAGACATCGGTGCCGTCCTCTTGGGAAATGAAGCCGTAACCCTTAGCATCATTAAACCACTTGACCTTTCCTTGCACTCTCATGCTCAATAAATCCTCCTGAAGATTAAAACCATGCCGCAGGCGGCACAGACGTGTGAACAGTCAGATATACAAGGAACGGTGCGCGCCTCCCGTTCCGATTCGGGTGCAAGGCCCCGCTCAGCCTTTAATCTGACATGCCTACCCGTCTTTTTAGTTTTCCCACCTGCCGATGTCAAGGAAAATCAATGCCGGGGTAATATTTCGGCCCAGGCCGCAAAGCTTCCTGAGCAGGGGCGCCCGGCGCCGGCAAGCCCCAAAAAAAGCGGGGCAGGAGCTTTCGTCCAGCCCCTGCCCCGACCCCTCACCCTGGTCCTGCCCTCCCGGATGACGGCTGCTTCCGCCTTCCCCGCCCGGCGTATCCCTTAAACCGGGCTCAATTCTGCGGTAACGTCACCACAAAATTGGAACCGTCGCTTTTGGCCTCATACCAGAGGTCGCCCCCGTGGTTCTGGACAATGTTCCGGCACAGGGAAAGCCCGAGGCCCAGACCCTGGCGGCTTTTCTTGTACCGGGCCATCCGCGGGCCATACGAAAAGAGCATGGCCCGGGAGGCCTCGGGCACTGTTTGGCCGGTGTTATATACATGCAAACGGCAGTTGGAGCCGTTGGTCTCGAAGTCGATCACGATGGTGGAGCCTTGGCCGCCGTATTTTATGCCGTTACTGATAAGATTCCGAAACACGCTCTGCAGCCACACTTTGCCGCCCCTGACCGCTATCTTGCCGTCCACCTGGGCAGGCAGGCGATTCACCAGGGATATCTGGTGGTCCTGGATCTCGGCGGCCATCTCGGCCAGGACCGGCTCCACCACATCCTGGGTCAAATCGAGGACGTCGGCTTCTTTGGCGCCACGACCCTGATCGGCCATAACCTTGCCGATGAAATCCTTCGTCAGGTTGGTCGTCCGCTCAATCCGGGCGGCGACTCCATGGAGTTTGGCCCGGGCGCTGGCGCTCACTTCGCCGTAAGTCCCCCGGGCCAGGAGCTTCAGGGAGGCCGCCGCCGAAACCAGGGAACCCCTGATATCGTGGAGCATGAGCATCATTTGCGTGTCAGCCGGTTCACCGTCCCAGAAACTCCCCGCCTCGGCTGCCACCGGCTGGAGATCCACGACCTCCCGCTCCTCCAGGCAGTTATGCACCCGCCGCCATAGTTCCGTGGGGCTCACCGGCATCAGGAGGTAATCATCGACTTCAACCTCATAGACTTCCAGGGGGAAAACGGCATGGCGATTACCGCTGATTACCATGAGCCTGGCTTCGGGGTTGAGGCGCTTGGCCCGTTTCAAGACATCCAGCCCTTCCAGGCCGTCCGGGGTGAGCTGGACTACCACCAGATCATAATTCTTCTTTACCAGGGCTTCCAGGGCGGCTTCCGGGGTCGCCGCGGTTTTGACCGCAAAACCTTTATATTCCAAAACCCAACCGATCGTCCGCAGGAAGCTCGTGCCGTCGCCCATCAAGAGAATGTCGTATTTAGCCATACGCCTGCTCCTCAAAGTCCCCCGGGTTGGTGTTAGGAACCCCCTCCTGGAAGGCCAGGGAAAACATCCTGGCCTGTCCTAGTTAACTTCCTCTGTCGGGATGAGGTCAATCCGCGCAATTACCTATTTTCCCTTAGGCAGAAATACCTATCAGGGCTTTTCACTGTCTTAAAATCCAAGCAATACTCGTGCCAAGGCCTTGAAAAAAGGTCGGGGTCTGGCTAGCTGTTAAATAATCAAAATACGCCAGGGGCTGAAGAGAATTTAAGCCGAAGGGCAAGGTATTGTTCATGTCAGGAATTTTTACAGTTTGTAAAAAATAGAGGTAGGGAAGACCATCCAGCCTCATCTAGAGATAAATTATTAGATAATTTAATAGATTATTATAACGCCGCTCATTTCAGGTGCCGTCAGGAGAGGACCAGGTTTGCGGCCGCGGCCTTGGGTTCCTGGAACTACGGTCTTTCGGCGCCGGGGTGGGTACATAGATCTTCCCCTGGCGCACCGCGGCGATGGCCCGGACGATGTGGCCGGCTACATGTTGTTTCGGCAGGACTCCGGCGGCCCCGGCCGCCAGGACCTGGGCCAGGTATTCTTTTTCCTGGTCCATGACCATGATCAGGACCTGGATGTCAGGGTGCTGCACTTTGATGAGTCGGGTTCCTTCCTTGGCCCGGAGATCCGGCATGGAGAAGTCCAGGATCACCATTTCCGGCGGGGAATGCTGTAACAGTTCGAACAGTTCCCGGCGGTTGCCGGCTTCCCCCGTAACTTTGATACCGGGAATCTCTTCCAGGACCTTTCTCATTTCCCGGCGAAACCCGACATGGTCGTCGGCCAGGACAATCAGATAGGGTTGACCCATAATCTCCTGCTCCGGGCAGTTGCCCTTGAGCCCTTTGCCATCTTTATTGCAACGCTGTTAGGCAGGTTACCGGATCGCCGGGCGGAAATAAACTGTCACGAATGCCTATTTGCGCCTAGGTAAAACTACCTGGTTTCCATCTGGAAACTTCTTAAAATACCCCCCTTTGAAAAAGGGGGGCAAGAAGGGATTTTATTAACTCCTTGAAAATCCCCCTAAATCCTCCTTTTACAAAGGGGGACTTTTACGTCTTATTGCTGACATGAGGCCTTTTCGGATGATCACTACCTAGACCGCCCCTGCCGCCGGGTGGCGTTCCTGGCATAAGGCCCAGCCTGGGGGGAGGCATGGATCCGCCCCGAAAAAAAATAGAGACAAATTACCCGTAACGACAGCACCTCCATCTTACGCATCGGCAAAAACTGGCATGGGCATGAATTTCGGGGGCAGGGCCGGCTGCGACCGGCAGGGCCAGGTGGGAAGGGTTGCCAGGCCGGAACGCCGGCCTGGCGGGAAAGGCAGGCGGGGGGTCTCATGGGACCGACGCCTGGACATACCCCTTTTGGATGGCGTATTTAACCAGGTCGGCGGTCTTTTTGAGGCGCAATTTTCTCATGAGGTTGGCCCGGTGGTGTTGCACCGTCCGGGTGCTGATAAAGAGGAGCTGGCCGATCTCTTTGCTGGATTTGCCTTCGGCGATGAGCTTGACGATTTGGCGCTCCCGCACGGTAAGGGGCTCCTCCGGCGCGGTCCGCAACTCCCCCCCGGGGCGGAACTTGTCCACAAAAATATCGGCCATCTGGGCGGACAGCAGAGGCGAGATAAAGGTGCCGCCCCGGCGCAGCGTCTCGATGGCCGCCAACAGCTCCTCGTCCGCATCTTCCTTGAGGAGATAGCCCTCGGCCCCGGCCGTCAAGGCATGATACAGGTATTCCCGGTCTTTGTGCATGGTCAGGATCAAGACCTTGACTCGGGGGTCGATAATTTTGATCTCCCGGGTGGCTTCCAGGCCCCGGAGATTAGGCATGGATATGTCCATAATGACCAGGTGGGGGGGGATCTCCTTCAAGAGCCGCAAGAGTTCCAGGCCATCGCCGGCTTCCCCCACCACTTCCACCGCGTCCATCCCTTGAATAATCCTTCTGACGCCCCGGCGAAACATCACATGGTCATCAGCCAGCAGAATCTTGAAAGGGCTCGCCATGCGCTCCTTCTTCATTGCCCCCAGACCGGCCCGCACGCCAGTCATACCAGGTTCGTTTGGCAGGGGCGGGTTTGGTCCCCGCCCCAGCGAGTTATCTCAAGAGGTTACCCCATGGGAATGATGCAGGTCACCCTGGTGCCGGCTCCCGGCCGGCTCCGGATCTCCAGTCGGCCCCCCAGCATCCGGGCCCGTTCATCCAGGGCGGCCAGACCCAGCCCCCGGCCGCTGGCCCGGCGGGCCGAGAACTGGTCCGGTTCGAATCCCCTGCCGTTATCCTCCAACATCAAGGAAAGAAATCCGTCATCTTCCTTGATCCGGATGGAAACCTCGGTGGCGCCGGCATGCTTGGAGATGTTGGTCAGGCATTCCTGAAAAATCCGGTAGATAATAATCTGGGCCTCCGAGGGGAACAGAAGGTCCAAATCTTCCACCTCGACGGAATAATTGACGGTGTAATGTTTGCCGACCCCGTTGATCAGGTATTTCAAGGCTGACTGCAGGCCCAGGTCTTCGAGAATGGCGGGGCTCAAATCCCGGGAGAGGCGGCGGATGTTGTCCAGCACCTCGTCCAGGTACTGCAACAATTCTCGGCAGCTCTCCTTCAAGTCCTGCTGGTCGGCCCTCAAGGCCCGTTCGATGGCCCTGACCTGGAGTTTCAGCACCGCCAGGCTCTGCCCCAGTTCGTCGTGCAGCTCCATGGAAATCCGTTTCCGTTCCCGCTCCTGGGCGCTCAGGAGCTGGGAAGTAAGGAAGCGCAGCCGCTGCTCCGATTCCCGCAGGGCTTCCTCGGCGTGGCGGCGCTCGGTAATGTCGAAAAACACCCCGCTGATGTATTCGACCCGGCCTTCCGGGCTGAAGATGATCTGCCCCCGGTCCTGAACCCAGAGAATCTCGCCGTCTTTTCTCCTGATCCGGTATTCCCGGACGTATGATTTGGAGCCTTTTAAGCCGTCCAGAAAGGCCCGTTTGAATTTTCCCCGGTCTTCCGGAAGCAGGATGTCATTCCATTTCAGAATCCGGGCGTCGAATTCGCTCTTGGGGTAGCCGGTGAGTTCCTCCACCTTGCCGTCCACAAAGTCCACCGAACAATCCTGGTAGCCTTTATAGACCACGGAGGGAATATTCTTGACCAGAAGGCGGTATTGCTCTTCACTGTCCCTTAAGGCGGCCACCGCCTGGCGGCGTTCCCGGCGGTCCTCGGCCTCCCGCAGGGCCCGCCGCACCGCGGGGCCCAGCCGGGACAGGCGGTCCTTGAGCACATAATCCGTGGCCCCGCGCTTCATGGCGTCAATGGCCACTTCCTCACCCATAGCCCCGGAGACAAAGATGAAAGGCGCATCCGGGCAATGGGCCTGGGCCAGGGCCAGGGCCTCCAGGCCGCCGATAGTCGGGAGCTTAAAGTCAGAGAGGATCAAATCCGGTTTATCCTCTTGAAGGGCCGCAAGGAAACGCTCCCGGTCGCTGACGTGCCGGTGCGTGTGGACAATACCCGTTTCCCTGAGCTCATAGGTCATCAGCTCCACATCGCTGGGCAGATCTTCCAGGATCAAAATGCGCAGGGCCTGCTCCACGAATCACTCCAGCCGCACTGCTCCGCTTTGCCGAGTCCCGGCGGCACCTTGTCCCTGGCCGATCAACTCGGCACCTTGTTCAACGACAGCCAGTAGAGGCCCAATTCCTCCACTACCTGAAAAAACTTGTCAAAGTCCACCGGCTTGACCAAGTAACTGTTGACTCCCAGGTTATAGCTGCAAACGATATCCGCCTCTTCCTGGGACGAGGACAGGATTACCACCGGAATCGTCCTGGTGCGCTCATCGGCTTTGATCCTGGCCAAGACTTCCAGACCGCTGGCCCGGGGAAGCTTCAAGTCCAGAAAAATAACCTTGGGGCGCACCGCCGGGTCCCGTCCGGCGTATATTCCCTGACTGAAGAGGAAATCCAGGGCTTCGACCCCGTCCGGTATGGTCAGGAGCTTATGGGCCAGCCCGGTTTTCTCCAAAGCCCTGTAGGTGAGCTCGGCGTCATAGGGATTATCTTCCACCAACAAGATTTCGGCTTCCTTCAGGTGTTCCAAAATCTTTCTCCTCCACCGGACCTGGCCGGGGAAGGCGCCGCGTCTGGCCATGCCTTCCCAGGGGCAGATAAGGCAGCCGGATTACCCGGCCCCTTCCCGCGTTCTTTCCACCTGTGGACGGCGCTCCGGGACCACCCACCCCTCTGGCCGCATGGTTTCCTTATACCATAATCTTCTTTCTATTGCGCAGGTTTCGCCTTCAGGCAGTCCAATGGTTCAGCAGACTAACCCTGCCGCGGGCTCCAGCCTCAAAGAGCATGGATAATCCTTGCCAAGGGTTGCCCACAGTGAGTTCCTGACCCGGGTCACGGCTTACTGCCCCCCCGGCCGATGAGCCAGTGCCGGAGCTTTCCCTGGTCGTCCAGGTGGAGCTGCAGGACGAAGGGGAAAGCCCGGCCGGGGATGAAAAAGCGCAGGTCCAGCCACTCCAGTATCTGTTCGCCTTCCCGGAACTCGGCCCGGCGCAGGAAGGGGAATCGGGCGAAGTCCAGGAAGACGGCCAGGATGGCCGCCGCCTCCGGCGGATAAGCGCGGATGGCCGTCGGGGCCGGGGTCCAGGTCTGGATGGTCAAGCGGCCGGGACCCTGGTAGAGGGTGGCCGGGGTTTGGCGCTCTGAAGTCCGCGGGCCGGGAGGATCCTCCGGCTGTCCCCCACCGGCCTCTGACCACAGGCCGGCCGTAAAGGGCAAGTGCACGAAGGCCTGCCGGATTGTCCCCTCAGACGCAGCGATCAGGTGCCAGCGGCGGCAGGAAAAGGGTTGGGGCAGGGCCGCCACGGACTGGCCCTGGAAGTCCGGGGTCTGAAATATCCGCCGGGCCAGGTCCAGGGCCTGGTGGTGGGAGAAGGCGCAGACCAGCAGGTAGATGGCGGCCGCGGTCAGAAACCCGGCCCCCACGCGAGGGCCCCGGAGGGGGAAGGCCAGAGACGCGCTGGCCCCCGCCAGCAGCAGGCCGGTGAAATAGGGGTCGATGATAAAAATCCAGTCCAGGCTCAAGCGCCGGGAGGAGAAGGGGCTGAAGAGCTGGGTGCCGTAAGAGGTGGCCAGGTCCAGGAGGAGGTGGGACAACAGGACCGTCACTCCCAGGATGAGCAGAGGTCTGAACCAGCGGGGGCCGCCCAGCCACCGGCCCAGGAGCGCCCCGGCCAGGGCAAAGAGGGCCAGGGCCGCCAGAGAGTGGCTGAACCCTCGATGATAGCGGATAAAGGCCAGGCGGTCCCAAAAAATGAGAAAGTAATCCACGTCCGGCAGCACCGAAAAAACGGCCCCGGCCAGGGCGGCCCACCACCGGGACGGCGCCGGCGCCAGTTGGGAAAAGATAACCCCGGTCGCCAGGTGGGTCAGTGGATCCACGGCCACCTCCCAGTCTGGGTGCCGTAGTGGGGGAATTGGCGCAGCAGGTCTCCCCGGAGGGCCACTGCGCTGGGGTAGCGCTCTTCCACCTTTTTCTTGAGACACTTGAGGATAATAGCCTCCAGGGCCGGGGGGATTTCCGGGTTCAGCTCCCGGGGAGGGGTGGGTTCCTGTTCCAGAATCTGGTCGATGAGCAGTTTCTCCACTTCACTGTAAAACGGCGGCTCCCCGGTATAAAGGAGGTACATGAGCACCCCGATGGCCCAGATGTCGCTGCGGCGTTCGCTTTGGCCCATGATCTGTTCCGGGGCCATGAACGGCCGCGAGCCCACCATGGTGGCGCTGATCTCCTTGTCCCCCAGCATCTTGGCGGCCCCGAAATCCAGGAGCTTCAGGTTGCCGTTGGGCTGGATGATAATGTTGTTGGGCTTGATGTCTCTGTGCATGATCCGGTTTTTATGGGCGTGGGCCACCACCTCGATAAGCTGGAGGATGATGCGCTCCACCAGGGGACGGGGCAATTCCTGCTCCAGCATATCCCCCAGGGTCTTGCCCTCGATATACTCCTGAATAATGATGAGCTTGCCTTCATCCTCCACCGTATCAATCAGCCAGGCCACCCCGGGGTGGGGAGCCAGCTTCCGGCAGATGGCCGCCTCCTTGCGAAACTTGGGGTTGGCCGCCTTGAGGAAAGGGATTTTGGCCACGTAGCGGCGCTCCGGCCCCAGGACCTCGGTGTCCACCACCAGCCATACCTCGCCGAACGTCCCCTGCCCCAGCTTCTTGACTTTTTCGTACCGGCCCCCCAGCAGGGGGGTCATCTGGAGCAGAGACAGGTAATCCCGGGCGCTGGGCAGCAGGTGTTCGACCAAACCATAGAGGGCCCGCTTGAGGGGGGAGGGTGAACCCACCGGCTGCACCTGGAAGCTCAGGACCTCTTCCGGCCGATCCTTCAGGGCCAGGTCGTTGATCAACACCGTCACCGGCTGGCCCTCCCGGTTCAGGAGATTAAGCTTCAGATGACTGGTTTCCCCTGTTTGGGTCAGAATCCGCCGGAAGCGCTCCCGATCCTCGGGGGCGTAGAGTAATTCCTCCAGGGGCACCGGCCCCGCCTTCCCCTTTTTCCCCGGAAAGCCCAGGAGGCGCCCCAGCGCGGGGTTGAGATTACACAACTTGCCCCACCGGTCACAGAAAAAGAGCGGATGGGGGGTCTCCTCAAAGATCCGGGAAAACTCCTGGTGGGAGGTCAGGAGGAGGTGCCGGTCGTGTTGCAGGCGGAGGACCACCGCCACCCGGGCCAGGACTTCCCGGGCCGCGAAGGGGGGGAGCAGGAAATCGTCCGCGCCCACCTCCAGGGCCCAGGCCGCGGCCGTGTCGGAGAACTCAGCCAGGGCCACGATGATGGGCAGATTACAGGTGGCCTCCTCGGCCTTGAGCCGGCGGATGAAGGGCTGGGCCACCCCGGCCTCTTCCAGGAGCACCAAAAGATCCGGGGGCCGGGCCTCAAGTGCGGCGGTCAATTGGTCCCACCGGCAACAACTCACCTGGTAAGGGACCCGGGTCAGGATATCGGCCAAGCGCTGGCGGGTCTCGGTTTCAGGGCCGACGATGAGAATGTAAGGGTCCGGCAAGGGCATGGTCCTTGGCGTCAGGGGGTTAAACGGGAAATTTCGTGACTTTTTGGCCGCCGCGCCCCGACAAGATTTGCACCTCCGCCTCCTGAGGGATATTGTCCATGGATTTAAAGGATTTGGCAAGACTGATTTTGTATTGACAAAACCGAGAGGGCGGGATAAACAAATCACCTGGGGGCGGGGTAGCTCAGCCGGTAGAGCAGCGGACTGAAAATCCGCGTGTCCCCAGTTCGATTCTGGGCCCCGCCACCAATAACTTCAAAGGGTGAGCCTAACCGGGCTGCCCTTTTTTTTTCTGGACCGGTCAACCTTTCGGTCAACCCAATAACCCTTCAGTTGACCATCTATAGCGTTTGCAAAAAAATTTCTTCTGATTGCGCCTTTTCAAATCCCCCTAAATCCCCCTTTGTCAAAGGGGGACTTTCAAGGGAAATTAGCCAGGTTCCCCCCTTTGGCAAAGGGGGGGTAGGGGCAATGTCATTGACTTAAGAGATTAAAGGCATCATTACAAGTCGTAAGCGATAAATTGATATTGTAATTATAATAATGCCATGATATATTCAC
>Ga0172371_10003715_pt1 | contig 23485 bp, 28 predicted proteins | sample Lak12m_FD_114543 | JGI IMG/M metagenome (GOLD analysis project Ga0172371, IMG submission 114543) | Freshwater microbial communities from Kabuno Bay, South-Kivu, Congo - kab_022012_12m | ecosystem: Environmental > Aquatic > Freshwater > Lake | place: Democratic Republic of the Congo: South-Kivu...
CGTGCCTGTTCCGAAGCACAAGGCGATAAAGAGGGGTCTGCTGCAGGCGATCATAGTCGAGGCTGGCTTGACCCGAGAAGAGTTTCTACAGCTTCTAAGGGGCACAGGGTAGAGTAGAAGCCTCTAACACGATGAGGACTGGAGCCGCTGTGAAAAAACGTAGGGGGGTCTGTTTTATGACGGTTTTTTTCAGCCATGGAACGAGGATCAAGTCCTCACGGAGACCGAGGAGAAGAGACACGCACCCAGCCGCTAGCCCATTGAAGCGCCTCAACCCCGCCGCCACCGACCTCCTCGAGGCGAACTAGCTCATCCTTCAGGAGCTCCAACCATACATTCACGGGAAAGTCGAGGAGACCGCCACCCTAACCAACAACGTCGGAGTCGGCGAAGGCACAATAATCCACAGCAGAACCACGATCCGCGGACCAGTCGTGATCGGTGAGCGCTGCGAGATAGGCCCAGACACCTACATAGGCCCATACACGAGCCTGGGGAACAAGGTGACCGTAAAGAGGGGGGAGATCGAGAACTCGATCCTAATGGATGGGTGCATCATAGATACGGAAGAGAAGATCGTAAACAGCTTAATCGGACCATACTCCCTCGTGACCTCCAACAGCGAAGGGCGGCCCCGAGGGAAGAGACTCATCCTAGGCGAGAGATCGAGAGTTGAGTTCTAATCTCCAGGAGAGCTTCGAGACTGTAGACATATTAGACTTCGTAAGCTTAGGCTCTATAACTATAGGACTATGTTTATACTAAAAGAGCAAATTGGAATCTGAGGTTCAACTTAGGTTATTATTACTGTTTCATTGAGGTCTTGGAATCTTTAAACTTTCTCCGGTTCGCTATAATCGAAAAGGCTGCGAGATAGGGCCCAACACCTACATCGGACCCTACACCAGCATAGGAGACAACTCAACGATTCTGAACACAGAGATCGAGAACAGCATCATCATGGAGGGAGCCCACATAGACTGCGGCCGCAGGATCACAGACAGCCTCATCGGCAAGAACGTCGAGATCACCGATGCGAGCCTCAACGTCCCAAAAGGTCATAAGCTGATCTTGGGGGATGCTTCCAAGGTAACCCTCTAGGTCGTGGCAACCATCCTCAACTTCACCTCAACCATCCACGACCCAGAAGCTCGCCTCAAATACCTAATCGACGAGGTCGGCGACCAATTAGCCGAATTATTTCACTCATCACATGTTGCATACACACCCAAAACACATGCCCAAATCATCGAGAGCCTTAACGAACAAGGATTTACCACAATCAAGGCCGAAGACGCTATCATCAATACATACCAAACAGCCTTGAAACAAGCTCTGAACAAGCACAATGAGCGGATGTTCTACTGCGACTTTGACCGAGCACTCCACTGGATCAAAACCTATCCCATAGAACTCCAAAAAATCGCAGCAACAAACCCAACCAACGACTTCACATTGTTCGGCAGAACTCCCAGAGCCTTCATGACCCAACCCGAGACCCAAACCATAACAGAGGGAATAGGAAACATTGTCGCTTCGAACTGCCTTGAGTTTGAGTCGACACTAGACATCCTTGGAACAACCTGGATACTGACACCAGAATTAGCCATGAGAATAATTGATAGGCAATACACGAACACGTTTGGATTCTACATCGAATGGCCTACAATCCTCTGGAGATCCGCCTCTTATCCTCTTTACGTGGAGTGTGAAGGCCTAGAGTGGGAAACCCCTGACCGATATCGAGAGGAGATCAAAGCCATAGGATACGGAAATTGGTTGACCAACTTCCAGACACATCAAGAATGTAAGAAGAGAACAGAGATGTTGAAGGAATTTATCGAATCGTCCCACAAATTATCTCATGATTGAAAGATTACATTTTCAGTACACAACATCAACCTCATCTACGACGGAAACCGAAACGCCTTCATCGAGACAAACTGGCTCACACCCCGCAGGGTACGCACCCTAACCATAATCGGAACCGAGGGCACAATCAACGTCGAATACACAACCCAGCAGCTCACGGTCGAGAACGAGGACCGAATCACCCAGCCCCTCCTTCCCTACAAGGACCCCTTCAGGAAGAGATACGTTCATTCACCGATCGCGTCGCTAGGGGGTGAGGAGTCTGAATTTCAGTTTACTCCCTGCGATTAGAAGCTGGATCCCGTTTAGAACCGCCTAAAGAGACTGAAAAAATCGTGCAATGTTCCCCTTCACAAAAGCCCAGCACCTCATCCTGGAACTCGCCGACGTACCGAACGAGAGTGCTCAACTAGACTCTACATCGCGTCGATACCAGAGCTTCCCGGTTGCCACACCCAAGCAAAGAGCATCGACGAGGTCATTTCACGCATAAAAGAAGCCGCGGAGCTGTTCCCTCGAGGTCGCCGGCGCCGAGAAACAAAGTAACGAGTTCATCGGGCATACAGATTCTCGAGGTAACCGTCGGTGAGGTCCATCACAATGGTCTCCTACATGACTTCCTCAAGAGACTCAAGACGCCTGCTCCTCTTCAAGACCCCCCCGTAGATCATCTGATGAGTCGTCTCCTCATCCATTACCACGACACCTAAATCAACTGTCCTCCACGCGCTTCAAACAATACTTTCCATACATACCGATCCCTGGGGATCATTCACCGACCACGTCGCCAGAGGAAGGGACCCGAGATAACCGGCGAGGACGGCTACCATGCCCTGAAGCTCTGCGAGGCAGCCCTCAAGTCCTCGGAGATCAGGCAGAGAATCAAAATCGAGCATTAACATATAACTGACACGCATTACCCCTATCCTCGTGATTTTATCGTCACACTCAAACATCTCCATGAGAGCGGTGGTTCACGGTAGTATATGGGAAAATCCCGTAAAATATCTTTTAACCCTTAATCCCATGACAAGAATTAAATTCCATAACGCCCTCACTGATACCCGATGAGAAATGGCTGAAATCGTTGAATCCGACGATTCCGGTCGGATAGTAATACCCAAGGACCTGCGAAGGGAGATGGGCATAGGAGGCAAGACCAAGTTCATCATCAGAAAGGGACGGGGCGGGCAGATCACCCTAACGAAGATAGACGTCGATGAGATAGCCGAGCGCCTAGAGGAGGAGCTCAAGGGAAAGGACATAGACGCCATAGCCGAGCGGATACGAGGGGAGATAAATGAGAAGGCGAAGAAGCGGTACCCAAGCCTATCTCCTAGACAATAACGCCTTCGTATCCGCGATAAGGGACCCGCGAAGGGAGACCGCGACACTCCGGCTGATACTCAAGATGGCGTGGGACCCATCCGTCGCTTTGATCGGTGACGACCTTCTAGTCGAGGAGATGGTCCGCTACGCCGAGCTACTTGACTCGGAGCTGGCCGCCACTACACTCGCCATGCTCGTCTCGAGGATGGAGATAGTAGACGTTCAGGAGAGATACGTGAAGATCTGCCTCGGCTACATCGAGGCGCCTGACGACGCGGACATCGTGCATGCAGCGGCCTGCCTCCAGGCGGATGCGACGCTTGTAACCAACGACAGGCATTTCGATAGGATCGCCGAGGAAGGCATCATAAGGGTCCTAAGCATCGCGGAAGCGATTGAAGCCCTAAAGGGAGATGATTGATGCATCTAAGGGGGCCTCCCCAGAGCGGTCAGTAAGGATGCTGACCATAACCAGCCTATAGATCATAGTCAACGTCGAGTACACCACCCCGCAGATCACGGTCGAGAACGAGGAACGGATCATCCAGCCCCTCCTCCCCTACAGGGAGCCCCTACAGGAGGAGCTACGATCATTCACCGACCACGTCGCCAGGGGCGAGGACCCCGAGATAACCGGCGAGGACGGCTACCAAGCCCTAAACTCTGTGAGGTTGCCCTACAGAGCTCAAAGACAAAACAGAGGATCAAGGTAAACGGGGTCGATTTTGGGTATAACTTACTTCGCGCGAAAGGCCACAAACTGATATTAGGAGACCAGTCAACAGTCACCCTCTAACCCAAAAGCACAGCTCTGAGGAAGAGGAGGAGATCAAGGAGAGGCTACGAGCACTAGGATACATACAATAGAAACGTCATCCCCACGCAAGCCCGTATAACTCACGAAGGGATAAGATTTAAGTAATACATTTCAATTTGGTATTAATTAGGCGGACATAATGACCAGGGTCGTTAGTGTTACTAAGAAGGGCCAGGCGACCATCCCCAAAGATTTAAGGGAGAGGTTTGGGGTCGGAGACAGGGTTCTCGTCGTCGAGACGGAGGAGGGCATCCTCTTCAAGCCTCTGCCCCGGCCCGAAGACGAATTCGGCTCTCTTAAGGAGCTATTCGAGGGGAAGACGGCGAGGGAGATCCTGGATGAGGCTAGGGCGCAGGATCGGATGAGAGAGAAGAAGCTGTTAGAGGGCGTCGAGAGATGAGCATCGTCTTCGACGCCGAGGCCCTCCTAGCCTTCTACCTTGGAGAACAAGGCGGAAAGGGGGTCGAGAAGCGCCTGGTAAAGATAATGAAAGGAGAAATAAGGGGCTACATGAACCTCATCAACCTCACAGAACTCTATTACATTCTGTACCGGAGGAGTCCCGACCTTGCCGAGGAGAAGGAACGGAACCTCAGGGGCTATGGGTTGGAGATCGTTCCCGTCGACGACAACGGACTCTGGAAAGAGGCAGCGAGGATGAAGGGAAGACACGCCCTCTCCCTCGCCGACGGATTCGCGGTTGCTACGGCGAAGGTGAAGAAGGCGAATCTGCTGGTAGGTCGAGATGCGGAATTCGATGGCATCGATGTCTCGATAGAGCGAATAAGCTAGGAGCAGGCATAAGTTTAACAATATTTACCTATTTGTGATGCATATTTCTGGAAGCCCGCGAATCCTTCACCTTACAATGAGAAACTTCAAGCATCACATCAACTCTACGCAAGAACTGCTCCAGCAGAAGTCAACACAACTATTTCCAGTAACCGAATAAAGCTAATAAGGATCCCACATAACTGAAATGGGAGACCCCAATTGAATGACAAGACCCTAGGCTACACGATCATGGCCACAACGATCCTGATAATGGCCGGCTACTTCATATGGTCCTTCGCGCCCTGGCTCGGCGCCTCCTTCGCCTGGCTAACCCCTTACACCGAATGGGCTTACAAGCTCCCGGTACTAGCTGCAGCCTACCTCATGCTCCTCATAATCCTCTGGATCGGCTACACGATGGCCACGACGCCATCCCCGATCCCCCTCGAGAGCCCCCTCGAACTCGAACAGGAAGACGAGACAGAAAAAGAGGGCACCGAGAAAAAGGACGAATCTTAAACCATAATTGGGTTAGCGGATGCTTTACAGAAAATCAGGGTTGTTAAGGTATGTGAACTACCCACCTCTGAAGAGGTGGGCTTCCAGCCAACACGGATCGTGAAAGCCGGGTCAAACTTATTAACATCCGTATCCTAATAGAATACGGGCGTAGGCTTTGGCGTTCAAGGTAACAACCGTCAGGCTACCTGAAGAGACAATAGAAGACCTCGAAGACCTCACAAACAAACTCCAGAGGGAGAGATCAGAGGTCATGAGAGAGGCCATCCAGATAGGCATCGGAGAGATGAAGCTACGCCTAGCCCTAGAGCTATACAAAAAGGGCCGGATATCCTTCGGAAGAACGGCTGAGCTGACAGGTCTAAGCCAAAGAGATCTCTTCCTGGAACTCAAACGTAGAAACGTCCCATATAGGTACGGCGAAGAGAGGTTCAACGAAGAGGCCAAGCAGCTGGTGGGCTAGCTGGCTGCCTCCTTAGACGCCGGCCCACTCACATGGTTAGGTAAATGCGGCATCCTGCACCTGTTGAAGAAATCATACTCCGAGATAGTGATCCCTGAAGCGGTCTACGAGGAAGCCGTAACCCGCGGGATTGAGAAAGGCTACGCGGATGCCCAGGTAATCAAGAAAGCCGTGGAAGAGGGATGGATCAGGGTCTTCAAGCCAGGGAGACAGTTCACAGACAGGGTGGAGGTAGGAGAGAACAAGCTCGGCGTCGAGTTGGGTGAAGGAGAACGTGAGGCGATAGCGCTCGCCCTAGAGAGGAGAACTAGCATCTTCCTGACGGACGATGAGGACGCGCACCACACGGGTAAGGCCCTCGGCCTAGAGCCTAAAGGGGTCCTCTATGTGCTTCTGAAGGGCGTAAGAGATGGGCAGTTAGACAAGAAGCAGGCAAGGGAATCCCTAGGAAAGATGCTTGAGGAAGGCTTCTGGCTCTCACCAGAGATAATCCACATCTTCCATGAAACATTAGACAAGCTCTAGCGCGCGTCGAAAGTCACCCTTTAACACAAGTCAATCGGGCACGAAACCAATTCTAACACCTACGCTGCACGCGCGGAAACCCCCGAGGAACCGGGGGTCGAGCGGCTGCTCCTCTACGACTTCAGGGAGACTAAACCCGACACTAAATTCTGGACGAACCTAAGCCGCGCGCGCCTCGGTGTTGGGCAAGTTGCCTCGATGAATCAGGAAGCCATCCTACTTGTAGGGTGGTAGTTCACCACCGATGAAGCTGCCGCATTCCTACCATTTAGCAACGCTTAAATAACTCAGCTTAGAAGGTGGGAGTGGGAAATGGGTGTGGGACAAACAGTAAACATTGATGAGAAAGGAAGGATAATCATCCCCGCCGAGATCAGGAAGATCATAGGAAAAAGGGCCTTCAACGTCGAGATCGCAGACAAAGACACGATAATCCTCAAAGCCGTAAGAGACCGACGCGACCTCGCTAAAAAAATCGAGAGCCTCAGACTCACCGGCGAAAAAGAGAAAGCCTCCGTCGACTTCGCAGCAGTCAAGGACAAGTACGGCGGGAAACGCGTTGAGGATACTTGACGCCGACATACTCGCCTACGCCCTATACGACGAAAGCCCCGCTCACCCCTACGCATGGCAGACAGTTGAAAGAGCCTTTCTGGGAGAGATCGATCTCCACGTCACCCACACCACGATCCTCGAGGCCTACAACACGCTATTCTGGTTCTACAAGGTGAGGCCTCTAAGAAGCCTCCTAGAGAAATTAACTTTGACCATAAACGGATTGAAGGTCGTCGAAGCCGCGACCAACGGCCTCAAGATATCGGCGGCTGACAACATTCCACTGGGTGACGGTTTTCTCATCGCCACGGCGTTGCAGCACAAGATACCTATCATCGTCACAAACGACTCTCATGTTGTCAAGAAAGCCCCAAAATACGGCCTAATAACCGAAAACCCCATCCCAGAGGAAGTAAGAGAAAAGCTATCCGACTGGAAAATCGAGTAGACTAGTGTACGCACGCGAATCAACTCGTCCTCAACGACCTGGAGCCCTACAACCGCGGAACCATAGAAGATGCAGCAACCATAACCAACAGCGTCGGGATAGGAGAGGGCACCATAATCCACCGCCACACCGCCATCCGGGGACCCGTGGTCGTAGGCGACCGCTGCGAGATAGGACCCGACGCCTACATCGGACCATACACGAGCATCGGAGACCACGTCCGCATCGCTAACACCGAGATCGAGAACAGCATCATCATGAGCGGCGCCCGAATCGACTGCAGCAAGCGCATCGTTGATAGCTTGATAGGAAGGAAAGTCAAGGTACTCGGATACGAACAGAACATCCCCAGAGGCCACAGGCTCATCCTCGGAGACATGGCCACAGTCACCCTCTAACTCAAAAGCACAACTCTGAGGAAGAGGAGGAGATCAAGGAGAGGCTAAGAAGACCTTGGAACGACCCCACAATCATACCCAAATCCATCAACGGCAGAACCGACGACCCAGAGTAGGTAAACCATGGGACTGGCTCGCCGCACCACATAAGTAACCGTGAAAATGGATTCCAGAGGATACAAAAGTTTATTTAGATTCTTTTTCCATAGGCATTCGGACGGCAGAGAATGAACGTAACGGTTACTGAGAGCCAATTGAACCTGGTGCTGGATAGATTGGACCTGGTCAGACTCGAAATCTTGAGGCTTAGAGCGATGCTTCTCCCCGAAGACGAGCTGAGTGCAGAGGAGGCGAAGGAGCTTGAGGAGGCTCGAAAGGAGATAGCCGAAGGCTCCGGCGTAGCCCTTGAAGACCTGATTAAGGAACTAGGCTGACGCCAATTGTTCCAGGTCATCACCGCTCCGAGAGCTAGAAAGTCCGCAAAGAAGCTGCCTGAGCATTACAGACGAAGGATCATCGAGCTGCTCTTAATCTTCCGTGAAAACCCTGTCCCCGCCGAATATTACGACATCGAGAAACTCAAAGGGCACACAGACACCTATAGAGCGAGAATTGGCGATATTCGCGTAATCTATGAAATTTTCTGGGACAGTAAAAGTGTTCACGTGTTACTTATTGAGCGAAGAGAAAGAGCCTACGCATAAACCCGTTTACGCCTCGTAGCTTAATTAATAAGACTGAAGCGCACGCGGGGAGGCCTGAGGGCCTCCTCGAGGCAAACCAGCTCATCCTCAGGGAGCTCCAACCATACAATCACGGGAAAGTCGAAGAGACCGCCACCCTAACCAACAATGTCGGAGTCGGCGAAGGCACAATAATCCACAGCAGAACCACAATCCGCGGACCAGTCATCATAGGCGAGCACTGCGAGATAGGCCCAAACACATACATCGGCCCCTATACAAGCATAGGCGACAACTCAACCATCCTCAACCCCGAGGCAGAGAACAGCATCATCATGGAGGGCGCTCACATCGACTGCGGTAAACGAGTCACAGACAGCCTCATCGGGAAGAACGTGGAGATAACCGACTCAAACCAACTCGTTCCCAAAGGCCACAAACTGATCCTAGGAGACGCATCAAAAGTAACCCTCTAAAATAGAACGACATGGAGGCCCCCCTTTTCTCACCTTCGCGTCGACCATTCACGGCCCTGAGAATCGTCTGGGTTACCTAATCGAGGAGATCGGCGAAAAGCTGAGAGGCTCATTCAGCTCCGTTTCAATGGCTTATACCCCGAAAACTCACCCCAAGACGGTTAGCCTCCTTAAAGAAAGAGGATATAGAACCTTCAAAGCAGAAGACACAGTCGTAAGCTGCTATCAAACATCCTTAAGCCAGTCGTTAGAGCCGATAACCGGTGACATCTTTTACTGCGACTTGGACAGGGCGCTGCACTGGATCAGGAATTACCCAAAAGAATTCGAAGCCCTAATCGAACCATCGAACCATGCCGACTTCACTCTAATCGGGAGAACCAAACGAGCCTTCGAGACACATCCGGAAACACAGACGCTGACGGAGGGAATCGGCAACATTGTGGCTTCGAATGTCCTCGGGTTCTCAAAGACACGTGACGTCCTCGGCACCACTTGGATACTCACCCCAGTATTGGCGAAGAAAGTCACTGAACGTAAGCCAATGAATCAATACGGCTTCTACGCGGAGTGGCCCATCACCCTATGGAGGTCAGCTCAGCGCCCGAAATACGTCGAGGCAGATGGATTGGAGTGGGAAACACCGGACAGATACCAGCAAGAAATCACACAAGCTGGATACGATGCATGGAAAGATAACTATCAAAACATGCAAGAGTGGAAGAAAAGGAACTTGATGTTAAGAGACATGATTGAAGCCACAGCAACCCATATCCAATTCAAATAAATCAACCTGATCTAAAAACACCTGCACCCGAACCCGTTCAAAGGCACTCTTATCAAACAGGCAACATGATACTTGAGAGCACCCAACGGAGAGACGATGTGAAAAAAGGTAGGGGGTATCGATTTTAGGACTGAAAAACGTCCTAAAATGAGGTCCGCAGCTCCGAGACTCAAAGTCCAGCGCGATGGATGTGTGTTAAAAAAAGGTAGTGGGGATATCATATAATGAGGAATTTTTCTACCCTTTAAACAGGATACCCACCCCCACATGAAGCAAATGACCGCGACGCCAATTCAAAGATAATCCAAACTCTAAAACACTACAGGTTCACTATTTCCACACAGATTCAGGGCAATGCCTGAGGTAACATGGAGGCTGCTTGGCGCTGGATGAAGACTTAAACGAGGATGTCAGGGGGTCGGCGCGGGGCAGCCTCCTGCTCATGGTGGGGCAGGTGACATCGACGGTCGTATCAGCCCTCACCGTCATGATTGTGGCTAGGCTCTTGGGGCCCGAGAACTACGGGGTCGTCACCGTCGTCATGGTACCCATCGGCCTCGCCCTCCTCATACAGGACCTGGGAGTAAACACGGCCCTCACCCGATTCACATCCCTCCTGCGGAGAGAGGAACGCCTCGGAGACATAAGGGTCCTCATACGGGTCGGCCTAGCCTTCAAGGCTGCTATTGCGGGGACGATAGCCTTGGGTTACTGGGTTGGGGCTGGGGCCATCGCCTCCATTTACCTTCAGAGGCCTGAGCTCGAGGGGCTCATCAGGATAGTATCCCTGAGCGTGTTGGGCGATGCCTTGATGGGGGTCGCGCAGTCGGTCCTCGTGGGGTACGAGATGATGGGCCGTAGGAGCTTCATTCAGGTGCTCTGGACGGTTGTGCGGGGATCCATGTCCATCACGCTTGTCTGGCTCGGGTACGGCCCGCTAGGGCACATAATGGCTAATACTGCTGCACCCTTTGCCACGGCCGCGGTAGCGTTCACGCTCTTACTCTCAGCCGTAAAGAAAGATGGTGGAGAGACAAGCCTAACCGGCCTGGAAGCGTTAAAGCTCATCCTGGGGTTCAGCCTACCCCTCTACGGCGCCACCCTCGTAGGGGGCGGCCTCACCCAGGTTCAGAACCTCCTCATGACCCTACATGTACCCAACACCGTAATCGGCAACTACTCCGCGGCCACTAACTTCGGCGTTCTGGTAAGCTTCTTCACTGTACCCATCGCAACGGTGCTATTCCCCCTGTTCTCAAGGTTGCCCAGAAACAGCGCCGAGCTGGGCATTGTGTTTAGGAACTCGGTGAAGTACACCACCTTCATCACACTGCCCGTGGCCCTATGCCTGATGGCCCTCTCGGAGCCAGTCGCGGCCGTGGTGTACGGTGGCGGGTACCCGATGGCCGCCGCCTTCATGAGAGCCTATCTCATCCTCTTCCTCTTCGAGGGGATCGGAGGGCTGAGCCTCGGAAACCTGGTGGCCGGCGTAGGCGAGTCTAAGGTGGCCCTGGCGGCGAACCTGCTGACGGTGCTGGTAGGCGCCCCCATGAGCCTCGCACTTATCCCCACGTACGGCATCTGGGGGCTCCTCGCAACCCTCATAGTTGCACCTAGGGTCGGGTCCCTCTTCACGCTCTGGTGGACGAAGAAAAGCCTCGGCTTCACTGTGGACTGGGGCGCATCCCTCCGCCTATACGTTGCCGGGCTGGCCGCGTTCCTAACAGCATCCCTCGCCCTCACAGCCACGGGGGCCGGCGGCTGGGCCGCGATCCTGTTGGGCGGGGGGCTTTTCGCTGTGTCCTACATCGTCGCCGTGCCCGCGCTGGGCGCCCTCAAGAGGAGCGACATCAGAGAACTGTCCACGGTAATCGACGTGGCCGGCCCTCTTAAACTACCCCTCAAATTGGGGCTGACCATCATGGTGCGGCTCGCAAGAGACTAGCTGGAAACCGCTATTGGTACCATTACAGCCCACAGGGAGAGAGGAGTGGAGCGGAGGAACTGGAAACTGCCGCGCCTCAGTTGCATATTAAGACCTAGAAGGTTCTCGACCACAACCCTCGAACCGCCTTTTAGGAGGCCCTCGGTAATTCCTTTAACTGGTTAACGGGCAACTGGGAAAATATCAAACGGTCAACAAAGTTCTAACCCAGCAACTATATAGGCCGAGCAAACCAACATAGCCTGATGGCTCTCGGCATCATCCTCGGCACCCGCCCCGAGATAATCAAGATGGCCCCCATAATACGCCTCTGCGAGGAGAGAGCCACCCCATACTATCTTCTCCACACGGGCCAGCACTACAGCCACGAGCTGGACAAAGCCTTCTTCAAGGATCTGGAGCTGCCCAATCCCACATTCAACCTGAACGTGGGCTCAGGCACCCACGCCGAGCAGACAGCCAGCATCCTTCTAGGCGTGGAGAAGGCTCTCCAGAAGACAGACACATCAATAGTAATGGTCGAGGGGGACACCAACACCGTCCTGGCTGGCGCCCTGGCCGCGGCCAAGCTCCACATCCCCGTCGGCCACGTGGAGGCCGGGCTACGCAGCTTCGACAGGACAATGCCCGAGGAGATCAACCGAGTCGTAGCCGACCACCTCTCCGACCTGCTCTTCGCCCCCACCGAGGAGTCCAAGAAGAACCTCCTCAACGAGGGCATACCGGAGGAAAAGATACACGTAACAGGTAACACCATAGTGGACGCCGTCTATCAGAACCTGAAGATAGCACAAGAGAAATCAACCATACTCCGGCAGCTATCCCTAGAGCCCAAGCAGTACATGGTCGCCACCGCGCACCGCGCCGAGAACGTCGACTATAAAGACAAGCTTACGGGAATAATCCAGGGCCTAAGCCAAGCGGCGGAGGACTTGGACAAACCTGTAATCTATCCCATCCATCCACGCACTCAGAAAATGATTAAAGAATTCAGGCTGACGACTAAGAACCTCAAGCTGATCAAGCCCCTCGGCTACCTGGACTTCCTTGCTCTGGAGGCCGCCTCCAGCCTCGTACTAACCGACTCAGGAGGCATACAGGAGGAGGCCTGCATAATGGGCGTCCCATGCGTCACGCTGCGGGAGAACACGGAGCGACCAGAGACCCTCCGGGTGGGCTCAAACATCTTGGTGGGCACTGATCCGGACCGGATAACTCGAGGAGCCAAAGAGATGAGTAAGCGAAAAACAGGCTGGCACAACCCTTTCGGAGACGGAGAAGCAGCAGGTAAGATACTTACGATAATAGAGGAACATAGAAAACCATCACTATCTCTCAAATAGGAGCCCTGATCTAACTAGAGAGGCGTTTACACAGCTTCCAGCACTCGACCACAAACAGATCCAGGCGAGGCAACCCAACACGTAACCCCGTCTTCCGAGTGAAGCCTCCAACCCTCTATTGGCACCAACAACAACCCAGCTGCGATAACCCGTCACCAGATTTCAAATGAAAAATAGTCTAGTAGTTTTCGCCTAGTCGAAGCAGTACTTAACCCTCTGGTACCCCCTCATGTAGTCGGCCACCTCTACCCCGATCCTGGAAGGCTCCTCCACTAGGGCCCTGGAGACGTACTCGGCCACGTCCCTCATCTCCCTCTCCCTCATGCCTCTCCTGGTGACCTCGTTGACGCCCAGCCTCAGGCCGCTCCTCTCGGTCCACCCGTCACCAGGCAGAGGCATCTTGTTGCAGATGACGTGGGCCTCCGCGAGCCTCCTCTCGGCCTCGAACCCGCCGCCGAGCCCCCTGACATCCAGGAGCACCTGGTGGCTCTCAGTGTAGCCAAGGCTCCTGCACAACACGGGCACGTCCAGCCGATCCAGCTCCGCTGCCAGCGCCTTAGCGTTCCTAACGATCTGGTCGGCGTACTCGCGCCCGAAGGCCATCAGCTCCGACAGCGTCACGGCGAGGGCGGCGAACTTGTTGCAGTAGGGCGTAGCCACCAGGAAAGGGAAAGTGGTCTCAGAGATCCTCCGCGCCACCTCCTCCTCGTTCGACAGTATTAGTGCCCCTGGGGGCCCACCCATCTGCTTGTGGGTGTTCACCATCAGCAGGTCCGAGCCCTCCCCTAGGGGGTCCTGGAATCTGCCCCCCGCCACGAGGCCCCCTATGTGGGCCCCGTCGTAGGCAACCCTAGCGCCCAGATCCTCGGCTATCTCCGCTATCTCCTTCACGGGGTAGGGGAACAGGGTGATCATGGCGCCGAGGATTATTAGCCGGGGCCGCGCCTCCTTGGCCGCCTCCTCGAAGGCATCCAAGTCGACGTTCATGGCCTCGCCGTCCCAGGGTATGTCAGCGACCCTGAGCCCGATGTACCCGGCTGGGCCCTCGGGCCTGTTGCACACCACGCCACCCGCGTCGGAGCTCTGGGACATTATGGTGTCGCCTCGGCGGGCCAGCGCGTACTGGACCGCGGCGCACCCCATGGTGCCGCTCAGGAGCCTGTGCTCCACGTACTCCGCGCCGAAGAGCCGCCTGGATGCCTCAACGCACATGGCCTCCAGCTCCTCAAGGTACTCCACGCCGGCACCGAAGATCTTCTTGCCCACGGGGCCGTCGCACACCCTGAAGCCCAGGTCGGAGCCCAGGTACGCCTTGGCCGTGGGGCTCATCACGTTCTCGCTGGCCACCAGGTTGATGCACGACTTCTCCCTGAACTCGTCGTGCAGCCCGTAGAGCTGCCTCACCCTGCCGTACACTGCCTCTGGGCTGCCCCAGTCCAGGCTATCCCTGAGCCTCTCCATGTAGCGCAGCTCCTCCTCGGGCATCCATGCGCCTGACTTGGCGTACCAATCCGCCACTCTACTACTCATAACAGCCTCCTCAACGAGCCCTCCGCCCATCCGGCTATAAAATTTATTCAAGCAAAGATGAACAATTTGCGAAGAAAAACGATAAATGATCCATATAACGGAACATTGTACGATGGCTGCCGACATCGATGAGAGGGACCGGGAGATCCTCCGGATACTGCAAGAGGACGCGAACAGGTCTTACCGCGAGATAGGGAGGGAGCTGGGCTGCCCCGTGACCACGGTGTACAGCCGCGTCAAGAAGCTTGAGGAGACGGGGGTCATCAAGGCCTACAAGACGGTACTCGACGCGTCAAGGGTCGGGTTACCAACAACGGCCTTCATACTGGTCAGGGTCAAGTTCCGTGAGCCCGGCGCCAGGGAGCCCTACGACTTCCACAGAATAGCATCTGAAATAAGCCGCCTCCACGGCGTCCAGGAGCTCCACATGATGGCCGGGGAGTGGGACTTTCTGGTGAAGATCAGGGCAAGGGACAGCGGGGAGGTGGGCGGCTTCGTCATGGATAGGCTGAGGCTGGTGGAGGGAGTAGATCGGTGCCTCACGTGCATGGTCTTCGAAACAGTGAAGGAATCAGCGGATATCCCGATCTGAGCCCAGTGGCGACAGTAACCCAGACACAGGCATAGGGGCCACCCACGTAATCACCGAGGACAGGGAGTACGCCAAGGCCTCCGCCTTCCCACTGACACCCGAAGGATATCCTAAAGGGCTCGTGAAGGCGTACACGCACCCGCTGGCAACCCCCCAGGCAAGCCTCGATACACTTATCTCCCAGGAAAAAAAGAAGAAAACGAAGACAAAGGAGAGGCCGAAACCTGAGCAGAGTAACGTGGAGGGAAGGAGGCCTGGAGCTCCACCTCAGACCCAGAAGAGTCGAGATCAAGCCCAGGGAGAAGAGAAACGAGTACATCCAAAGGCTCGACAAGGCCATAGAGACACTGGAAACCATAATCAACTCGGAGGACGCCGACGAGAAGATCAGGATACAGGCGACCAACGCCCTGGCACGCATAATAATCGCCTCCTACAGCATGATCGTGGACATCGAGGTGGAGAAACTGGAGGAAGAAGCCGAGAACATTGAGCGGTTGCTGCAGGAGAGAAAAGAGAAGCGGGACCCTGGCTACACCCTGGAAGGGAAAGACGGCCAGACCCTCGAATGGGACCCCGATAAAGAGGAATGGGCGCCAAGAACCGAGAAACACAGAAAATAAGAGCCACAAGATACAGCCACTGTACCCGACATGAGGACCCACATCTTCACGGACGCCGAGCGCGACGCCCTACACCGGTGGCTCAGCGGAACCCTCACCAGGGCAGACTCACCACTCCTCCACACCACCCTGGGCCGCCTGAGAAGATCAGAGAAGCGCCTCATCCAGGACATCCGCCTCCTCACCCTCGCCCTCAGGCGGCTCCGCCTCCAACCCAAGCTGAGGAGACGCCCAGACGACATGGACACCACCCTGAGCCTCGCCCCCATACCCATCCACCCGCCCCGGGACCAGAAGAGAACCTATATCAGCCTCATCCGCCCCTTCCACGAGGCTCAAGCCATGGCCAACGACCAGGAGGCGGCCGCGGGGCGCCGCCTGAGAGCCGCCGAGCTGGCAGCCAGGATCGGCGCAGCCCTAACCGGCACCGGCGAAGACGAACCAGACGAACTGGTAAACCAACTGGAGAAGCTAAAACAGGAACCAGCCTCTTAAAGGCAACTCCTCCAACCCCCAAGGTTCACCACCGGGTCAGGCAGCTCAAGCTCGTTGAAGAACGCCCTGGACATCTCGTAATCGTAGTGCTGGCCGGTGTGGATCACGTCAAGCTCCAGGCCACGCCTGCCCGCTTCCTTGATGATCGGCGCAGACTTGATGATCTGAGGCCTAGTCCCTATAACAAGGGCCACACGCATGGTGATAACTGCCCACATGAATCTAAAAGAGTATGCGACAAAACCACGCATATTTCATGGCACGTAAATCGCCTCTCAGGGAGGCACCGTTACAAGAAATACCTCCTCGTCCCCCTGGAGGCGCAATTAGTCTTCAGCTTCGCGCCCCGACACGAGAAGCCTTGATTATTACAATCATAATTGTAACAATCGTGGCTCTAATATCCATAGATGTGGAAAGCAAGACAAAACTACTGGATCATTAAACAATCCACATTAACACAAGGACATCCGATCGGGTCTCTTTATCAGCTTATAAAATTCTTGAAAACATTTTTCACGTCCTCATACTCAAAATCAATAGCCTTTGACGCTTGCAGCAATTCATCCTCTTTAAACCTTAAGATCGACTTTTCAATATCCTTAAGACCCTTTAAACAGCTGACTTTTTCTCTCATATCCCCCATCTCATATTCTGAGTACCAAATTAAGGCAAATATATCCATAATATCCTTTATTCTTTTATGTTCTTTGGTTCTGTCATCCACGGAATTAAACTTCATAGCCAACAACACTTCAGGCTTAGGAATCACCACTGTAATTTCCCTATGATCGCTGAGAGTGATTCTGTTAACCGATTTATCTTTAAAAACCAAGGATAATAACGGTTCATCGATGGGGTTAATCAATAATTCTGACTGCAGCAAAGGATTTAAACTGTCTACAATGGGATCTACATAAAATTCTATAACCTCAAAAGAGGGCCTACGCGACATCTCCTCTTTCGTCAATTCTCGTTTAGTATCATAATCGTATCCTTTCAAGAAACGATAACCAACCCATGAAAAACCGTTCTCCTCAAGATATCTGAAAAATTTTAAGTAATCACTATCTTTCAACTGATCCAAATTCCATGATGGATCTACATGGAACCCAACATCAATGTCCTTTGAACCTAGGTATTGCCTACCTTTATCCTCCTCATAATTCCTAGTAACAGACTCGTATACCGCCCAACCACCAATCAGACACATGTCATAACCCAAAGAAAATATTCTTTCTAGCCAAACCTCTGATATCTCCACCTCTTTTTCTTTATACATCTCCGGCCACCAACTTATCTATCAGCATATCAGCTGCCTCTACACATGGCCCCCCCTCTATCAATAAATCTACTATTAGTTGAGGCCTAGACACCACCCTGTAATTATTGACAGTAAAAGAATTAAAAAACACGTGTTTGGAGCCAAACCGCACCCGGAAATTACCTCCACCGATGACGCCTATCTTACCCAGTAAATCATGCCAGTACCACTGATCTTCAACTCTACAGTAAACATCCGTCCTCGACGGGAACAGATGGTTCTGTAACAAATTTTCTGCCCTGTAAGTTGTTAACGCATAATCTTTTTCTACCGACCCCAACAACTGCATCGAATTTTTTACTAAATAGTATTCATCCACGGTCTTGCCCGGGTTTTTTCTCCACAGCTCAAACAAGCCCCTCACATTGACTACTCTAGTATTTTCCAAGTACCCTTCTTTCCCCAGTTGATTGATAAAATCATAAACCCAGGTCTGAGACCCTTCTGACAGTTTCCACACCTGATATTTTGATAATTCGCCACTCGGATAGTTTAACAATACACGCATTATTTGTTCCTTGACTTCTCCTCTTCTCCTTGCCTCCCGACTCCCACCCATCGATTTAACCGGTATACCGGTACAACTGATCCTATATAAACCTAACCGGTATACCGGTATCGCATGCCCTTTATAAGCTGAACCGGTATAATTGGCTCACCACACGTCGAACCCTGCACACCCCACATGTTCGCCAGCCTCCACATGCGCCACAGGAACACCCAACTTCACCGCAGCCAAAGCCCCAGCCAACGTAGAATTAGTATCCCCAGGCACCAACACAACATCAGGCCCCAGCTCCCCATACGCCCTCTCCAGCCCCATCAGCATCCACCCCGTCTGCTCCCCATGCGACCCCGAACCCACCCCCAGGTTCACCACCGGATCAGGCAGCCCAAGCTCATTGAAGAACACCCGCGACAACTCATAATCGTAATGCTGACCAGTGTGGATCACATCAAGCTCCAGGCCACGCCTACCAGCCTCCTTGATGATCGGCGCAGACTTGATGATCTGAGGCCGAGTACCAATCACGAGAGCGACACGCACGATCTACAGTCGCCTCAGCCATCTAAAAGAGTATCCGGGAAACAGGTTGTACCGCACAAATGAAATCATTTCGAGCACTCAGGCAATTCCTTATCATCTTGTATAGAGGGTGGTGGTGCATGTTTAGAGCCGTTTATTGAACTGATCCGGATGCCACATGTATGTATAAGCTTACAGGCGATTTTCCGGAGAGCCCTGAATGTATCTTTAATAGTGTACATTTAATTCTAAAGATATTTCACTAACTCCATTATCAGAGACAAATCTCTTGAAAAAAAGGTTTTCCAATAATTTGTGTTGTTGTGTGACTGGTGTTTTAGATAGAGGTTTGAAAGTTCTATTAACTATCAGCTAAATATACTCTAGATGCCCGTTGACCACGGACCGGCCCCCATACTACGAGGCATTCGTCAAACGAGGAGAGATATTCCTAGACCTCAGCCTCCTCCACACCTGGGGAGACAACACACTCAAGCAACAACGCACAATAATTAATACTAATTTAAAGAAAAGATAAGATTTTTATTTAATAAAAAAGAACTTTGAAGTATGAAAAATCTTCTCAGGTTATTAGTTTTATTCCTCTTTTTACTTAATTTGCTACCTTTATCCTTCGCATCAAACAATATCTACAATTTATTATTCAAAAAAATAGATGAAAAAACATTCTTTTATCTAAATGAAGAACTATGGTTTCCAAAGCTCGCCATCTACGATCCCAACAGCAAATACTGGAAAAACCAAAGCCATGAATCCAACATAGAGACTTTAATTGATTATGGATTTAACGCCCTTACAATACCTATAACAAGTGAATGGGTGACAAACCATGAATTTATCAAAGACAACATAGAGCCAACACTAAAAGCAGCCCAAAGAAACAATCTCCCAGTAATGATAAAATTCTATGTAGCAATATGGGAGATGCTACCAGAGTGGAAGAAAGACGCATCAAGAAAACAGTACATGATGATGCTGCCCAACGGAACATTCATACAATATCCTGACTACGCCAGCAAACAATTTATCGATGAATACCTGTCCAAGATCGATAAGGTTATAGATTACACAGAACGATACGAGAATGTTGTTGCCTATATTTTAGAAGATTCAGACTTCTGGAGCATTCCCGAAGATGTTGAAGAATATTCTGGAGGCCTTCACTCCCTAGAAACCACTGACACGTTTTACCCTTACAATTTATGGATCAAAGCTGATTTCATTAACTGGTTAGAACTAAACAACTTTTCCCCCCAAGAGCTTTGCTTAGACTCTCTTGAAGAAGCATATCTACCGACCAGTCTTGAAAACGCTACTTCAACAAATCATTGGTTGGCATGGAAAGAATATAGACGAGAAGGCTACACACTCAAAACTCTTGAGAAAATTACACAACACATCCGAGACAAAACCAGTAAACCAATTGGTATGGGCGTAGACATCGGTTATCGATACAACGATATGGATCAAAGAGGTATGCCAATACCCGAACTGGATAAAGTATTCGACTTTGTTAACGCATACCTAGGATGGGAACCATCATGGATGTCTACTTGGCGCGGATGCGCAATACTGGATCTGTTAAAAATACCTGTAATAGGCTTCTTCGATGTTTACTGGGAAGAGGTATACCCCGAGTTATACATCACTGGAATCTCTCCATATGTCTCAGGATATCAAGTTGCATTACCAATCGTAGATGATTTACCAAACCTCTATCTGCTAGATGAAATATCTAAATCGATAAACTATGTGGAGGAGAACGAGCTCTATAAAACATACCCAGTGAAGCCCAAAACAACAATACTTACTTCCATAGAAAATGCAATGTATGCAGGCCAGAGTTTCAACCCATACGCAAACTCAGACCCATACCACTTTAGCCAAAACGGTTACTATGGAATACTCACGAGAAACGGTATACCTGTATCATTCGTGCATGAATCTAATAAAATCACAGAGTATCCGGTAACAATCGCTGGAGCAACCACAGAGATAAATACATTCTCGTCGAGATATACCGCGATAACTGAAAAAGAAATACAAGATTATCTAAACAACGGAAATCTCTTCATAAAAGGTCCGTATCCGATAAGAGCCGAACCCCCAATCACATTGAGACTTGGAGAGTATACTGAGTCACAGAGTTCAATGACTATCATAGGTGACTGGTCTGAACCCGAGAACATTGACGGAATTGTAGCTAGATGGACTGGAATAAATTCCGAGATCAAATGCCCGGTAACTTATGACACAGCATACGAACTAAAAATAACCTTCAAAGACATCTACCATGAAGACCAGAATAATAAACTCTGGATCGAGATTCAGACCCCAACAGGTTTTAAAAAAATCCAAGAAACATACTACCCAGGCTGCTTTCTATTAAACGTTTGGCGGGAAATATCGTATATGATCCCCAATGAAATACTCACGAGACCCGAGACAACCATCAGACTAGTAGGTGACGAATCTTTCCCTATCTCCCAAATTGAGCTAACTCCCCTATCAACCCTAAGTCCCATACCAGAGACAATGATCTACAACTGGCCAACACAACTAATGTTACCATCAGGCTCCTTCCAAGACTTGATGATAAGCCCCCTTGAATCACCTGATCCAATCACCGAATACCTTGAATCCCTAGAAGGAGACACCACCATCCTTGAGGGAAATAATGAAGGTCTAGGATACAAAGGAAACCTAATAGTAAAAAGACCAATTAGAGAAGGGTCCTTAATAAAACTAGGATTTGAACTAGGCGCAGAATGGTTCCGAAACATCATGGAGCATGGATGGAGTTACCGCGGCTATTTTAATAAACCTCTAGAGGAGCTCTTAACAAGCCTTCTACTAGTTAAACCAGATATAAAACTATACGATGTGATGAACTGTCAGGGTGAAAATATCAACGATCAAATCATCTGTATACCTGTAAAATCTCAGATCATTAATGAGACCAAGATAATTATTCTCAACCCGACAAACACAAGGATCGAGTTTACCCTCGATCTCAACCCCAAATTCTTCGATCCCATGCTAGAAGGTAACTACTACATCAATGAAACCATTGAACCATATCAAGCAACTGCAGTGAACTATGAACCGGATATCATCTTAATAGACTGTATAAACTTAGAAAAAGAGCGGGCGAATAAAGGTGAATCACAAAAAATAGAAATCCACGCAGTGTGGTCACGTAACAACAAATGCCTAGATGATGGAATTGTATCCATAGATAACAGAAAATACTCTTTCAATGAGACTGGTTGGGTAAATGTAGAGATAAACGAAGGAGATTTCCTTCAAATAATATATAGAAATAGTCAAGTCTTCAAATACAGTGATCCAACTAAACCACTATGGGATACTGTATTAATCGAGTTAAACTTATCCGACACTAGAATAGACGTAGGAAAAGAAGCCCATCTAAATATCAACGCTTATTATACGAGTGATAATAAAGAGTTCGATGGAGAAATTACTCTCTCAGAGGGCCTTGCCCAAGGTTACGTTGGTTTAAAAACAATCAAGGTAGCCTCAATCACTGATTCCGAATACGGAATAACCTCTTTCAAATCCAATACTGTTGAATGCATCTGGGACCAAGTAATTATCACCGAGTCAGATTTAACCAAAGAAAATCCTGTTCCCGGGGAAACTGTGACTTATTGGGTTAAAGCGAAGTATCAATATGACTCTACTGTATTTGATGACTCCAAAGGTACACTATACTTAGATGGGGTGCCGATGGAGTGGTCAAATAAAAATAATAGATGGGAAACCAAGTACACATCAGACGTAGAAACTACTCTACACCCAAAAATAACCGATATATTCTACAAGCAATACAATCTAACTAATATTAAGGACTTTACAACCCCCATCGAGATACAGTACAGAAACAAAGGTATACCAAGCTTTACATTGATTCAAATAACTATCTCTCTCGTATTATCTATCTCCATACTCAGGATGAAGAGAAAAATTGATCTCAAATAAATAATTGGCATTACCGGGCGGGAGCCACTTTCATGATCTATTGCATGACCCAATGTCTACGAATGAATGCATAATGGATAATCACATTATGGAGAAAAAGGGTGTCAACTTATATCGCTATTCCACTATCGTCTTTTCTTTAGGTATTTCTCCATGGCGTACTCGGCTCTAGTCGGATTACCGTACACAGCTTATCCGACAGAGGATTAACCTACAACACTGTTTCAATAGACTATAAATCTTATAAGCCACGTTTCTCGATTATTGATTGCAGAGCCGCTTGCCACCGTAAGGTGCAAGGGCCCGCTGATGGACGGGGAATTGAGAACTCCCAAGTGGAGTGACCATCCGCAAGGATGGCTGCACACCCATCCTTCAATTTATCCAATAGCTTGGACTGGAGGGGATTTCAGCCTGAAACCCAGCCCCGGAGCCGGCGCCGTTCACAGCCCATGAACAAACGTCTCTGAACCGTGAATAACTCGCCCACCCAAACACGCATCGCCCACTCACACGAGCTAATTGAAACCTTTTCCAACTTCTAACGACCATAAGACCACCTAAAACATGTAGGTAAAGTATTTTAAATGGTTTACCAAAAATGGTAAACTATTTTAGCTGGGCGCGCAGTGGATTAAAGGATACCATATGATTAAAAGGCTGCCAGAGTGGTTAAAACATAACTACAATATACTGTGGGGCAGATTCGGTAAGGAAGCCTTCACGTTCGAGGACGCGGCCTCAAGGCTAAACATAAGCGAACGCATGGCTGTCAAAACCCTCTGGCAACTGGAAAACATGGGCTTCGTGTATAAAACCAGGAGCGAGCTAGACTACCGGGTTAAAGAATACAGATTGATACCCCCCGAAGACGTGAGTTTTGTCATCGGGCTATACTCTTTGATCGCGAAAGATAGGTACAAGAAACTGACCATCA
>Ga0172371_10003716_pt1 | contig 23484 bp, 18 predicted proteins | sample Lak12m_FD_114543 | JGI IMG/M metagenome (GOLD analysis project Ga0172371, IMG submission 114543) | Freshwater microbial communities from Kabuno Bay, South-Kivu, Congo - kab_022012_12m | ecosystem: Environmental > Aquatic > Freshwater > Lake | place: Democratic Republic of the Congo: South-Kivu...
TCAAGCACCTCAGCCATCCCGGCGGCATGATGCAGTTCATGGCTTCCCAGGATGTGCTGCTGAAGGACTTTGATCGGTTCGTGCGCAAGCATACTGACCGGATCGTGGCGTCCACCAAGGAGATGTGCCGCCAGAAAGGACGGTCCTACACCTACCTGAGAAGCTATCGACTGCGACCAAGAGGGCGACGTTGCCGTTGCCATCGGCGACGGCGTAGTAGTTCGCCGCACGGAGTGCGCCTCCCACACTCCACTCCGTGACGCTGACCAGGCCGCCGATGCCGCCGGCTTCCTGGCCCGGGGCGCCGGTCTTGAGGCCTTCCAGGTCCAGGCCCCAGAGGTAGGAGCGGGCGAGTACGGGACCGGCTGAAGCCGGGACACCGAACTCGGCCAGGAGGTTCCACTGGTCCCAGACGAAGCGGGTGTCGGTGGAGAGGTCCCAGGAGGTGGTGCCCGCGTTCCAGGTGTAGACCCTCTTCGAGACGCGGCGGCCCTGATAGCCGTAGGCGAACTCGACGCGCCGGCGGTCTGGCACGCCTTGCGCCGGAAGATGCTGAGCTTACCGTCTCACGGAAGCGGCCAGCAACCACGAGCGCCTCTGGCGCACCCCAGTCTCAGATCGCCCTGTAACCTGCTCCCGACCAGCCTGATGAGTGCACACGGCACCGGTCATGAACCGGTCATGACGCACGGCACCGGTCATGACAGGAGCGAGAGCAGGGGCCCAGGCTGGCCGAGCTACCGCGGGAGCTGGCGGCGGCCCGGGACCGGCTGCGGTCCGCCACAGAAGCTCCCCTGCACGTCGACGCCAAGAGCGCAGCCTACTTCAACCAGGTGCTTTCGGACGCCAGGGAGTGCGTAGAACGCCTGGAGTCCGAGGAGCAGGCCATCCACGCCGCGCAGCAGGCCCGCTTGCCGGAACTGCAGGAGATTGTGGACCGCCTGCGCTACTGGGGCGAGCTCATGGATCGCTGCGACAACGCTGACACCCGCCGGGCCTTTCTCCAGGCCCATGTGACGCAGGTCACCGTACAGAAGGACAGATCCGTGAGGGTGGGGCTGGTCATGACTAACGAGGGAGGTTGGCACGCCCGGGCAGATTCGAACTGCCGGCCTTCTGCTCCGGAGGCAGACGCTCTATCCATCTGAGCTACGGGCGCACCGCAGATCTGTCTAGATCAATAACGTATGGGTCGCTCGGTCACTTTCAAGTCGGGGCGTGGCTGAGGAGTCGACAGTCGGCGCCCGGCACCTATGTTACCGCTTCTCGCGTTGCGCGTCCCTCCCGAGGGGAGCCGGCATGGAGAACTCCGCGACTGTGGTACCGGGCACGGGCGCCCGTCGGCGCCGGGGGCGGCTTTTTCTGTGCGGGGCCGTGGCGTGTGTCGGCTTTGCGCTGGCGTTGCAGATGGGGATGAACGCCAACTTCGTGTCGGACGACCTGAAGCTGTCCGGGGCCCAGGTGGGCATCCTCGAGGGGTTTCGCGAGAGCTGTGGCATCTGGGCGTTGGGGGTGCTGGCGTTGCTGGCCGGCTACGCCGAGCCGCTGGTGGGAGCGGGGATGCTGGCGCTGTTTGCCGTCGGCCTGGGGGGCTATGCCCTGGTGCCGGACTTCTTCTGGGTGATCCTCACCAGTCTGATCTGGAGCCAGGGTCTGCATGTCTGGATGCCTCTGCCCGCCTCTCTGGCCATGGGCCTGGCAGAGCCCGGGCAGGTGGGGATGCGACTGGGGCAGGTCCAGTCAGCGGGGGCTGCCGGGTTCTTCGGTGGCCTGGCCGGGGGCTATGTGCTGACACGGCTGGGGGTGCCGATCCGGCCGCTGTACTTCGTGGCGGCGGCGGCGGGTCTGCTGGCGGCGGGGTGTTGCCTGGCCATGCCGCGGGCCATCCGCACCGAGGGTCCGCGGTTGGTGTTCCGCCGCCGGTATGGGTTGTACTACCTGCTCTGTTTTCTCGAAGGCTGGCGCAAGCAGATCTTCATCTGCTTCGCGCCGTTCCTGCTGGTGCGCAAGCATGGGACTCCCCTGGCCACGATCCTGATCCTGTACGCGGTCGTCCAAATCATCGGCTGCGTGACCGGGCCTGCGGTGGGCCGACTGATCGACCGGGTGGGTGAGCGCCGGATCCTGGTATTCTACTTCGCCTGCCTGACCTGCTTCTTCGTGGGCTATGCGCTGGTGGACATCCGTTGGGTCCTCTACGCGCTTTTCCTGGCCGACAACTCGTTTTTCGTCTTCGGGATGGCGCTGAACACCTACGTCAACCGGCTGGTTCCTGAGCAGGAGCGCACGCCCACGCTGAGCATGGGTGTAGCGATGAACCACGCGGCGGCGGTTGCCATGCCGCTGGTGGGCGGGGCCCTGTGGGTGACGCTGGGGCACCAGTGGACCTTCCTTGCCGGGGCGGTGGCCGCGGCCCTGAGTGTGGTCGCGGCGCTGCAGGTGCCGGCGCTGGTGGCCAGGGGGACGGTGCCGGCGGACGCGCGTCGCGAGGAGGCCTTCGCGAAGTGACTGGCGCGGCGCCTGGGTGGCCGTGCATTCCAGGGGGGGGGGCGGTTCTAGCTGCGCTTGATGACGCAATACCTGCACGGTTGAGGCAAGTCCCCGGCCGAGCCGGGAACGCCTGGAGTGCGGGTTCTCCGTAACCCGCCGCCGCGATGCGGAGATCCCGGCCTCCAGACCGCGGATCATCGATTACGCGACCCGGCAGCCGCGCCGTCCGCGGTTGGACGACATCCGCCGTCACACCACCATCCAGCAGCGCCTGCCGTTCATACGGTGCACCAGCCGTATGGACTTCCCGGTTGCCGACGTCACCGGCCCGACGTCCAGCCTGCGGGCCCTGGAGGAGGACTCCTTCTGCAGGACAGGCATCTGGCCGCCTTCGTGACCTCCGCCGAGAGCCTGGAGCAGTACTGTGACGGCGACCGTATCCTCCTGCAGGGAAGACCGTTGGAGGGGAGCAACCTGCTGACGGTGGCGGTCGCGCTGTTGTCGCCATTGCGGTTCACCGACATGAACGCCGAGCTGTTGTTGCGGGCCTGCGAGTGCGGCTTCCCGGTGGTGCCCACGGTGTGTCCCATGTCGTTGCTGGAGCGAGCCCACGCGAAAGCGGAGGAGAGGGGGGCGGATCCAGTGTCACCTCACCCCGACGCGGTCCAGGCCGCGATTCGGGACTACCTTGTGCGGGGGTATGCCGTCCTGGTGTGGAACGCTGACCATCCCGGGCCCGGCCGTTGCGCCGGGGGCGGGCGGCCTCAACGCGCCAGGAGGCTGGGGAGGAAGGTGGCGAGCTGCGGGAAGATGAACAGCAGCAGGCCGACGAAAACCAGCGCCGTCAGGAATGGGTAGACGCCGTGGTAGATGGTGCTCAGGGGGACCTTGGTGATGTTGCGCACCACGAAGACGTTGATGGCCACCGGCGGCACGATCACCCCGATCATCACAGTGACACCCACCACCATCCCGAACCAGAGCGGGTCGAAGCCCATCCTCAGCACGGCCGGGTAGAAGATCGGCGTGGCCAGGATCATGAAGGCCAGGTCGTCGATGAACGAGCCCCCGATCAGGTAGATCAGGGCGATGACCAGCATGATGCCGTAGCGCGGCAGGGGCAGGGTCGTGACCCACTCCGCGGTCAGCATCGGGATCTTGGTGACCGCCAGGAAGTGCCCCAGCACGGTCGAGCCGGCGATGAGCACCAGGACCATGCAGGCGTTGCGGAGCGACTCGTCGACGGACTTGAGGAAGCCCCTGAAGGTGAGGCGGCGGGTAGCCACCGAGAGCAGCAGTACGGCCATGGTGCCCACGCTGCCCGCTTCGGTGGGGGTGAAGAGGCCTTCCATGAGGCCGCCGACCACCAGCAGGAACACGGTCGCCACATAGAAGCACTCGGGCAGGGACTGGCGCCGTTCCCGCCAGGTGGACCGGGCCCCGTGGGGACCGAGGGTCGGGTTGATGCGGCACCACACGGCGATGACGAGGATGAAGCAGGCGGCGATGAGGATTCCCGGGAGCAGGCCGGCCAGGAAGAGCTTGCCGATGGACTGCTGGGTGACGACGCCGAAAACAATCAGCGTCACGCTTGGCGGCACGAGGATGCCGAGGGTCCCGACGGAGGCCACCACGCCGGTGGAGAGCTTGCGGCTGTAATGGTAGTGGTCCATCTCGGGGACCGCCACGCTGGCGAAGGTGGCGGCGGTGGCCGTGGAGGAACCGCAGATGGCTTTGAAGGCCATGGCGCCGCCCACGGTGGCCATGGCCAGGCCGCCGGGGATGTGGCCGATGAAGCGATACGCCGCCAGGTAGAGGCGGCGCGCGATGCCGGCATTGAAGGCCACCTGGCCCATGAGGACGAACAGCGGGATCACGGTGAAGCCGTAGGACGAGAAGACATCGAAGAAGTCCTTCGCGAGGACGTTGGCACCGGCCTGCATCCCGCGGATGGCGCTGAAGCCGACCACGCCGACGATGGCCATGGCGAAGCCCAGCTCGATGCCGGTGGGGAACAGCAGCAGCAGCACCAGCAGGCCCAGGATGCCGATCTTGACCTCAGTCATGGTCCCTCCGGAAGGCTGCCGGGATGCCGCAGGCGAGCACGACCACCTGGAGGAATGAGGCGGCAGCCAGGACGAAGGCGACCGGGTAGAAGTGCAACTCCAGGGTGGGGGAGACCTCGCCGGAAGCCCGCAGGTCCAGCCCGAACCCGACCAGGTTCCAGCCCAGCAGCACGAACAACCCCATGCCCAGCAGCCGCGTGGCCACGGTCAGCACCCATCGCCCGTTCTCGGGGAGCCGGCCGGTGAGGGAGTCGACATAGACGTGCCCCCCCAGCCACGACGTGAAGGGCAGTGCAGAGCCGATGGCCAAGGCCCCGGCGTAGCCCACCATCTCATAGGTACCTGGGATCGGCCTGCCGCAGGCCCGCAGGATGACATCAGCGACCGTCAGCAGCATGAGCAGCACCAGGCAGATGCCGCCGAGGGCATGCGCGACCCGTGTGGTTCGACGGATTCCCTCAAGCACTCGTGTCATTCGCCATCCCCGGGAAACAGCAAGGCGAAGGGATGCCCACGCGCCGGGTCTGCCCTTCGCCGGTATGGATCACTTGTAGGTTTTCAGGAAGTCCTGGCAGAACGCGAGGGCTTCGGCGCCTGGGAGCCCCTTGCTCTTCATATCCTGGACATAGGCCTCCAGGATCGGCTGGACGGCCTTGGCCCACTTGTCGTTCTCTTCGGCCGAGAGGGCGACGACCTGGTTGCCGCGTCCGGAGGTGAACTCCTTGCCGGCCTTGTCCATCTCGTCCCAGCCCTTGCCGGTCTTGGGGATCCACTCCTCGTTGACCTTGGCGATGGTCTCCTGGACGTCCTTGGGCAGGGCTTCCCACTTGGCCTTGTTCATGACGACGAAGAAGGCGGTCGAGTAGGCAGCGCCGTAGTCTTCGGTGGTACTCTTGACGACCTCGCCCCAGCGCCAGCCTTGGAGGGATTCCATGGGGGCCATGGAGCCGTCCACGACGCCACGGCTGAGGGCGTCGTAGGTCTCACCCATAGGCATGGCCACGGGCGTGCCACCCAGGGCCGTGACGATCTTGGCGGCCAGGCCGGTGCAACGGATCTTCTTGCCCTTGAGGTCGGCGAGGTTGGCGACGGGGACCTTGGTGTGCAGGAGCCCCGGGCCATGGGCGTGCAGGTACATCACCTGGACCTTGTCGAACTCCTTCGGGGCGAACTTCTTGTAGTAAGCGTTGATGAGGGCTGTGGCACTGGCACCCGTGCGGTAGCCAAGGGGCAGGTCGATGACCTCGGTGAGGGGGAACTTGCCGCGGGTGTAGCCGAGGACGGACATGCCGATGTCGGAGATGCCGTTCTCGACGCCGTCGTAGCACTTATCGGCGGGGGTCAGGGTCCCGCCGGGGAAGACGGTGATCTTGACCTTGCCCTTCGTGCGGGTCCCGATTTCCTTGGCCCACTCGGTTGCCAGGACCGTGTTCTGGTGGGTGGGCGGGAAGAAGATCGAGTAACTCAGTTCGATGGGCTTCTCGGGCGTCGTTGCCGGGGTCTCGGGCTGTGCCGTGCTTTCCTTCGCCAGGGCCTGTTGTTCAGGGGCCCCGCCCTTGGCGCCCTGTCTGTCGGCATCGGCTGCCCTCTTCCCACAACCGCCCGCCGCGGCGGCGACGATGCCAGCGAGCACCAGTCCCAACAGCGTCTTCATGGCCATCTCTCCACGCTTCGGACCCTTCCGTGACAGGCAGGGCTAACCGGCCCAGACCTCATGCTTACTATGCTGTCCGGTGGATGGCGTTCAAGCCGGGTCGGAATCGGGAGCGAGGAGGAGCAGCGTCTCGAGGTGGGCGGTGCCGGCGAACAGGTCCAGGGGTCGGACCGCCCGCAGCCGGTAGCCGCAGTCTTGCCAGGCGGCGACCTGGCCAGGCAGTTCATCGATGCCGCAGCAGGCCTGTAGGACCTTGGTCGGGCCTCTTGCCGCGAGGGCCGCGATGGCGCCTGGCGGCATGCCCTGGCGCGGCGGGTCCGAGAGGACCACTTCGCGATGGTCATCGGGCGGCGGCAGGCAGCGGGTGAAGGCCTCCCCCTCGATCCGGCACTGGCGGAAGGCCACGCGGACACCAGGGGGATGGAAGCGGGCGTTGCGCCGGGCCGCGGCGAGGCCCTCGGGGGCTGCCTCGACCCCCAACGCGTGGGCGTACGACGCCGCCAGGTAGTGCGTGAACAGCCCGTAACCGCAGTACAGGTCCAGCAGGTGCTCGCGGTCTCCGCCCGGCACCAGCAGGTCCCGCGCGGCGGCGAGCATCGCCGGTACCATCGACTCATTGACCTGGGTGAAGCCGGTGGGGTAGTACTCGTAGCGCTGTCCGGCGACGTTGAGGCGCAGGATCTCGGGCCCGAAGAGCCGTTTGAGCTTCACGCTTCCCGGTACCGGGCTGTTATCGAGGTAGTAGGGCGAGCGCGTCGGGTCGAAGAAGGCGAACGCAGAGATGACCCCCGCGTCGAGTTCGGGGAGAGCCTGCCCAAGCAGCTTGAGCTTGCGCACGATGGTCCCGTCCAGTTGCGCGACGTTGAAGAGGACTGCGCGTTCCGTGTAGCTGCCGCGGACGATGACGTAGTTCAGGGCCCTGGCCAGGGGCCGGAAGTGGGCGTCGCCGAGGCGCGCCGCGAGGGCGGTGTAGAGCGCGGTGTGTTCGGGCGGCTCCAGGCGCGAGGCCTGAGCCCCGGTTGCTCCCCTGGAGGGGGTCGCGTGGTGGGGGGTGAGTTGTAGGCCATGGCGGTCGCAGAACCCGTGGCGCCGCGTGCTGGTGCGGTAGTGCCGAGGCCTGGGGGATGGCACGATGGGCGCCGGTGCCAGCGGCAGGCGGTGAGCCACCCAGAACTCCTGCAGCGCCTTGTTCTTCAGGTCCACCTCGGCGTCGTAGTTCAGGTGTGCCAGCGGCTCCACCGCCAGGCCACGAGGCCCGAGACCAGCGTCGCGGACGTGGCCGAGGAGAAGGTCGGCGAATGCTCTGGTGCCCGCCATGGTATCACCGTACCCCATCGCGCCCTTCGTGCCAGTCCAGGCAATGCCTTCGGGTCCTCCCGGCCGGATCGCACCGTGCGTCGCCACCCCATGTGATCGGCAGCGGCTGGCCAAGGTCCGCGGCGGACGCCGCCCCACGGGCGCCGGGACGGGTGCCGGCTGACACCCCCGGTCTGCGTCCCCTCTGCAGTGGCGGCAAAGCCAGCCTCCCACGGCCCCCACGATAGAATATCTAGAGATTTCATGGAATTGATAGAGATTTTCCTGTCGGGAGCCGTTGATTTTGCCTTCCATGACGCGTACTGTCCTAGGTGGGAAGGGTTGTCTGAGGGGATTGCGGATAGGGCTTGGCGTGTATCCTCAACCACCTGTCCAAGAGGGGTTCCAGATCCGTCGAGCAGACCCGTATGACAGGCAGCAAGGGGCGTAGGCGCAGGTGGCGGCTGCCCGTCAGCGTGGGGCGCCAGACCGGTGTGGTTCCGGCCAAGGAGGACATCCCTGATGAACGCGCGAAGGGGCCTGTGGTCACGGTTGCCGATGGGGGTGCTTGCCTTCGTGCTGGCCGTCGCGGTCGGCCGCGGGCAGCCCCCGCGCCAGATGAGCTTCCAGGGGGTCCTCACGGAGGCCGGGGGCCTGCCCGTGGCCGACGGTCCCCACCCGGTCGTCTTCCGGCTCTATGCGGCCGGTGAAGGCGGTGACGCTCTCTGGAGCGAGACCCAGACGGTGAGCACCCGCAACGGTCTCTTCAGCGTGTCTCTGGGCTCGGTCACGCCCCTGAACCTGGCCTTTGACTCGCCCTACTGGCTGGGCCTTAGCCTCGGGGATCGAGCGGAGTTCGCGCCCCGGATGGCGATCCTGTCGTCACCGTACAGCCTCACGGCGAGCGCTGTTGCCGGCGGCGCCAACACGTTCCCCTCGGAAGGGCCGGTGACCGTCGGCAGCGACCTGAGCATCGGGGGGAACCTGGCGGTGGCCGGGACGGCGACGGTGACGCGGGACGTTGCGGTGGGGGGGACCCTCGACATTGGGTCCCTCCCCGAGGTCGTGACGCCCACGAGCGTCCTGGTCCCCGACGGTGTGCGGGTGGGGAAGGCCTCGGCGGAGGCGTTCAGGGGGCCGCAGGGAGGCCCGGGCGACAAGGGCGACAAGGGCGACAAGGGCGACAAGGGCGACAAGGGCGATCCGGGGCCGCAGGGGCCCCAGGGCGATCCGGGAGGTCCCGGCGAGAGGGGACCGGCTGGGGTCCAGGGGAATCCGGGGCCGGCGTTTGACGGGACGCTCCAGGACAAGGCCCTCGAGGTTCGCAACGGCGATCGGGTCGTGTTCCGCGTCGGTCTCGACGGCGTGTCATACCACTATGGGATGGAGTACTTCTGGGGTGGCCTTGCCATCATCAACCCGGCCGACCCCCTTGCCGGGCCGGCCGTGCTGTTCGAGCCTGACGGCACCTCCCACCACAAGAAGAAGGAGATCTACGAGGGAGGGATCGAGGTCAAGGGCGGGGGGGGTATTGTGATCAAGGACGCCGACGGCAATCCCACCCAGACCCTTGGCCCTGACGGCAGCGAGCACAAGAAGGGCCCGATCACAGTTGAGGGCCCCGACGGGTCGAAGACGGAGGTCGGACCGGGGGGCAGTTCGAGCACCAAGAACGAACGCGGCGACACCACCCGTGCCGAGGACAAGGACGGCAACTCCTCCCAGGCAGGCACGGCGACGGCCGGGGGCCTTATCGGCGGGATCATCGAGTCGCTGGGCGACCTGATCGGGGAGACGATCAAGGGGGTCTCGGGCTGGTTCGAGAAGATCACCGTCAAGGGGCTCCTTGATGACTTCTTCTCGGAGTGGGTACCGGGCGCGCTGCGCTTCTTCCGCCCTGATGGCAGCAAGGCTGCGGAGCTCACCCATGAGGGCCTCAGTTTCTACGGCTCCGACCCCGCCAACACACTGGGCACCTCGCTGAGCGCGAGTACGGTGCACAGCCCCCTGGGGGTTTTCCAGCAGGTTCTGACGACATCGCTGAACGTGACGGGCAGCAAGAACTTCCGCATCGACCATCCGCTGGACCCGGAGCACAAGGTGCTCTACCATGCCTCGGTCGAAGGCCCCGAGCGGACGACCTTCTACAACGGGGACGTCGTTCTCGATGAGGGGGGGGAGGCGGTGGTGGGACTGCCGGTCTGGTTCCAGGCGCTGAACCGGGACTGCCACTACCAACTCACCTGCATCGGCGGCTTTGCTCCGGTCTACATAGCGGAAGAGGTTGCCGACAACCGTTTCCGCATTGCCGGGGGTTCTCCTGGCCTGAAGGTCTCCTGGCAGGTCACCGGGGTTCGGCAGGATGCCTACGCCGTGGCGCACCCGTTCGTCGTCGAGGAAGACAAGCCGGCCGGCGAGTGATGTGGGGCGGGACCCAGCGGAGACCGACCATGGGAACCAGTATCCAGCGGCGGCCGAGGGCTTACCCGCGCGGCGGTCTGCTCGCGGCCCTGCTGCTCGGCGCCATGACCGGGTGTGGCCTGCCGTGCCTGGGGCAGTCCAGCCCCGGCTCACAACTGGCCTCGGCCGTCATCGGTGGCGGCAGTGCGACGGCCAGCAGCGATGGCGAACACCTTCTCTCCGCCACCGTCGGACAGGCGGTCGTGACGACTGCGGGTGACGGCGGGTGGTCCTTATCCAGCGGCTTCTGGCCGGTGGTGCAGGCGGCTTCCCCGGCCGAGGGGGCCGTGACCTGCGCACTCCTGCCTGGGGCCGCACTCGACCGGGGGGCCAAGTGGCGCCTCACCACGGGGCCGGACACCGGCTGGCAGGTTAGCGGTGCCACGGTCACCGGCCTGCCGGTCACGGGCAATCCGTACACCGTCACTTTCCGCGCGCTGGCCGACTGGACCAGCCCCGCGGACCAGAGCGTGGCCGTCGTCGCCGGCGGAACCACGGCCGTGGAGGGCACCTACGCCCTGCGGACCTACACGCTCGCCTACCTCGCCGGTGCCGGCGGCTCTGTCACCGGGCCGAGCCCGCAGACCGTGGACCACGGTGGCGCGGGCGCGGCGGTGAGCGCCACGCCCGCAACCGGGTACCACTTCCTGCGTTGGAGCGACGGTTCGACCGACAATCCGCGGCAGGACATGGGGGTCACCGCGGACCTCACGGTGACGGCCGAGTTCGCCGTCAACGTCTACACCGTGACCTTCCTGGCCGAGGCGGGCGGGTCGATCACGGGCAGTGCCGTGCAGACCGTGAACCACGGCGGCACCACCACGCCGGTGACCGCGATGCCCTCCTACGCCTTTGTGTTTGGGCAGTGGGACGACGGTTCCACGGCCAACCCGCGCGTTCTGGCCGCGGTGACGGCCAGCCAAACGGTGGTGGCGCAGTTCCGCGCTGCCGGCGCGGTGCTGCCCGAGGGGCCGTTCGTGGTCCCCGTGAGTGCCGACGGCGTCGCCGCCGGGCGGGGGCTCTGGGACCTCACCGGAGCGTACGCCACGACCGTCAAGGGCGATTCGCTGACCATGGACCTGGTGCACGACACCAAGGGCAAGGTCAGAGGCACGGCCGTCTACACCCTCGCCAAGGCGGGCGCGGTCACGGTCCCCATCAAAGGCAGTGCCAAGGGCTCGGGCGGGGTCCTGGCGGTGAAGCTCAGCCTCAAGGGTGCCAGTCCCGACCGGAGCGCGGCCATCGCCCTGGTTCTCGACCTGACCCTGAACGCCGCCGCGCGGCAGCTCGAGGGCAGTCTGGCCGGCAGCGTTACGGTTGGCGACACGCGGACTCCCGTGTTGGCCCATCTGGTCTTGGGCATCCCGGCCCCGATGGACGGGACCTGGGCCCTGGCCCTGGCGCTGGCGCAAGGCCCCAACGGCATCGCCGGTACCGCCCGGCTGACCCTCGCCAACGGGGCGGACTACGACTACGTGGCCAAGGGCAGGCAGGCAGGCCAGACGGCAGCACTCAGCCTGGCTGGCGCCCCGGCCGATCCGGCTGCCAAGGGCATCAGGATGAAGGTGACCGTGACGCCGCTGGAGGGCGGTTGGGCCCGCCTCGAAGGGTTCTCGGGAAAGGGCTACGGGCAGACCATCAGGTGGTAGACGCCACCGCCATGGGAGGCGTGGCGATCCGCGCGCCGGATGCAGGGAAGGCCCGTAGGTCCGTTAGCGCCCGTGGCTGTCAGAACGGCGCGAAGGCCGGGTTGCCGGCGGGCGTCACGGCGGAGCCCTCCAGCTCGATCAGCCAGCCCGGACGGCACACGGGGGCCCGCAGGATCACCCAGGGCACCTCGGCCAGGTCCCGCGCCAGCGCCCGGGCAATGGCGCTGCGGTCGGCCCCGTCGCGGAGGTAGACCACGACGTGCGTCAAATCCTCGAGGGAGGCCCCGGCATCGGCCAACAGGGCGGCCATGTTCTCGAGGGTCCGGTCCAGTTGGCGGATGACGTTGCCGGGGTGCACGATATGCCCCTGCGCATCGATGCTGGCGGTACCCGAGAGCAGCGCATGGGTGCGGTCTCCATACGTCACCGCCACGCCGCGCTCGAAGGTGACGCCGTAGAGGTGCGTGGGGCTGAGATGGCTCAGTGCGTGCAGGTGGCGCACCTGGCCCGGGACGAGCCCTTTGACGGCGATGGCGTCGAGCATCACACGAATGGCCGGGTCCCCGGCGCCGCCGGCGATGCCGGTACTGGCCAGGTAGTGGGTGTCCTGGGTCAGGCCGCGTTCCGTGAAGACCTCGCGGCGGGCGCGCACAATTCCCTGGTAGTCCGTATCGAGGGCAGCGACGTAGATCCAGGTGCGGAGGGCATGGTCTCGCAGGGTCATGCCGCGGTCTGTCAGCATGCGGTCAAAGCGCAGGAGTGCGGCTCGCATCTGGTCGTAGGACGAGCCTTCGCCGCCCTGGGCCAGTCCGGTCACGGCGAGGTGGGTCCGGCCCTGGTGTTCCCAAAGGGCGGCCCCGTCGTCGCTGAGGCCCGCGCGGGGCGGGTCCCCCGGGTCGGTGATGTGGTAGGCGTGGAGCGCGAGCTTTGCCTCTGGCAGGGGCGGTTGCTCCACCATGGAGACCGCCGTGCCGCGGCAGAGGGGTGAGGTCCGCAGGAGGTCCCTCTGGTTCGCGAGGTCACTGGCGAACAGGCGGCGGAACACGGCCGACGCCGGGCCAAGGCCCACGGCCTTCAAGGCGGCCTCGTAGGCGACCTCCAGGCGGCGGAGGTGCAGGGGGAAGGTGCCTGGCCGGTCTGGGACCAGCAGGAGATGCGTCTCGCTGGCACCGGTTGCAGTCGCAAAACGACGGGCCGCACCGCGGACGCCAGGGGTGATGTTGCGCAGGTCGAAGTACTGCATCAAGCCTCTGTTCTCTCGTTGGCCGTTGGCCGGCCGGCGAACGCCATAACGTGCACGGCCGACCCCCACCGCGCAAACCGCCGCGGCAACGATTGGCGGGGCGGGTCTGCCTGGCCTCTGCGGTCGTCCGCGCGCAAGGCCCCGGCAGTGGCAATTCGGCGGACCACCCGGCATGTTACCCCGAGGTCGCCAGCGCTGGCGCCGGGCTCCTGCCTCAGCCTGCGGCTGGGCGCGTTGTGCCGCCGGGCCGTGCCGGCCCAAGGCCGCCGGCTCCGGCGACACGGAGCGGAGACGAGCATGCGTATCGTGCTGATCACGCCGGGGTCCGGCGACCATTTCTACTGCGAGAACTGCCGTCGGGACCTGGACACGGTGCAGGCGCTGCGCAGCCAGGGGCACGACGCGGTGATGGTGCCGCTGTACCTGCCGATCGCCGAGGCCAGCTCGACCGGCGCCGCGCCGGTCTTCTACGGGGCCGTCAACGTCTACCTGGAACAGCGCCTGCCCGTGGTTCGCTGGCTGCCGAAGGCCCTGCGCCGGAGCCTGGACTCCGGCGGTGTACTGGCGTGGGCGGCGGCGCGGGCGCGGTCGACGCGGGCGGGTGGCCTGGAGGCCATGACCCTCTCGGTGCTGCGCGGTGAGGATGGTCGTCAGGCCGAGGAACTCGATCGACTGGTGGGGTGGTTGCGGCAGGAAGCCAGGCCGGACGTGGTTCACCTCTCGAACGCCCTGTTGCTGGGTCTGGCCGGCCGGCTGCGGGCGGAGCTCAAGGTCCCCATTGTCTGCTCGCTGCAGGACGAGGATCACTGGGTCGATGCCATGCCAGCCCCGTGGCCGGCGCTGATCTGGGCCGCTATGGCCGAACGGGTTCAGCACGCGGACCTCTTCCTACCCGTGAGCCGGACCTATGGCGAACGCCTGGCGAGCCGTCTGCGGCTGGGACCGGAGCGCTGGCGCGTGGTCTACCCGGGTATCGACACTACCACCCGCGAACTGGTGCTGCCTCCGGCGGAGCCTGTCCTCGGGTACTACGCGCGGCTGTCGGCAGACCTGGGGCTGGGGGACCTGGCACAGGCCTTCTTCGCCTTGCGCCGGCGGCCCGACCTGCGCCGTCTGCGGCTGCATGCGGCCGGCGGCATGACGGCGGACGATGCGCCGTTTCTCCGGCGCCTGCGCCGGTGCGTGCGGGAGGAGGGGGCCGAGGCCGAGGTCAGCATCGCGGAGCGCTTCGACCCGGCGGACGTCGGGGCCTTCATGAGTTCGGTGACCGCCCTCTGTGTGCCGGTGCCCGGCGGCGAGGCCTTTGGCCTGTTCTGTCTCGAGGCCATGGCCCGGGGCGTACCCGTGGTGCTGCCGTCTGAGCCCGCCTTCGTCGAGGTCGCCGGCCTCACCGAGGGGGTCCTCCTTTACCCCGCCGACGACCGCGACGCCCTGACCGATGTCCTTGCCAGGGTGCTGGCCGACCCGGAGCTGCGCCAGCGGCTGGCGCACGCAGGGCGTGCCGGGGTGAAGCAGCGCCTGGACCTCAACACCTGCACGGTGCCGGCGCTGCTCGCAGCCTATGGGGCCGTTGCGGGCTGAGTGCCCCTTCGCAGCGCACCGGCTCGGCCGGTGGACTCGGCGAGGTCCCACCTATGCCGAGGGGGTTTGGGTGCACGTGTGGCGCCCCGGGTGGGATGCAAAGGGGCACCTACGGAAAAGGCCCTGTCCAGACGGCAAGAGGAGTCGCCGGCCGGCGACCCGCGGCCCGGGCGGCGGTTCGCCCGGGCCGCGCCGTGGCTCACCGGGCCGCACTGGTACGCCCACGCAGACCGGGCCTCGTGGGCATGACCGCGGGGCACACCTGCACCCTGAGGCCGCGCCGCGTCAGCAACACTTTCCGCTGGGCGCGCAGGGGGTGTCACTCCACCGTGAGCACCACCCGTTCCCGGCCAGGCCCGACGTCGGCGTTGGCCGTCGCGGTCTTGCCGCCGAGGGTGGCCGAGATGCGGTAGGTGCCGTGGAACACCCGCAAGGGGAACTGGCCGTTGGCGTCGGCGGCGCCCTGGCCGCGGCTTGACCACTCGGAGGTCAGCAGACTCTCGACCATCTTGCCTGCCTTGCGCGGGGTCATGTCGGCGCGGTAGAGAGCATTCCGGCGGTTGAGGGCGGCGGGTTCCCAGGGGGTAGCGAAGCTGACGCCGGCGACGGCACTATGCGAGTAGAAGAGGAGCAACAGGTCCCGCAGCATTGCTTCCTGGGCATTCTCCTTGTCCACCTCGACCCCCAGGGAGGCGATGTAGACCGGCACCCCCAGACCCGATGCGGCGATCTGGTCCAGCCGTTTCTCCAGGGCCTGGGGGGCGATATACGGCCGGGCCAGACTGGCGCCCAGCACGATCCCGGAGACGGTGCAGCCGCTGGTCTTGAGCCAGGACACGAACTCGAGCAGTTCCTCAAGGCGACCCTCACTGGGCAGGACCAGCGCATCGGGGTCGCTGACCAGCAGGGCGGCGTCGGGGTCCTGCTCGTGCGCGATCTGGCAGGCCTGGACCATGCTCTCGGAGCCGATCGCGTCGTAGATCTCGCTGTAGCCCAGCATGCCGTGGAGCACGACCCACTGCGCGACCTGGCCCTTGTGGGCGGCGACCATGTCGCGCACGTGGTCCTGCACCGCCTTCAGCAGCGCGGGCGGTTCCATCCGCCGACAGTCTGCCGGGGCCTCCCGGAAGGCCGGGATATAAGCGGCGTGACCGCGAGCGAGCTGTCCACGCGAGCGGATGGCCTGCAGGATCTTCGGGGCGGCATCGCGGCCCCAGTCGTCGTAACAGCGCCAGACGAAGGCATCGGTGACGGTGACGACCTGGAACAGCTCAGGTTGTCCCACCCTGTCGCGGAACTTGCCGAGGCCGGACTTGGCGTCCGCCACCGCGCGCTTCAGGGGGGAGGCCTCCTCGACCTCCAGGAGCTCGTTCACCAGGAGCGCCGCAGGCACTTCCACGCCCACCTGGAAGGGGCGGGCTGTCTGGGTCACGGTCACCTCGGCGCCGACGGCCGGGGCGCCACCGGCCTTGACGTCCACCACCAGGTCGACCTTGCGCCCGCTCTCGATCCGTGCCTGCACGCCACTGCGCCAGTCGTTGTCGTAGTAATCGCCGCCGAAAACGGGCTGGTAGTTGGTCTCGATGGTGGCCAGGTCGACGTGCTCAGCCACCAGGACCGCGGTCATGTTGCGCAGGGACAGCTTGCCGCGCGTTTCGGCCAGGTGGAAGGTGAGGGAGGTCTGGTCTGCACCCAGGTCCTCGGGGATGGGCACGGCCACCAGACAGGAGGCCCACTCGCCGACCGGTTCGCTGATGCGCAGCGACAGGAACTTGGGCCACGGCGGGGAGTCCTTCTGCCAGTAGAGGTGGAAGGCATAGCCGGGGCTGATCCGGTACTCGAACCCCAGGAAGAGGTTGCGGCCCTTGGGCAGGGGCGCCTGCAGGCGCTGACGCAGTTCCAGCATCCACGGCTGTGTATGGGCCTGGGTGACGGTGATGGTCAGCACCCCGGACGTCTCGTCCCCTTGTGGCGGCGTGACCTCGAAGGTACCGATATCGCCCGTGGCGCGGGTGACCCAGTAGGTGGGGCGGTCCTGGCCATCGCTGAAGCTGCCATTGCGCAGCAGATGGCTGCCTTCCGGGACCTTGTAGGCGGCCAGGGGGCCGGCGGCCAGCAGGAGCGCTGGCAGCAGGGCCCTGCCCAGGGTCTGGAGGGCCCGGATTCCGGGGCTTCCGCGGGTGCCATGGTGCTGCATTGGGTCTGTCCTTCCTCGTACTGATCGGCGGGGCGGCGGCCTGGGTCATGCCCAGCCGTCCCCCGGCGCATGGTTGCCGGCTGTTCGTAGCGGGTGTCAGCCGTACCTGACCACGACGTCTCGGCGCTGGCGTGCGGACTGGTAGATGGCCAGGATGAGGTCTACCGCCTTGCGCGCGCTGCGACCGGTGATATAGGGGTCTCGCCCCTGCTTGATGGCCTGCACCAGGTCGGCCACCAGGAACGCGTGTCCGTGGGCCGTCACGGCCCTGTTATCCCCCGTCGTGCCTTCGTCGATCGCCTGCTGGGTCTGGTCCACGTCCTTGGCCCGAGCGTCGGGCTCGGCGGCGAGCGCCCAGCGGGTGATCTTGCTGCCGGTGCAGATGAGGGTCCCGACGTCGCCGTGGATCTCGATGCGGCGGACCTCGCCAGGGTTGCAGGAGGTGGTGCCGATGAGGGTGCCGTAGGCGCCGTTGCGGAACTGCAGAGCGGCGACGCAGGTGTCCTCGACCTCGATGTCCCTCACCTTGTGATCCGCGCGCGCGAAGACCCGTTCGACCTCGTTATCGACCAGCCACATGAGCAGGTCGACACCATGGACCCCCTGGTTCATCAGGGCGCCGCCGCCGTCCAGGGCCCAGGTGCCGCGCCACCCGGCGCTGGCATAGTAGGCCCGGGACCGGTAGTCCTTGAGGAAGGCATCCGCGAGGGTCATCTTGCCCAGCACCCCCTTTTGGACAGCCCGGCGGACGCGGATGTACTCCGGGACCGTGCGGCTCTGGAACACGCAGCCCATGGTGACGCCAGCCTTCTCCACGGCATCGATCATGCGGCTCATGCGCTCGCGCCGGATATCGAGGGGTTTCTCGCAGAGGATGTTCTTGCCGGCCCGCGCTGCCGCGATGGCGCCGTCCGCGTGCAGTCCCGACGGGGTGCAGACGCAGACCACGTCAACAGCGGGGTCACGGACCATCTCCCGGTGGTCCTGGTAGAAGGCCACTCCGCCCTGGTCCGCGGCGAACGCCCGGCCCTTGGGTTCGTCGATATCGCACACCGCCACGAGTTCTGCCTCAGGGCACTCCTTGATGGCCTGGACGTGGGTCGGCGCGATGACGCCGCACCCGATGATGCCGAACCCCAGTCTGCCGTTCCGCATGGTGTGTGTGTCCCCCTTGCTGGATGGTCTCGCCGGCGGTGTCGGCAGAGACGCGGGTCGGTTCAGGTCGTCAGTTTGAAGGTCACCGTGATCACGATCGGCGACCCCTCCACCCCGTATGACTTGGGGGCCGGCACGGTCCCCAGCGAATCCAGCAGGCGTTTGACGCTGGTGGTCATTGGCACGACGTGGCTTGGTCCAGTGATGCGGGCGTCGACGACGCGCCCCTCGGCGGTGATGCTGAGGGTGACGCGCACCGCCGGGTTGCCGCCACCGACATCAGCCCGGCTCGGCTGTGCCCAGAGGCGGTACAACTCCGCGCTCAGGGCCGCGTGCCAGCGGGCCTCGTCGGCGCCACCGGTGGCGCGCCCTGCCGGGCTGCCCGCACGACTGCCGGTCCGACTCCCTGTCGGGCTGCCCGAGCGACTGCCGGCCCGCGTCCCCCCGGAGACACTCTCGATGCGCACGGCCTCAAGGCCCTTCTGGAGGTTCCCGGCGATGCTGCGGGCGTCAAAGACCGGCAACGAGGGGCCTGGCTTGCCGACGGGCCCTGGCACGGGCGTCACACTGGCGGACTTGCGGATGTCCTCGGCCGTGCGGAACCCCGTCTTGGGCGCTTGCGGCTTGGGCTCGGCTTTCGCCGGCTGAGGACTGGGCACGGTCTTGGGTTCGACCTTGGGCGGCTGTGGCTTGGGCACGGTCTTGGGTTCGGCCTTGGGCGGCTGTGTCTTGGGCACGGCCTTGGGTTCGGCCTTGGGCGGCTCCGGCTTGGGCTCCGGCTTGGGCTTGGGCACGGTCTTGGGCTCGACCCTGGGCGGCACGGCCTTGGGCTCGACTTTGGCCGGCACAGGCTCGGGCTCGGGCTCCGGCTTGGGCTCGGCCTTGGGCGGTTCCGGCTTGGGCTCCGGCTTGGGCTCCGGCTTGGGCTCCGGCTTGGGCTCCGGCTTGGGCTTGGGCTTGGGCTCGGCCTTGGGCGGTTCCGGCTTGGGCTCCGGCTTGGGCTCAACCTTGGGCGGTGGGGGCGCGGGGGGTTCAGCCACGGGTGGCTCCACCACCGGCGGGGCAGGGGTAGGCGGCGTGACGGTCGGGGGCTCTGGCGGCGGCGGCTCGGGGACCCCTGTTCCCGGCTCCGGTCCGGGAAGGTCAGGGGGCGGTGCGGGCGGCAGGCTCATTGCACCTACGGTGTCATCGTCCAGCTCGACGGGGATATCCTCGCCCAGCAGCGGCAACGGCAGGAGGTCCTCCGGCTTCTCGCGCCGGTAGCCGGCGGTCAGCAACAGGCAGAGCAGCAGCGCGTGGATCGTGGTCACGACCGTGGCTGTCTTGGGCCTCGATGCCTGCCAGTCTCTGCCTGCCGTTGTCACGTGCCCTTCTGTGTTCTCTAGTGCCAGCGGGCGCACGTCCCTACCCATATCTCCGAGGCGACGGTTGACCGGTGCCACCGAGCCGCCCCGGACCACCCGTCGGGCCCGATGGCCCCGTCGCCCGGCTGTACGCGCGGGATTGGCGACCTGCCGGCATGTGAGTACTCACTTCCGCCCGCCGGTACTAGTGCGATGGTTCGGGCTGCGTCGCCAGTTTGATGTCCAGGATGCCAGCCCGGCGGATGGCCCGCATGAGGTCGATGATCCGTTTGTAAGGCTGTTCGCCGTCAGCCCGGATGATGGCCATGGCCCCCGGGCGCCGGGTGCGCGCCTCGGCCAGCTTCTGGGCCAGCCCCTCGATCGGCACCACCTCGCGCCTGAAGCTGATGCGGCCCTCGTGGTCGAGGTTCACGACGAGGGGCTCGTTGTCATCGCGGACCCTCTCGCCGGTGTTCATCTCCGGAGGCGTGACGTTTGTCTGGTACTCCATCACGGGCACGGTGACGAGGAAGACGACCAGAAGCAGGAACGTCATGTCACTCATCGAGGCCAGGTTGATCTCGGCGACGCTCCGCAGGTGCCCCTGTCCCCTGGTGCTGAACTTACCCATGCCGCCGTCTCGCTGGCCTCAGCTTCGTTCCCCGGACGCCGATCTAGCGTGCCCCGGCTGCCGGGTTGGCCGCTGCCAGGCTGCCGGTCTTGTGCAGCCTCAGCTTCGCCACGAAGTCCTCGATGAAGTTGTCCATTTCGACGTTGGCACGCTTGACCGTGTTGAGGATGGCATTGAGGCCGACCACCGAGGGGATGGCCACCACCAGGCCGACGACCGTGGTCAGGAGCGCACCGCAGACGCCGGGTGCCAGCGATACCAGGTCGGCCCGGCCCTGCTGCGCCATGCCGACGAAGGCGATCATCAGGCCCCAGACCGTTCCCAGGAGGCCCAGGAACGGGGCGAGGGTCACGATGGTGCCCAGGGCCCCCAGGCGCTCCTCGATCAGCAGGTTCTGCCGGGATAGCACCCGCTCGACGACGGACTTGACCTTCTCGACCTCGCTGTCCGAGAGCAGGCGCGGCAGGAGCAACTGGCGGCAGTAGAGGTCGACCTCCTGGGCCGTCACGCCCAGCACATTCATGATCTCGCTCAGCGCCGCGTAGTAGGCCTCCGCCAGGGGTCCGCCGAAGTCCCGCTCTCGCAAGGCCAGCTCAAGCACCGAGTCGGCCGGCTCGAACTCGTCGAGGAACTTCCGGCACGACGACCGGACCCGGGCCAGCGAGACGGCCTTCTCGGCCATGATTGTCCAGGCATAGGCGCTGAGCAGGATCAACAGCAGCACGATGCCCTGCGAGACCATGTCGCTGGTGCTGTAGGCGTACAGCGTGCTGTCGGCGAAGCTCTGGACTTGCTGTCGGATGGTCATCGGTGAGGGTCGTCCGTCAGCCGTGGGAGAGGCCCACGGTCCCTACGGGTGGGAACGGAGCCAATATGTCGATTATTGGTTCTCCAGGCAAGCCGCCAGGCGGGCGAAATCGGCGGGCGAGAAGACCTCGCCGCGGGCTTCTGGCGGCAGGCCCGCCGAGCGCAGGGCCAGGTGGGCCAGGTCGGCATTGCCCAGGTGTCGGGCCAGAAGTCTGGCGGCCTGTTTGCGCCGCTGGGCGAAGACCACTCCTGCGAGCTCCCCTGCCCGGCGTCTTCGGGCGGGGGGGTAGGGCTCGGCCAGCCGCACGAAGCGCACGTACGCCGAAGCCACCTCCGGCGGCGGCCAGAACACCTGAGCCGGGACCGTCCGCAGCACCCGCACCGAATAGCGCAACTGCAGCCGAACCGTGATGGCGCCATAGTCAGGGGTCCCCGGTCCCGCTGCCAGCCGGTCGGCCATCTCCCGCTGCAGCAGCACGTGCAGGTCCAGCGGGGCGTTGTCCAGGTCCGCCAGCCTGGCCAGGAAGGGACTGCTGCAGGAATAGGGCAGGTTGGCGATGCAGCGGAAGGGCTCCGAGCCGAAGAGCGCCGCGTAGTCTGCGCGGCAGGCATCGCCCTGGATGAGGCGCAGGCCCGGGTGTCCGGCAAAGCGTCGTCCCAGGTAGTCTGCCAGCCGGTGGTCGAGTTCGATGGCGGTCACCTGAGCCCCTGCCGCGAGCAGTTCCTCGGTGAGGATGCCGGAGCCGGGACCGACCTCGAGGATGGTCTGGCCGGGCTGCGGATCCGCATCGCGCACCAGGGCTTCGAGCAGGTTGCCGTCGACCAGGAAGTTCTGTCCCAGCCTGCGGCTCGGGTGGACGCCCAGGCTGGCCAGCAGATCCCGCAGTTCGCTGGCGCGGCTCATGCGCAGGCATCCTCCTGGGACGGGTCCGGGATGCCGACGGCTGCGGGCGGTTCCGGGGCTCCGGAGGCCAGGCCCCGGCGCCGCATCCGTTCCACCAGCCGTTCGTGGTGCTGGAGGATGAGCGTGCGGCTCCAGTTCAGCGTCCGGTCGCGGTAGGGGATCCCCGAGGTCGATTCCAGGGCGATCCGGCGGTCGCGATCCGAGAGGGGCACCAGGACCCCCGCAGGGTCCCGGGCGGCCACGGTGCCGCCCTGCGGCGGCAGGCCCGGGCCCTGGGCCCGACCCACGGTCAGGCCCAGGCGCAGCAGTGCCCCCCGCAGTTCCGGGGCCGAGCACGCGGAGACCAGGACGGCCCCGGACGCCATCAGCCGTACCACCCGGCGCAGGAAGTCGAGGGAGAAGAGCCCGGGGGCGGTGTCCGACTGGTCTGGTTCCAGGATCACCAGGTCCGCACTGCCGGCGAGCCGCACCACCGTACGGCGTGGGTCTCCCCAGTGCACCGCCACCCGGCCCCAGGCGCGCCGGCAGTGTCCGCCCAGTTCGAGGGCTGCAAGGCAGCCATCGAGGTGCGGGTACCGGACCCGCATGCGAGCCAGTGCTCCAGGGGCCGCCGAGAGGCCATGCAGGCTGACACGGGCGCCGAGGCACTCCGGCAGGACGTCCAGCCCGTCCATGCCCAGGGGGCCTTCGCCGAAGCCGATGGCGAGGACCACCGCTCCACGGGCCGACGCGGCAGGCCCCATCCGGGAGGCCTGCAACAGCGCGGCCAGGGACGAGCCCGTTCGGGCGCGGACCTCCGGGGGCGCCGTGACCCGGAACTGCCGCGTCTGGGAGAGGTCCACGGCGACCGCTGCCGCCGGCACCTTCCCCTCGGGGCCGCCCACCCGGTCGCCCTGTCGCCAGCCCCGGCGCTGCATCTGCGTGACCACGTACTGCCGGAACTCACCTTTGGTCATCCACCAGTGGGGCGCCAGGAGTTCGCCGGGGGGAGTGTCGGCAGCCAGGCGCATGAGGGGCCACTCTGCCGGCAGATGGCGGAGGAACTCCATCAGGGCCTCGCCATAGGCATGCTCGTCCATGGTCTCGATCTCGCCGCGGCGCCACGGCGCTTCCAGGCCACTGCCCCGGACGATGTGGAGGTTGTGGATCTTGGCGCCGGCGAAGGCCCCCTCCCGCAGGCGGCAGGCCGTGGCCACGAAGTCGGCGGTCTGTTCGCCGGGAAGACCGAGGATCACGTGGGCGGCCACGTAGATCCCCCGGGCCTGAAGGGCCCTGGCCGCCGCCAAGGAGCAGGCGCTGTCGTGGCCCCGGTTGAGGCGCAGGAGGGTACGGTCCTGGCAGGTCTGTACCCCCAGCTCCACCCAGACTTCGTGCCGTTCCCTCAGCCTGCCCAGCCAGTCAAGGACCGGTTCGGACAGGCAGTCTGGCCGGGTGGCCACGACGACCACAGGAAAGGGGGCTGCCGCGAGGACCGTCCCCACGCGTTCCCGGAGTAGGTCCAGCGGGGCGCTGGTAGCGGTCCCGGCCTGGAAGTAGGCGATGAACCCCTCGGCACCGTAGCGTTTCTGCGCCACTTGGATGCCGCGGGCGACCTGCTCCTCCAGGGGCATGTCCGGGGTGAGGTGGGCAGCCCGCGAGGCGTCCGGCCCACAGAACGTGCAGCCGCCACCGGCGTGACGGTGCGGACAGCCGAACCCCAGGTCTATGGGGACACGGTAAAGCACACGCCCGTGACGCTCGATGAGATAGCGCCGGTAGTCGCGGAAAGGCAGTTCAGTCGAGTCTGGCTCTGCCATGGGTGCCACGTCAGGGTCGGTACCTCGTCGCACGGTCGCCCCAATATCGCCCGGCGCCGCCGCGGATGCAACGCCCCGGAGCCTCCCCTCAGGGCTGTTTCAAGATCGCGGTCCGCGGGGCGGCGTACCCGCGGACCGGCGGGCCGGGCACGTGGGCGGCGGCAGCCTTGGCGTCGTTCTCTGGAGTCGCGTCTGGCCCGCACGCGGGCCGA
>Ga0172371_10003720_pt1 | contig 23481 bp, 16 predicted proteins | sample Lak12m_FD_114543 | JGI IMG/M metagenome (GOLD analysis project Ga0172371, IMG submission 114543) | Freshwater microbial communities from Kabuno Bay, South-Kivu, Congo - kab_022012_12m | ecosystem: Environmental > Aquatic > Freshwater > Lake | place: Democratic Republic of the Congo: South-Kivu...
CGTGGCCCTGCTCGCGGCGGCGGCGATCGGCCGGTGGGAGCCGGCCTGGGCCCTTATGGATGCCCGGGCGGCGATCAAGAAAGGCGTCCTGGCGGTCGAGGTTTTTCCGCCCGTCGCCGACGCGGCCGCCAGGAGCGTGGTTGATCTCTGCCCCGGGATTCCCGTTTCGGTCGAGGAGGCGGTGGCCCGCCTGAAGCGGGCGGGTTACTCCATCGACGATCCGTCCCGGACTCTGGAAGATCTTTCGTCGGCCTTCGAGACCACGCCCGAACGCCTGTATCGCCTCATGGCCGGCCGCTAAAAGTAACCGGCCGTTTTCTTTCGTCGTCAGACGGGCTTCGGCCGGACTTTCGCCGGATCGACTTCGAGGGTCAGGTCGTCTTCCGCGCTCCCGCCCCGGTGGGCCAGGAGCTCATCGATCGAGCGCAGCAGGTCGAGCGGCTTGAGCGGCTTGGAAATGTAGCCGTCCATTCCCGAGGCCAAGCATTTTTCCTTGTCTCCGACCATGGCGTGGGCGGTCATGGCGATGATGGGCTGGTGGCCCTTGGTCGCGACTTCGCGGCGGCGGATCTCCCGGGTGGCTTGAAAGCCGTCCATCTTCGGCATCTGCACGTCCATCAGGATGACGTCGAAGACGCCTTTTTCCAGGGCGGCCAGCGCCTCCTCGCCGTTTTCGACGACGGTCACCTTGTGGCCCCGGTTTTCCAGGATCTTGACGGCCAGCTTCTGGTTGATGACGTTGTCTTCGGCGAGCAGGACGTTGTACCGCGAGCGGTGCTGGGCGATCGAATGGCGGGTGATGAGCGTCTCCGGCCCGTGGGATTCCTCTTTGTCGCCCAGCGACATCATCACCGCGTCCAGGAGCAGCGACTGTTTGACCGGTTTCGTCAGATAGGCGGCCAGGCCCAGGTCGCGGCAGCGGGTCGAATCGCCCCGGAAGCCGGACGAGCTGAGCATCATGATGAGGATGTCCTTGGTGGCCGGCTCGCCCTTGATCCGGGCGGCCAGGTCGAAGCCGTCCACGTCCGGCATATTGGCGTCGGTCAGGATCAGGCGGAACGGCCGGCCTTCGAGGTGGGCCTGCCGGAGGGCTTTCATCGCCGCGGCGGCCCCTTCGGCGGCCACCGGTTTCATCCCCCAGTGGGACAGCATCTCGTGGAGGATCCGGCGGTTGGTCGCGTTGTCGTCCACGATGAGACCGGCAGGTCCTTCAAGTCGGCCAGCCGCAGCGGCGTGACGGCTTTTTCTTCTTCTTGATGGAGGCCGAATTCCACGGTGAAGAAGAAGGTGCTGCCCTTGCCGACTTCGCTTTCGACGTCGAGCTTTCCCTTCATCAAGGCGACGAGCTGGGTGGAGATCGCCAGGCCCAGGCCGGTCCCGCCGTAAACGCGGGTCGTGGACGTGTCGGCTTGGGCGAAGGCCTCGAAGATGAGCTTCCGCTTTTCGGGCGGAATGCCGATGCCCGTGTCCTTGACCTGGACGCGGAGCCGGACGGCGTCGTTGGTCTTGCTTTCGACGTCGATGGACACCACGACCTCGCCCTTGTTCGTGAACTTGATGGCATTGCTGAGAAGGTTGGTCAGGACCTGGCGGAACCGGCCGGGATCGCCGATCAACCCGTCGGGGACGTTGCCCGGGATCGAATAGGCCAGCTCGAGGTTCTTCTTCTCGGCCTGAAGGGACACTCCGGCCACGGCCGCGTGAACGGTGTCGCGGAGGTGCCAGGGGATTTTTTCCAGCTCGATTTTCTGGGCCTCGATCTTGGAAAAGTCGAGGATGTCGTTGATGATCGTCATGAGCGAATCGGCCGAGGCCTTGACCGCTTCCATGTATTCGCGCTGGTCGGGATTGAGGTTCGTTTCCAGGGCCAGCTCGGTCATTCCGAAGATGCCGTTCATGGGGGTGCGGATTTCATGGCTCATATTGGCCAGGAATTCGCTCTTGGCCCGGTTGGCTTCGCGGGCCTCGGCCTCCGCCTTCCTCAAGTCGGCCGTCCGTTCCTGGACTTTCTCCTCCAGCTGGAGGTTGCGCCGGCGGATGTTGTTGATGCGCTTGCGGACCAGGCCCCAGACGGCCAGGGCCACGGCCAGGAGGGCCAGGGCCTGGACCCAGCGGATCATGTAGAAGGGGGGGATCACCCGGATCCGGACGGAGGCGCCCTCTTCGTTCCAGACGCCGTCGTTGTTGGAGGCCTTCACCCGGAAGACATAACGCCCCGGGGCGAGGTTCGTATAGCTCACGAAGCGGCGGCCCTCGACCTGGTTCCAATCCGTGTCGAGGCCTTCCATCATGTAGGCGTATTGGTTCTTCTCGGGGGCAACGAAGTGAAGGGCCGCGAATTCAAAGGAGATGAGGCGGTCCCGGTACCGCAGGGCGATGTCCTTCGTTTCGGTGATCGATTTTTCCAGAAGGATCTTGCCGTTGACCGGGCGGCCGACGGGGACCGGCTTGTTGAAAACTTCGAAATTGGTGATGACGACGGCCGGGGGATAGGGATTGTCCTTCAATTCGGCCGGGTAAAAAGCGCAAAGGCCCATGGTCCCGCCGAAGAACATCTCCCCCGATTTCGAGCGGAAGCGCGAGCCGCCGTTGAACTCGTTGCTCGGAAGGCCGTCGGAGATGTCGTAGGTTTTCACCGACCGCGTCTTGGGATTCAGGCGGGCCAGGCCGCGATTGCTCGAGGTCCAGACGTTGCCTTCATCGTCGATGAGAATGCCGTAGATCGAATCGTTGGGCAGGCCGTCCTTGGCCTGGGTATAGCAGACGAACGTTCCGTCCGCGGGATTGTAGAGGTTCAGGCCGGACGTCGTGCCGATCCAGAGCCGGTTTTCGGCGTCCTCGGCCAGGGAGGGGATGAAGTCTCCGCACAGGGAGTTCGGATTGGAGGCGTCGTGGCGCAGGACCGCGAACGTGCCGGTTTTTTCGTCGAACCGGTTGAGCCCGCCGCCGAACGTCCCGGCCCAGAGGGTCCCTGCATGATCGATCAGAAAGGTGCGGACCAGGTTGTGGCTGATGCCGGTCGGATCGGCCGGATCGTTCTGATAACGCTTGAACGTCTCGCTTTTGCGGTCAAACATGTTCAGCCCGCCCCCGTCGGTTCCGATCCAGACCCGGTCGAGCCGGTCGACGATCAGACAGCGGATGTCGTTGTGGCTGAGACTGGCCGGATCGCCGGGGCGATTGACGTAATGCCGGACCCTTTTGGTCCGCGGATCATAGACGTTCAAGCCGCCGCCGTAGGTCCCGATCCAGACCAGGCCGAAGCGGTCGACGGCCAGGCAGTAAACGAGATTCGAGTTGAGCGAATCGGCCCGGCCTTCGACCGCCTGGAGATGGGTGACGCCTCCCGATTGGCGGTCGATGATATCCACGCCCCGGTCCTGCAAGCCGACGTAAAGCGTGCCGCCGTCCGGGCTTTCGGCGACCGCCCGGGTGTAATCCGAGGCGAGGGTGTCGGGATCGTCGCGCCGGTGCTGATAGACCGCAAAACGCGATTTTTCGGCCACGAGCGTATTGATCCCCCGGCCTCTCGTCCCGACGTAAAGAACGCCCGTCCGGTCCTCGAAGAGGCTGTAGAGATCGTCCAGACTCAGGCTTTTCTGATCGGTCGGATCATTGCGGATGATCGTGAAATCGCCCGCTTTTTCATCGGCCAGGTTGAGGCCGTCCTGCGTCCCGATCCAGAGGCGGCGGGCCCGGTCGCGGAGGATGGCCATGACGTAGTTGTTGCTCAGGCTGCGGGGATTGCGGGAGGAATTGACGTACCGGGTGATCCGGCCGGTTGTCGGATCGAGCCGGCAGAGGCCGTTCCAGGTCCCGATCCAGACCGTTCCGTCTTCATCCTCCTGGACGGCCTGGACGCGGCCCGGCGTCAGGCTGTTGGGATCGGCCGGGTCGTGAAGAAAACGGACGCACTCCCCCGAGCGCGGATCGAAACGATTCAATCCGCCTTCGGTGCCGACCCAGAGATAGCCCTGGCGGCTTCCGACCAGGCAGGCGATTTTATTATGGTCGAGGCTTTTCGGATTGCCGGCTTCGTTGACGAAAACCCGGAACGTTCCGGTCGCCGGGTCGAAGGCATTCAACCCGCCGGCGAAGGTTCCGATCCAGAGCGTGCCGGCCGCGTCCTCGGCGATGGCCGTGATGTTTTCATGGCTGAGGCTTTTGGCGTTGCCGGGAACGGGACGAAAGGAGGTGAAATCGTCGCGGTCGCGGTTGTACCGGTTCAATCCGTTCATCGTCCCGACCCACATCACCTTCCGGGAATCGATGAAGAGCGTGTTGACGAGCGTATCGGACAAGCTGTTGGGCTCCGATCCGGGCCGGTAGATCTTGAAGCTGTAACCGTCATACCGGTTCAAGCCGTCTTCCGTTCCGACCCAGATGAAGCCTTGTTCGTCCTGGACCATGGACATGGCCGAACCCTGGGAGAGCCCTTCCAGAATGGTCAGGCGGCCGAATTGGAATCGCAATGCCTGGGCTGAGGATCCGGTCGCTCCCAGGACAAAGCTTCCGGCAAGCAGGGGCAGGAGGACGAAGACGCGGATTTTCATTTTCATGAGCGGCTCCGGAGAGAGGAGTGAGGAGTGAGGACGAACGCGGGAACGGTGTAAACTCGTCCTTTTCCGTGACATGAGGGCCCTGAATAAGAGTGTTACTCTATCGACTTCACCCGCCCCTGTCAATCGTCCGGCGTATTTACTTTTGGGCCCGAATTTGATAGTCTAAATCCTAGGATTTTCTCTCGTTCACTTCCTAGATTCACTCAAGGTGCGGCCGACTGTCTCGACGACTCGAATCGGAGGTTGCGCCGGATGGAATATCACTCTCCCCCGGGGGAGAATGAGGAGCGGGCATGAGTTATCTGACCGGTGTCTGCAATTTCTGCGGGACGGGTTGCGGCCACGTTCTCAACGTTGAAGCCGGCGCCATCCGGGGCGTTTTTCCCTCCTCGGCCCACCCCGTGAGTCGGGGCCGGTTGTGCGGCCGCGGTTGGCATATCCATGAGCTCCTCAATACCGAGGAACGGATCTCCCGTCCTCTTCTGCGGAAAAACGGCGTCCTGTCCGCCGTTTCCTGGGACGAGGCGCTCGATTTTGCCGCGGCGCGCCTGGCCGGCTATTCAGGCCGAGAGATCGGCTTCTGGGCTTCGCCCCGTTCTTCCAATGAAGATGTGTATGCCCTCGTCCGCCTGGCCCGGGCGGCCTTCCGTTCGCCGAACATCAGCGTCCTTTCCGATGTCTGGTACCGGTCGACGGCCGGGATTTTGCGGGAAGGGACGGGCCGGCCGGGCGCCCCGGGAATGATCGCCGACATCCGGCCGGCGGATTTCATCCTGATCGTCGGCACGGACCTGACCCGCCAGAATCCCATCATCGCCAGCGACGTCCATTTTGCCGCCCGGGCGGGCGCGAACGTCGTCACCCTCAGCACCCGGGTCACCCAGATAGCTAAGCTCAGCGGGACGCATCTGCAAAACAAACCGGGCACCAAAAAAATCGTCCTGGCCGCTCTGGCCAAGGTTCTATCGGCCGGGCAGGCCGAGGGATTCGAAGCTTTCCGGAAATCCCTGGAAGATCTGCGCCTGGAGGACGTCGAGACGTTGACCGGCCTTTCGCTCGCGACGATCCGGGACGTCGCCGGCCGCCTGGCGGCCGCCTCTCGGGCCGTCGTCATTTTTTCGACGGGAATCACCGGCCTGAACCGGGAAACGACGGCTCTTTTGTTCAACCTTTTTCTGGCTTCGGGCAAGCTGGGCCGGGAAGGATGTTCGCTGATCCCCGTCACCGGCGTCGCCAATCTCGCCGGAGCCAACGACATGGGCGCGGCTCCGGATTTCCTGCCCGGCTGGCGGCCGGTCGCCGACGAATCGGCGGCCGCGGCGTTCGCCCGGTGCTGGGGCTCGGAGATCGCCGCCGGCCGCGGCCGGTCGGTCGATGAGCTCCTGGCCGATGCGTCCTCCGGATTGAAAGCCCTGGTCGTCTGCGACCACGATCCGGAAATCGCGATGGCGGCCGAACGGATCCGGTCGCTCGAGTTCGTCCTTTACCTCGGATCGTACCTTAATCCGTTCATGGATGCGGCCCACGCCGTCCTGCCGACGGCGTCGTACGCCGAAACGGACGGAACGTACACGAACACCGAGCGGAGAATTCAGCTCAACCGGAAAAAAATCGAGCCGCGGTTCGAAGCCCGGCCGGCCTGGAAGGTGTTCGCCGACCTGGCCTCCCGGCGCGGCCCGGCCTGGCCGTATCGATCTTCGGCCGATATCCAGGACGAAATCGCCCAAATGATTCCGGCGTACGGTCAGGCGACCTACCCGAACCTGGAGGCCCGGTTCGGCGGCCTTCAGTGGCCGGCCGATGCGGCCCATCCTCAGGGAAGGCCCCGCCTGGGCGGCAACCCCGAAGACCCCCGGCCGCGTTTCGTCGCCGTCGGCGGCGGCTTCGGCCCGGCCGCCTCGACGGCCGATTTTCCTTTCCGGTTGATGGCCGGCAAGTCTTATTACTATTGGCACCTTAACAACGCCATGAAGAAAACGTTCATTCCCCGGCGGGAATACAACGCCCTTCTCCTGCTTTACCCGCAAGGCCTGGTCGAAATCCACCCGGAGGACGCCGCCGCCCTCGGCCTTCGCGACAAGCGGCCCGTCCGAGTCGTCTCGGCCCGCGGGATGATGGTCCCGCAGACCCGGGTGACGAGCGAAGTGCCGCGGGGGACCGTCTACGCGCCCTATTTTGTCGGGGCGATGGTTCCTGATTTTCTCCTGCCGCACGCCGACGCGGTCGAATATGGCGAAGACGCCGTCATCCCCGTCCGATTGGAAAAGGTGTGACCATGTTCGTCCTTTCCAAAGCCGATGTTCCCCGGTTCCTCGCGCACCTGGCCGGGCGGTATGAGCTTTACGGCCCCGTCCTTCATCCCGAATCGGGGGACACGTTCTTCGACCGGGCGGCGGATCCCTCGGCCGTCCGGCTGGACGCCCCCATCCCGACCAACACGCCCAAGTTCACGGTGTTCCCCCATTTCGAACGCATCCTTTCTTATAAATATGACCAGACGACCAAGGACGTCCGGATCATCCCCGAGGAGCTTGTCCGGCCGAAGGCCCTGGTGGGATTGCGATCCTGCGACTTGAAGGGACTTCTTTGTTTCGACCGGTTTTTCCTCGGCCAGGAATTCGTCGACGAATTCTACCGGGCCCACCGGCGGAAGATGTTTCTGGTCGCCAACACCTGCGCGACGCCCTTTCCCCAGTGTTTCTGCGTGTGTACCGACAGCGGCCCGTATGCCGCCGAGGGCTACGACGTCAATCTGACCGACCTGGGCGACGCCTACTTGTTTGAGACCGGAAGCGACGCCGGCCGGGCGGCCGCCGGGGAGTTGGGACTGCCTGCGGCGGGGCCGGAGGCGTCCCGGCGCCGCGACGCGGTTGTGGACCGGTCGATCGCGCTGTTTGAGCCCCGGGCGGTCGAGAACAAGGCCTGGATCTCCCGGGCGGTCAACCGGTTGACGACGGGATTCGTTAAAAACGAGACCTGGGAATACATCGGCCAGCAATGCTTCGAATGCGGGGCCTGCTCCTTCGTCTGCCCGTCCTGCTCCTGTTTCAACATCGAGGACGTCAACCGGGTCAACGGGACGACCGACCGGATCCGGACGTGGGATTCCTGCTCGTTCGAGGGATACGCCCGGATGGCCGGGGAGCACAATCCCCGCCGGCCTGTCGAAGACCGCCGCAACAAGCGCTTTTTCTGCAAGCTGTCGTATTCCCAATCGAAAAAATACCTCCGGCCCGGTTGCGTCGGCTGCGGCCGCTGCGTCCGCGTCTGCCCCGGCGACATCGGGATGGCCAACGTCGTCACGGCGATCCGGCGCGAAATCACCGGGAAGTGAGCCATGGACATATCGAGAAACGCCGCCGCGGTTTCCCTCCCCGTGCCGGCCGTCATCACCGAGATCCAGGAGGAGATCGCGGACGTCCGGACGTATTTTTTTCGCTTCGAGGACCCCGAGCTCGAGCGGACGTTCGCCGTCCGCTCGGGGCAGTTCGTGATGTGCACGATCTTCGGGGCGGGCGAATTCGCCGTTTCTCTCCCCTGGAGCCCGGAGGGGGACCGCCGCCACCTCTCGGTCCGCAACGTCGGCAAGGTGACGTCGGCCCTCCACGCTTTGGAGGTCGGCGACAAGATCGGGATCCGCGGCCCCTTCGGCAACGGCTTCCCGTTTGACGCGATCAAAGGCCGCAATCTCATTTACGTCGCCGGCGGCATCGGGCTCATCCCCCTGCGGTCCTCGATCGTCCACGCCCTGCTCCACCGGTCGGATTTCGGCCGCATCATCCTTCTCTATGGGGCCAAGTCGGCCCGGGAGCTGATGTACCGGCCGCTCATCGAGGAATGGCGGAAACGGGAGGGATTCGAGACCTACGTGACGATCGACCGATCCGAGCCCGGCTGGAACGGAGAGGTCGGTTTCGTTCATACCTTGATTGAAAAAGCCAAGGTTCCGGTGACCGACACGGTCGCCTTCGTCTGCGGCCCTCCGATCATGTTCAACGCCGTGATCGGCGAGCTTTCGGCCCGCGGCCTCAAGGACGATTGCATCATCTCGACCCTGGAGAGGCATATGAAATGCGGCATCGGCAAATGCCAGCACTGCGCGATCGGCCGGACGCTGGTCTGCACCGACGGCCCCGTTTATACCTTTAAGCAAATCAAAACCCTGGGGGAGACGATCTGATGTTCACTCCGGCTTCGTCCCTTCCCCCGGCTCTGTTTGCCGCCTTCGCCCTTTTCCTTTTGGCGGCCGTAACGGCGCCGCTTCTCGCCCGCCGGCGCCGGGCGGCCGGCCTCGTTCACCTGGCCCTGGTCGCGACGGCGGCCGTCTTCCTTCTCGTCCTCGGTTTTGAGGCCGTCAGCGGGCGGGGAATGGAGGAGGCCCGGGTTCTTCGTCTCGGGCCGCTTTCGGTTCCCGTTCTCCTGGACGGGCTGGCCGGCCTGTTTCTCATCGTCATCGCCTTCATGGCCGTGATGAGCGCGTTTTACGCCGTCCGGTACATGGACCAATACCGCGAATGCCGCGTGGGCGGCTTCCATGCCGCTTTCCCGCTTTTTGTCGCGGGCCTGGCCGCCCTGGTCGTCGTGGACGACTTGTCCGCGGGATTCACCCTCGCCTGGCAGGTCATGACCGTCGCCTCCTTTTTCCTCATCCGCTATGAAAGACGGAACGCGGCCAACGTCCGGGCCGCCAATAAATACCTGATCCTCATGGAAGCGGCCTGGCTGCTGGTCCTGGCCGGCGGATTCGCCGCCGGCGGGGCGATCGGCGACTCCTTCCGTGAAATCGGTCTTCAAGCCGGAGGCTCGGGAGGCGGTCCGACGGGATTGGCCTTCGCCCTTCTCCTCGTCGGGTTCGGCTTGATGGCGGGCTTGTTCCCCTTCGGCCGGTTCTGGCTTCCCGACGCTCAGGCGGCGGCGCCGGATCCGGTCAACGTCCTTCTGTCCGGCGTCCTTTTAAACATCGGCGTCCTCGGCCTTTTCCGGGTCTTTTTTATCCTGGCCCCGGCCGCGGCCGCCTTCGATACCGTCGTCTGGGGCGCGCTGCTGGCGGCGGCCGGCGTGCTCACGTTATTCATCGGCACGCTCCAGTCGGTCCGGCAGAGCGACGTTGCGCGGCTGCTGGCCTACAGCTCCATCGGCCAGACCGGCTACGTCGTCCTCGCCCTAGGCGTTTCCCTCTGGACCGCGGCCGCGGCGGATCCGGCCGTCCGAGCCCTCTCCATGGTCGCCGTCCTCGGAGCCCTCTTCCACGTCCTCAACCACTCGGCTCTTCACGGACTTCTCTTCATGACGTCCGGCGGCCTGCGCTATATGACCGGAACCCGGGATCTCAACAAGCTCGGCGGTCTGATCACCCTGATGCCCGTGTCGGCCGCGGTTGCCGCGTTCGGCTCGCTTTCGATCTCCGGCATGCCGGCCACCAGCGGATTCGCTTCAAAAGAGACGATCATCGCGGCCTCGCTCATGGCCGGAGCGGCCTCGCCGGCCCTCGTCATTTTCGGCATCGTCGCTCTGTTCACCAGCGCCGTGACCCTGGCCTGCTTCGTCAAGTTCTTCGGCCTGGCGTTCACCTCGTCGGGATCGAGGGACGTGATCCGGGCCGGGATCCGCGAAGTCCCGGCCTTGATGCTGATTCCTCAAATCGTCCTGGGCGTCCTGGCCCTCGTTCAGGGCCTCATTCCCACCCTTTTTCTGGGGGCGGCGGCCTCGGCCGTGGGCCGGTCCGCCGGATTCGTTCCGGCCGGGGCGATGGACGAAGCCCCGGGCGGGCACGTTGATCCGCTCACCGCGTTGATCGTCCTCGGCTTGCTGCTCGCCGCGATTTTGATCGCGGCCTTCCTCCGGCGCTCGGCCGGAGCGGGGAGCCGGGCCGTGCCGACGTGGCTGTGCGGTTATCAGACGCTCGGCGAGGGCAACCGGTTCACAGACCGGGGGATGTTCGCCGCCCTCAAGCATTTCTTCCGCTGGACCGGCGGGAGGTAATGGATCATGACCACGGAACAGATTCTGGAAACGCTTCGGGCCGAATTCGGCGGAGCCGTCCGCGGTTCAGCGAATCCCTCCTCCGGCCGGCTTCTCGTCGATATCGATCGTTCCCGCCTGGCCGGGACCAGCCGATCCTTGATCAAGGCCGGCGGACGCTATCAGGTCGGCGTCGGTTCCGACGACCGCGACCGGACGGCGACGTTCGGGTTGATTCACTTCTTCGCCTTCGACCGGGACGGCTTCTCGGTCGGCCTCCGGACATCCGCTCCGGTCGATGATCCGGCGTTTGATTCGATCACGCCGGACATTCCGGCCGCCGGCTGGACGGAGCGCGAATATCGCGATCTTCTGGGGCTGGTGTTCCCCGGACACCCCAAGCCCAAAAAGCTCATCACCGCCGACGACTGGCCGGACGGGATCTTCCCGCTTCGCAAGGAAGTCCCCTATAACCTCGTCCCGCCTTCGACCGCCGACGTGGCCTACCAGCTGGATGAAGCCCCCCCCGGGACGACCTGCGTCCCGGTCGGCCCGTTTCATTCCACGCTTCACGAGCCGGCCCATTTCGCCGTCTACGTGGACGGCGAGACGATCAAGGGCTGCGACTACCGCGGTTTCATGGCCCACCGGGGGATTGAAAAGCTCTGCCAGACCCAGGTCGGCTACAACGAAATCCCGTTCATCGCCGAGCGGATCTGCGGGATCTGCGGATCGGTCCATTCCGTGGCTTATTGCCAGGCGGTCGAGATGGCCGCCGGCCTCGAAATCAGCCGCCGGGCGGAATTCATCCGGGTGATCTGTCTGGAGCTCGAGCGTCTGCATTCTCATCTGCTGCTCATCGGCGTGGCCGGCCATCTGATCGGCTATGACACGGTTTTCATGCACGCCTGGCGGATCCGGGAGCAGATCATGTGGCTCTCGGAGAAGATCACCGGAAACCGCAAGACGTATGGAATGGTGATCGTCGGCGGCGTCCGCCGGGACGTCACCCCCGAAATCCGGGAAGAAATTTTATCGGTATTGAAGAATCTCGAAGCGGAAATCGCCGGCTTCGAGAAAGCCGTCGTCGGCGATTCCCTCATCCACCGCCGGACGCGCGGCGTCGGTTTCGTTCCGAAGGACGAGACGGTCCTCTGGAGCCTCCTCGGCCCGGTGGCCCGCGGCCGGGGCGTGGACATCGACGCCCGGCGCGACCATCCGTACGCGGCCTACGACGAAATCGAGTTCGCCGTCCCGGTCGTCTCCGACGGCGACGTCTGGGGGACGATCGTCGTCCGCCTGGCCGAGCTTTTCGAATCGATCAAGATCATCCGCCAAGCCCTCGATAAAATGCCCGCCGGCCCGATCCTGGCCGAGGCGGGCGAAGCGCTGCCGCCGTTCCGGCCCGGCTGGTCCATGGTCGAAGCCCCGCGCGGCGAATCCTTCCATTATGTTTTGACGGGGGAGGAAAACCGGCCGGAGCGCTGGAGGGTCCGGGCTCCGACGTATCACAATCTCCAGGGCATCCCCCGCATGCTCCTCGACAATCAATTCGCCGATTTTCCGATCATCCTCGGCAGCATCGATCCGTGCTTCTCCTGCACCGACCGGGTGGCGGTCGTCGACCGCCGCGCGGGCCGGACCCGGATCTGGGACAAGACCGAGCTCGACCGTCTTTCGAGGAGCCGGTCATGAGATACGCCGTTCCGTTCGTCAACCTCGTTTGCTTCCTGGCCCTCGCCCCGCTTTATGAGGGTCTTCTGCGCCGGCTGACGGCCCGGGTTCAGTCGCGGCAAGGCCCGCCGATCATCCAGCCTTATTACGACCTGCTCAAGCTCCTCGGCAAGGAGCGCCTGGATTCGGCCGGGACCTGGCCTTTCCGGCTCGCGCCGCTCCTGGCCTTCGGATCAGTCCTCGCGGTTGTGGCCGTCATCCCCTTCGGCGGGCGGATCAGCGCCTTGGCGGAGCGGATGAACGCCGTCCTGATCATCTACCTGTTGACGCTCGCCGGGGCGGCCGTTCTCTTCGGCGCCCTGGCCGGACGCAACACGTTCGGCCTCATCGGGGCCGGCCGGGAAATGGCGACCATGATCATGGTCGAGCCGATCCTGGCCATGACCCTGATTTTAGGGGCGGTGAAAATCCGCAGCCTGGCTCTGACCGCGGCCGTTCCCGCCGCCTTCGGGGCGTCGTTCGGCTTCTCGTCCGCCCTGATGCTGGTCGTGTATCTTCTGGCTCTGCAGGCCTTTGTCGCCCGCCAACCGTTCGACATCGCCGAGGCGGAAGTGGAGCTTCTAGAGGGGCCGTTCATCGAGTATTCCGGAGGGAACCTGGCTCTCTTCAAGTACGCGATGATGCTCAAGCAGATGTTCTACGCCTGGCTGTTCGTTTCGGTCTTTTTGCCTTTCCTGCGGACGGGCGTTTATCCCCTGGATGTCGTCATCCAGTTGGCGGCCATGTCCGCGGTCTTTGTCCTCATCGGCCTGGTGGGGGCGACGAATCCGCGGATGCGGATCGACCAGGCCGTCCGATATTACGCCATTCTCATCATCGCGGCCCTGGGAGCCGTGGGATTGGGCGTCGGCGGCTTGTGATTTGCGAGGAGCGATCATGTGGCTTTCGAGCAAGCTGAAACAGATCGTCCTGGCCCTCAAGCCGGGGCGGGTGACTTTGAAGTATCCCTTCGAAAAGAAGCCCGTCCCCGAGCGTTTCCGGGGACAGCCCGTCTGGGATCATACCAAATGCATCGGCTGCGCCGGGTGCGCCAACCGGTGCCCGGCCCGGACGATCCTTCTGCGGGACCTCTGCCAGGAGATCCGGGTTCTTCTCTATGACGGCTCGCGGTGCACGTATTGCGGCCGGTGCGCCGATCTCTGCCCGGAGAAGGCGATCACGATGTCGCCGGAGTTCGAGCTGGCCGCGGGCCGGCGCGAGGACGTCAGCCAGTCGATCGAGCTGTTCATGCTGACCTGCAACCGGTGCGGCCGGTGCTTCGACATGGAAATCTCAAACGCGATCGACAAGCTCGACCTGCGGGGCTACCGGTACGACAGCCTCGAGGCGCGGACCGTCCTGCGGCGGACGACGGACCGGATGGCGCCGGAAACCCTCGGGGAGACCGAGGCCTACCGCCGCCCCGAACGGATGGGAGGTTGACATGGCGGCTCTCCTGGCTAAAGCGGCGGCCAAAGCCTTTCCGAAATCCCTGTGGATCTATCACTGCAACAGCGGCGCCTGCAACGGCTGCGACATCGAGATTTTGAATGTCCTCACGCCGTACTACGACGTCGAGCGGTTCGGCCTCAAGCTCGTCGGCTCGCCCCGCCACGCCGACGTCATGCTGCTTTCCGGGGCGGTCACCCGGCCGACTCTGCCCCTGGTCAAACGGGCTTATGAGGCGATGCCCTCGCCGAAGCTCGTCTTCGGCATCGGCTCCTGCGCGGCCGGCGGCGGCTGCTGGTTCGACACGTACAACGTTTCGGGCGGCGGAGCGGCCGCCGTCCCGGTCGATTATCTGATCCCCGGCTGCCCGCCCCGCCCGGAGGCGATCATCTACGGCGTCGCCCTGGCCCTCGGACTGGTCACGCAGAAATCGGCCCCCGTCGAGCTCAAACAGGTCGAGTTCCCGATCGACGCCTACCTGCGGAACAAAGCCTGGGAGGAGCGGAACGTCATCTACCGCCTGATCAAGGATTGAGGGGACGCCATGGCCAAAAAAATTCTGATCGTGGACGACGACGTGGACCTCGTCTCGAGCTTATCCCAGGTCCTTCGGTCCCGGGGATATGAAACGGTCGCGGCCCACAGCGCGGCCGACGGCCTGAAAACCTTGCTGGCCGAGAAGCCCGATCTGGTCGTCCTGGACGTGATGATGGAGACGGACACGGCCGGCTTCGAGGCGGCCGACCAGATCCGCAGCTCCCGGCCGACGTCCCGCTACAGGGAATTCCGGACGGTGCCGATCGTCATCCTGACGGCCATCGGCCAGGTGACCCACTCCCGCTTTTCCCTCGATCCCGGCGACAACTTCCTTCCCGGCGTCGAGGAATTCCTGACCAAACCCGTCGACCTGGACGAGCTCCTGGCGAAAGTCGGAGCCCTCGTCGGCTGATACCCGGCCATGCGCCCGCGATTCATTCCTTCGAATATCCGGTTCAAGCTGGTCGTCAGCCTGCTTCTGATCGTCGCGGTCCTGGGGTCGCTGTCCCTCGTCATCGGGGTCAACATCATCAACAAGAACATCGTCCGCGAAGCGACCGAGTCGGTCCGCAATTCCCTGGCGGCGACCGTCGAGCTCTACGACGAGGAAGTCCAGAAGCGCTCGGCCATCGTCGAATACCTGGCCAAGACGTCCGAAATCGTTCAAGCCGCGATCGCCGGCGACCGGACGTATCTCCGGGACAAGCTGACCCGGATCAAGACGGAATTCGGGTTCGACATCGTCAACGTCCTGCGTCCCGACGGGACCGTCCTTGTCCGGGCCAATAATTTCGACGCCTGGGGCGACAGCGTCGCCCATTATCGCCATATCCAGTGGGTCCTGCGCAACCGGAAACCGGCGGCCGGCACGGGCATCCTGGGCCCCGAGAGCATCCGCAACGAAGGCCGGGACCTGGCCGAGCGGACCCCCATCCGGGTCGTGGCCACGCCGATGGCCCGGACGCGCGAGTCCCGGACCGAAGACCGGGCCCTGGTCATGAAGGCCGCTTCGCCCATCACCGAGGACGGCCGGATGGTCGGGGTCCTGTACGCCGCCGTCCTCCTCAACAACAACGACGCGTTCATCGACCGTTTCCGGCGCCTGCTGTTCAAGGAGGAACGGAAGGACGGCCGGGAAGTCGGATCGTCGACGATCTTCCTCAACGACGTCCGGGTGACGACGACGATCATGGACGACAAGGGGCGCCGGGCGGTGGGAACCCTCGTCTCCGACGAGGTTTTCCGGAACGTGTACGGCGAAGGGCAGAGCTGGTTCGGTCCGGCCTTCGTCGTCGACAAGTGGTACATTTCCGGATACGCGCCGCTGCGGGACATCGACGACCGGCCGATCGGCATGCTCTACGCCGGCGTCCTCAAGGACAAGTACGACGCGGTCCTGCGGACGACGACCATCCTCTACCTGCTCGTCATCGGCCTGACCACCCTGATCGCGATCGTCCTGTCCGTTTACCTGGTCGGCCTCTGGACCAAGCCCGTCCACCGGATCATGGCCGCGACGAGGGACATCGCCGAGGGGAACTACCACCGGATCGAGACCCGCCCCTCCGATGACGACGACACGCGGAATATCGCCCGGGGATTCAACGTCATGGCCGCGGCCATCGAGGAGCGGGACCGCCAGCTCAAGGAGATCAACGAGCGGGCCATTCTCAAGTCCGAGAAGCTGGCCTCGCTCGGCCGGCTGGCCTCCGGCATCGCCCACGAGATCAATAATCCCCTGACCGGCGTGCTCACGTACAGCAGCCTCCTCCTGGAGGACCTCGAGGGAACGACCTACGCCAAGGACCTGGAGGTCATCCGCGACGAGACGCTGCGCTGCCGGAAGATCGTCCGGGGCATCCTTGATTTCGCCCGGGAGAACGAGCCCGAAAAGACGCTGGCCGACATCGCCGCCGTCCTGGACGACACCTTGGGGATTCTCAGCCGCAACGTCCATTTCCAGAATATCGAGATCGTCCGGAAATACGATCCCGGCCGGCCGCGGATCCCCGTGGACGTCCATCAGTTCATGCAGGTCGTCAGCAACCTGGCCCTCAACGCGGCCGACGCGATGCCCGAAGGCGGCCGCCTGACGCTGACGACGGAAATGGACCGGGATCGGAACCGAATCGTCCTCCGGATCGCCGATACGGGAACGGGGATCACCCCCGAGCATATGTCCCGTCTCTTCGAGCCGTTTTTCACGACGAAGGACAAGGGCAAGGGAACGGGCCTGGGCCTGCCCGTCGTGTACGGCATTATCCGGCGGCACAACGGGACGATCGACGTCAAGAGCGAAGTGGGGAAGGGAACGGAGTTCACGATCACGCTGCCCGCCGTTTAGGGGGGCGAAGGAAACGACCATGGCGGGAAAACTGCTTTTCATCGACGACGAGGAGATCGTCCTCCGGAGCTGCCGGCGGATCTTCGCCAAGGACGATTTCGAGATCGACACGGCCGCGTCGGGGGAGGAAGGCCTGGAAAAGGTCCGGGCCGGGAGCTACGACGTGGTCGTCACCGACCTGAAGATGCCGGGCCTGGGGGGAATGGCGGTTCTCCATACTCTCCGGAAGGAACGGCCGGAAATCGTCGTCGTCATCTTCACCGGCTATGCCAATGTCGAGACGGCCCGGGACGCCTTGAAAAACGGGGCCTTCGACTATATCCCCAAGCCGTTCACCCCCGACGAAATCAAGGAAGTCGTCCGCAACGCGGTCAAGGCCAGGGCCGGCAACGCCGAAGCCAAGATGATCGACCTCATGGCCATCGTCTCCCACGAGCTGAAAAGCCCCCTGGCCACCGTCCAGACCACGGCCGAGACGCTTTACCGGGGATATTTCGGAAAGCTCGAGCCGGGCCAGCAGAAGATCATCGAAACCATTCTCCGCAACTGCGAGTACCTGGAAGACGTCATCCGTTCCTATCTTGATCTTTCGAAGATGGAAATCGACAACTTGGACGTCTTTCAAAAGGAAATGAAAATCGGGGCCGACGCCCTGGCCGAGACGGTCGCCGTTCCCGAAGTGAAGGACAATCTCCGCCGTATGCCGATCGTGGTCGACATCAAGGACGATCCGGCCGTGCTCGGCGACGCTCCGCTTCTGAAAATCGTCGTCCGCAACCTGCTTAATAACGCCATCAAGTACGGACGGGAGGAAACTCCCGTCCGCGTCACCCTAGAGCGGATCGGCGGGGAGGCGGTCCTGAGCGTCCGCAACGAGGGCGTCGGCGTCTCGCCCGAGGATATTCAAAACCGCCTGTTCCGGAAATTCGTCCGGTTGAAACAGCAAGGGACGGAAGGCGTCAAAGGATCGGGCCTGGGCCTGTATATCTGCAAGAAAATCGTCGAAAAGCACAACGGCCGGATCTGGGCCGACGGCGAAACCGGATCGTGGATCGCCTTCCACGTCGCCCTGCCCGTGGCCGGCCGTCCCGCGGGAAATCCGGCATGAGCCCGAGCGGCGGAAGCGGCGGGATCCGGACGATCGCCGAAGTCCGGTCCGAGTATCTCAGCGCCCGCGAAATCCACGCCAACCTGGAGCATCGGGTCCGGGGAACCCGCAACGTTCCGCCTCCCGGGGTGACGTCCCCTGAAATCGATTTCACGACGGAGGCGGGCGAGCGGCTCACGATCCGCGTCCGCGACTACGACGTCCGTTTCCTCGATCGCGTCTCGCCCGAAACGGCCCTGGAGCACCTGGACCTGATCCTCCGGGCCCGGCGCGGAGACAACGCCGCGGCCGAAGAGCTGCGGCGGCGGACCGCGGACCTGTACGAGCGTATCGCCTCCCGGTTCGCCGAGCCGTCTCTTGTCCACAACAATTTCGTCATCCCCTATACGGCCGTGGGCGATTACGAAGACCTGCAGATCAGCCAGAAAGGGCGCATCCTCTTCGACCTGTCGCGGCGCGGATTTTCGACGGCCGACTTCTGCATCCTCTCGGCCGAGGCCTACCAGCTTTCCCCGGAGGAGCGCCGGCGCCACTTGTTGGACTCCGCCCACTGCCTGGAAATCCTGACCGGCCGGAAGCTGGAAAGCCCCGACGACCCGCTCCTCATCGCCGTCCGTTCGGCCCTGCCCGAGTATTTTCCCGGATTCATGCCGACCTATTTGAACGTCGGCCTGGTCCCGTCCGTCCTGGCCGGCCTTCCCCAGCGCTACGGCGAGGAAGGGGCGGCCCTGATCCGTCTCAACAGCCGCAAGACCCTCCTTGAAGCTCTGGATCCGGCCGCCTTCGCCGAAATGGAAAAGGAAATCGTGCCGGCGATCAGACCCGAGAAGGCCCTGGAGCTCGCGGAGAAGATCGAAGACCTGATCGCCGCCCGGGCTCCGAACCTTTTGACGTCGGCCGTCGAACAGCTCGCTTTCTTCCAGGAACAGGCGTACGCCTATTATGAGAGCCGCCTGGCCGTCCTCCGCAATTTCATGTCCAAGGACACGTATTTCCCGGCCCTGATCCTCCAGCGGATGGTCTGCACGGTCATCGACGACAAATCTTATCCGGGGGTTCTCTACAGCCGCCATCCGCGCCTGGGCGACGGCGTGTACATGCTGTACGCCCGCAAGGTCTTCGGCGAAGACCTGATGACCGGCAATCTCCAACCCGAGCAGCGCCACTTCCAGAACCGGGAGGAAGCCCGGGAGGAATTTCCGGCGATCTATCATTTCTGGAACCGGCTGGAACAGCTGGAGGACATTTTCAAAGGCCCGGTCATCGTCGAGTTCAGCGGCGTCCACGGGACGTTCACGATCCTTCAGGTCAACGCCGCGGAGCTGTCCGGGGCGGGGATGCTGACGGCGGTGATGAACCTCTACCGGACCGGCCGGATCGGGGCGGCCCGCGTCCGCGAGCTCATCAAGCCCTACCACGTCCGGCAGATCGAATCCGACGCCATCGATCCCAAGTCGGTCGACACCCTGCCGCGGTTTGCCCGCGGCCCCTCGGTCCTGCCCCGGGCGGCCGTTTCGGGCCGGGTCTATTTTTCCGCCGACCGGGCCCGCCAAGCCAAGGCCGAACGGCCCCGGGAGAACGTCGTCCTGGCCAAAGAGCGTTTCACCCCCATGGACGCTGTGGACCTGCCCATCGTCAGCGGGATCTGCAGCCTCAGCCCGGCGGCGATCCACGTCGTGACCGCGGCCCAGAACCTGGGAATCCCCTCGCTTCTGAACCTGGAAGGAGACGGCGTCCGCATCGATGCGGAAAAGCGGGAAATGAGCAACGCCGAAGGCCGGATCGTCCGGGAAGGCGACTGGGTCACGATTTCCAGCCGGTGGCGCTGCCTGTTCCTGGGGAAGGCCGTTTACGCCCCGGCCCGGTTGCTTCGGTTCATGGCCGGGGAAAACGTCGAGCTCAAACCGGCCGAACGACCACGGTTCGAGCAGCTGGCCCGCGATTATGCCGCCTACCGGACCATCCTGGAAAGCGTCGGGGCGGACGAATTCACGAGCTTGCAGGACCTGGGACACGCCCTCCGCTACGGCCGGCTCCGGCAGAATCCCCGGGCGTCCGAATTCATCAACCGCAGCTTCGATCTCAACGAGCCCCGGCTGATCGAACGTCTGATCGAGGCGACCCTCGGCACGCACCTGATCAATCTCGCGGCGTATGAGAAGCTCAGCGAGGACCGCCAGATCCGGCTCCTGCGGGGGGCCCTGGCCCTCTGCCGCAAGCGTGACGTTTCCGGGTACGAGTTCGGGGCTTTCGTCATCGGCGGTTTCATCCGGCCGGATAGCCCGGGCGCCTTCTGGCGGAGCTTCACCCCGGACGAGATCGTCCGGATCATCAACGAGTGGCTGCTCCACCAGAAGTATCTGGCGATCATGGACGCCGTGGACGAACGCCAGATCCGGCGCCTTCGCGACCAGATCCTGTCCCAGGGCCTGCCCCGGCTGCGGATCACGCCGATCTTCGTCCGGGGCTTCATGCCCCTCAAATTGACCGGTCTTTCGCTTCCGCCGGTCGAGGGCGGGCATTTCGATCCGCAGGCGGCGGAAGCCCTCGACTGCCTCGGCCGGCCTTTCGGCGACTTCTACGATTATTCCGACGAGCGGAGCCTCGGCCTCCTGCGGCGCCTCTGCGAGAAAGAAGGCGTGCCGCTTCCCGGTCCCGAAGACCGCTGATCGTTCCTACTTCTTTTTCCGTTCTCAACGAATGTCATGAGCGGTGTGGAAGGGACCGCCCTGCTCGCCCTGGGCGTCTTTTTCGGCTTGTCCGTCGGGCGGCTGTTCGGCTTTTTCATCCGGCGGGATGTCTCCTCCCGGGCGTCATGCGCCTGAGGGCTGAGGATCGATCGGCTTCGAGGAAGGCGATTTGAATATCGATGGGGTGATTGAATTATGGATAGAAAACATGCAAATTCAGGAGAAAGAGAACGGGAGGGCGACGATGAATTATTCGCAACCGCGGGTCTTTCCCTTGAGCGTCACAGCGAAGGCTTACGGCCTTGGGGCTTTTTCCTGCATGGACGAACATCTCCCGCTCCGTCAGGCGTCTGTGGAGCGGGCAATTCGCCGGCCTGCTTCAAGACGCGCATCCCATTTTTGCGACGGGGGCTTTTAACCGTCGATCCGCAATGATTTCATTTTATTGAAGAGCGTTTTGCGGCTGATGCCGAGCGAGCGGGCGGCTTCGGTCTTGTTCCCGCCCGATTCCTTGAGGGCTTTTTCGATCAGGTTCCGTTCGGCCGTCTCGGCGGCCGACTGGGCGGCTTCCTTGAGCGTGTCGCCTCCGGCCGGAACGAGCCCCCGGATCCGGCCGGGAAGGTCGCTCTCGCTGAGAAGAGGCTTGCCCGAGAGGACGACCGCCTCGTAAATCACGTTTTCGAGCTCCCGGACGTTGCCGGGCCAGGAATATTTCAAGAGGAGGTCCAAAGCGCTTTCGGTGATTCCCCGGATCTCGACGTTCAGGTCGGTCCGGAACTTACCGAAAAAATGCTCGCAGAGAAGGGGGATGTCCTCCCGCCGTTCCCGAAGCGGCGGGAGATGAAGCGAAAGAACGGCCAATCGGTAATAAAGATCCTCCCGGAACGTTCCCTTGCGGATCTCTTCTTCCAGGGATTTGTTGGTTGCGGCGATCACGCGCGCATCCACGGGGATCGTCTTGGATCCGCCGACCTTGACGATTTCCTTTTCGGCCACGGCCCGGAGCAGCTTGACCTGGGCTTCCATGGGCAATTCCCCGATCTCGTCGAGGAAAATCGTCCCGCCCCGGGCCCGCTCGAAGGCGCCGGTCGTTTCCGTCCGGGCGTCGGTGTAAGCCCCGCGGCTGTGGCCGAAAAACTCCGACTCGATCAGCCCGGGAGGGACAGCGCCGCAATTGACAACGACGAACGGCCCGGCGTTCCGCGGCCCGGCGAAATGGATCGCCCGGGCGGCCAGCTCCTTGCCCGTCCCGCTTTCCCCCGTGATCAGGACAGTCCCGTCCACCACGGCGACGCGCTCCATCATCCGGAAGATGGCGTTCATCCGTCCGCTGGTCCCGACCATGCTGGTGAAGCGGTAGCGGTCGCGGAGCTCCGATTTCAGGCCGTCCACTTCGGCTTCGAGCTTGCGGACTTCGAGGGCCCGGTCGATGAGCAGCAGCAGCTCCTCGTTGTCCACCGGTTTTTCAAGATAGGCGTAGGCGCCGAGCTTCGTCGCCTCCACGGCGTTGCGGATCGTCCCAAAGGCGGTCAGGATGATGATCCGCGGGACGGGCGGGGCCGGCTTGAGGGCGTTGAGGACGTCGAGCCCCGATCCGTCGGGCAGGTTCATGTCCAGCAGGACCAGGTCCGGCTTGTTCGCGAGGACGGCGGCCGCGCCGTCGGCCGCGGTCGCCGCGGTCTCCACCTGATAGCCCTTGTCCCGGAGGAGAAGCGAAAAGACGTCCCGGATCCCCTGTTCGTCGTCGATGATCAGGATTTTGAATTTCATGCCCGGTCCGTTTCGGCCGTTCGGGGAAGGGTGACCGTCATCGTCGTCCCCCGGCCGGCCTTGCTCCGCACGGCGATGTCCCCGTCGTGCGTTTTGACGATGTGCTCGCAGATGGACAGGCCCAGGCCCGTGCCGTTGGTTTTCGTCGTGAAAAAGGGATCGAAGATCCGGTCCAGGCGGTCCTCCGGGATGCCTTCGCCCGTGTCGGCGACGGCGACGGCGATTTTCGGGCCGTCCGGACCTCTCGCTTCCACGCGAAGCGTTCCCCCCGCCGGCATGGCCTGGACGGCGTTGAGATAAAGGTTGAGAAAAAGCTGCTTGAGCTGGGACCGGTCGCCGTGGATCAAAAGCGGCCCGGGGAAATCCCGGACGACGGCGATCCGGCGGCTTTGGGCCTCGTAGGCGATCAGATCGAGGCCTTCGGCCAGGATGTCCCGCAGGTCGAGGCGTTCCTTGACGGTTTCCGACGGCCGGGAGAAGGCCAGCAGCGCCGAGACCGTTTCGTTGATCCGGCCGGTCTCCCGCAGGGCCGTGGCCAGCAGCTTGCGCGTCTCCTCATCGGTGCTTTTCGTCTCGAGATATTGAAGGGAGGACCGGACCGCGGTCAGGGGATTGCGGATTTCATGGGCGGCGCCGGCGGCCAGCTCGCCGACGGTCGCCAGCCGGTCGGCCCTTGACATCCGCCGAAGGCGCTCCCGCTGCTCCTTGTAAAGAATCGCGTTTTGCAGGGCGATCCCGGCCTGGGGGAGGAGAAGGGAAATGAACGCCGTCTCATTTTCGGGAAGCGGTTCGCCGTCCGGCGTTCCGCCGGCCAGGAGGATCCCGATCAGCCGGTTCATCGAAATCAAGGGAAAGCAGACTGCGATTTCCAGCCGATCGAACAGGGCCGATTCCGCCGGCGAGAGGAATTCCAGACCGGCGCGCCGGCGGGTCAGGTCGAGGGCCGTTTCGTTGACCTTCAGCCAGTTGACCAGCTTCGAATTCCGGGCCAGATAAACCGTCCCGGCCGCTTCTTCCGGCAACCCGGCCGAGGCCACGGCTTCAAACCGGCCGGACTCCGGATCATGAACCAGGAGGGCCAGGGTCCGGCCGGGGCAGACCTCGTGGATTTTGCCGACGATGTTTCCGGCCAGCTGTTCAAGATCCTCGATCAGGTTGAGGCCGGCGGCGAACTCCTTGAAAACGACGGAGGGCAGATCCTTCCGGCGCTTTTTGACCGGAAAAATCCGCGGCGTCATGGGCTCCCTCTTTTGCCGCTACCGGACGGTCTCAACGGGCAGGGCCGTTTGTTTGAGCATCCGGCGGACCGGGACGATCATCCCGGACGTCCCCCCGCCCCAGGAAGAG
>Ga0172371_10003722_pt1 | contig 23469 bp, 13 predicted proteins | sample Lak12m_FD_114543 | JGI IMG/M metagenome (GOLD analysis project Ga0172371, IMG submission 114543) | Freshwater microbial communities from Kabuno Bay, South-Kivu, Congo - kab_022012_12m | ecosystem: Environmental > Aquatic > Freshwater > Lake | place: Democratic Republic of the Congo: South-Kivu...
ACTTCTCATCCAGCGGCCCCGAAGCGACAAACTCCAGGGGGTCCGGGGGACAGCGTCCCCCGTTCCTTTCCGCATGCGGTGGAGACGACGCCTTTTAGATGATTATCAGGCATCTTGCCTGTCTACAAATGACAGGCAAGATGCCTGTCCCACCAGAACTGCCGACCGGAAAGCCTTTTCGGAGACACTACACTCAGAAACCCTTCATCATTGCCTTCACGAAGAACGGAACCTCGATCCGACCCGTGGGAGCGAGAATCCGACTGTTGAAGTCCGAAGCGAAGTTCTTTTTCATGGTGCGGACCAGTCGCCGGTACTCCGACGTGTCAATGGCCTGAGCAATGTCCACAATGTTTCTTGCGGTACACTCCGCGAGAATGGTCGGGCCGCTGCCGATGACCAGGCGCCACGCGCCGGTGACCGGAACCTTCAAAGCCTTCATTCCCGGAATGCACTCTTCTTTGACAAAGCGATAGTGCGCCTCCTCCTGACCGGGAACGATATTGTATAGCTGATTGAATTTCCATGCGCCCGTGTGAATACTGTACGGCTCTTCCAGGACGCGGCCGCTGGAAACCCACAGCTTGCTCGAATAATCGGTTACGAGGCTCATGAGTTTGGCCGCGATGACGCGGTATTCTTCTGTAGCGAGAATCTTGCGAAGATAATCCTGCTCGTCCACGGTGGCTACCGCAATGATGCGAGGCCCCTGGCCCACGGCAACGTAGAAACCGCCCAGGAGCCGGATTCCCAATTTCTCGAGCGCCGGGTTATATTCGTTCGTGATGAACTCGGAATATTCGTCAAATTTTCCGTGAACCACATCCCAGTACTGAGTAAAAAGGACGGTCATACGTGCCTCCTGACGTAATCGCTCACCGCGAAGGACGCAGAGCGCGCAGAGAAATCCATTTTCTCCCGGTGGTTAGGTGATGAAGCTTCACGCTGCTTACCGGCCCCAGGGTTGCATTGGCTGTCGCTTCCCCGTCTTGGTCGAGGAACGGCTGCCGAGCCTCTCAACGTTCTTGCCTTTGCGCTCTCAGCGTTCTCTGCGGTGAATCCCATTTCCTGGTGAACGGTCATCTCCTGATTACGGGGTCCCTTTTACATCTTGAAGATGCGGGACATGAGCTCCGCGAGGTACTCGGATTCATTCTCTTTCTTCGAGTACTTGGCCGGTCTGGCCTGCACCCACAGGACGCTTTCGGGGAATCCGAGATCTTCGTCTATCACCCATTCCATGTCCTGGGGCACGTTGAAGTGCGATTCGACCCGTTTGGCGATGCGAGCTATTTCCGTGAGCTCATCGGGTGAAAGGCAGGGCTTGCACACAAGCTCTTTGGGAACCTGTGCCACGTGGGTACCGGTGGTGTGACTGCATATCATTTTCGTCTTGCTGCTTACCGTGCACTCGAACTCACCGCATTTCTTGTCGACAACGAAGCGATCCGGAATCATTTCTCCGCTGACCACGCTCTCTCCCAGGCCCCAATTTCCCTCGACGATGATCTTGGTGAGGTCGCCGGTCGTCGGGAGCACGGTGAGCACTACTCCGGCGCACTTCGCGTTTACCATCTTCAACACGGCCACGCCGATGGGGGCTCTTTCCATTTCCATTCCCTTTTCCAGGCGAAAGGCAATGGCACGGGTGGTGAAAGCGCTCGCCCACACTTGTATCACTTTTTCGACGAGCTCTTGCTTTCCCTTGACGTTGAGGAAAGTCTCCATCTGTCCGGGCATGCTGACCGCACCGCTCGATCGGACGGCCACGGGCACATCATCCGTCCCCTCTTTCTCACAGAGGGTGGCGTACCGACGGTGAAGCTCTTCCTCCATGTCGCGGGGCATCGCTTTTGACTGGATGATCTTCCTGATTTCGCGGCCCGCCGCAACCTGTTGATCCACATACTTCAAGAGCTCGCGCTTCCCGTCGACATAGCGCCGGATCTCGTCGCCTGCCCCGGTGTCGGCCATAAATTTCTCATATCCGTCGACGGATATGGCAAATCCCGGCGGGACTCGCAACCCAAGCTTGGTCAGTTCACCGAGATTGGCACATTTCTTTCCCACCTGATCGTTGTACTCGCTGCCCAGTTCTTCGAACCAGTAGATCCATTGTCCCGACATGGGAACCCACTCCCTTTCTCCCCGAAGCAGGACGCCGGGCCCCCTCGAAACCCGGCGTCCGCGCACGCTGGAGCCGGTTACTTGTCCAGGATGTAGACAGTGCCAAGGTTTGCATCGATCTTGATTCTCTGCCCTGACTTGATCTTGGACGTGCCTTCGAACACATTCATCACGACCGGGATACCGTACTCCCGTCCCACAATGGCCGCGTGGGAGAGGCTCGCTCCGCGGTCCACCACCACGCCTTTGATCATGGAGAAGACCGGCGTCCAGCTCGGAGATGTGGTCGCTGCGACGAGAATGTCGTTCTCCTGTATGAGATGAAGCTCATCCTCGTTCAGAATCACCCGGGCCGTCCCTTCGGCTACTCCGGGCGAGCCGCAAATACCGTACAGGTCCGCCTTCAATTCCGGACGCACCTGCGGCATGGCCCCGACCACAACCTTGAGCGCAATCGGATCATTGGATTTCACGAGAACCGCCATGGCCTGGTCCAGATCGAAGCCTTCCCGCAGTATGGCAGGCGGATTCGGCTTCTTTTGCCACTCTTGCCAGTCTGCTCTCCTGCGGTCCACAATGTACCGGAGGTCGAATTGATCGGGCGCCAGGCCCGCGCGGCGCACTTCTTCCGGTATAAGGAAAAAGATGTCCTCCGGGCTGTCCAGAGCGCCGGCCTGCGTGAAGCGTCGTCCCAGCGCGAGGGCGCTCCTTCGCATCATGGCGTGGGTGTACAGATCGAGATAGTGGTCATGCTCTTCACTGAAGATGCCGCTCTTCTGGGCAAGCCGCATCAACGCCTCGAACCAACCCCGTTGCTCGATCGGGACCTTGCCCATAACCTCCTTTTCGGCTGTTTCACGATTGTCGGTCAGCTTCTTGCGCTCTGCATCCAGGTTGAATGAACCGCCTTTGAGGATGAACTGCTTCACCATACCCAGCGCGGGTGTCGGATCTTCCACCCAGGTGGGAAGGTTGATTTCCGCCATGCGCTGCATGCGCCAGCCGTCCTCATTCATGAATGCCGTGAAGTCCGTGAGAAATGCCTGCCCCTTGGCGGAGTCTCCGAGTTTGCCTTTAATGTCAGGCGCTTCACTCTTGGTGAACATTTCGGAAAGCCCGTCGGTCTCCGCCCGCTTGGAAAACTCCCAGAGCCTGCGGTCCACCTGGAAAACCTTATTGTCGAAGCCCGAAACAACGCTGTGGAACAGGGGAGATGTGTCATCGATTCCCGCCAGCTCGCGGCACATGTTCTCAAAGAGAATGTACGCGGTGTACGTGCCGTACATCATATACATGTGGATTTCCCACATGCGACGACAGGTGGTGATGGTGTCCTCGAAGTTCTGGAGAAGCTCGTAGTTGGTGGCCTTGTCCACATCCAGGGCCTTCAGGGATTCGTACCGGCCGAGGATTTCCTTGACGAAGCCGTACCAGACGTTGTCATAATCCTGAATGAGGGGCAGGATTGCCTTTTTGAACCGGGCTTCTCTCCTCTGTTTCTCTTCTTCGCTCTTGACCAGAAGAAGGGTGAGGTACCCGCCTCCGTTCAAGAAGCGCCAGTCCCAGCCTTTCACCGTGGGCAGAGAAAGCTGTTCCGCGCCGTACTGCATACCGTGTCTACAGAAGTTGATCCAGAACCACCCGAACATCGGAGTCCAGGGGGGAACGGAATGGGTTCCGTCGAGGAACCATGCGGGAGACTGGGCCAGATCTCGTTCCGGGTCGAATTCCAAGCCGGGAACCACATCGTAAACCTTCATGACTCGCTCCTCTTGGTTATGGTTGTAAGGGGTAAGGTTGGGAACGACTATTCTGAAGATCCGAAATCCGCCAATATATAGAAAGTTTTTGGAAGGAGGGTGCGGGGGGAGACCTTTTTTCAAAAAGGTCTCCCCCCGCATTCGCCTTTTCATAAGATTTCCGGTCAGTGCATGGCTCTCCCTCCGTCCACCAACACGGTTTGACCGGTTATGAAGTCGCTTTCGTCCGATGCGAGGAATGCCACGATCCCCACGAGATCTTCCGGTTTTTCGAGTCTCTTGAGCGGAGTGCGGCTCGTGTCGTACTTGTCGATCTGGGCAATGGTTCTGCTGGCCTCGGTGTCGGTATAGCCTGGGGCCACGGCGTTGACGCAGATTCCGTGAGGCCCCAATTCCACCGCCAGCGCGCGGGTGAGGCCGATGACCCCGCCTTTGGAAGTCACGTAGTGGACGAATCCATGGGAACCGGTGAAAAAGACCTCCGATCCAAGGTTGATGATCTTGCCCTTGCCCGACTGTTTCATGGCCGGAAAGACGGCTCTGGCGCAGAGCCAGGGACCTCTCACGTTGACGGCCATCATCCGGTCCCATTCTTCGACCGGGACGTCGGTGAAGGACTTTCTCGTGACGCCATAGTAATACGCGGCATTGTTCACCAGGATGTCGATCCGTCCGAACCTCTCGAACGCCTCCTGCGCCATCTTCAATGTATCCTGTTCATTGGACACGTCCACCATGCTGACCAGCACGTCCCTGCCGAGGGATTTCACCTCCTCTCCGGTTCTTTCCAGGCCCGCGGCATCAGCCCGGGTCACCGCGACGATGTTTGCCCCATCCTGAGCGAGTCTCAGGCAAAATGCCTTTCCCAGGCCTTTGCCTGCGCCGGTAACAATGGCCACCCGACCGTCAAGTCGTCCCATAGTCTGCTCCCGATCAGTAGGGCCTCCCCTTTTGCTCCCAAATCTTCGGAAGACCGAAATCCTCCGCGATCACCTTGAAACAGTTGTAAGCGCTGCCCCTGCCGATTCCCGGCCCCGAATGCGCAGCCGCGGAAGCAAGGTACATGTTCTTCACCGGCAGGCGGTAAAACGCCAGTTCGGGAAACGGGCGCATGCGACCCATCTGAGAGGCGATCATATCCTCGCCGGTCCAGCCGCCCTGGGGCATGTTGAGGTTGCGCATCTGCACGTCCATGGGCGTGGTGATGTGCGCTTCGATGACGTTGTCTTTCGTCATGTTAGGAGCGTACCACGACCACTGCTCGCGGATGATCTCGACGATCTCCTTCTTCATTCGCAGCCAGTCCCGATCGCTGAAGAAGCGGTATGGCGCGGTGAACTGTTCTACGAGGATGGTGTGTTTTCCTTTGGGGGCTCTGGTCCAGTCCCAGATGCTGTCCGGCGCCACGATGGCAACGAGCTTGGTCGGGATCCCTTTGACGAAGAGCTCGGCCTGATGCCGGGTGGCAAAGTAGTCCGGGTCTTTGGGTCCCCAGTTGAGGCGAGGACACATGCCGATTTCGGGGTTGTCTTTCGCCGCGGTGTACTGGGGAAGCTCGTGCAGGGCAAAATTGCCCCAGAAGAGCTGAGCCCGGTCCCGAAGGATATTCTTGGCCCGATGAGCTATCTTGGCGGGAACGTGCTCTTCCCCGATGAGCTGGAGCACAGTCTGTGTGGTGTTCAGGTCGCTGACCACCAGCTTCCGCGCCTCGATTTCCCTGCCGTCCTTGAGCCTGACTCCCATCGCGCGGCCGTCCTGAATGATGGCGCCCGCTACGGGAGTTTCCACAACAAACTCGCCGCCCATGGAACTGAAGGCCCTCTGGAGAGCGTGGGTGATCGCGTGGGTGCCGCCGACGGCTATGGAGGCAGGCTCCCACGAGAGAATCAGCCCCAGCGTGTGCAGAGTCTTGTAAACGCCGATGCAATCGTTGGGGAACACACCGCTCGAGGTCATGCAGGATCTCATGAACAGCGTTCTCAGATAATCGCTTTCAAAGAGGTCGAATGCGACCTGCTGGGACGTGTAGAACTGGTATTCGGGCGGTATGGGGGCCTCGGGATCACTGATGAGTCGCTCGAACGCATCCGGCACTCCCCACGGCGTGGGCGGATTGTATCTCCACTCGTGGAAAGCCGACCTCCATTTCTTGCGGTACTTCTCGAGAAGATCATACGCGGTGTCCGCGTCCCTCTGGGAAAATCGGGCGATCTGATCGATGGTCTTCTGCGCGTTCACTTCGTTGAACTCGGCTCTTCCGGTGTCGACGTCCACCACTTTCCACGCGGTGTACCCCATGAAGGCCGTGCCGTCGTCGTAAATCATCCCCTCGCTGTGGTCGGGATACACATACGAGAGCCCTCGGGTCCTGAGCTTGAAATCATCGTAAGCCGGATGCCCGTAGAACCTGGTCCAGTGAGCGCACGGATTCTGCAGGAACCCCGGAAGGGGAAGCGCCTCGCCGCAGGCGCCACCTCCGAGCTCGTGCTGTCTCTCGAAGACGACGGTCTGCATGCCCGCGTTCTGCAGGTAGCAGGCGATAATGGTTCCCTGGTGTCCTCCGCCGACGACGATTGCATCGTAAGTCTTATCCGCCATGGAGAGACCTCCTTTTGTTCATCGAGGACGGCGCCCCGTCAGTGGGACTCCGGTGGGGTCAGCTTTTTGCCGAAACAGAGCAGCCACAGCACACGCCACAGATTGGAGGGCCTCAACATCAGCCGCGCAAACCTTCTCAGATCTTCTCCTCCAACCGTGGCCTTGATGGACCAGTGGACAGGCTCTGTGGCTTCTATGTTCAATCTCATGGCGCCGCCCGGTTCACCGTTGACCCTCTCGAGGTCGGCGAAGGTCGCCACCATGGTGGTTTTTCCCAGACCAGTCGAATTTACTTTCATGGCTCCGTCTCCTATACAGTGCCGCTCATTGGATTTCGCGGCACTCTTCACTTACGGGAAAGCCAGTGAGACTTCGTTGACTTTGAGTAAGATCCCCGCGTGGAGCTTAGCCTCAACCTATCTGAATCTCATGGTTATGGCCGACTGATAGTGGAGCGCACTGCTCCGGAAGGATGTTGAGTCTTCTTCGAGATGCAGCTTCAGGTTTCCCATCATTTTCTATGCGCTCCACTATAACGTTCCCCTGGTCTTGGCCGTGCGGACGCACTCGGGCTCACCCCACCATGGTTGGATACCCAGATCCGCGGCGATCTTGTTGGCCGCGTTGTATCCGGGTCCGAAGGTGATCAGCCCGCCGGGGAACGTGCTGGCGCCGCACACGTAGAGCTTCTTGATGGGCGTCGCATACTGGGAGCATTCTTCGTTCGGGCGAAGGTAGCCCATCTGAAGGGGAAGGTAGGCCCCCTGCTTGTAAGAGCCCTGGACCATGTCCGCAAATTTGTTTTCGATGTCCAGCGGAGTGGTAACGTAGTGCCACAGAATGTTCTCCCCGGCAATATTGGTCGCGTACGTGCCGAGGAGGTCAACGCAGCGCTGGGCTTCCTGTTCCCGGATTCTGAACCACCGCTCCGCGCCGCCGTCCTTGAGATTATACGGCGCGTGGAGCGATATGAGGGCGGTGTGCCTGCCTGGGGGCGCCTGCTTCGGATCATGGATGGAAGGGAAAGCGCAATTGAATCCGCCGGGGTACAGCTCACCCTTGTGGATGGCGTCGTAGTGGCGCACGAGGCTCTCCTCGTTTTCGTACCCCACGATGGTGATCAGGGCCTCGTTCAGGTCCGGGCAGTTCGCCGCGGCCTTGAACTGTGGAGCTTCCGCCAATGCCAGGTGCATGTGGAAGAGACTGGAGAGCTCCCATTTCCAGTCCTTCGTGCGGGTCACGAAACGCTCTTCGAGGTTTTCCGCGCCCACGTATTTGAGGAACGTCTGGTACGGGTCCAGACTGCTGGCGACGAACTTCGAGGCCCGGTAGAAGGTGCCGTCTTCCAGCTCCACTCCAAGCGCGGTTCCGTTTTCTATGGCAATGCGCTTTACCGCGACCGGAGAAATGATCATTCCGCCGTTCCGGTAGAGCACCTTGGTGAACAAGTGGGCCAAATGGTGTGAGCCGCCCTTCACGAGCCGATAATTCGTCGCGCGGTTGAAGAGCAGGGGAACCAGGTAGCTCACGCCCTCAAGGTCGTAGTGCAGACCCCACATGCAGGACAGATAGAGGAACAGCGTTCTGACCCGGTCGTTCTCGAAGAGCTCGTTTACGATGCCTCGAGGGGTCTTCTCCGTCCACTGGCTGATTTCCCTGCCCACGTCCGTGGCCTGTAGCTTGATCATCTGCTCGAACGCGGGTTTGGCCTCTTCATACGTGGCGGGTCCGAGGAAGTCCTCCGTGAGCACTCTGAACCGATCCTGGATCCTGCGATAGGTCTCGGCGTCCTTCTTGGAGAATTCGGCAATGGATTCGCAGGTTTTGTCCACGTCCTGGTACAGGCGCAACGAGGAGCCATCCGCGAAGGGCATGGCCATCACGAGGGAAGGAAATGCAAACTCGAGGTCGTAGTCTTTCGTCAGGTAGTCATCGAAGTCCTTGAGAGGAGGGGCATAATCGACCATCGGCATGTAGACCGCGTGGGTATTATGGAGGAATCCCGGCAAGGTCACCTGTTCCGTAGCCAGACCTCCTCCTGCTTCGAAACGCTTTTCCAGAAGGAGAATCTTCAAACCGGCTTTGGCCAAGTACGCGGCCACAGTCAAGCCGTTGGGTCCGGCGCCGATGATTATGCCATCGTATTCTTCAGCCATCTATGTTTCCTCCTTGTTTTCGGTTGAAGGCCGGGGGATCGTTTTGACGGACAGAGCCGCCTGTTGTAAAATGATAGATTGCTGAAAGGCCGATCGAGGAGGAATCTCTGCGCTCAAGTTTAAGATCGCAGCATTTGGCTTGACATGTCAAATCACTTAATTTTATGATCATATAACATAAAGTTATGGTAACCGGTCAGCACGAAAAGAAGATTCACCGCAGAGAGCGCTGAGATCGCAGAGGCAGGGAAGTTTGAGGACTCGCCGTTCGTCTCCTCCATGAAGACGAGGACAGGACGTCCGATGCAACCTCGCGCCTGTGAAGCGGCGCAAAACCTATCATCTGACCGCTTGAACGAAAAGGGACTTCTCTGCGTCCTCCGCGGTGAACGATTGCAAGTTCTGTTTCCGAGGCAGGGTGTTCGGCATGGTGGCTGACGTCAGTCTCAACCAGCTTCGAGCCTTCCATTTCGCTGCAAACTGCGGCAGCATCTCACGTGCCGCGGAAAAACTCTTCATCACCCAACCCGCGGTCAGCGCACAAATCAAGACGCTGGAGGGCAAGTACGGCACCAAATTATTCATCAGAGGCAAGAAGAAGCTCGAATTGACCGAGTGCGGCGTCCGGCTGTACCAGATCACGGAGAAAATATTCGGGCTCGTCAAGGAAGCGGACGAACTGCTGAGCCATCCGGACTCGGCAGCCCCGGCTCATCTCAAGATCGGAAGCACCAAGACCCTGGTTCGATACCTCCTCGCCGGCTCCATTCCGAGATTCCGGGAATCGTTTCCCAAGATACAGATTCAGGTGAACGAAGGCAGCTCAGCGGAGATGGTCCAGGGTGTGCTGGAAAACCGCAATGAACTGGCAATCGTAGGGCGAGTTCACTACGATCCTCGTTTGAGCGCCATCCCGTTCATCCAGGATGAGCTGGTTCTTCTGGCTGCTCCGAGTCACGCGCTCTGTCGAAAGGGAACGGTTTGCATTGAGGATCTCAAAGGGGAAAATCTCATATTGCGGGAGACAGGCTCCGGCACCAGACGTCTCGTCGAAGAGGTGCTGGAAGGCCGCGGCATTGTGCCGACGGTTTTCATCGAATCGGCGAATGTGGACTTCATCAAGGAACTGGTGAAACTGGCAAAGGCGGTTACGCTCCTCGCGCGAATGGGAGCGCACAAGGATCTCGTGAACGGCGCTCTGCAAGTGGTCCCGGTGCGCGAAGGGCCGTTCATCCTGCACATCGACGTTGTGGTCAGAAACGACGAGAAGCTTTCCCGTGCCGCGGACGCATTTCTCAAGGTCCTGTTTTCGGACAAAGAGCCTGACAATAAGACCTCCCCATCACTGCTCTTGGACAACACCTCGTATGTGGTGCTCCCGTCGTCCCGGCTCGAGGCAGCGGGGAGCAGTGGCAACATCGCACACCCCATCATTGCAAAACCATGACGGCAACGCCGCGTTATTTCGACTGTTTCCCGAAGGCTCTCTCTTCGTCCTTGTTTTTCAATGACCAGCCCGCCGCTGCCCCTCTCCCCATCCGCGGCTCGCCTGGGTAAGCGAGTATTAATATTTCGCTTTATCAGGCGCTTACGCTTCCAAGGTCGAAAGTCTTCCGCGGAACGCAGGTGGCACAGGCATTGCATCGCTAAGTGCTCGGTGGCACAAATACGATGACGTATTTCGACCGGCCGCCCCCCTCTGATCCCCCCGTCAACGGGGGGAAGCGCTCCCTCTCCGTTGACGGGGAGGGCTGGGGTGGGGTCTCTTGATTCGTCACCGTATTTGAGCCAAGTCCTACTAAGGACAGGTTTTCATGAATGCGGTGACGCATTCGGCGCCCGTGGTAACCGCCCGAGAGGACAGGTCAACTGAGCCGGAACGTGTCACCGAACGTATGAAATCCGGTACTGGGTAGGCATTTGCTCAAGTACGGTGACGTCCTTGACAGCGCTGCTATTGCGGTTTCGGTAGGGGCCTGCGTCCCGAACCTGTCTCAGAATTCGGTCTGCACTCCAAATCGTGGCACGATCCGGAGCCAACGAGTAGCGGGGTGGCCCGGACGTTATACGTCCGGGTGCCGCAGGCACAGGAGGTCTTCTCTTAACTTCCTCAATGAAAGTAAACCATTGAGCCATGGTTGGACCATCAAGGATTTTCGGACCTCTTGTCGCTTCGCGACCCGGACGTATAAAGTCCGGGCCACCCAAAGCCGACTTGGTCGGTTCCCGTAGCACGATTTCCATTTCATGGCGACTTTTGAGACAGTCTCTCCCTGCCGGCCCACAGAATGACCGGCACGGAGGCCGGTCCCACCAACAACGCGGGTCGAACGACATATTTGGGCTGAGAGAAATACGTCACCCTATTGAGGAAACCCTGTACTAAGCACACCCCCCCTGAGCTGGTGAAGCACCATGTTCCTAAACTGGTTTAGACGCCCGGTGCTGACGGGCCGATCCTTCCTCCTGGAGCAGCTCGAAGAGCGGATCGTCCTCGACGCGGCTGTTGCCGCGAGCACACAGGACACCGCGGATCACAAAGACCAAACCACGCAGGGCGCGGAGCAGGCTGCGGCAGCCACTCCCGCGGCGTCTGCCGAGGCTGCTGCTGCGCCTACTCAGGCTGCGGCAGACGCCGCCGCGTCCGGGAGTCAGAGCGACCCGCTCGGCACGATCTACAGCCAGGACCTCAGCGTGGTGCTCATCTCGAACGCGATTGCGGACGTGGAGGCTGTCTCTAACGCCGTCGCGGCCGACGCGCAAGTCGTCGTGTACGACGCGCAGCAAGACACCCTTGCGTCGATCGAGCAGAAGCTCGGCGATCTCGTCGCTTCCTCGGGTCAAGCCATCGACCACCTTGCCATTCTCAGCCACGGCGAATCCGGAGTGCTGAAGCTCGGCCCCACAACGGTTTTTACCGCCGCGTCCGTCGAGGCCAATCCAACCCTCTGGACCGCGTTGGGCACGCTCCTTGCCCAAGATGCTCGGATCGACCTGTACGGGTGCAGCATCGGAGAGGGTGCGCAAGGAATCGCTCTCGTCCAGGCAATCGCGGACACCACCGCCGCTACGGTCTGGGCGAGCAGCGACATGACCGGAAACATCTCCGGAGCTGACTGGGATCTCGAGGTCAAGTCCGGCGAGAGCAGCCTGGGCTCGCTCATCGATCCCGCGTCAATCGACGTTCCCGGATTTTACCTTGCGTCCGCGCCCATTGCCGACAGCCAGAGCGTCACGGTGAACGAAGACGGCAGCCTGAACATCATCGTCACCGGACGGGACGCGGACGATCCTGCCGCGGCCGACGTCTCGTTCGAGGTGACCAATTCAGTTGACCACGGCACGCTCACGCCCCTCGGCCCGGTGGTCCGGACATCCGCCGGCCACTACTCGCAGGAGTTCCTGTACACGCCGACTCCTGACTACCACGGCTCGGACAGCCTCCAGTTCGTGCTGAAGACTCCGAATTGCGTGTGGGATGGTTTCGCGCCTGAAACAAACCTCGGCCCACAAGCCGACTCGACCTATTCCGTAGCGGTCGGTGACGTGAACAATGATGGGAATCCTGATGTTGTCGTGGGGAATGATGGGCAGCCCAATAGGGTCTACCTGGGAAATGGGGACGGTACCTTCACCCTATACGGAAACGTCAGCGGTGAAGTCGCCACAACCTATTCCATAGTCCTCGGAGACCTGAACCACGACGGGTACCTCGATCTTGTCACAGGGAATTTTGATCGCATGAGCAAGGTCTATCAGGGAATCGGGAACGGGGCATTTATGGAGCGCGACGCCATCGGTGCAGGCGCCGACGATACCATTTCAATAGCCCTTGGCGACGTGAACAACGATGGAATTATCGATATTATCTCAGGAAATAACTCCGCGGCCAGCAAGGTCTATCTCGGAAACGGTGACGTGACATTTCGCGATGGCGGGACCTTCGGCTCGGCCGGGGACGGGACCGAGTCCGTAGCCGTTGGCGACCTCAATGGGGACGGAAATCTCGATATCGTGGCGGGGAATTTGTGGACGTCTAACAGGGTCTATCTGGGGAACGGGGATGGCACCTTCACACCGAGGGGGAGCTCCGGCACCAGCGACACCAATACCGAGTCCGTAGCCCTGGGAGACGTGAACGGGGACGGAAACCTTGATCTCGTCGTAGGGACTTGGGGACAAACCAACAAGGTCTACTTGGGGAACGGGAACGGAGGATTCTCCTTATCCGCTACCGTTGGCTGGGACAACACCCTTTCCGTCAAGCTGGGCGACGTGAACGGGGACGGTTATCTCGACGTCGTTACGGGAAATGCCTACTATCGCAACCTCGAGGGTGCGCCGAACAAGGTCTATTTGGGGAACGGAAGCGGCGGTTTCGCATACTACGGGGAGCTCGGCACAAATGCCGACAGGACCTGCTCTTTGGCAATCGGGGACCTGAACAGGGACGGATATCTCGACGTCATCGCAGGGAACGACAACCCGCCCAACGGCACGAACAGCAGAGTTTATTTAAATATGGGGGGCTATGTTGTCACGGATACTTCGGCCCCTGCAACCGTGAACATTCATGTGAACGGGACGCCTACCGATATGGGCCTCAGCCCAACCACGGTAGCGGAGAACGAGCCGTCCGGGACCGGGGTGGGGACCTTCAGCACGACCGATCCTGACACCGGTGATACCCATTCGTACGCGCTGGTCGCGGGAAGCGGGAGCACGGACAACGGCTCGTTCACCATCGACGGCAACCAACTCAAGGCAGCCGCCTCGTTCGATTACGAGACGAAGAGCAGCTACAGCATCAGGGTGCGGACCACGGACGCGGACGGTCTCTGGTATGAAGAGGCGTTCACCGTCACGGTGACGGATGTCAACGAGGCGCCGACCGTGACGTCAGCGGTCGCGGCGAGCGTCCCCGAGAACACCACCGGCACGGTCTATACCGCGACCGGGACCGACCCGGACGCGGGCGACACCTTGACCTGGACGTTGAGCGGCACGGACGCGGCCCTGTTCAACATCAACTCGACCACGGGCGCGGTGAGCTTCAGAGTGGCGCCGGATTTCGAGAGCCCCGCGGACGGGAGCCATGACAACATTTATGACTTCACGGTGACTGCGACCGACACCCGGGGCCTTACCGCTTTCAAGGATGTGGCGATTACGGTCACGGATGTGAACGAGATTCCGGTGGCCGACAATCAGGCGGTCACGGTAAACGAAGACGGAGCTCTGACCATAACCGTAACGGGAAGCGACGGGGACGATCCGGATGTCAGCCTGGTCAGGTTCGAGGTGACCAGTCCCGTCACCCACGGCACGTTGTCCGCGCTCGGACCGGTGGTCCGGACATCCGGGGGCCACTACTCCCAGCAGTTTCTGTACACGCCGAACCCCGACGACAACGGCGCGGACAGCCTGCAATTTGTGCTGAAGACCCCTGATCAGACAGCCTGGGAAGGCTTCGCGGCCGGGACCGCCGTCGCCACGGAAGCCGACTGCTCCAGGTCCATGGCGCTGGGCGACGTGAACGGAGACGGAAACCTTGATCTCGCTGTAGGGACTTGGGGGCAAGGCAACAAGCTCTACCTGGGGAACGGAGACGGGTCTTTCGCCGCGGGTTATGCCATTGGAACGATTACCTACTACACTTGTTCCGTTGCGTTTGGGGACGTGAACGACGACGGAAGCCTTGATCTCGTCGTAGGGACTTGGGGGCAAGGCAACAAGGTCTACCTGGGGAACGGAGACGGGTCTTTCGCCGCGGGTTATGCCATTGGCGCGGCTACCGACTATACTCGTTCCGTGGCGATTGGGGACGTGAACAACGACGGGAGCCTTGACGTCATCGTAGGGAATTACGCGCAAACCAACAACGTCTACCTCGGGAACGGAGACGGGTCCTTCGGGGCCGGGACCGCCATTGGCACGGATACTGACTACACTCGTTCCTTGGCGCTTGGGGACGTGAACAACGACGGGATACGTGACCTCATCGTAGGGAATTCCGGGGGAACCAACAAGGTCTACCTGGGCAACGGAGACGGGACCTTCGCCGCGGGTCATGCCATCGGCACGGATGCCAACGATACCTATTCCTTGGCGCTGGGCGACGTGAACAACGACGGGAGCCTTGATGTCATCGTAGGGAATTACGCGCAAACCAACAAGGTCTACCTCGGGAACGGACACGGGTCCTTCGGGGCCGGGACCGCCATTGGCACGGATACCGGGTTCACGCTTTCCGTGGCGCTGGGTGACGTGAACAACGACGGAGAGGTCGACGTCATCGCAGGGAATGACAGCCAAGCCAACGAAGCTTACCTGAATAGCGGCTGCCCTGTGGACACATCGGCTGCCGCAACGGTCTTAATCACCGTCACCGCGGTGAACGACGCTCCAGTGGTGGTGGTCCCCGCCGATCAGGTGATGAATGAGGACAGCACGCTTGTGGTCAACGGAATCGTGGTTTCAGACCTTGACGCGGCCGAAGGGACCGGGACCGGCCAGGTCGAGGTGACGCTCAGCGTGGATCATGGCGTCGTCACGTTGGCAAGCACCGCGGGGATCGTCTTCGCTCCCGGGGACGCGAACGGCACGGCGGCCATGACCTTCACCGGTCTCGTCGCAGACGTCAACACCGCGCTGAATGATCTACAGTACACCCCGAGTCCGGACTACTACGGAGCAGACGCAATCACGGTCGATGTAAACGACCTCGGCAACACCGGCGCTCCCGGAGCGCTGAATACGACCGAGAAGGTGAACATTACCGTGATCGACGTGCCGGACGGGGCTGACGAACCTGCGGGAAAACCGCTGATCGAAGAGCCTTCTTCTCCGTTCGGATTGTTCGGATTTGGGCCGTACTATTTGGGCGGAACCACCGGCCCGGTGGACATCGGAGGAGCGGAAGGCGGCGCACCGATCTTCTTTGGAAGCGGCTTCGGCGGCGGTCCGGTGGTTCATCACGGGGGAACCGGCCCTGAGACTGGAGAGGGCTTCGGCGGAATCGATCTTCCGGGTCTGGACCCGGCTTCGGGACACGGCCCCATCCAGGGAGCGGGCTCAGGGCAACTGCCAACCTCGCAGCCAACTGACCTGACCGGTCTCGCCAATTACCACGACAGCGTCTTGCAGGGAAAGATGCTCGTGTTCAACCTCGATGACATTCACTTCACGGATCTGTGCACCGACTGCGTTTTTCCTACGACTTCCCGGCCCGAGATTCCCACCGGCGTGGCCGGGTACTACGAGGCGATCAAGGCCGGCAAGACGCTCGTCTTCAACCTGAGTGACCTCACCTGCATGGATATCTTCTGTGCTCCGGGAGCGTGAACGAACGAAAGACAAAGATGATCCGCCGATGGGAAAAGAAAAGAATCTTGATGGCCCATTAGGACATCGTGGCGCAATTACGGTCACATATTCGCGTAGGATGTGGTGAGCGAAGCGAACCGCATCAATCGAGTCCACCGATGGGGTTCGTGGACTCACCCCAGAGTTCCGGAACTCCGGAAAACGGAACACTTATGCCGCAGTTCTCCGCCATAATCTGCGGCCATCTGCGAAATCTGCGGATCATTCCGAGAAGATCTTCGGCTCTATTCTCTGCGATCTCAGAGTCCCCTGCGGTCAATACCTCTTTCTCCCTGACCGCTTGTCTTCTCCTGAATGCCGCTGCCTTCGGTCGTCGGTCAGCTACTCGGTCCTCTCCTTCCCCTCGTGAGTCCCGAAGTATTCCAGCCATTCCTCGACGTCCACGTCTCCGCTGCGCAAGGACTTGTCGGCAACGATCTTCTGCTCGACAGCCTCATCGAGCATCCCCTTGAACGCGGCTGCCGAGATGACCTTGCTCCCCTTGTTCTTTGCGTAGGAAATGAGCGCTCGATCTGAGGAAACCAAGACCATGTCCCGCTTGCTCGAGGATCTGGCCAGGATTTCTTGAATTCGGGCGTCGGCATTGGAACCCGGCTTCGCGTACAGGATGTGAACGCTTCGGAACCGGCGACCGTCAGGGAATTCCGCGTCCGCGGGCCCGTCGAAGACGACCTTCACTTTTGCCCGGTGCGCGGCGATGAATGCGGCAAGTGCGTGGATCAGTCTACGCCGCGCGGATGCCATGTCCCGATGCCATCCGGAAATGAGCGCCATGACATTGTTGCCGTCCACGAGGTAGGGCACTCTTGTTCCCATGAAAAGGAAGATGCGGAGCGAGGCGTCTCCGCAAAGGGATCCCTCTGGTTTGTCTTCCTCTTGATAGTCCCGCGCCGCATCCGTCGTGATCAGTCGCGCACGAAGCCGATGTAAATCAAGAGGAGAGCCAGCCCTCCCATAGCGGCAAGAAATTTCATCAGCGCCACCAAATCGGCCGTGTTTGCCGGATAGAGGTACTGAAAGATCAGTGCTCCCCCCATGAGAGCCGCAATCGCCAAGGCGAAGTACTTCATGTGCAACAGGATGCTCGCCACGAAGGCCACCACACAGAAGCCGATAAACACAGGGTGAAAAACAAGCTCACTTGCCGAGCGAACACCCAGCAGCTCGTTTATCCACTCGAAGAAACTTGCCATTGTGTCCATGGAGTCACCGTAGCGAAGAGGATTTGCCGATACGTTCAGGGAATTCTATCATGGTGACGAAGGAGATCGCAATTGCTATTCGTCGAGGTACGGACTTGACAGTCTTTGAACAAGATGGGAAAAATAGACCCGTTTTCTTGACAATTCCCCGAGACTCCCGACGTGATTCGGGCACCTGGAGCTATTGTGGCGCAGAACATCGCGAAGATCAGAAATATAGGAATTACGGCTCACATCGATGCGGGAAAAACAACCCTCACCGAACGGATTTTGTTCTATACCAAGAAAATACACAAAATCGGCGAAGTAGACGAAGGCTCCGCTACCATGGACTGGATGCCCCAGGAGCAGGAGCGGGGCATCACGATCACGTCCGCGGCCACCACGTTCCCGTGGAAAGGATATGAAATCCACTTGATAGACACTCCCGGTCACGTGGATTTCACCATCGAAGTGGAACGGTGCCTGAGGGTGCTCGATGGGGTCGTGGCAGTCCTCTGCGGTGTGGGGGGAGTGGAACCGCAGACGGAAACGGTATGGTACCAGGCGGAACGGTACCGAGTGCCCAGGTTGGCCTTCGTCAATAAGCTCGACCGTATCGGAGCAGATTTCAACCGAGCGGTGAGGATGATGCGAGAACGGCTGGGGGCGAATCCCGTTCCGGTCCAGATTCCGATGACGGCCGGTGATGATTTCCTGGGGGTTATCGATCTGATCCGCATGAGGGGAATCATCTGGGACCAGGTCACCCAGGGCGAAGAGTTCGAGTACATCGAGATTCCTTCCCAATACCTGGAAGAGGCGGAACAGGCGCGCAAATTCATGCTCGAATCGGCTGCCGAGATGGAAGAAGAGCTTCTCGAGCACTATCTTGAGCATGACGATTTGGACGAGAAGCAGGTCATCCGAGGACTGAGAATCGGCACGCTGGCGAACAGGATCGTGCCCACGCTTTGCGGGTCTGCTCTGAAGAATCAAGGGGTTCAGCCCGTCATCGACGCGGCCATCGATTTCCTTCCGTCGCCCCTGGACGTGCCGGCCGTGGTCGGGACGAATCCGCGGACCGGCGAGCAGGAAACCCGAGCTCCCAGGGCAAAAGAGCCGCTTTGTGCGCTTGCATTCAAGGTTGCGATGGATCAGGGCCGCAAGGCCACGTTCGTCCGGGTCTATTCAGGAGAGCTCGAAGCGGAGAAGGAAGTGTTCAACGCCACGCGCAACGTCAAGGAGCGGGTTGCCAGGCTCTTCCTCATGCACGCCAACAAACGGGAAAAGATCAAGTCCGCGCTCGCGGGCTCGATAGCCGTAGCGGTGGGGCTGAAGGAGACTCGGACGGGAGACACGCTCACCGCGGCATCCGCTCCGTTGATCCTCGAGTCCGTCGACATCTACAAGCCGGTGATTTCCATCGCCATCGAGCCCAAGACCCGAGCTGACCAGGAGAAACTGCTTGGCAGCCTCGAGAAGCTCACCACTGAGGACCCAACCTTCCTGTACAACGAAAGCGCGGACACGGGCCAGCTTCTTATTTCAGGGATGGGTGAGTTGCACCTTGACATTATTCTCGATCGGCTCAAGCGGGAATACAGTGTCGAGGTTCAGACCGGCAAACCGCAGGTGGTGTACAAGGAAACGATCCAATCCGGCGCTCAGGCCCACGTGATCTTCGACCGCGAAATTCATGATCAGCGCCATTTCGGAGAAGTCACCCTTGCCGTGGAAGCGGCTCCCCGCGGCTCGGGGGTGAGCTTCAAGGTCGCTGCGGCACTGGAAACACTGCCGACGGACCTCATCGGATACGCGGAACAAGGCGCACGGGAAGCGACCCTTTCCGGAGTGCTGGCGGGCAACGAGGTGGTGGACCTCACGGTGACTCTCAAGTCCCTCGGGCCGGATGTCGAGTCCATGACGGGCCTCGGGCTGAAGGTGGCCGCTTCCCAGGCCTGCAAAGAAGCCTGCGAACATGCTTCTCCGGCATTGCTGGAACCGTACATGACGACCGAGGCCGTAGTCCCCGAGGAGTTCGTCGGAGAAGTTATCGCAGACCTCAACAGCCGACGGGGCCGGCTCGAAGAGATCACCCCGCGGGGCAAGACGTCGGTGGTGCATGCCATCGTTCCGCTTGCCACGATGTTCGGCTATTCCACCTCATTGCGGTCGTTGACCCAGGGCCGGGGCATCTTCACGATGCAATACTCCCATTACGACGCAAAACTCTAACCCACGATAGATTTTCCGGAGTGGAAGGGGGCGCCGGTTTTTTTCTTTACATCCGCGCGGCGCCCGGATAGTATCCGGCCCATTTCATCCTGGCCATTGCGAGCACATGAGAATCAAGCGCCTGGAAATAAAGGGATTCAAGAGCTTTCCCGACCGGACGGTCCTGGACTTCAAGCCCGGAATCACCTCCGTGGTCGGTCCGAACGGGTGCGGCAAGAGCAACGTTATGGAAGCCATCCGCTGGGTCATGGGCGAACAGCGGGTCCGAACCCTGCGCAGCAAGAAAATGGAGGATGTCATTTTCAACGGGTCGGAAGCCCGCAAACCCGTCGGAATGGCCGAGGTGAGGCTCGTTCTTTTCTGCGAAGACGGGGCGGCGCACCCATCGATGGCCGAATACCAGGAAATCATGATCACACGCCGTCTTTTCCGCGACGGTGATTCTCAATACGAGCTGAACAACATTCCTTGCCGCCTTTCCGACATCACGGACTTCTTTCTGGACACCGGCGTGGGGAAAAACTCCTATGCCATCATCGAGCAAGGCCGCGTGGACATGGTGGTGGCCTCGAAGCCTGAAGATCGCCGCGTGCTCATCGAAGAGGCCGCTGGGATCAACCGGTACAAGGTGAGAAAGGAAGCCGCTCTCAAGAAACTTGAACAAACCGAGGAGAATCTTCGTCGGATCAACGACGTGGTGGGCGAGGTAAAACGCCAGAGCGCTTCCCTGAAACGCCAGGCCTCGAAAGCTGAACGATACCGGAAGCTGAGCGAGAACCTCAGACGATGGGACATCGGGCTCAATGCGCACCGTTGCCGAGTGTTGCAGGCTGAATCGTCAAGGCTCGGCGAAGAGTTGGAACGGAACCGCGGACTGGTAGTCGAACGCGAATCCCTGGTCGCAACTCTCACGGCCGCCCTGGAACGGGACCGCCTGCGTGCGTTGGACACGGAACGAGACCTGAAAGGACTTATCGAGAGCCGCTACCGTGCGGAAATGGATTTGAGCTCCGTGAGGAGCGGTATCGAGGCGAATCGTAGCAGGATGGGCCGGATCGAAGAGGGTCTCAGGCGGTTGCGCGACGAAAATACCGCCCTGGAAAAGAGAATGGCCAATGCCGCAAGTCGTCGGGATGAGCTCGAACAGGCGCGGGACTCCCTGAGAACAGACAGGGAAGCGGCTGCCACCGAGTTGAAGCAAGCCCTTGCCGAAACTCGCGACGAGGAGGTGCAGCTCGAACAGCAGCGCAAGCGCTTGGATCAATTGAAGGACGCTATTTTCGCCAACCTTCAGCAGCGTGCACAGGAAAGGAACCGAGCCGAGGCACTAGCCAGACGGGCGAACGACGTTCGGAATGCCCTTGAGAAGCACACGACGGAATTGACCACGGTTTCCGCCGCTCTTGCAGCCGATAGCGAAGAACAGGACCGTGTGACCCAACTCGTGACCGAAACGGCCCAAAACCGACACAACTCGACACAACGACGAAACGAGCTTGTCGAAGCGCGAAATCTGGCCCGCGAGCAAATCGCTTCTCTCACCCAGGAGTTGCGACGCGGAGAAAAAGAACTGGCCGCGACTTCAGCGAGACGGGCTTCCCTCGAAGAAATGCAGCGGGATTTCCGTCAGTACGACGAAGGGGTCAGGTTCGTGATGAAGCATCGCGATCCCGCCATGAACGGAAATCTCCTCGGACCGCTGGCGGAGCTCATCGAGGCGCCTCCTGAATATCAAAAGGCCCTCACGGCGTTTCTCGGGGATCGCCTCGGCCACGTCGTCGTGTCGTCGGTTCACGACGGGGTGGAAGCAGCGAAGGCGCTGAAGGAATCCGGAGCCGGCAGATCGACGTTCATTCCGCTCTCGCCCCGGCCGCTTTCACCTGCCCCTCAAACCGCGTCGCAGGAAACGCTCACCTGCCTTCGTGACGTGATCCGTTTCCGCGAAGGTTGCGAGAACCTCGGCGGTTTTCTCCTCGGGCGCTGTTTCCTTGTGGAGGATATGCGGCAGGCCGTCGAGATCTGGGAACGAAACGGCGTTCAGATCGATCTGGTAACCACCGCAGGGGAAGTGCTCAGCAGGCATGGAGAAATCACCGGTGGGTCTGAGAACGGCACGGGCGAGGAAATCTTTGAAAAGCGGCGAGAAATGGCGATCCTCCAGGACAAGATCGGCTCGTTGGAACAGACCCTGGCCGATAGTCAGGCCGTGCTCCATAACGAAGAGCGCAGACAGGAAACTCTCTCCGCGGAGATGGAAGAGGCTGGTCGCCTCGGACATGAGCTCAACCTCACCGAGGCACGGTACCGCAAGGACATCGAACGCCTCGCCTCGCAGATCAAAGGCTGGAACCGGCGTCTCGAAGTGCTCACTCTCGAGCGGGAGCGCTTGCAGCAGGATCAGCAGCGGATTTCCACCGACGCCCAGGGAGCTCAAGGGTCAGGGGCCGTGCTTGAGGCGCAACGCATCGAGCTCGAGCGGGAAAGGGACGAAGCAAGCCGTGAGCTCGAGCGCTTGACCACCATGGTCCGTGACAATTCCCGACGGACCGAGGGCATTCGCGTCAGACTGGCGCAACTCGAGGAACGCGGCCGGTCGCTGGAACGGGAGCTCAGTGCGATTCTCGGCACGATTCGCCACTGCGAGAGACGCATCGCGGATGTGGCGGACGAGGCAGCCCGCAGCGAGGCCGACAAGGAGCAGCTCGGCCGGGATATCAATTGCGCGTTGGAGCGTGAACAACTGCTCATGAAGGAGCACGAATCCCTGAAGTTCAAAACAGAGGCGCTCCAGGGCGAGTCAGCCCAACTGGCGGAATCGGTGAAGGTTCTGGAAAGACAGACCGCTGAAGCAACACAAGCGCTCGGCCAAATGAGAAATCAGCTTCACACGCTGGAAATGGACGCGGTTAAGGTGGGAGAGACACTCCGCGGGGTCGTGGAGAAAATTCTGGAGCGTTACGACGTAGACCCTCGGAATGCCGAATGCCCGGAGACGCTCCCGGATGAGACCGAGATAGCCGAGCTCAAGGAGAAGCTGGAGGCGATAGGCGAGGTCAACCTGGCCGCCATCGGCGAAAGCCGCCAGATCGAGGAGCGGCTCAGCTTTCTCCTCGAACAGGAGGAAGACCTTCGCAAAGCGGTGAGCTCGCTCTACGAGACCGTCAACACCATCAACAAGACGACTCGCGAGCGGTTCAAGCAGGCCTTTGATTGCATAGACGAAAAATTCCGGGAAATCTTCCCGATCCTCTTCAAGGGAGGGGAGGCCCACCTCGTCCTGACGGATGAAGGGAATTTGCTGGAAACCGGCGTGGACATCATGGCACGGCCGCCGGGGAAGCGCGTCCAGAACATGGATCTGCTTTCCGGCGGAGAAAAGGCCCTCACCGCGGTGGGGCTCATCTTTGCGATCTTTCTCACCCGCCCGTCGCCGTTCTGTTTGCTGGATGAGGTTGACGCACCCTTGGACGAAGCCAATCTCGTGCGGTTCAACGAAATGCTCCGGAGGCTCTGCGACTGCACTCAGTTCATTGTTATTACGCACAACAAACGGAGCATGGAAGAAGCGGATTGCCTGTACGGGGTTACGATGGAGGAGCCGGGTGCTTCAAGGGTGGTATCGGTGCAATTTATGAATTGACAGGAGTCCGGCTGAGACAGGTTATCGCCGGTTTTCCGTCAGGTGAAATTGGGGAAGGGTTCACTTCATGTTTTTCGGACGGCAGCAACGACGACAGTAACCACAACCAAAACAATATAGATCTTCGCGACCCACGCCATTCCCGGCGAAAGCTTCTCAAGATTGTTCAGGAGAAAACCCATAAGGACGGCCGCCACACCCTGAGTACCAACGACAATGGCTTTCAGTGTTTTGGATTCCTGGAAGGCCTTAGCGATTTCGTAACAGTTCACCGGGACCTGAGAACATGCCCCCGAAGAAAGAACAGAGGAACTATCCACAGATAACGCAGATGACACAGATATTGGACGCCATGATCGTCTTGGTCCCCTCTGGGCCTTTGC
>Ga0172371_10003723_pt1 | contig 23467 bp, 26 predicted proteins | sample Lak12m_FD_114543 | JGI IMG/M metagenome (GOLD analysis project Ga0172371, IMG submission 114543) | Freshwater microbial communities from Kabuno Bay, South-Kivu, Congo - kab_022012_12m | ecosystem: Environmental > Aquatic > Freshwater > Lake | place: Democratic Republic of the Congo: South-Kivu...
CTCTTTCGCCTTCATGGCCACCTCCTAAATTTTGTTTGTACTGTTTCGATTTTCAGACCACGACACAAGTCATGAGCTGAATAGCGAAGGGGATAAAACTGGAGTCCCCTTTCTCCTTGATGCAAACACTTAACGGTAGTCGCCAACCAGTTTATTTTACGTCCTCTATTTGAGGACGACCATACCTCTCCATTAGTAGTGCTTACCGAATAAAGCGCCAAAAAGGATAATAAGGATCGGCATGAAGATAATCGCCGCGTATGCGACAAGTGCGGCAACGGCCGCGGCCAGAAGCGAAACAATGCCGCAGATGATTGTTGCGGGACAATGGAAAATAATCCCCCCACAAATCACCGCGATAGCAACGACAACCAATGCCACTGCGAGAAACAATTCTCGCGCCAGCAAGTTGATTTCATCAAACACGTAAATCACCTCCTCTCAGCTTGTTTCTTAGGTTGCGTTTTTCCGAACGCCGAAATCATCAAGAAAACGACCCCGATGACAGAGGCAGACAGAATTGTTACCGGGGATTTACAAAAAATCCCCACAATAGCTACAGCGGCACAGAGTACCGCCAAAAACAGACATTTGTCCTTCATGACTTTCTCCTGTTGATTGTTTCTTGCCAAGACGCTTTGAAAAGAACTGCTTCTTAATTTCTAGGCGCTTGGGTGATTTCTCCAGGCTCGAGAAAGAATCGTAAAGATTCTTTCGTAATGAACCTTTTTCTCGTGCCTTACAGCCTAAGCCATAAAGTCGGTCGAACGAGAAATCACCCAGAAGCCCATATTTAACTATATATTTATTATAGCATAATCAAAGGTGCTTGTCAAGAGTTTGAAACAAAAAAAGAGGGCTGCTAAAAGGTGTCTAGCTGCCCTTGAAGCTCGAAGCTTCTTTGATTATTTTTTCCGATCAGAATGCGTGCGATTGGTGTCCAAAGCGCGCCACTTGGGACATGGGTTCTTAATCCACTTCCCTGGTGAACCAAAACCGTCCCGCACATAAATAACAATGCAGCTCTTCGGATAACCTTTTCGGGTATCCACTGCGATTCTTGTCGCGTGCTTCAAGCGAACCAGGACCATCGGAACCACCCACTCCGGCGGGCATTTTTCTTCGCAAACAATAATCATCGGCTGATGTGTGAGAAACTGTTCTTTGCAACTCTCCAAGGCACGATTGAGCTGCCATCCTTTTAATCCCGCCGAATAATTGATGCAAATTACCGCTGTTCCTCCCCGTGCCTGGATTATTGAAACTAACGGTTGTTCCGGTTCTTCCTTTTGCCCCAGTTTTTTCTTCATGTTTCTCCTTGGTTTGTTCTGCGTTGGTTTTCTGCCCTATTCTTTTTTAAAAGATCAGGGCGCTTGGGTGATTTCTTCTCGTTTGGGAAACTTCATCGCTCGATATTTGCAGCCAGAGCCACAAAGTCGTTTGATAAAGTCAATAATATAGAAGAAATCGCCTAAACGCCCCATTCAATATATACTACGTAAAAACCCGCTTGTCCAGCGGGCTTTCTTTATAAAGAAATTATGCCGCTGGAGGAGTCGATGCTGGCGCTGGTGCCTCGGCCTTTGGGGCTTCGGCTGGAGCCCCGCTTTGCGGGGCTGGCGCTGCTGCCGGTGCGGCGGCGGCTGGAGCCTCTACTTTTTTTACTCTTGCCACATGAATTTTTTTGGCGTCTATAATTTTTTCAGAAACAAATAAGTTATGAACTGTTGCTGATGGCTGTGCCCCATTTTTTATCCAATACAAAGCCCTTTCTTTATTTATAGAAACTTTTTTAGTCAAAGGATTTTTATATCCTAAATCTTCGGTGACCCTTCCACCCTTTGAAGACCTTCTCTTATCAATGACAACCACTCTAAAAAATGGCTGATTCTTTTTCCCTTTTCTTGTAAGTCTTATTGTAAGCATATTATTTAAGTGAGGCAATGAACTTTTTGTAGGCCTCTGAGACACGAAGTGCCAGATAGCCGGAAAAAAGTTTGTTGCCGAACGTTGTTATATTACCATTTTTTGACATCCAGTGCAAGCTCTGCTGCTGCCTCCTCTGCTTCTTGCTTTGAGGAGCCCTCCCCCTCTGCAACCAACTCTTGATTTAAATATACGCCCACCACAAACTTTTTATCGTGATCTGGCCCTGTTTCTTTTATAACTTTATAACTTGGAGTTATAGACACTCTCTCTTGGGCTTCCTCTTGAAATTTTGACTTTGAATCTTTATAAGAGCCCTCTTTAATTATAGCTGGTAATTTTGGAAGCAAATATTTTTGTATAAATTTATCACAAACATCAAATCCAGAATCTAAATACATTGCTCCTAAAAACGCTTCAAATGTGTTGGCTAAAATATATGCTCTGGCTTTGCCCATTTCTTTTGATTCGCCCTTTGAAAGAAGTAAAAAATCGTTAAATCCCAGCTCTTCTGCAAGCCCAGCCAACATTTTGGCATTAACCAAAGCAGCTCTCCAGTTGGTCAAATCGCCTTCTGCTTTATCTGGGTAGTCCTTATATAAGTGCTCAGTTATAACTAATTCTATAACTGCATCTCCCAAAAACTCTAATCTTTCATTATGTTCTAATTTTTCTTTAGGATTTTCATTTAAATAAGACCTATGCGTAAACGCCTGCTCTAAAAGCTCCTTATTTTTAAACTTTATGCCTAATTTTTTTTGTAAAATTTCAAAATCCTTCATTGCGCATTTGGTTCTAATTGTTTATATACTGTGCCCAAAACTCCGTTAACAAATTTTCCCGATGTCTGGCCAGAAAATGTTTTGGCTAATTCAATAGCTTCGTTTATGGCAACTTTTGGCGGAACTTCTTCTTTGTTGGCGTGCAATAATTCAAATAACCCAATTCTTAAAACATTCCTGTCAACCACAGATATCTGGGCAATGGGCCACTCTGGGGCCGCTGTTTCTATAATTTTATTTAGCTCTGGCATGTGCTTTTGCACACCTTCTATCAATTGCCAAATAAAATCTTTTTCTTCTAAGCCCGGCCCAAAATCCTTAATGTTTCTTTCAACAATGTTTTTTAAATCTGGTTTCTTGTCATAAAAATCCCACTCGTAAAGTGATTGCAAAACAATTGAACGTGATAAGTGGCGACTTGCCATTTTTAAAGCGAGGCAATAAATTTTTATTTCTTTGAAAGGTCTTCTGCTGACAATGGTTTGTCTTGCTTGGTTTCTTGCTCGGCGGCCTTAATTTCTTTTTCTTTTATCTTTTTTTCTTTCTTGGTAAGCTTGGCTAAAACATTTATAACTTCGCTTCCTTTATAAAAACCGCAATTCAAACAAACCGTGTGTGATAAAACCGGTTTTTTGCATTTTGGGCAAACATTTAAATGCACGGGTTTAATGTACTTGTGCATTCGGGACTTGCCCACTTTAGCTCTTGTATGTCCTTGTTTTGGTACTGCCATCTCTCGAAATTACTAATTTTTAATTTCTAATTTCTAATAATACTAATATTCTATACCATTTTCGCTTTTATTGCAAGAGTTACTACGGGAGTAAAAGATTTTCTATGAATTGGGCAAATCCCATATCTTTCCAGTATTTTTATGTGAAATTTTGTTGGGTAGCCTTTATGCTTATCAAAGCCGTACTGGGGGTATTTTTTGTGGTATTTATCCATGATTCTGTCTCGCGTCACTTTAGCAATAATGCTGGCTGCTGCCACCGAAATAACTTTTTGGTCACCCTTTATAATAGCTTTTTGCTTTGTCGCATAATAAATATTAAAATTCCCATCTATTAGCAGGTGATCTGGCTTTATGCCCAAATCTTTCAGGGCTTTTTGCATAGCAAGCTTTGTTGCTTCTAAGATATTTATTTTGTCTATTATCTTTTCTGAAACAATGCCCACTCCCCATTCTATATTTTTATGATTAGTTAAAATTTTAAAAAGCTCCTCTCTTTGTTTTTCAGATAATTTCTTTGAGTCATTAATTTTTAATCTTAAATTTTTAGTTTTAAATTTTGGAGATATTAAAATTGCGCCAGCCACAACTGGCCCCGCCAAAGGCCCGCGGCCAGCTTCATCTAACCCAGCCACCCTTTTAAATCCTCGCTTCCACAACAATTTTTCTTCTTCCAAATTCGGATATTTCATATTTACCATTTTACCATCAGCATCATATTTACAGCGATAGCGTAAATTATGATGTAATATATTTTAACTTATAATATATTTTAACTTATTTTATATAAACTTCTAAGATAACCTTCGTTGTCAACATATTCTAAAACCCCAAAACGAACATACTTATCCAAATTGAAAAGTTCCACTAAAAGCGCGATCTCATCTTTGCAGTCATAAGGCGCAACAAAAACACTTTTTTGCAACTCTCGAAAACCAATTCCCTTTAATTTGTTGCGCAAGGCGTCTCTTCCCTGCTTGTATTTTTCTGGAATATCAAAACAAACCATTCGCCACTTACCATCCCATTTATCTTTTTTATTTTTTAAATTATTTAACAAAGACTCCAAAGATTTCAATCTGCCTTTTTGTGTTAGCGCGAGCTCGCCTATATCGTATCCTACACCCTTTTTATCAATATATTTCAATCGATATAAATAATCTATCCCTTCTTTAAGTTCTTTTTTGTTTATCCTTTTCCACTCTTTAGAAACCGCCCTAAAAACCTTGTCCCGCATTACTGGCGTATAACTATAACCAAAAGCTAAACCACCCATTAAAAGCAGTAATATATTTTCTCTAATTTTATTCATACAACCTTATTATATCACAAACACAAAAATACCTACATCATATTTCCAGCGATAGCGTAAATTATGATGCGATGGATTTGGCGTAAAAATTTACAAAAAAAATCCGCTGGAGGTCTTTCGACGCAGCGGCATAAACTCAATGATGACCAGGCTTGAGGTCGCTCTCCCTAACGGGGAGCCTGTGCTGTTGGCAAAAATTACGAAGGAACTTGTAGAACTTCTCTTCCTCGCTGACGTGCACGCTCACCAAAACGTGGTACCCTCGACCTTGAATGAAATACTGATCCATTGTCGGATAAACCATCCCTCCTTCTATGGCATCCTCTTTGGCAAATTCTTTACCGAAAGCCATGGCAAACGGCCAAACTTTGTCCTCGGGAAGGCAAACTTGAAACTGGATTCTCTTCCAGTAGATTATAACTTGTTCTTGCTTTGGCATATACTGCCGTCCTTTCGTTGTTTTTTACTTTTGTCTGATTGGAAAACTGCTATTCGTTATACTATCATCATTAATTCTTATGTCAATGGTTGTAAATAAATTTGCAAAGAGTAAAATAAAAGATTAAATATCATGGCAAAGTTTACTCATTTACATGTTCATAGCCACTACTCGTTGCTTGATGGTTTGCCGAAAATTGACGAGCTTTTAGATTATGTAAAAGAATTAGGAATGAACTCTGTTGCTTTAACCGACCACGGAGTTTTGTATGGCGCAATTGAATTTTATAAAAAAGCTAAAGCCAAAGGAATAAAACCAATTATTGGTTGCGAAATTTACACTGCTTTCGAAAAACTTACAGACAAAAGGCCCAACTTAGACAACAAAAGAAACCATTTGATTTTACTGGCAAAAAATGAACAGGGCTATAAAAATTTGATAAAACTTTCTTCCATAGCCCACCTTGAGGGCTTTTATTATAAACCCAGAATAGATGAAGAGCTATTAGAAAAACACTCTGAAGGCTTAATTGGGCTTTCTGCGTGCTTGCAGGGAAAAATCCCAAGATTACTTTTAGCCAACAAATTAGACGAGGCAGAAGCTGTTGCCAAAAAATACGAAGGATTTTTTGGCAAAGGAAATTTTTATTTAGAAATTCAACACCATCCCAGCATACCTGAACAAATTGCAGTAAATAAAAAATTAATTGAGCTTTCTAAAAAAACTGGCATACCTTTAGTTGCCACAAACGACATACATTATTTAAGAAAAGAAGATTCAGAGGCCCAAGATGTTTTAATGTTAATAAACACGGGAGCTGATGCAAATGACCCAGAAAGACTGTCCATGACTCAAGACAATTTTTCAATGATTGGCCCAGAACAAATGATGGACTATTTTAAAGATATGCCAGAGGCAATTGAAAACACCCAAAAAATTGCTGAGCAGTGTAACTTGCAAATTGAACTGGGCAAAACAAAACTACCTAGCTTTCCTTTACCCGAAGGCAAAACAGCCGAGCAATTTTTAGAAGAACTTTGCTGGCAAGGATTAAAAAATAAATACAAAGATAATCCTGACCCTAAAATTATAGAAAGATTAAAGTACGAACTTTCTGTTATAGCAAAAACTGGTTTTGCAGGATACTTTTTAATTGTGCAAGATTTTGTTAACTGGGCAAAACAAAACCGAATTATTGTGGGCCCTGGCAGAGGGTCTGCTGGCGGGTCATTGGTGGCTTATTTAACAAACACAACAAACGTTGACCCATTAAAACACAACTTACTTTTTGAAAGATTTTTAAACCCAGAAAGAATTTCCCTTCCCGACATTGATTTAGATTTTGCCGACAGAAGGAGAGATGAAGTTATAAAATATGTTGCCCAAAAGTATGGCCAAGACCACGTTGCCCAAATTATTACTTTTGGAACAATGGCAGCCAGAGCAGTTATAAGAGATGTTGGCAGGGCCTTGCAATATACTTATTCTTACTGCGACCAATTAGCAAAAATGATTCCCATGGGCATGGATTTAACAGAAACTCTTGAAAAGGTTGACGAGTTTAAGGAAAAATATGAAACCGATGAATTGGCAAAACGCTTAATTAATTTAGGCAAAAAATTAGAAGGAGTTGCTCGCCACGCTTCAACCCACGCCTGCGGAGTTGTGATTTCGGCCACGCCTCTAACCGATAGCGTGCCTTTGCAAAAATCCACTCAAGATCCGGAGGGCATTATTACTCAATATGAAATGCATTCAATTGAAGATTTGGGGCTTTTAAAAATGGATTTCTTGGGTTTAAAAAACCTTACCATTATAGAAGATACTTTGGCTCGCATTTATGTTTTGCACAATCAATTAAAAATTGACTTAGACAATATTCCATATAACGATGCTAAAACATTCAAACTTTTGCAGGAAGCTTTAACAACCTCTGTTTTTCAACTTGAGTCAGACGGCATGAAAAGGTATTTAAAAGAATTGCATCCCACTGCCTTTGAAGATATTACCGCCATGGTGGCCCTATATCGCCCAGGTCCCATGCAGTTTATTCCAGATTATATTGAAAGAAAAAAGGGTAAACAAAAAATTGAGTATTTGCATCCAAAATTAGAACCCATTTTAAAAGATACCTATGGAATTTGTATTTACCAAGAACAATTAATGAAAATCGCCCAGGAGGTTGCTGGGTTCACCTTGGGGGAAGCTGATGTTTTAAGAAAAGCTGTTGGAAAAAAAATTAAAGACCTCTTAGATGCGCAAGAAACAAAATTTGTTAGTGGGGCTATAAAAAATGGGGCTTCTCAAAAAACTGCCAAGGAGCTGTGGCAATGGGTTTTGCCTTTTGCGCAATATGGCTTCAACAAATCTCACTCTGCAGCTTACGCCACCATTGCTTACCAAACAGCTTACCTAAAGGCCCACTACCCTGTTGAATTTATGGCCTCTGTTTTAACCTCTGAAAAAGCCGACGTTGAACGCATTGCATTTTTAATTGAGGAATGCGGAAAAATGGGGGTTGAAGTTTTGCCACCCAACATAAACGAATCTCTAAAAAACTTTGCTGTTGTTGAGGGAAAACCCCAAATTCGTTTTGGATTTTTAGCAATTAAAAACGTTGGCGCAAACATTGCCCAGGTGATTGTAGACGAAAGAAAAGTTCAGGGACCCTTTAAATCAATTGGTGATTTTATTCATAGAATAAAAACCAAGGATTTAAATAAAAAATCAATGGAAGCGTTAATAAAGTCTGGGGCCTTCGACCAGTTTGCAGAAAGAAATCAACTTTTACAAAATTTAGAAAAAATGTTGGAAATTAACCGAGAAAACAACAAAAAACAAAATTCAAACCAAATTGGGCTTTTTGCTAGTGCTGGCCTTAAGGTAAACTATGATATAAAGCTAGAACCAGCCCCTGCTGTTTCTAACTTTGAGAGATTAAGCTGGGAAAAAGAACTTTTGGGGCTTTATGTGAGCTCGCACCCTTTAGCTGGATTTAAAAAACTTTTTGAAACAAGAACAACTGCCATTTCAAAAATTGACGCAAGTTTTGTAAATAAAAAAATAGTTTTGGGTGGGTTGGTTTCTAGTGCCAAAAAAATTGTTACTAAAACCGGAAAACCCATGCTGTTTTTAAAGCTTGAAGATTTAACTGGAAAAATTGAGGTTGTGGTGTTTCCTTTCTTATTAGAAAAAAATCCTGCTGCGTTGCAGGAAAATAAAATTATTTTTGTTGCCGGACGCGTTGATGACCGTAATGGAGAAATTAAGGTAGTCGCCGACGACGCCCAAGAAATCCTCATCCCCAAAGAATCGTAAAATTTTCTAAACAATAAAACCCAAGCCGTGTGCTTGGGTTGAGGTTATGCGCGTATCCTCAAAAGCGCCCTTTTTGATTGTTCAGTGGATAGAGACAATCCCCGAGATCCCAATGAGCGGCCATACCAGAAGGAAACATCCGGCGACAACTGACGTGACGCCTATCAACCGATCGCACCTCGATCCTGCTCGCAGGATGTAGACACCCCCGAGGACGGACACAGCGATCATCGCGATCCATGCGTAGAACTGCCATGGGAAGGCATCCAGCCCTAGGATCATATGCCCGATCCATATGGCAATCGGCGCAAATGCGAGATATGCCAATTCGCGGGCGATCGGAGACTTCGAGCAAAGCATCACGATGCCCACGGTAGTAGACATAATGACGATGCCCGCAAAGAACTGTTTCATCGTGATGAAGCTCGGAAGAGCCCCACTAACGGCAAACAACACCAACCACATCATTGAACGTTTCATGTTGATCTCCTTTCGAACAGTTAGTTAACAGCCAGCACAGGGGATACCCATGCCATTATTCCGTAGCGGAAGCTGTGTTTCTTAATGTTCGATCAATATTTAATTATAGCATAATCAAAAAGACTTGTCAATAGCTTTGCGTACTTTACCCCTAGACTTAAAAATGATAATATTAGAAAATATGGAAAATAATATAGAGAAAATACGTCATTCCCTGTCGCATATTATGGCTTTGGCGGTTTTGGAGTTGTTCCCCAAGGCAAAGTTGGGCATTGGGCCAGCAATTGAAAACGGATTTTACTACGATTTTCAGTTACAAAAACCTTTGCAGCCGCAAGATTTAGCAGCCATTGAAAATAAAATGAGAGAGTTAATCTCCCAGAATTTAAAGTTTGAGAAAAAAAATATAACTAAAAGGGTTGCTAAAAAACTTTTCGCCATACAGCCATATAAATTAGAGCTTATAAAAGAATTACCAGGCGACACTGTTTCCACATATACTAGCGGAGAGTTTGTTGATTTATGCAAAGGACCTCATATAAAATCCACTAAAGAAATAAACGCTAAAGCATTTAAACTTACTAAAATTGCGGGAGCCTACTGGAAAGGTAGTGAAGAAAACAAAATGTTGACTCGTATTTATGCTTTGGCATTTGATACCGAAAAAGAGCTTCAAGATTATATTAAACTTCAAGAAGAAGCAGAAAAAAGAGACCACAGGGTTTTAGGAGAAAAGTTAGATTTATTTATTTTTTCAGATTTAGTTGGAAAAGGCCTGCCTTTGTTTACAGAAAAAGGAGCTGCTATAAGAAGAGAGCTGGAGAAACTAGCAGTTGAAGAAGAAATTAAGCGCGGATATAAACATGTTTATACCCCAGATTTAGCTAAGGTGGACTTGTATAAAAAATCAGGACACTACCCATACTATAAAGACACCATGTATCCTGTAATGAAAATTGACCAAGAGCAACTAATTTTAAGACCAATGACCTGCCCCCACCATTATCAACTTTATCTAGCTAAACCCAGGTCATACAGAGAACTACCATTTAGAATTGCTGAATTAGCAAAACAATTTAGGTATGAAAAATCCGGAGAATTAACTGGATTGATAAGGGTGAGATCATTTTGCTTAGCCGATGCCCACATAATGGTGCAACCAGAGGGCGTGGAAGCAGAAATGAACAAAGTTTTAGACTTAATAGAGTTTGTGGCAAATATTTTTAGCTTAAAACCAAATGTTGATTTTAGATATAGATTATCTTTAGGTAATAAAAAAGACTCTAAAAAATATTACAAAGATGACAAAGCTTGGAATTTTGCAGAAAATGTTTTGAGAAAAGTTTTAAAAGATAGAAAAGCCCCATTTTTTGAGGCAAAAGATGAAGCAGCTTTTTATGGGCCCAAAATAGATATCCAAATGAAAAATTTCTCTGGCAAAGAAGACACTGCTTTCACTGTACAATATGACTTTGTAGGGCCAAAAAGGTTTAACTTAAATTACATAGATAAAGACGGCAAAGAGAAAGAAGCTGTTGTAATTCACCGCTCGTCTATTGGGTGCGTTGAGAGAATTATGGCCTTGTTAATTGAAAAGTATGCTGGGGCGTTTCCCTTGTGGCTGTCCCCCACTCAGGTTTCTGTAATACCAATTTCTGAAAAACATTTAGACTATGCAAAAGAAATTGAAAAACAGTTAAAGGAAATTGGCATACGAGTAGAATTAAGAAATGAAAACGAAACTTTAGGTAAAAAAATCCGCGAAGTTGAAATGCAAAAAGTCCCCTATTTGCTGGTTGTTGGAGACAAAGAAATCAACGCCAAGGCTGTTGCCGTAAGACAAAGGGGTAAGGGGCTCGCCCGTGGGGCTACGCCCGAGGGAGACGCCGGACAGATGCCAATTGATCAATTTATTGATAAAATAAGAGAGGAAATTAAAAATAGAAAATAATATGCAGGAATTATCTTTAACCACAAAAAAATTAATATCTCAGTACAAGCTTGCCCAACAGCAAGCCCAACCGAAACAAGGCGTGGAGCTAATACGCGTTGACGAGGTTGCCAAAAAGGTTGCTGCTTTTTACGAAAATATCCGTACAATTGTTGACTGGAAAGAAGAACATTTAATGCGCAGATCATCCATTATCAGGAAACTGAAAAGAAAGTTTTTTGATATGAGTTTAACCAATTACTCAAACACTGCCAACGTTGCAGAATCTTTGGTTTTAGAACTAATAAGAGGCGGGCTATTCCCAAACGGCAAGATTGAAGAAACAAAGGTTGATGAGGTCCAAAAATCAATAGATAAATATATTTTTATATTAAAAAACAATCCTGGAAACGAAAAAGGTAAAGCTGGAGTTAACTTTTATAACTGGATAATAGATATTTGCGCCTGTGAAATAGAAGAGACTTTATCTCCGTCTATAAAAGAAATGGCTTTGATTGAATATATGTTTGAGGCAATGAAAGAAAAAATAAAAGTTTCAGATAAAATTTTTGAAGCAAAACTTTTAAAGAAAGAAGATGTAGACGTTCAAATTTACATTGCTGTATGTTTGTCGCTTTTTAAATTAGACAAACCAATGATAAGTTATAACTTATTAAAATACACTTATCTTGGATGGCAATCAGCTGACCAGCAATTAATTCTTAAAGTTGCCCAAAATATATTCAACATATGGCTTGAAGTAGATAAACAGCTCACAAATCCGCTGGCAAACAAATTTTACGCAATTTGTGAAAAATATGATACTCCCTATCTGTTAATGGGCGACATTTTATCTAATAATAATGTAGCAGAAGCGGGAAAAGAGTTTTCAGAGCCAACAGCTCTCGAAACCCACATAAGAAACGCTTACTCAAAAAGATTGTCTACTCTAAGGGCTAGAATTTCTAGGGCCGCACTTTATTCTACTATTTCAATTTTCGTAACTAAAATTTTAACTTTAATACTTTTAGAAGTTCTAATAGAAAAAGCGCTTGGCGAAGAGATAAACTTTATACTTTTAGCAATGGATGTGCTAATACCCACCCTGCTAATGTTTTTAATAGTTGTTAGCGTAAGACCTCCTTCCAAGAAAAACCTCAACATTGTTACAATGGAAACCATGAAAATAGCTTATGAAAAATCGGAGAAAGATACTTACGAAATAAAAATGAGGAGAAAAAAGGGGTTTTTTATGAAAGTAATTTTATCTTTAGTGTATGCTTTTTCTGCTTTTATTACCTTTGGGTTAATATACTATGTATTAAACCATTTTGGCTTTACTATTACATCTATTGTTATAGATATCATCTTTATTGCTGTAATTTTGTTTGCTGGTACTGCAGTTGCAAAGCGCGCCCAGGAGCTTACCATGGAAGAAGAAAAAGAAGGATTTTTAAGCTTTTTATCAGACGTATTCTTCCTGCCAGTTCAGGGTCTTGGTAGATGGCTTTCTAACAAATGGAAAAAGTATAACGCTCTCACTGCTTTATTCAATGCTTTAATAGATATGCCCTTTTCAGCTTTTGTGGATTTCTTGGAAAAATGGAGATACTTTATTAAAGATAAAAAAGAAGAAATAAGATAAACTTAAAAAGCCCCTCGCTTCGCTCGGGGCTTTTTCATTACTCCACTGTTACGGATTTGGCTAAATTGCGAGGTTTATCAACGTCAATGCCACGCAAATCTGCTATATAGTAGGCTAAAAGTTGTAGGGGCACAGTATTTATTATTGGCATTAACTCATCTCTGGCTTTGGGGATAAGTATTATATTCTCTGTTAAATTTTTTATTTTACTGTCATCCTCATTTATCACAGCAATTATTCGTCCTTTCCTGGCTTTAATTTCTTCCATGTTGCTTAAAATCTTAGTATAAACATCATCTTTTGGAGCCAAGAATAGCGCTAGCATATGCTCGTCCACTAAAGCAATTGGGCCGTGCTTCATTTCTCCTGCAGGATAGCCCTCGGCGTGTATGTAAGAAATTTCTTTTAATTTTAAAGCGCCCTCAAGCGCAACCGGAAAATTCATCCCCCTGCCTAAATATAGAAATTCTTTCGCATCTTTAAATTTTTTAGCCAATTCTAAAATTTTGTCTGATTGTTTTAGAATTTCTTCAACTTTCTCGGGTAATAAATTAATTTCTTTGAAAATATCTTCTGATATTTTTCTATCCCGATGCTGAGCTAAAGATAAGGCTAGAAGTAACAGAGCTGTAACCTGGCAAGAGAAGGCTTTCGTAGAGGCCACTCCAATTTCTGGACCAGCGTGCAAATAAATTCCTGAATCAACCTCTCTAGCAATTGTGGAGCCAACTACATTTATTATGCCTAGGGTTTTTATTCCCTTAGATTTCGCCTCTTTTAGGGCCGCCAACGTGTCTGCCGTTTCTCCAGATTGCGAAACTACTAGAAACAAGTCCCCCTCAATTAAAACCGGGGACCTATATCTAAATTCAGAAGCATAATCAACTTGAACTGGAATGTCAGCTATTTTTTCAATTAGATACTTTCCTATCAAACCAGCATGCCAAGCAGTCCCGCAAGCCACAATTATTATTCTTTTGACGGTATTAAAATCAATTTCTGCGCTTAGTTTTACATTAAGATTACCATCTACTCTCCCCCGTAGAGTGTTTTTAATGGCAGTAGGCTGATCGAAAATTTCTTTTAACATAAAGTGCTTGTATCCTTTCTTTTCTATTTCAGAGGCCGTCCATTTTATTTCATCAATTTCTTTTTCAACTTCTTTGCCTTGTAAATCACTAATTAAATAATCATTTTCAGTTAAAACAGCAATTTGATTTTCTTTTAAATAAATAACTTTTTTCGTATACGGCAAAATTGCTACAGCATCTGAAGCAATAATGTTTTCCCCCTCGCCTATCCCCAAAATTAAAGGCGAGCCCCTTCTTGCTGCCACAATTTTATTTTCTTTAGCACACAAAACAGCAATTCCAAAAGTTCCCTCAACTAAATTCAAGGCTTTTATTACAGCGTTTTCTAAACTTCCATTATAAAACTTTTCTATTAAATGACTTAAAACCTCTGAATCAGTTTGTGAAATAAATCTATGCCCTTCTTTCTCAAGAATTTTTTTAAGCGTGCTATAGTTTTCAATTATACCATTATGCACCACAGCTATTTCTTTCTTGCAATCAAAATGAGGGTGGGCGTTAACTTCATTGGGCTCACCATGGGTTGCCCATCTGGTGTGAGCAATTCCAATGTTCGATTCGGGTAAGCTTAAAACAATTTTTTCTAGTTCAGAAACCCTGCCTTTCACCTTGGCAGGAATAAGCCCATTTTTACTCCAAAGACAAACACCGGCTGAGTCATAGCCCCTGTATTCAAGTTTCTTTAGGCCCTCTATTAAAATAGGCCTAGCATCCCTCGGCCGTAGCCCGTCCACGGGCGAGGCCCTTTTGCCAAAATAAGCAACTATTCCGCACATATAGTATTAGTTTAGCACCCCAAAGAAGCCAATTCAATGCTTTTCAAAGATGAAAAATTATTGTATTATTACTTCTATGAAATACCACTTAATTGTATTTGGATGCCAAATGAATGTTTCTGACTCTGAAAGGCTTTCTGCTGTTTTAGAAAGTATGGGCTACGAAAAGGGTAAAGGCATCCCAGGGGCAGATTTAGTTGTAATGGTAATGTGTTCTGTGCGCCAGTCGGCAGTTGATAGAATTTTTGGTTTGGCTGAAAAATTTAAAACAATGAAAAACAGGCCCAAAACAATTTTAACTGGCTGCATTTTAAAAAAAGACAGGAAAACTTTCTCAGAACTTTTTGACCATGTTCTACCCATAAGCGAGCTACTGAATGTCGAGCGAACAAATAAATTTTTTCGAGGCGAAGGGACCCGGGAACACGGGCTGAGCCGCAGAAAAAATTTGATTTGTGAGCGAGACATGTCGAAAAAAAGTTTGTTGCCGAGCGATAAGCGAGCATATTTACCCATTTCTAACGGATGCAATAACTTTTGCACTTATTGCGTTGTTCCATATACCAGAGGAAAATTAACTTGTAGAGATCATAAAAAAATAATAAAAGAGGCGGAGGGCTTAATAAAAAATGGGGCAAGAGAGATTTGGCTTTTGGGCCAAAATGTTAATGACTACTCCTCACCCACCGACCCTTCTGTGAATTTTGCGAGGTTACTGCAAATGGTAAATAACCTCGAAGGAAATTTCAAAATATTCTTTATGTCCCCAAATCCTAAAAACTTTTCAGATAAGCTTATTAAAGTAATGGCCCAATCAAAAAAATTCAGCAAATACCTTAATTTACCAATACAATCTGGAGACAATGAAATTTTAAGAAAAATGAACAGGCCATATACAGCTGAACAATATATTGCTTTGGTAAAGAAAATTAGGAAAGCCATTCCCGACATAAACCTTTCTACCGACGTTATTGTGGGTTTTCCCGGAGAAACAAAAAAACAATTCGAAAATACTGTAAAATTATTCAAAAAAGTTAATTTTAACATTGCTTACATAAATAAATACTCTCCAAGGTGGCAAACAGCTGCTTGGAAAATGAAAGATGACGTTCCTTTTAAAGAGAAAAAACTTCGCGAAAAAATATTACAAGATATAATCAATGACAAATAAACTTATAGTAATTGTTGGGGCTACGGCCTCGGGGAAAACTGATTTGTCCATAAAACTCGCTAAGAAGTTTGATGGCGAGATAGTTTCGGCTGATTCAAGGCAAATTTATAGGGGCATGGACATTGGCACAGCAAAGCCCTTAGATTTACAAGGAATCCCCCATCATTTATTAGATATAAAAAATCCAAATGAACCATACACGGTTGCAGAGTATAAAGAAGATGCTGTTAAAATTATTCAAGATATACAGAAAAGAGGCAAACTGCCAATTATGGTTGGTGGTACTGGGCTTTATATAAAATCCGTAGTTGAAAACCTTGATATCCCTAAAATAGAAGCGAATTTAAAATTAAGAAAAGAAATAGAAAGCGAAATAGAAAAAGAAGGGCTAGAGTATGTTTTTAATAAATTAATAAAGCTCGACCCAGAAGCAGCATACATTGTTGACCCTAAAAACCCAAGAAGAGTTGTTAGGGCCCTAGAAATAGCACTTCTAACAAAAAAACCCTTTTCCCAGCAAAGAAAAAAGGGCGATCCCCTGTTTGATGTTTTAGAAATTGGAGTTTCTGTTGATAAAGATACTTTAAGGGAAAGGATAGATCAACGGGTTGATCAGATGATGAAAGGCGGTCTTATAAAAGAGGTTGAAGGTTTATACAAAAAATACGGAAGTCAGCAAGCTTTTGATGCCATTGGATATAGGGAGATAATTGAATTTTTAAATAAAAAAATAACCTTAGAGCAGGCCATAGAAAATATGAAACTAAACACCTGGCATTATGCCAAGCGCCAAATGACGTGGTTTAACGCCGACAAAAAAATCATTTGGACAGAATCTTTAAAAGAAGCTCTCGCGCTTTGCCAGGATTGGCTGTCCCGCGGCTAGCTGCCATAACTTGCCCTGCCAAAAACTGCAGGGCATTTTGTTTGCCTTTTTTATAGTCCTCTACTGCTTTCGGATTTTTTGCCACAACTTCTTTGACTATTTTCTCAATAGAAGAATCATCTGTTATTTGGCGCAAACTCTTTTTATCAACTACACCACACGGGTCAACTCCAGTATTAAACATTTCTAATAAAACTGTTTTTGCTGCCTTAGAGGAAATTTCATTTTTATAAATCATTTTTATAAATTCGGCAAAGTTTTCTGGAGTTATTTTAAATTCTTTTTCAATAAATTCCTTACCGCCCAAAAGCCCCTGAATATCAGACATTAAATAATTCGCAACAAGTTTTGAAACCTTTCTATGAGCACCACCCTCTTCTTCTTCGGGGGTCCAAGCCTCAAACTCTGAAACAACTTTTTCAAAATATTCGCTTAAGTTTTTGTTTGCCACAAAATTTTCGACAGAAGAATCGTCTAAACCATACTCTTTTTTAAATCTTTCTCTCTTTTGCTCTGGCAGTTCTGGCAAGGTGGCTTTTATCCCATTGATATAATCTTGGCTAAAATGCATTGGGGGTAAATCTGGCTCTGGGAAATACCTATAGTCGTGCGCTTCTTCTTTTTCTCTTTGAGAAAACGTGATTTCTTTTTTGTCGTGCCAACCGCGAGTTTCCTGTGTAATTTTTTCTCCCGCTTCCAAAACTTCTTCTTGCCTTTCTATTTCAAAATCAACTGCCTTTTCAACAACCTTAAAAGAGTTTAAGTTTTTAATTTCAACTTTTGTACCAAGAGTTTTCCCTTTACTGATAGAAATATTAACCTCTACTCTCATTTGACCTTTTTCCATGTCAGCTGAAGAAACATCTAAATACCTTAAAATTTGCTGAAGCTCTTCAGCAAAAAGCCTGGCCTCTTTACCAGAGGTTATGTCGGGCTCTGTCACCAACTCCATCAAGGGGATTCCCGCTCTGTTTAAATTAACCAAAGAATAATCAACTCCTTCCGGGTGCATTAAACTGCCCGTGTCTTCTTCGAGGTGAATCCTGGTTATTCTTATATTGCGTCCCCCGACCTCTAAATAACCTCCTTGGCACAAAGGCTGGTCGTATTGGGAGATCTGGTAACCTTTTGGTAAATCTGGATAAAAATAATTTTTCCTATCGAATTTTGAATTTTCAGCAATTTTGCAATTTAAGGCCAACCCAGTTTTTATAACTTTTTTAATTGCTTCTTCGTTGGCAACTGGCAAAGTCCCAGGCTGAGCAGTACAAACCGGGCAAACATTATAATTTGGCCTCTTCTCATCGGGGTCATTTTTGCAAGAGCAAAACATCTTAGAGTTGGTCTTTAACTCTGCGTGTATTTCCAGCCCAATTGTCGCCTTATATGCCATAATTTTTATTTTCTTTCTAAGATTACGAATGAATAATCGTATTTATTCTTTTCGTCGGCCTTGTGGTCTTCTCGCCACGTCTCCTTCCATTCTGCCATACTTACTTCGGGAAAGAAAGTGTCGCCCTCTGGGCTTGCGTGCACATAAGTTAAGTAAAGTTTCTGCGATAATGGTAAAAACTGCTTATAAACCGATGCTCCCCCGCATATAAAAGCCTCGGGCTCATTTTTGATTAATTCTTTTACTTCTTCTATAGAATGCGCCGCAACACAATTTTCCGGAGCCACAAAGCTTGGATCATTGGTTAAAATTACATGTTTTCTGCCGGGCAATGGTTTTCCGCCAATGGAATTAAAGGTATTCAACCCCATAACAATGGTTTTGCCGAGCGTTGTCTCTTTAAAGTACTTAAAGTCAGCTGGCAGGTGCCACGGTATTGTATTTTTATTTCCTATTACATTGTTTTCCGCCTTCGCGGCAATCATTGATATCATACTGCCATGGGGGCTTTTATGGTTGGGTGAAATTTATAATCAACCAACTTTATGTCCTCCATTTTAAAATCTAAAACTTTTTTAACATTGGGGTTTAACCAAAGTTTTGGCAAAGGATAAGGCTCTCTGGCCAACTGCTCTTTGACTTGCTCAAAATGATTTAAATAAATATGCGTGTCACCCAAAACATGCACAAACTCCCAGGGCTCTAACCCAACTTCTCTAGCCACCATGTGTAAGAGCAAGGAATATGAGGCAATGTTAAACGGAACTCCCAAAAATGTATCGCAAGATCTCTGATACATTAACAAAGATAATTTTTTTTCTACACAGAAAAAATGCATTAACAAATGACAGGGCGGCAAGGCCATCATGTCTAGTTCTGCTGGATTCCAGGCAGAAATTATAATTCTTCTATCTTGAGGATTTTTCTTTAACTGGTTAATAGCATTCATAAACTGATCAATGGGTACATCTGTATATGGTGATCTCCAGCCTCTCCACTGCACTCCGTAAACCCTGCCTAAATCCCCTTCAAATTTTGCTTTAGGTTTCCAATATTCTGCGCTAGCGTTTCCATCCCAAATGTGGCAACCCATTTCATTAAGTTTTTTGTTGTCTGAGCTTCCAGATAAAAACCACAATAATTCCGCTTTCATGGTTTCAAACGCCAATTTTTTGGTGGTAACTGCCGGAAAGCCGTCTGCCATGTTAAAACGCATTATATTGCCAAAAATGGCCCGAGAACCCACGCCAGTCCTGTCTGGCCTGTCTATACCGGTATCCATAATTTTCTTTAATAAATCCAAATATTGCTTCATAAAAGTTTTTTTATTTCTTTTTTAATTTCTTCAAAAACTTCTGGGATGGATTTTTCGCCGTTTATTACAATTGCATGGTCGAACATTGAAGGAATTTTTTTGTAAATTTTGTTAACTTTAGTTAATTTCTCTTTAAGTTCAAAAAGTTCTTTCGGCTCTCCCCTGTTTTCTATCCTCTCAACGCACAATTCCGGGTTTACGTCGACAATTATGGTTAAATCTGGCAATAGAAACTCTTTATTTAATTCTACTAATAAATTAACATCTAATCCATCGGAGTGGCCATAGGCAAATGTGGAAAAGGCATATCGGCTAGAAATAACAAATTTCCCTTGCTTTAAGGCCGGAATAACCTTGTTTTCTAAATGTTCCCTTCTGTCTTGGACATATAATTTCTGTAATTCTAAAGGTTCTACCGTTATTTCTTTTCTCAACGCCTGCTTTATTTTTCGCCCGGATTCAGACTCGGTTGTGGGTTCTTTGGTGATTATCACCTCTTTGCCCTGCTGTTTTAAATAGTCTGCCACCAAATCAACCTGCGCTGATTTTCCAGACCCATCTAAACCTTCTATTACAATAAATTTCCCCGGCCAACTATTTTTTATCATTTTAATAAAATTTCTTCTAATTCTTCAATGTTGTGGACTAAATAATCTGGCCCCACTTTTTTTAACCTCTCTTCGGTTGTAAAACCCCAAACCACAGAAATTGTTTTCACTCCCGCGGATCTTCCAGCCTCAATCTCATGGTTTGAGTCGCCAATAAAAACTGTTTCTGCCGGGTCAAAATTATTTCTTTTCAGCATCTCGTGAATTACTTCTTCTTTGTCGTGAACATTATCTGCAACTTCCTGGAAGAAACCTTCGAGCTTCCAATCTTTAATTTCTTTATACAAAATTTCTGGCGGATCAGAACTTAAAATTGTCATAGCGACGCCTCGCTCTTTTAATTTTCTTAATAGATCTAAGATTCCATCATGTGGCTTTGATTTTGGCATCTCCGGATTAGCTATTACCTTACAATATAATTCATGCTCTTCCTGCAGGGTTAAACCGGGACAATATTTATCCCAAAATTTCATATATGGTTGCTCCCAATTTTCACGCATTTCCTTAACAGATATTTGCTTCAACCCTCTTAGGCTAAACATTTTCCCTAAAACCCAGGAAAGTTGCTCCACAATATCTTTTATGGGACCCGACCAGTCAAAAATTATATTCTTAAACATAAATTATTTTTTCTCGTTCCAATCAATTCTTTCATTACCCCTCGCCAAGGCCTCTTTGTTAAAACCTTGCGGATATCTTTTTCTTAGTTTCTCTATATTTCCGTTGAAAACATCCTCTAGGCTCCAACCGTAAAAATTACATATCATAGCTATATACCATAAAGTATCGCCTAAATTTTCCTTTATACCGGCTCTTTGGTCATTGTCTTGGGAGCAGGTTTTCTTGATACAACCGGCTACGTCCCCAGCCTCCCCACTAATTCCCAAACCCCATGTCATTATTTCTTTATCTTTGGTTTCGTAGTGCCTAGAAGTTGAGTTACAAAATTCTTGATATTTTTTTAAAAATTCATCCATTGTATTAGATTAATTTAGATATATAATCTTTATAAATTATTTGCGTCCAAATGCTTGGGTTCCCTTTAATGTATTGCCAAATATTTTGCGGCTCTACCAACATGCCCTCCATTTTTTTAGTTTCCTTTATAGAAATTTCTGGCTTGTCACCAACAAAGTTATAAACCAATCCCAAATGAACTTGCTCAACTGCCCCTGTATCATCATTTATTATGCCAACTAATTTTTTATCTAAAAGCTTTCCCTTGAAGTTAACTTCTTCGTTCCATTCTCTCATCATGCCTATTTCTAAAATGTCACCGCTCTTACCATCGGCTGGGTTTATGTGCCCTCCAACGCCCAACTGATAAGCATCAACCAATCTTTTTTCTCCTGCCCCGTTAAGATATTTATAGGCAAAAAAATTATTTTTAAAACTAAATAATATATACGGTATTATCTGCTTAAATGAGGGGTCGTTTTCCATGTCTCCCCTTCTTTTAAATTCGGCTTTTTCTCTTATTAAATTAATATAATAATCCAAGTTATCTATTCTCAACCCCTGCCACTTGCCCCTTTCAAAAAGCGTTTCCGCTTTTATGACTAAAATCTGTTCGTCGTCTTTACTGGTTGGCATAATGCATTATAGAATTGTCTATTATTTCTAGTTTGACCCCGCCCTTCTCTAAAAGTTCAATCGCTTTCTGTCCTGCGTGATATTTCTTTTGAGCGACCACCCTCTTAATTCCAACTCTTATAATTCTCATAGCGCAGTTATAACAAGGAGACATTTTCACATACATTGTGGCTCCTTCAATTTTGACACCATCTTTTGCGCACTGCAAAATAGTATTTTCTTCTGCATGTATTGTCCTTACGCAATGTTGCGACTGCGTGCCATCTTCATGTATTACTGTGTTCATTAAATGCCCCGCCTCATCGCAATGTGGCATTCCCGGGGGTGCGCCTACATACCCTGTGGCAATAATTGTGTGACCCGAGCTAACTATTAAAGCGGCGTTTCTTCCTCTTTCACAGCTACCCCTCTTGCTTAAAGGGTCTAACAGGCCTAAAAAATACTCGTCCCATGATGGGCGAACATATGTTTCTTTAACGTCTTGTGGTTTTTGTTTAACTTCTTCCATAGTTTAATAATTCTACCACTTTGTGAAAACAAAAATCAAGCACTTTTGGTGCTTGATTTTCTAATTACTCTTTAACCTCTACCCCCATCTTTTTGTCACGCGCTCTTTCAGGCGCGCTCCTTCACAACCCTCGGTTTTGAATAATTTCCTACACGGGGAAATACCCAATTTCCCCGACCCCCTTTTTAAAAAACATGGGCAAGTAAAAAACTAGCTTTCGCTAGTCTTTTACTTCAACGCCCATGTTTTTTGCGGTCCCAGCTATAATTTTTATAGCTGCCTCTAGGTCTGTGGTGTTTAGGTCTGGCATTTTTTTCTTTGCTACTTCTGCTAACTGGGCTTTTGTTATTTTCCCAACTTTTGTTTTGTTTGGGGTACCAGATCCCTTCTCAATGCCAATGGCTTTTTTAATTAATTCTGCTGCAAGAGGTGTTTTTAATTTAAAGGTGTATGACCTATCTTTATAAATTGTCACTTCAGCTGGAATTGTATAGCCCTGCATTGCCTGAGTTGCTGCGTTAAACTTTTGGCAGAACTCTGCAATGTTTAATCCATGCTGAGCCAACGCGGGCCCAATTGGAGGCGCAGGAGTTGCCTTGCCTGCTGGTATTTGTATTTTTACTACTGCTTTTAATTCTTTTGCCATTTTATTTTTGAATCTTGAATTTGGTATTTAGTATTTTGAATAGAATTTTGAATTCTGAATACCGAACCCTATATTCTATTCCAAATTCTAACTTCCAGATACTAAATTCATATTTTTACTCTGTTTTTTTAATTTGTAGAGAATCCAGTTCAACTGGCGTGTCTCTGCCAAACATATTTACTAATACTTTAATTTTTCCTCTTTCTTTATCAATTTCAGAAACCCTCCCCTCAAATCCTTTAAACGGCCCATCTACAACTTTTACTGTTGACCCAATTTCAAAATCAATTGTAAACTCGGGCTCTGCCACCTCCATCCTTTTCATTAAGTCTGCCATGTCAGATACAGAAACCGGAATTGGGGTTGTGCCAGCTCCCAAAAATCCTGTTACCCTGGGAGTGTTTCTAACAACGTACCAAGACTCATCGGTAACTACCATTTGAACCAATACATAGCCTGGGTAAATTTTTTCTTCAACTGTTTTTCTTTTTCCGTTTTTAATTTTTATTTTTTTCTCTTTTGGTACTATAACATTAAAAATTTTGTCTTCCATGCCCAAACTCTCAATTCTTTGCTTTAAGTTTTTAGCAACGGCATCCTCATATCCCGAATAGGTGTGAATTACGTACCAATTTTTCTCTTGTTCTATAACTTGTTTTGGCATATTATTTTAATACAAAAATTTTAATAATTAATGTAAAAATATAGTCTAATCCGCCTAAAAATATTGCTGCCCCAATGGTAATGGCTAACACAATCCCTGTGTACCTTAAAACGTCTTTCCTTGAAAGCCAGCTTACTCTTTTCATCTCAACCCAGACTTCCTTAAAAAATACGTTTATTTTTTGTGAAATTGTCATGTTCTTAAAAACCGCGTCGGACGCGGTATAGTTTATTGTTTACACTTCTATAATA
>Ga0172371_10003724_pt1 | contig 23466 bp, 27 predicted proteins | sample Lak12m_FD_114543 | JGI IMG/M metagenome (GOLD analysis project Ga0172371, IMG submission 114543) | Freshwater microbial communities from Kabuno Bay, South-Kivu, Congo - kab_022012_12m | ecosystem: Environmental > Aquatic > Freshwater > Lake | place: Democratic Republic of the Congo: South-Kivu...
AGGCGAAGAAGACCCGCTCTACGAGGAAGCCAAGACCATCGTGTCAAGGGAAAAAAGAGCTTCCACTTCCCTGCTCCAGCGCCACCTGCGCATCGGCTATTCCCGTGCCGCCCGCATCATGGACATCCTGGAAAGCAACGGCATCATCGGCCCGGCCGAAGGCTCCAAACCCCGCCAAGTGCTGGCTCACGGAACGGGCGATGGGGAGGTAAATTATGAAAATCCCGCCGAAGACCAGGAAAAACGGGAACATTGGCAAGTCTGATTTTGTCATTTGACGAGGTTGAAAATTATCCCGAAAATACTTATGCGCTGAATTTAAATATTACAAAACGAAGAGAAAAATCGGAGAACAAAAATAAAATATGTGCGTGGAGGGGTGTTCCCTAAAACAAATCGTGGTTGTTTAGGGCACCTTTAAAAGAAGTCAGGAGGTTGGAATTCCGAGGTGATCGGGTTCCGCCTTTTTTAATTGTCAAAAACCATTTTCAGGTAATTCGTGGATTGCCGACAATCTGAACCTAAATCTCGAATAAACCGAGCGAGGGGAATAAGGTTAAATGGGACACTCCCGACGGAACAATGCCAAGGGATGTTTGGATTGGGATGAAATTTATTGTCAGAAATGATAAAAAAAATAAAACCGTAAAACTGGAGCTCTATCGTGATATGACTGATGGCTTGAATGGCGGGACTTGGGAAAAAGTGGCTAAATATACTGATAAAGGAAAATGGTCGCAGACCGATTCAGGGATAAACATCAAAAAGAAATGTGGCTATTCGGCCAATAAAGTTCTGTTAAAAGCCGGAACGTCAGTATTTATTCGCAACGACTATGTCAACGATGTTCAATATAAGTGGTTTAGCATCAGGGAAATAAAATAAATTTAGTTATCATTAAAAACAAAAACAACCCTTCTGTAACGATGGGTTGTTTTTGTTTAGCTAATAAAATTTTTTTCTTAAATCACGGGTCGACGGTTACGCACTTCTTTTTGGATTTACAGGAGTAATCGCATTCGCACGGCCCTTTCACCTTTATTTTGAAACTGTATTCAACTCCCATATCCAGCCCGTCAATGTGGACTTTCCCATTTCCCTCGCAATCGAGCTTTACCTTCTTGAATTTCACGGTGAATTTCTCGCCGGTTTCCTTATTGGTGATTTTTACCTTGACCTTTACCTTTTCCCCTTTATTCTCTTTGTCTTTGATTTTCAGGTCAGCGGAATCCCGGTCGGAGCTTGATGCTTTCTTGATTTCGGGACGCCATCTCCATCCGTCGTCATTATTGTCTTTTGAATGGGCGCTTACGGTTCCCACTCCTGCGAAAACGAAAAATACCGCCGCAAAAAGCAGGATGCGTTTGAGGTTTTTTAGCATGGAAGCAGGCTTTTTACTATTTAGATTTTCTTATTGCCTATTTTCGACCTTTGGTAAGGTGCCACGAGATCCTCCTTGCCTCCAAACCTCCATTACGTAATTCTAAAAAAACTAATTGGGTAAGTCAAAAAAACCGTTGCTGAGGTATAGTTAATAATTTTTTAATCACTTTTTAATGATGGGTGTGGTATGGTGGTGGCATAATCTGGAATCTTGCCTCTTTCCAGATTACAAATATCTCCTCGCTCCTCTTGGTACTACCCCCACGTTAATCCGAGAGGAGCATGAGGAGAATCAATATTTACCATGAAACACACCAGCAAAGTCAATTCCTGCGCCTTGGTCGGGCTTGACCCGGTCATCGTGGAAGTCGAAACCGATTTTTTCCCCGGCCAGCACAAGTTTAATATCGTCGGGCTGCCCGATACTGCCATTCGTGAGTCCCAACAGCGGGTGGGTTCGGCCTTGAAAAACAGCGGGGCGGTTCCGGCTTATCGCCTGGGAGTGGTGATTGTCAATTTGGCGCCGGCGGATCTCAAAAAGGAAGGAGCGGTTTATGATTTGCCAATCGCGGTGGGAATTCTCGCGGCCAGCGGCCAGATTCCCTATGAATTACCGATTCTTAGAGAAAGCTTGTTTGTGGGAGAGTTGGCTTTGAATGGAGATTTACGCCGGATAAACGGGATTCTGCCAATTACAATTTCCGCAAAGAAGCAAGGATTCAAGAATATTTTCCTACCCGAAGCCAACGCGCCGGAGACTTCGATTATCAGTGGTATCAATGTCTATCCGGTCAAGAATTTGGAGCAGTTGATTGCTTTTTTTACGGGAGATTTGGATATTCCGGTGTTTATATCAAAGAAAAGGGTCGACCACCACCCGGAATATTATTTTGACATGCGGGACATCCGGGGCCAGGAACACGTGAAAAGGGCGATGGAAGTGGTGGCGGCCGGCGGTCACAACGTTTGTCTGACAGGCCCGCCGGGGTCGGGTAAAACCTTGATTGCCCGGACTTTTCCCAGCATCCTGCCCGCCATGACGCTGGAAGAATGCCTGGAAGCCACCAAAATCTTCAGCGTGGCCGGCAAGCTTGACCCGGAGAAGCCCCTGGTCCGCGAAAGGCCTTTTCGGGCTCCCCACCACACTTCATCCGGCATTGCCTTGATCGGCGGCGGCACCAATCCCCGGCCGGGAGAAATCAGCCTGGCCCACCGCGGGGTGTTGTTTTTGGATGAATTTCTGGAATTCACCGCCCGCGCTTTGGATTCCCTGCGCCAACCGTTGGAAGACGGCGTCATCACCATTTCCCGGGCGGCCGGTTCGGTGACTTTTCCCGCCCGGTTCATCCTGATTGCCGCCATGAATCCCTGCCCCTGCGGCTACGCCACCGACCCGGAAAAAGAATGCACCTGTTCGCGCGGCACCGTTGCCCGCTACCAGAGGAAACTGTCCGGTCCGATCAGCGACCGGATTGACATATTCGTGAACGTGCCGCGGATCAAATATAACAAGCTGGCTTCGGAAGAATATGCGGAATCATCGGACGCCATCCGCTCGCGGGTGCAAAAAGCCCGGGACATCCAAGAACGGCGGTTCGCGAAGGAGAGCATTTTCTATAACGCCGAAATGAGCAACCGCCACCTGAAAAAATTTTGTGAAATCCAGATTGAAGGCAAAGACTTGATGCTTGCGGCGGTGCGCAAGTTCCACCTCTCCGCCCGCAGCTATTTCCGCACGTTGAAGATCGCCCGCACCATCGCGGATCTGGAAGGAGCGAAGAATATCGAAGTGCGCCATTTGGCGGAAGCTTTGCAATACCGGTTCCAGGAAAATTCGTTTATGTAATTTTTCAAATATTATTATGAACGATTATAGGCAAAAACGGGGTAAACTGGCGGAGAAAATCGCCATTGAATTTTTAAGAAAAAAGAAATTTGCCATTATTGCCAAAAATTACCGCTACCGGGGCGGAGAAATCGATATAATCGCTTACGACAGGGCGGAAAAAGAGTTGGCGTTCGTGGAAGTGAGAAGCAAGTGGTTTGAGAATTTTAACCGGAAACGCTTTCAAACCGCGTTTTTGGCCGAAGACACGGTCGACCGCATAAAACTGCGCAAAATTGAAAAAACCGCCTGGCTTTTCCTGGAAAAAGAAACCAAAAAATGGCAGCCCTATTTCAAAAAGCTGCCCATCTATTCTTTTCCCGAGTGGCGGATTGACCTGATCAGCGTGGAGATTGAAAAATCCAGTTCCAAGGCCCAAATCAGGCACAGCAGGTATCTATACGCATAGTAATTAGTAAATAGTAAATAGTAAATAGTAATTAGTAATTAGGGAAGATGAATAAGATAGTGAGTTGTTTTGATCTTAATGCATGGAAATATGGCCATACACTTGTTTTGGAAGTTTATAAAATTACAAATAATTTTCCTAGAGATGAATTATTCGGAGTAACTAGTCAGTTACGAAGGAGTGCTACTTCAATTACGGCAAACATAGCCGAAGGATTCGGTAGGTATCATTATAAAGACAAGACTAGATTTTATTATCAATCAAGGGGGTCAGCATTCGAAACACAAAATTTCTTGATAGTAGCAAAAGACTTAGGATATCTTGATAAAAAAGTTTGTGACGAATTAATTTCAAGATATACAGAGCTGATAAAGATAGTAAACGGACTGATTAGGAGAGTATCTATGAGAAATAACTCAATATCCCCATAAGTGCATGTGCTGAAGCTACTAAAATCGCAATTTTTGCAATTCTAACATGCCAAATGAAACGGATATCCCAAATTTTTTTGTTATTTAGAATCGGGATAAGCGCCGTAAATATAAAAAGAGTATAGGTAACAATCCCAAAATACAGAATCAATGGCTTCCCCAGGATTTGATAGTATGCTATTTGAGCAATCATCGCGCTAATTACTAATTACTATTTACTATTTACTAATTACTATTTACTAATTACTAATTACTATTTACTAATTACTAATTACTAATTACTAATTACTATTATTCACCGTGCTCACTGAAAACTCCCAGCCGTGTTTGCCTTCCGAGCCTTCGACTTCGATGTAATGGGCCAGCTTGGATTTCACCCGCTTGAATTTTGTTTCGGAGATGTAGGGAAAGACCCCGAAGCAAACCAACAGTTTTCTGGTCCAGGGGTTGTGGTTGCCGAGATAGCAAAGAATTTGGGCGGGGGGCCGCAAATTTGCCAAAGCTTTAATAAAGGCCACCGGAGCGTGCTTGACCACCACCGCTTTCGGCTTCCCTTCTCTGGTTAAATTGAAGATTGTCTGGGCCGTCATTTCCATGGCGCTTTTCGCCCCATCTTTACGGCGTTTTTCCAGCTCGGGGAGATGGTTGTCGTCGTCATAGCGCGATTCTTCAGTGGCGCGGATAATTTTGCTCATGGTTTGCACCGCCCGCACCGGATATTTGCCGCTGGCGGTTTCTCCGGAAAGCATCACCGCGTCAGCATGGTCGATCACGGCGTTGGCCACGTCGGCGAGCTCCGCCCGGGTGGGACGAGGCAATTCAATCATTGATTGCAGCATCTCGGTGGCCACAATCACCGGAATGCCTTTCTTGATGCAATGGCGGATCATCAGCTTCTGGTACAGCGGAACTTTTTCTTGGGCCGCTTCCACCGCCAGATCTCCGCGGGCCACCATGACCACGTCGGTCACATCCAGGATTTCTTTCAAGTTGTGGAGGGCGGTAACGGTTTCGATTTTGGCGACAATCAAGGGCAAACCCTTCTTGCGTCCCAGAATTTTTTCCATCCGAGCGCGCAAATTGGTGATGTCTTTTCGGTTTTTAACGAAGGAAAGCGCCACGAAATCCAGCCCCTGACGCAACGCGAAAGCCAAGTCGTTCTTGTCTTTTTGGGTGAAAGAGGGGATGTATCCGGCCAGAGTGGGGAAATTGATTCCTTTGCGCGTCTTGATTTTTTCCGTATTGCGCACTTCCATCTCCCAGCCACCGGGATACCTTTTGCCAAGCGCAACCAGTTCGACGGTCCCGTTATCCAAATATACCCGGTCGCCTTTTTTCAAATGTTCCAGTAAAGAGACCTGGGAATCCAGTCGGACATGCTTTTCCAGGTAGCCCGGAATGCTTTTGGTCGGTTTGCATTCCTTGAGCAAGACTCTTTCTCCGGCTTCAAACTGCAGTTCCGGCACCGCAACATTTTTATGGCTCAATTCGGAAATGCGGATCCGCGGGCCCTGGATGTCGGCCATGATCCCGATGCTTTTGCCGGTCCGGTAGGCGGCGTGGCGCAAATTCATGATGGCCTGGAAATGCGAATCATGCGACCCGTGCGAAAAATTCAACCGGGCAATGTCCATTCCCGCCTTGATCATCGCTTCCAGCACTTCCCTTTTATCGCAGGCCGGGCCGATGGTGCAAATAATTTTGGTCAAATCATCTTTTCTCTTCATTTTTATATTGGGTTGGTTTTTTTATTCAATGCAGCAGTCGACGGCTTTTTTCACCAGTTCGCCGAGCCGGCCCATCAAACCTTTGGATTTAGTTTCTTCTGGTTGTTCTTGATTAATTCCCAATCCTTTAAGTTTTTCAATAACCGCTTTATCCAACAGTTTTGTCTCGGTTTGTTTGATAACCTTCAAATTAACCGCCCAAAACAGCAAATACAATTCATAAGCCTGGGTGAACATTTCTTTGGCGGTCTGGTCGTTGCCCTCCTTGAGATGCTTGGTGCCGACTTCCATGAGCCGCATACTGCCTGACAAAAGGTGTTTGCTGGTGCACCAGATTTCCCCCTCGTATTCTTTGATGATTTTTTTAAGTAAGCGTTTGCGCATTTCCCGCACCGTTTTCAGCAACCCGTAATACCCGTCTTTGCCGGTTTTGTTGGCGGTGAAAAACAAGTGTTCCTCAATCGCGATCAGATTCATAATGGCCAGGCTCAAATCTTCATCGGTGGAAAGATCAAGCTTGTTGTCGCGCTTCAAATCATTGATTTTTTTCACAAACTCTTGCACCCGTTCCTCGGTCAATAAATTTTCCAAAATCCGGTTGTCTTTTTTCATTAGTTTGAATTACTGATTGCGTGTTTTTTCTCAAATATCTCGAGAGTGGTCATAAAAATCGCCAGTACCAACGGTCCGATGATGAAGCCCATAATTCCGAATTCAATTATCCCCCCGAATATTCCCACCAGAATCAGCACCGGGTGAAGCGGATCGTCGCTTCCAATCAGCTTGGGCTTCAAAAAATTGTCAATCGCACCGGTCACAATCAGACCGATAAAAATCGCGATTATCGCGCTCACCCACGCCCCGGAAACCAGAAACCAGACGGCAACCGGAAGCCAAATAACAAACAGGTTAAGGAAGGGAATTACGGATAAGATGCCGATCAACACGCCCCAAACCACTGGCGGGTTGATTCCCAGTCCCCAAAATGAAAGCCCGCCGATTATTCCCTGGATCACTCCGATAATCAGTGTTCCTTTAATGGTGGCCCGGCTCATGGATAAAAATCGGTTCCAGAGCAAATTTTCTTCGGAACTTGAAAGCGGAGAAATGCGAAAAATATATTTGATAAATTTACTACCATCTATAAACAGGAAATATAAAGTGAAGAGCATTACAAACACCAAAAACAAAAATTGAGTCACTTGCTGGAAGACTTGCTGGAACAAATCCGCGGCCGAGGCGGCCAATTTCTTGGCCATGTCGGGCAAGTTTAAGTTATTTAGGAGCGTTCCCATTTCCTCGGGGGAAATCCGCAGCTTTGAAGACACCGTCAGACTCAAATTCCGGGTGTTATTTTGCAATTCCAATAGGGAATTGTTGTTGTGGGTGAGATTCTTATAAATACCAACAGCTTCTTCTGTGGCAATGCTTCCAACCACGAAAAAAGGGATAACAATCAGCAAAAAGACAATTATGCAAGTAAGCAGAGAAGCGATTTGGGCTTTTTTTACAAATTTTTCCAAATAAATGTAGATCGGATCGAACAGATTCCAAAAAATAAAGGCCAAAATTAAGGTGGAAATAAAGGGAATGAAAATCCGAAAGACTTCGATTCCGATTATTATTGCGAATGCCAGCAGAAAATAAACGCTGAATTTATTTGTTTTCGCCATGGTTTTGATTTTTTATTTTCAATAAATTCAGCATAACAATACTTTATGTTTTTGCGAATATTCGACTGCACAATAATTTCGAGCTATATTGCATAAAAATTATTATTGAAAACAATGCTACCAAAACTGCTTCCTATCATTCAGGTACTGTCTTCGATTCTTTTGATAATTGTCGTGCTGCTGCAAAACCGCGAAGGCGGCGCCTCTGGGATTTTAGGGGGAGACGGGGTGGGCGGCTCATTCTACACCAAAAGAGGCCTGGAAAAAGGCCTGCTTTACGCAACTATCATCTTGGCGATTATTTTCGTGGGCAGCTCGGTGGCCAACTTTTTTGTCCTCTAGAGCCTGTTAGCCAATATTCAGCAGATATGACTCGAAAAGCAGTTTGGGATTGGCTCCGCTAGTGCGTTGGAGCTGTTCAGAATAGTCCAAGGCCCGCGCCAATTGCCCGCAAATCTGCCGGGCTTTTTTAATGTTGTTTTGGTTTAAATCATCAATTAGCTCTTGACGCAATTTGTTGAGAATAAAGTCGAAAAATTGGATAATATTTTCGGGTTTTCCTTCGGACCACAGCCCGCTTTCTTTCAGACGGTTGGCCGGATCCAATCGGGTCCATTTTTGATACCGGTTGGTCAAATCACCGTCAATTTCCAAGGCCGGCTGGGGAAGATTGATCACTGTGGAGCGGGATAGTATGGTCGGCAGTAATAGGTTTTTGGCGGTGGTTCCCAGGATTAAATAGCGTTTCGGCAACGGTTCTTCCAGAGTTTTTAACAGGGCGTTTTGAGAGGCCGGGTTCAGCAAATGGGCGGCCGGAATTATTCCCAGTTTATGCGGCAATTCGAAACGGGATAAAGCTAGTTGCGCGATAAATTCCCTGGTTCGGTCCACGTCAATATTGGATTTGCGGGGATCTTTTTCCAGGATCAGCACGTCGGGATGGCCCGGGGAAACCGGCTTATTAAAAAATAATTTAATTATTTCCTCAATAACTTTTGGCGAATCATTTTCCATCAAGCCGTTAAGCAGCAACGGCGGCCTTTCCGGCTCATTCGGCCAGTTGTTTAAAATTTTGTGCAACAAACCGTATCTTTCTTCCCGAAAGCTTGGCATATCAATGAAGTTTAAATCGGCGGTTATTTTTCCGGTACGTGGTAGACCAGGATTGAGTCGCCCACAAAATCCACCGGTTCGTAATTGTCCGTCAGCCAGTGGTAGTTGCCCCTTTCCTGCGGATTCAATGTGTTCCATTGGATGGCGCTGGCAGAAATAGCGAACCAACCGCTCGAAGGTTTTTTGTCGAACCCCCATATTTCGTAGCGGTTCCCAAGGTAATAATCAAGGTCGCCGCCGCCAAAATAGTCAACCTTAATTAAAGGTACATTGTTGGTGTTCATAAACTGTTTCAGCCGAATCAGGTCCTGTCCCCAGTCGACATTGGAGTCCACCATGTATTTCCAGCCATTCTTCGGGCCGCCGATAAATTCGTTGAAATAAGGCAAATAGCTCGGAAAAGTCATGACATTGGCAGTGATGAACCAACCAAGCAAAAGCACCACGATGCCCACATTGGTGTAGTAAAGCCCAATTTTTTTCTTCTTGTCCAACCGCTTGGAAAATTCCCCGATCATCATGGCGGTGAACATGTAAAGAAACGGGAAAACCGGCAAAATATACCGGATCCCCAATTGCAGTTTGTTTATGCTGGCCATTCCGAAAACCAAAGCGGCCAAGAAAGCGTAACCGATAAAGACCGCGTTTTGCCTAAGCCAATGCCGTTTTTTGGGTTTTTCACCCTTGCTTCTCTTGATCAGGATGGAAATTCCGTATACGATCATCAAAATTGTCGCGAAATATAACAGAATCTGGGCGGCAATAGGCTCCTTCAGCCAATAAGCGAAGAGGAAGTAGTCCAGCCAGTGGGTGCCCAATTGGCCGAAGAAATAAGTGGTATGGCCGCCGGTGGTGTGGGCGGAAACCATCAAAAATCCCAGTAGATATTGGGAATAAGGGCGGAGCACCGGATAGTCGGTCATCCAATTCAGCTTGGTGTTGAACCCCAAGTGTCCCAAATCGGAATCCTTGATTGAATCGTCAATCAAAGCGTGCTGGACACCCACCGGCATATTCCAGACGAGCGGCGTGTACCAAAGTCCCACCAGCAGATAGCCGATCACGATTATCCCGACAGCCTTGCCGATTTGAATGGCGGTTTCCCGATACATTAGTTTCCATTTGTTTTTGCGGTAGCTTCCGATGCCGTAGATCAAGCCGATCAGCAAGAAGGTGGGTATCAGCAAAAAAGTTGAGAATTTGGCCAGTAGCGCCAGGCCGAAGACCACCCCCGCCCAGAGATACTTTTTCCAGTCGGGTTTTTCCAGATACAGATAATAGGCATACAAGGCAAAAAGGGAAAACGCCGTGGCTCCCATATCGGTGGTGATGAAACGTCCATGGGCCATCAGGTTGGGAGAAAACAGGAACAAAATCAGGGCAACCAACCCCAATTCACGCTTTTTGGTGATTTTTTCGGTCCAGCGGTACACAAACCAGCCGCCCAGCAAAAATACCCCCACCATCATTATCCTGGCCCAAAACAGCATCTTGTCAGCGTCATTCCCGTAACGGTATAAAAACTTACCCCCCAGTTCCCACTGGTCATTTACCCGGGTGGTCCAGGATGGATCGTTGTCGGGGAAATAAACATCCATGAACAACAGGGGAACGGCCGACAATTCTTTGATCAGAGGAGGATGTTCGGGATTGATGCGGTAGTCTCCCTTATAAAGGTAGGAATAACCGGCGGTGATGTGGGGCATTTCGTCCCGTATGGCCGAATCATACCACATACTGCCGATGGCGAGCGTCGCGGCGCCCAAAATCAATACCGCCGCGATATAGTGCGTGCGCATGACATTTTTCCAAAAACGCATATTTTTTGTTTTAAGGGTAATATTTAACTTTAATTTTATTTTAGGCTTAATTTTTTATGACGCAAGCAGCTTCTTTAATTTTTCCACCATTTCGACGGGAGTGGGATCGGTTCCATATTGGATTGCCAAATGGTAAGATGCGAAACAGCCAATTTGCAAGGTGGCAAAAATCCGGTAAATTATGTCTCCTTCCGGTATATCGAGAGTTGTGGAATCGATGCCGTATTCTTTAAAAATGTCAGCTGAAATCGCGAACCTTTTGATATTTTTTTGAAAGTCGTTTCTATCGCGCAGCATCAACAAATGGAAGGGCCCTTTCGGATTGGTAAATCCTACCATCTCATTGTGTGATAGCTCCGGAAAAAAATTCCAAAAAGCCGGAATTTTGGTGTTTTCGTTAAACATTATTTTCCAAATCATGGCTAACGCCCTGAATTTGTTGGATGCGTAGATTACTGGCGTTTTGTCTTTTAATTTTTTCGCGATTTCAATTCCCAGGTCCGAGAAAACCTGTTCGTCGGCTTTGATCTTCTTGGCGGCGTTTCTGAAATCACCGGGGTTAATATTCAAAATTCCGCAATTGGCAAATAACTGCATCAGGGAACTGAAACTGTAACCGATAGCCAGGCGTGGCTGGAACGAGGGAGCAGGGACCGGCAATATAATCAAAGGGACGTTATTTTCCTGGCATATGGCAGCCAGTTTGCCCCCACTGGTAATTCCCAAGCAGCTCAAATTATTTTTAAGCGCGTCATAAAAACAGGAAATTGTTTCTTCCGTGTTGCCGGAAAAGGACGAGAAGATATTCAGACAACCGGGTTCGTATGATTCCGGAGGCAGCGCATATGACCGGTTAATGTAAATTTTTAGCGGTGGTCTTTCGGGCGCTTGTAACTTGCTGTAAAAATAGGTTATCAGCAAATCAGCAACCAACGCGGAGCCGCCCATCCCCGAGAGCACTATTGAATCGAATTTTTTGGCGACTTTGATGTCTTTGGCCAGCTCCAGTCCAGCTTCCAGCTGTCCCGGAGCCGCCTTTATCATTTCGATTAGATTTTCCTTATCGATTTCTTTTGGGTCCATAGGTTTGTTTAGTGCTTATAATGAATATAATCCACCTATTTTTTATTTTCCCAAAAAATTTAATATCCAGCTTTGACCGGTTCACTTTATTGTGACAAAATAATGTTAAGTTTTATTGCATAAAAAACAAAATTATTGCAGGAATGCCTGGAAGCAAAATAAAAAGATTAACTTTGCCTTATCTAAAGGTCTTTTTTAGCATTTTATTGAGTGCGTCATTTTGCGCTTTTCCGTTTGGTTATTTTGCCCAGGCAGAAAATTCTGATTTTACGGTGGCCACTTCCACGGCCAATGTTACCGAAGGAGTTAATTCTCAAACTCTTGATATTTCCGAATCGGTGGCTAACGTCTCGATCGGGGAAGACACCCAGACCAATACCGTTGGGACTACCCAGGCCAATGTAAGCGAGACCAAGGCTTCCATGACCGTCAGTGTCGGAGCCCTTCCCGCTAACGGTGAATCGGTTGTCATCGGCAGCTGCGTGGTGGCTTTTGTCACCGCTCCCGGAGTAACGACCGACGAGAAAAATTGTACGGATAACGCGGCTACTATAGATACCAATGAAGACGATCTGGATGTCGACCGGACGCCGGCCGAAATCGCAACCGTCATCAGCGAACTGACCAATGTTTCCGATTCAGTTCACGGGAGTTTGGATTCTTCCCTTCACAGTACCGCCGTAATCTTCACCACGGCTGGCACCGAGACCAGTGCGACTGAAATTGCCTTCACCGATTATACGAGCGGGGATATAACCGTTACCGCCTCAACTGCCGGTGTCCTCCCGGTGGCCCAAGTCAGTACCATAACGCCCGCCAATATCGAAACTGGCGACACTTTCACGGTAATTATCAACGGAACCACGATCAGTTACACTGCCGCTTTTAATACCGTCGCGGTGGTGACAGCCGGACTTACTGCGGCTATCAACGCCAGCTCCCAATCAACCAATGTTACCGCAACCGATCAAAGCACCCGGATTGATGTCACTTCCGATGCCGCGGGAACCGCTTTCACGATTGCCGGCGGCACCGCCAACCGGACCACGACCGTGGCCCAGGTTGACGCGGTTACGCCGGCCAACGTCGAATTAGGCGACACTTTTACGGTGATTATTAACGGCCTGACTATCAGCTACACCGCCACCGCCGACGGCACTGCCAACGCGACTGCGGGACTTACCGCTGCGATAAATTCCAGCGCTCAAGCAAGCACTGTTACCGCTACTGACCATACCGTGAGACTGGATATTACTGCGGTTACATCAGGGGTGCCCTTCACCATCACCGGGGGCACCATTAACCGTCCGCCGGTGGCCCAGGTGAGCACCGTGACGCCGCTCACTGTCAAGCCGGAAGAATCCGTTTACGTGGAAGTAAACGGTACCAAGTATTATTATGTTACCAGTCTCGGCGATACGGCTGCCAACGTGATTACCGGGCTTAAGGCCGCCATCACCAATTCAGACGTTACCGTTTCCGGTTCGGACAACATTACTCTCACCGCCAGTGTTGAGGGAACCGCCTTCACGGTGGCCGCCGGGTTCAGCGAGGTTGTTTTAAGCAGCGACTACAGCGTGATCCGCGATTCGATCAAGATTGGAAATTTAACCGGCAACCTGCGGATCGGTGATATCACCACCACTCAAGCCAAAATTATCTGGACCACCGATTCACCCTGGGACGCCACGCTGTACGTGTCCAAAATCAAAGGCAAACTCAAAAAGAAGACAATCCCCAAAAGCGTTCTGACTTTGACGGATTCCAATTGGGCGATAGTCCACGGCTTCGCTTTGAGCGGACTGAAAAAGAAAGCCAAGCATTACTTTCTGGTTCAATCCGGCGAAAGCCGCAGCAAGATTTTTACGTTCAAAACCCTGCATCCGAAAAAACTGGTCTACTGAACAAAAAATACCCACGGGGGTGGCTGGAGGGAGTTGAACCCTCGTGACCAGTTCCACAGACTGGCGTTCTACCGTTGAACTACAGCCACCCCGGTAGGTATTTACGTATGAAGACTATCAGATTTAATGCTATTTTACAAGTTTAATTTCGTTTTGTTTGGTTGTATTTTCGAATATACCCGCCGGGGTTTGTCCAGTATTCGAGCTTGGTCCGGTTGTCGGCAGGGCGGAAATAACCGGGGAGAACCATGCCAGCCCAAGGACCGGTATAAACGGCAAAATGTAAATGGGCTGGCCACCAGCCGTTTTGGGGAGTGTTGGCCGGGGCAATCACGCCGATTTTCTGTCCGCACCTTACTTTATCTCCCGTTTTTACCAATGGCGCGTCCAAATGGCCGTATAATGAATAAAATTCCTTTTTGGTTTTGCGGTCGCGGTGTCCGACGATCACGATATTACCCCAATTGCCTTTTTGCGGCGAACCGGGATGCAAAGCCGCGTAAACCACTTCCCCACTGCCAACGCATTTCACTTCGGTTCCGGCGGTAGCCCGGGCGTCTTCTCCCAAATGAACCCCCAAAATCTTGCCGGAAGTAACCTTCTCACCAAATCCCAAACCGTTGATTTTGTATTTCACAAGCGGAAAAACCAATTTCCGTGCAATCGGATACATATTTTTAAATGTTTTATAAAAAATTGAGGGCAGCTATTGTCGCTGCCCTGACAGAAGGAAACTTCAGGAGGCCTTTTTGAGTGACGAATTATTCTTGCGAAGCGGATTATTGGTTCTTCTTCGGAACTTATCGATCGCTTCCGAACTGGCCAGAAAGACGTTGTGATACAAAATCATCAGTTTGCCGTTACCGTTCTTGTGGTCATCACAACTGGCTTGGGACGTATCCCTTTCTTGGACCAGAAGTATTGTGCCTTCACCGAGCAGTTCCCTCAAATTGCAGTAGTCGGTCGAAAGTCTTTCCTCCCGGTTCTCTTGCCGGCGTTCGTCGAGCGGCTGGGGCGGACCGAGATCCCGATGCTGTCTGGGGAAAATGTAAAACAGTTCGTTCTCATACTGCTTTGCCTTCTTGGAAGGATCGTTCACGACAAAAATCCGGTTGAAATCGAGCTTTTTCAAAATTGGCTCCCACAAGTAACTCGGTTTGTAGGATGCGCCGAAGATCAAGGGCAAGCCCGATTGTTCTTGGATATACTTCATGTGCGTGATCAGATTACGCGACACTCTCCGCAGCGCCCCTTTGCATTCAGGAAACGGATCCGGACTGCTGACGAAATAAGCTCCCGACCTGTCCCCTTGATTCTTTAGAACAAACTCCACCACCTCAAATACTAATTTAAAATCCTTTGCCTTTTCCAGATACTTTTCCGGAGGCAAGGACAAGTCAAGGCAGCTGTTTTTCCCGCGGTCGACATTTGCCCGAATCTCTGCCAAAGCTGACCCGCCCATCTTTCGTCTCCTTTACTAATTTTTAATTCCAAGCCGGTTCCTCCAATGGCCGACTCAAAAAAATTTTATCACGAAAAATATAAATATTCAATTTAAAAGATTTTGTTATATTTTACAAAAATGCTTAAAAATGATAGCTTGAAGACACAAATATAAATGATAAAAACAAAAAGAATTCTTGATTAGGGAAGCACGGGTTATCATTAATTTGTTAAGGTGAACGGAGCCACTACGGTAAAAAAAATCGGTTTCACCAACTATTATACCGCTACGGTCCAATTGGCAGCGATATTGGTTTTGTTGTATATTTCCAGTTTATACAGTTATCTTCTTTTTCACACCGTGGTTGAAATGGCCGGCATAATCATAGCCGGCATTATTTTTTTGGTGGTCTGGAACGGACGCCGTTACATTGATAACGGATATTTCATTTTTTTGGGAATCGCCCTTATTTTTGTGGCCGGTATTTCCCTTTTTCACCTTTTGTCCTACAAGGGCATGGGGGTTCTTCCCGATAATGGCAGCAACGCTCCAACCCAACTCTGGATTGCCGGGCGCTATCTGGCGGCCGCTTCTTTTTTGCTGGCCCCCCTTTTTATCCGAAAAAAAATCGACGTTCCGTTGATGTTCATTTTTTATTCTGCTGCATTTTTGCTGATTATTCTAAGTATTTTTTATTGGAAAAACTTTCCTCCAGCTTTCATTGAGGGTTCGGGTCTCACCGCCTTTAAAAAAGACAGTGAGTACATCATCGCGTTTATGTTCGGCATTTCGGGGCTGTTGGTTTATCGTCTGGGGAAATATTTCAATCGCCGGGTAAAGAATCTGATTATTTTTTCCTTGGTTTTATCAATAATTACCGAATTATTTTTTACCGAGTATGTGACCGTTTATGGGCCGGCAAACCTGATCGGCCATTTGTTTCTGATCGCCTCTTACTATTTTCTTTACTTGGGTATTATTGAAGTGGCCCTGCGGCGCCCCAGCCACAATCTCTACCGCAATTTGATGGTGAGCCGGGAAACCTTGAAAAATAGCGAAACCAGCTTGAAAAAAATGAACGACCTGTTGGAGGAAAAAGTCCGGATCCGCACCTATGACTTGCAAAAAACCAATGAACAGCTTAACGCCCGCAATCTTTTGTTGAAACTGGCTTCCGAAACCAAATCGAGAAAAGCCTACCTTTATGAAGTTATGAATTTGATAAAGGATTGGACGGGCTGCAAATACATTGGGATAAGGGTAGTCAATGACAGTGGCAGCGTGCCATTCAATGTCTATTCGGGTTATTCAAAAAAATTCTGGGATGCGGAAAACTGGCTTTCCCTCAAAAAAGACGAATGTGTTTGCACCCGGGTGGCCCGGGGAATTCCTTGCCCCCAAGATTTGAAGTTTATGAGTGAGAATGGGTCCTTTTTGTGCCAGGACACTTTGAAATACATTGCCCGCTTGCCGGAAGACGATATTAACTCCTTCCGGGGGGAATGCGTCAAGCAAGGCTTTTTGACCCTGGCGGTGATTCCGATATTTTATGGCCGCGATATATTGGGAGTTATCCATATAGCCGATAAAGAAAAAAATAAACTTATCCGCAAGGAAATTAATTTCTTGGAATCGCTTGCTCCTTTGATCGGAAACTCCATCAGTAAGTTTAATATGTTGGAAAGCCTGGATAAGTCCAAGCGGGCATTAGCGGTGCTAAGCGAGGGCAACCACATCCTGGTCCACGCGAAAAGCGAAAAAGAGTTGATCGATGGGGTCTGTGAAATGATTGTAAAGAAAGGCGGTTATGTAGCAGCTTGGATAGGATATTTAAACAGAACTAACAAAAACCGGCTGGAACCGGTCGCGCAATACGGGGTAACCAGGGAGTCTTTAAACGACATAATTAATGTGGTTAGAGCTCAAGCCACCGCCAAGGGTTCGGCCAAACTGGCGGTTGAATCCGGCGAGACTCAAGTGAGAAGGAATATTCAAGTGGATCCCAATTATGAATATTTCAAGGAGCCGGCCGTTAAACTGCAATTCAAATCATCGATTTCCTTACCCCTGAAAAGCAGCCAGCACCTGTTTGGCGCCCTCAACATTTACGCCAAAGAATCGGTAGCTTTTGACAAAAGGGAGATTAAATTGCTGGAAGAACTGGCAAGTGATATGGCTTATGGCATTAACACGATTAGGACTCGCGTCGCCAAAGAACGCTCCGAAAGGCAATTGGTTAAATCATACCAGCATCTGGGATTAATCAACCGGAAGATATCCGTCTTGCTTGATTTGGGGAAAAACTATAAGGATAAGAAAAACTTGGGAAATTACATCCTTAAGACCGCCATAAGCCTTTCCCAGGCCGACCTGGGATTGCTTTACAAATATGATAGTAAAGGCAATTTTGCCTTGTTGTCTTCCCGGGGAGTGGGCAAGAAAATTGATGAGGAGATAAAGTTTTTTAACAGCGAATCGCATAAATTCCTCAAGCCGGTGGTGGAGAGGCAAAAGAAGCTGGAAGTCCGGCCGGAAATGTATGATTTGGGTTGTTTCAATATTAATGACAGGGTTCGCTGTTATTTGATCATCCCGTTGTCCAAAATGAAGTCGGGCCGGCTCAAGGGGGCAATCTTTTTGGGATATTTGGACGAAAAGAAGCTTTATGAACAAGAATTGGAATTTTATGATGTTTTTGAAAGGCATGCCTCGGCCGCCCTTTTCAATGCCAAGGTATTGTGACGAGCCTTATAAAAGTTTGGCTTTCCGCTTCTACATTTTTTCCAGTTTCTCGATTCCCAGCAAGTCCAGCCCGTTGCCCAAAAGTTGAATGGCGGCGGCGGTGAGCGCCAGCCTGAATTGGACCGATTGCGGCCCTTTTTTGCTTTTTAGGATTGGCCTTTTGTTATAAAAGGTGTTAAACCGGCTGCTTAATTCGTAGAGATAATTGCACAATAAGTTCGGAGCCAGTTGCTTGCCGGCCTCTTGGACTGTCTCGGAAAAATAAACCAGCCACTGGAGCAAACCGCTTTCCTCGGTGGAAAGATTGAGTTCGGTGAAATCTTTGGAGAATTCGGCTTTTTTCTTCAAGGTTGCCGCTTTTCTCAATACGCTGCGGCCTCGGGCATAGGTATATTGCAAATATGGCCCGGAATTGCCGTAAATATCCAGCGCCCGGTCGTAGGAAAAAACAATGTCGCTTAGGGGATTGTGGGACAACAACAAGTATTTTATGGCCGCCGCGGCAATTTTTTCCGGTTGGGGAACGCCCCGGTGCTTCTGTTTCAGTTTGGTCACAATCAGGTCGAGCAGGTCGTCGGCCAGGACCACCAGGCCGGAGCGTCCGGACATGGCGTACTGCTGTTTGCCTTCTTTGAGCTCCATCCCCAATTCCCGGGCGGTTTTGGGAGCCAGAGACACCACCCCGTACCCGACATGTTTCAGCCTGCCAGCTTCTTTGGCGTAACCAAGCGCTTCCAGGCTCTTCTTGACAATTTGCTGGGGGAATGCTTGGCGCAAGTCGATGAAGTTTACCACCGAATCGGCGCGGCCGAACTGGCCGGACTTTTTCCCTTGCTGCGAGGTGGAATAGAGCGGTTTTGATTGGGTCTTGGTCGGCCACTTTTTGTATTTGAAATCCGCACCCAGCAAATTGAATTTCCACAAATGGTAGGCGATGTCTTTTCCGGTATATGTCACCACCCCGTTGGATTTGACAATCACTTTTTCGTTTCCTGCCCCGGCCTCCGTGGCGGGGTCAGCCAGTCCTTTCATAACCCAGCAGCCTTTATTCTTGCCTTTTTCCGCCAAATAGAAATTGGGGTTTTGTTTAAGGATTTCAAAGGCTTGCGTCCAAAAATGATTGAGCAGAATATCGCTTTCACAAATCAAGACATCGTAATCGATGTTGAATTTTTGAGTGGTAGCCAGGTTCGCCTCGATCACATTCTCGACGAATTCCCGGATAAATTTCAGTTCCGGGCCTTCTTGCCGGTCCAGGACACCGATCAGCTGGTCCCGGCGCTTTTCCAGTTTTTTATTCTTCTCCAAATGGCTCATGGCTTCCACATAGGCCCGGCCGGCGAAATGGTCGAACTTCTCGCGGGGGCTGGGTTCAATATCCAATTCCAAAGCGCCCAAAACCGAAACTGCCACCTGGACGCCAGTGTCGTCAACGTAATATTCCACTTCCACGTCCGATCCGAGAAATTCAAGGATTTTTTCGCAGGCGCTTCCGAGGCAGGCGCTTCTCAAATGGCCCACATGCAAGGCTTTGTTGGGGTTCACCGCGGTATGTTCCAACACGATTTTGGTTTTGCGGTCCGCCGTTTTCGAACCGTATTTTTCCCCTTCAGCCAGAATTTTGCCCAAATTGGCGAGAAAATTATCTTTTTTGAGATAAAAATTGATAAATCCGGGCGGTTCCAGCTCGATCCTTTCGATGAAATCGAGGCTTTTCAGTTTCCCCAAGACATCTTTGGCGATTTCGAGCGGCGGTTTTTTGAGCGTTTTGGTCAGAACCATCGCCAGATTGGTCGCGTAATCGCCATATTTTTCTTCGGCCGGCTTTTCGACGTTGAACCTGACCTTCTCCGCGCCAAGTTTCTCAATAATTTTTTCTAGTTCAGCTTTCAACAGATTTTTATACATTTTTTTGGCTTTTTAGGTTTCAACTGGTTGAATTCTAGCATAACTATTGACAAATCCAAATTTAATGGTAAATTATCAAGTTTTACTAAAAACAATTAATTTTAAGGCATGAAAAAGCTGATTGTCGCATTATCGATGATAAGCCTGGTCGGGATTGCGATGCCCGTATTGCCGTCTTTTTCGCCGACGGACCAGGGCGCTTTTGTTGTGAATGTCGCCGAGGCGGCCAAGCTAGGCAAAAAGCAGATGAAGGAAAAAGAAAAAAGCACCGAAAAAAGGGTTGGGAAACTCAAGGATTTGGGCGTTCCCAAATCCTACCGGGATGATTACGGAGAATACCTTTCGTTGCATGAAATGGCGGAGATTATCGGCCAGTGGATTGTGGACTTTTGGGTGGCGAACCATCAGCTCCCCGCCACGATTACCACCAATCCGCCCAGCTGGTTGATGATAAAAGTCAACGGGACCTGTTTTTCCGAATCTGGAACCTGTGAACGTTGGGAAGAATAAAGTAAAAACAGCGTGTGAATGAAATAGGAGCCGGATAGTTCTATCCGGCTCCTATTGATTTTGTCAGGAAGCGCTTACATGGGCAGGCCAAATAACGGCAATAGGTATGCGAATATCAAGAATCCGACGATTATTGCCACGTTGAGCACTGTCGCGATAATGAAAGCGGACCGGCTGACGCTTTTGAAACTCATTCGGCCGATTGATTCGTGGTTTAAAATCAGGGTAATGGTGTAGGCAACCAGCAAGGTGGCAAAGAAAAAGAAAATCGCGCTTTGCCAAACGTTTTGCCAGACAAACACCCAGATCGCGTCTCCCGTGTTTCGCTCCTCGGAAGCGAAAAGGGCCGGCACCATGGTCATCACGGTGGGAATTGCCAAAAAACTCAACACCCAGCCCAAAAACACCGAGTCGAACGGTTTGCCCTTCGCTTTTGCCGCCACAGCGGACTTTGTTGTTTTAGCCATTTTGTTTTTTTATTTTTTTATTTCCTCCCGAAGAACCCTCCAGGATAGATTAATTAATAATGCAATTATAAAAAGAAAATAAATTTATGCAAGTTTTGCACGGCATAGTTAAGGACGTTAGAACTATTCTACAGAATACAAAGGAGTATGTCTATATACCGGATTTAGCTTTGGAACCAGATAATCAGCCTATTCAATCTCTCTAATATCAATAAGACTTCCTCTTAGTAGGAAAATATTTGTATTTCCATCTGCGTTTAGCTCAAGAATCTGCTCATCTTCTCCTAATCCCTCTTGATATCCATTTATTTTAAGCATGGGCTTTAATGCATTATCAATTTTTACTACTGCAAAATAATCTTTTAATATTGATTTCTTATTAAAATTATTCTTTATCTGGTCGTACAGTTCGTTGCTTACTTCGAATATCCCGGTATAATCCGAAAACCATTGGGAGCTAAATTGGACATAATATTTCTCATTTTTTATGTATATATCATTGATTGTTCCTTTTAATAGGAAGTTATCACTACTTTTCTCTTGAATATCCTTTGAAAACTCAAAGTCTTGATCTGCAAATACAACAGCTCCATACTTTTCAACTAACTCATTTTTCAATTTGTCTTCTCTAATTTGTTCTTCGCTGGGAGCATTCTGGGCTTCCTCTTTTTTTGGGTTATTCTCATAAACTAAATATACGATTAGCAGAATAAAAGCAATTCCAGCGATAACCCATAAAATCTTTTTCCAGGTTTCGTTCATTTTTGTATTTTTAATTATTATTATAAATAAAATTACCCCACCCTTGCTCACACTATTTTTACTTATTTTCCTGTGCACTTAGCAAAACATCTTCCCTCCAGATTATCAGAAACACAAAGATTATTTTTATTTTTATGAAATAAATTATTGCATGATCCATCTGTATTAGGCTCAACCCCCGCTATAGACATACATGTTTCGTAACATGAATCGAAAATATTTTTTGGCTTTAGTCCTACCACCACTATTAAAATACTAAGCAACAAGAATATTAGCACCGCAATAAACCATTTAAAGTTGTCTCTTTTCACACTATTTTCGTTTTTTTCTTCCATGCCGCTTGTTAGTTATTAAGTTTCTCTAAATTATCTCTACCCTTTTTAGTTAGAAAGCGATTCTCAATTGTTTGCCATATAAATATTATTAGCCCGGCTAACGCTATTTTGCCAATTATATCTAATATATCTTCAAATATCCTATCAGAAATATAATAATCGGCAGGTTGATGGAAGAAATAATTGTCAAGGTCATACATCAATTTTTCAATGCCCGATCCTCCCTTGTTGAAAATAAGCAAGTCTAGGACAGCGAATACTGCGAAAAAAAGCAGGATATTTCTTTTGTTGATAATTTTCATGGCTATGATTAATTATTTCAAATACCTATCAAGTTTATTATTTATTTCTAGCATTTTGTAATTGATTGCCTCCTCTCCGGATTCAAATTCCTTTTCTGAAACCAATGTAGCAACCTCAAGAAAATCGTCATCTACGGTTGGGCTTTGGAAGTTAGTGAACTCCTGTATATGGATTGTATAAACCGTATTGCAAAGGCGGCAATCCCCCACGCCGGACTCTGCTTCGATAATAAAATATTTACCTTTTCTTTCTACCAGCCCGAAACCTTCCTTGTAAGTTACTTTAAAATACTTTTGTGATTTAAAAAGTTCTTTTTGGTTGTTGCTTTTGTTCAACGAGATGACCAGTAGGGAGTTTAGGGAATCTGCTGTATATGGTTTAAAGGAATAAATCAAGATTTCTTGGGTTCCGTCAGCATCAAGGTCTTTGAGTTCTATCGATTTATTAATCGATTCCGCATTGTAATTATCAAACGTTTCATTCCCTTGAAAGAAGGGGTAATCCGACAGAATAACTAAATGTATAATAATATTGTTTTCATCGACAATTGCAACCATAATGGGTTTTACTGGTATGTAAGCATCTTTTCCTTCAATTTCCACTGGATAATAGTCTCTAAGAGTATTGGATTTTATTTGTCTCAAACCTAAAATTCTAAAGTTCCCTGGATAATTTGAGGGGTAAGGTTTGCTAATTGCAATTTCATAATTATCGGGTAATTCAAAATTCAAACCAACCGCTTCAGGAATATCCTTCGGCTTTTTATCATATTCATAGGTAACCTTTAAATCGTTACCTAATATTTTGTTTAAACTAGTACTTTCAATAGATTGCTTCTGATTGGTAGGTATCTTCGAAGTAACTTGTTTTGCAAATTTAGGAGATGAGAAGTAGGAAGAATAAAATACATATCCCAAAAGACCCGCTGCTATCGTGCAGAGGGTTACCATGCAAATTTTATACCAGTTGATATTTGAAAGTTTTTTCATTAAGAAAGCTGCTCTTCTCTTTCCTTTCTTGCCTGCTCCTCTATCTCCAGCAGAAACTGACCCATCCCTCCTCTAATGTCTGCTTCAACTTTTTGAGGAGCGTATAAACCTTTTACTTTATAAGCTATGTCTAAAGCTCTTACCGCTATCTGATTAGGTTCCTCAATTTCAGTTTTGTTACCATCTTTTTTAAAAGTGCGGATTATTTTCTTTGCTTCCAACAATTCCTTATGTTTTTTAACGAGGGCTAGGTCGTCTAGGCCATTTTTATCCATCAACTCCTGAAAACCCTTGCTACGAGTTAATTTTTGAGGATTTTTGGCCATAGACTCACTATAACCGGCTTCCCTCATTGCTTTACCCATATTTCCACCATTTTCCACCATTTTATTAAAGACCCCCTTTTGTTTAGCTGTCGCCATTTTCTAGGATTAAATAGTTAATCCCCTTTCGTCCAATCATTGCCTAATACAACTAATTCCACAATAGGCCGGAGCGGAACAGTCGGCTTTGCCCCCCACTCCCTAGCTGTTTTTTCTTTTGTTAATAAATATAAATAATCCGCTTACGATCAGCAT
>Ga0172371_10003725_pt1 | contig 23464 bp, 25 predicted proteins | sample Lak12m_FD_114543 | JGI IMG/M metagenome (GOLD analysis project Ga0172371, IMG submission 114543) | Freshwater microbial communities from Kabuno Bay, South-Kivu, Congo - kab_022012_12m | ecosystem: Environmental > Aquatic > Freshwater > Lake | place: Democratic Republic of the Congo: South-Kivu...
CCAAAAACTTAAAGGAATTTATATTTTTAATTTCGACTTTGTAATTTGGTAATTTGCCATCTGGTGACAGTGAAATGTTCGCTTCTAAACGCATTGATCCTTTTTCCATGTCTGCATTACTAACTCCAATGTATCTTGCAATTAGTTGAACTTCTTTTAAGAAATCTATAACCTCAGAAATAGAATGAAAATCGGGCTCCGTTACCATTTCGATTAAGGAAACTCCACTTCGGTTAAAATCGACAAGAGTGACTTTTTCTCCGTTAATTGTTTCGTGTAAATTTTTGCCTGCGTCTTCTTCCAAATGAATATGATTTATTCGTTTGCCAAAAAGACTTCCACCAACACAAAATGGATCAGTTAGCTGTGAAGTTTGATAGCCCTTGGGTAAATCAGGATAAAAATAGTTTTTTCTATAAAATCTGGAAATTTCGCTTATTTTACCGCCTACTGCCAACCCAAGTTTAACAACAGCCTCAATTCCTCCCCAATTTGCAAATGGCAAAGCACCGGGAAGACCTAAACAAACAGGACAAACTTGTGTATTTGGTTTTTTACCAAAATGGTCGGCTAGACAGCCACAAAACATTTTTGTTTTTAACGTTGGTTCAATGTGAACCTCCATGCCGATAATTGGAATATATTTATTCATTGTTAATCCGACAAAAACGCATCTCCCCATTTTTTTGAAATCACAAACACGCCAATTGCAATTAGTGAAATTATTATTATTAAAGATCTAATTCCCAAAAACTCGACTACAGTACCTGAGAATACAATCGGCAAGACCGATGCCGCCGTAACCAAAAACCAAAAATTGCCAAAAACACGGCCTCTTAAGTCTTCCGGGGTAGATTCTTGCAAAAAAGTTTGCGACGGAACCACCACTCCCACAAAACCTGTTCCCATTAAAGCAAAGAAGAAAAATGAAAAGATTTTATGGTACCAATAACCAAGTAGAGGTAAAACAAAAATTAATAAAAGTAAAGATATCCCAATAAAAAGTGTGGAGATCTCAATTATGGTCTTTTTTCTAAATTTATTTTTTAACATTTTTGGAACTATCAAAGCCCCAATCGTAGCCCCAATCCCGGCAGGAACTAAAATTAAAATTCCTGCGGCATTTAGCGGAATATTAAGTACATCATTAGCAAGTACCGGAAATTGAACTGTGACTATCTGAAGCACAACCTGAAACCCAATCAAAAGAAAAAATGGAGTTAGTACCCTTTTTTCACTTTTTATATATTTATAACCATCCACCATATGTTCAAAAAAACTAAAAACCGCAGTTTCAAATTTTTTGGGTATAGTATTAACCGGCTCCAAATTTGGCAAAAATGTAGTACTTATAAATGCAATAAATAAAAATGCAGAACATAAAAAGAGCGTAAGTTGAAATCCCAAAACCACGTTAAGAAATCCTGCAATTGCAAAACCAACCACCAATGATCCCTGTTGAGTTAGAAAAAATAAACCGTTGCCTTGCGCAAGTTTATTTTTATTTAAAATTGAAGGCAATGACGCCGCTTCTGCAGGAACATAAAATTGATTAATAAGAGAATAGATAAACACGACCTCGTACAATAAAAACACATTTGTCTTAGGAGAAAACGAATACAAAATAATAGTTAAAAATTGTAAAAAATTAGAAGCTATCAACATTTTTCTTTTGTTAACAAGGTCAACCGAAGCAGAAGCAAAAGGACCAACTAAAATTGCAGGCACAGCAAAAGCAATCCACAAAAACGCACTTGAAATGGCTGACTTTGTAACTTCAAAAAGCCGAATTAGAAAAATAAAATTTACAATATTAATTGTTAGTTGCGATAATATTTGTGAAACCCAAATGTAAACAAAACTTTTGTTAGTTATGAGTGATTTATATTCTTTCATTTTTGTTTTTCGTATATTTTACCTAATTCAAAGAGTGTTTTTTCAGCAAATCTTGGCCCCATAAGTTGAAATCCAAGCGGCAAATTTTCTTTATTTTTTTCTGTAGGAATTGCGATTGCCGGAAGTCCGGCTAAATTAGCTGAAACTGTAAAAATATCTGCCAAATACATTTGCAAGGGATCACTGGTTTTTTCTCCTAATTTAAAGGCAGGTGTTGGAGCAACAGGCGCAATAATTGCATCAACTTCATCAAAAACATTATCAAAATCTTGAATTAATTTAGAACGCACTTTTTGTGCCTTAAGATAATAGGCATCATAATATCCGGCGGAAAGTACATAAGTTCCAAGCATTATCCGTCTTTTGGCCTCTAACCCAAAACTTTCGCGTGAATTGCCATATCGGATTCCGTCGTACCTACCTAAGTTTGATGAAACTTCCGCTGGCTGAATAATATAATATACGTCTATTGCGTATTTTGTGTGAGGTAAAGAAATTTCTTTAAACTTTATTCCGGATTTTTCATAAATATCAATTGCATTTTTGACTGTATTTTCAATTTCAGGATTAATTCCCTCTGCAAAATATTCCTTGGGTATTCCAATTGTAAAATTTTGTTTAAGAGGTTTTGGCTCAAAATTCCTGACGGTTGAATCAAACCCATCAGGTCCTTTCGTGGCATTAAATACCGTTTCAACATCATCGATTGAATTTCCAAATGACCCCATTGAATCAAGTGACGAAGCCATTGCGATTACGCCGTAGCGGGAAACCGCACCGTAAGTGGGCTTAAACCCAACTACACCGCAAAAATTGGCAGGTTGCCTAATTGAGCCTCCTGTATCTGTTCCTGTTGCAACTAAAGATAATCCTGCCGAAACTGCGGCAGCCGAACCACTACTTGAGCCACCGGAAACATATTCTTTGTTATTAGGATTGAGCGTAGCTCCAAAATCAGAATTTTCTCCGCTTGCGCCATGCGCCCAGGCGTCACAATTTGTTTTACCAATTGTCATAGCTCCTGCCGATTCCATTCTTTCTACTACAGTAGAAGAGTACACAGGAATGTAACTTTCTAAAACTTTGGAACCTGCCGTAGTTCTAATTCCTTTTGTTGAATATAAATCTTTGTGAGCAACACTAACACCTAACAAGGGATAATTTTCTAAAATATTTGTATTATTATCATTTAATAATTTATCGATGCTCTTTGCTTTTTTATAAGCAACTTCACTTGAGATTGTGATAAATGCATTTAAGTCTTTATTTTTTTCGATTTTGTCAAGATAGTTATCCACCAACTCAACAGCTGAAAATTCCTTATTCAGCAATCTTTTTTGCGTGTCTTTAATTGTCAGTGGTATTTTATACTGCATACTACATACTACTTTCTACTTGCTACTTGCTACTTGCTACTTGTCGCTTCTATTTTCCAAAACTGCTTTTACTTTAAAATAACCATTATAGATACTGTCGGTTCCACTAGTAGCTTCATCTTGAGTTAAAGTACTATTAGCTAACATTTCATCGGACCGAAAAACATTTTCCAAACCTGTTGTTTGGCTTGTTGGTTTTACCCCCTGAGTATCTACACCAGAGAGTTCGCCAACATGATCCAAAACCGAGCTTAATTGGCTGGGAAACTTATTTATTTCATCTTCCGATAATTGAAGTTTTGCTAGTGTAGCAATATGTTTTACTTCTTCTAAAGTTAACTTTGTCATAGCTAGTCAATGATAATTCCTAATCCATTTTTTCTCAAGAAGCGTTAGGCCATTTGTTGCAAGGCTTTTATCCTGTCTGCTATTGGTGGATGGGTGTTAAATAAATTTGCAAATCTTGCCACTGTTTTGTTTGTAGTTTGTTTAAAAGGGTTAATTATGTAAAGATGTGCCGTAGCTTTGTTGGCAGCTTCCAAAGCTTCTGTGTCACTGGAGATTTTTTGTAATGCAGTTATTAATCCTAAAGGTTGACGTGTAATTTCAACAGACCCAGCGTCAGCCATAAATTCTCTACGCCTTGAAATGGCTAATTGAATTAATTGGGCGATAATTGGGGATAAAATCGCAAAAATAATGCCCAAAATCATAAAAATTGCACCCAAACCGTTGTCGTTATCATTGTCACGATTTTTACCGCCCCAAAACCTTGTTCTTATAAACCAGTCTCCCAAAAGTGCCACAAGTCCAACCATTACAGAAACTACAGACATAAGCCGAATGTCGTAATTTTTAATATGAGATATTTCATGAGCCACCACTCCTTCCAATTCAGTCCTGTCTAATTTGTCCAGTAGTCCGGTTGTCACACAAATTACAGCATGATCTGGATCCCGTCCTGTGGCAAACGCGTTTGGAGCTGAATCTTCTATAACATAAAGCGTCGGTTTGGGAATTCCGGCCCCAATACACAAATTATCACTTACCTGAGTAAAAATTTTGTCCTCCCTTAAATTTGCTCGTCTAGCTCCGGAAATACCCAAAACAATTTTGTCGGAATAATAATAGCTAAAAAAACTTGAAATTCCGGAGATTATTAAGGCAATTCCAACATAACCCAAACCACCGGGACGGTATCCCTGATTGTAGCCCAAAGCGTTACCCAACACATAAACAACCACAAAAACAAAAGCCATAAAAATAGCTATGATTAATATACTTTTAATTTTATTTGCCGACCTAACTTCGTAAATGTTTTTCACAAGCTCACCTTTGGTGTTTTAGTTTCCTCTGCCGTCACTTTTATAAACTCTCCACTCTCGGGTGTTTCAAGACCTTTAAGAGCATCAAATTTAAATAAATTTGCTATCAAATTACTTGGAAAATTAACAAGCTTTACGTTATAGTCAGCTGTCAAGTCAATCATAAGACGCCTTGCATACATTACTTTGTCGCTAGTGTCTCTTAATTCCTCCATTAAATTTTTGACCACTTCTGCTCCTTTAATTTCGGGGTTACTTTCAACAGCCACCTGAATTTTTGGCAAAATGTCACTTACGATTTTTCCGGCATCAGACATTTTCTTAATATCACCGGAGTTTGACGCATCAATAATTGACTTTCTGGCACTTGTTAATTCATCAAAAATACCTTTTTCGTGAGTTAGATATCCTTTAGCGGAAGTTTCAAGATTAGGAATTAAATCCGCCTGGCGTTTTAATTGGTTTCCAATTTCTTGAATAGATGCATTAACTCTTGTTTTGGTGGTTACAAAAAAATTATAAATTCCAACAATATAAACAGCAATAATTGCAACGAAGATAATTATTATGGTTAATATCATTATATATTCACCTCCCTCCGGGCCAGAGGCCCTACGGGCCGGAGGCCTTTTTCTTTATACAAACTATCAATGAATTTTTTCTTTTTATCTCCGTGCATTTTTAATGTATGTTCAATCCACATTGCCTCACTTCGAGTTTGATAAATCTTATATCCAACGACCCTCAATGGTCGACGATTTTTTGTTGACAAGACATGTCCATTAAAATGCTGACTAAGTCTTTTCTCAATATCGTTCGTCTGACCTATATAGTAATTATTATCTTTCTTGCTTTGCAGTACGTATACAAAATAAGTCATTGCAACAATAATATCTATCGAATACTTTTTTCAAATTCTACTAAACTTTTCGTATTAATTATATCACCCGCCTCACACCATCCGCGTCTGGCTACATCAACTGCATATTTCATATTGTCCATGTGATCAATATGATGTGCATCAGTACCTAATGTCAATTTAACTCCAAGTTTAATTGCTTCACGAACCAAAGTATCAGGCAAATCAAGTCTCATTGGATCTGCATTAATTTCAATCCATTTATTGTTTTTAAGGCAAAATTCAAATATTTCCGGCCAATCAAGTTCCACACCCTCTCTTTCGTTTAATTTTCTTGTTGTCGGATGGGCAAATATAAGTGCTTTTGGATGAGATAGTGCACTTAAAACCCTTTTTGTCATTTCATCCCGATGTAGATTAAAACTAGAGTGAATTGAAACCAAACAAAAGTCCAATAATTCCAAACCTGCCTCAGGAACGGGCAATTTTCCATCCGAAAGGATATCTATTTCAAGGCTATTAAACACCCTATGAACATAATTTGTGTTCATTTTCTTAATTGAGTAATTAATGTGTTCAATATATTCTTGTTTTCTTTTTAGAATTTCCACAAAATCTTGTTGAGTATGCCCTTTTTGGCTTGGATTATGGTCCGTGAAAGCAATATATTCATACCCAAGTTTTTCAGCTTTTTTGACTACCTCCATTCCGGAACTTAAACCCACATCATGACTTGTTTCGATATCAAAATCAGAATGTATTTGTAGATCAGCTTTGATATCTTTTAGTTCGACCAATTTTGGAAGGGTATTCGTCTCAGAAGCTTTAATTTCTCCAAAATCCTCTCTAAGTTCAGGTTCAATGTATTCAAGTCCTAAAAAATTATAGAATTTCTCCTCAGTTTCAAATTCTTTCACCTTACCGTTTTCTTTAATCCCGTATTCAGAAAGGCTCAGTCCTTTTTTTAATGCCAGTTCGCGCAATGAAATATTATGGTGTTTACTCCCCGTAAAATGTTGCAAGGCACTCCCAAAAATTTCCTCTGTCACAACCATCAAATCAATCTGCATGCCGTTTGGCAAAAGAATTGAAGCCGTGTGTTCCCCCGCCTCGATTACCTTTGACTTGTTTGGATAATTCGTGAAGTGCTTAATTATCTCTGTACTATGTACTAAGTACTGAGTACTAGCCAGAATATCTATATCTCCCACAGTTGCAGCCCGCCTCCTAATACTACCCAAGGCTTGGGCTTTTATTACATTTTTATTTTGAAGTAAATATTTAATAATATTGCCTGCTACCTCATCGGCATAAGGCAACAAATGTCTTTTTGCTTTCTTTTCTTTTTCGGCAACTTGTTTCAGAAGCAACTTTACTTCCGATGGTTTACCCTGAGCGATCAGTCGAAGGGCGGTTTTGATGCCAATTCCAGGTAGTTCCATGAGTTTAAAGGCTTCGGGTGGGATGTCTTTAAGAAGTGAATTAAAGTGAATCGAGCGGCCAGTTCGAAAAAGCTGGTCCAAATGCTCCGCTATCGAAGGCCCAATTCCCGGCACATCTTCTAGTTTGCCATCATCCCACAAGTCTTTAAGTTCACTGGTTGCATGTTCAACTGCATCAGCAGCTCTTTGGTATGCAATTATTTTAAATTTGTTAGCAGGAGAATTTTGAAGTTCGTAGGCAGCCGCCACATCTCGCAAAAGTTCTGCTATTTGAAGATTATTGGGCAAATTTGTTGGCATTACTTATTATTGTACAATCTGCGTACAACTTCTTTAAGGGGTTCTGTTCTAAAGACTATCGCCAGCAGATTTGATTGGATTATTCCAAGATGCTCTGTATAAGGGGCCGCCGCCTCTGGTGTGGTGTAGGCACAATATTCTTTATTAAAATTGCCGGAATTAACTAAAGCCCGAACTAATAATTGTTGTGAAGTAACCTCATTTGTCAGTTCGCCGTTTATGATTAAGTTGGCAATTCCTGAAGCATAACCATCACGAGCCCATTTTTCAATTACTTCTTGACTATGTATTCTCGAAGTCCTTCTTTCCACTATTTTTGATTAATACACTTTAATCAAAAATATTCAAGTGGGTTAAATTTTTCAAACAAGAGATCTGTACACCAAAAATCCTAGGACTATGCCTAGGATTTTTACTATGCGGGGTCGACGAGACTCGAACTCGCAACCTTCTCCGTGACAGGGAGACGCTCTAACCGGGTTGAGCTACGACCCCACAAAACATCATATTTTACCACGAGGAAATCTAAATTCCGAGTAGCAAGCCATATATAAACCATTGTGCTGGATTTTTTAATTTTTGAGATATAATCCAAATTATGGTTGAACGAATACTAGCTCCATGTATGCCTGAGGGGAAAGTAAAATCTTGCTGGGACACAGATATTGATGGTGGTGATCCGGGAATGTATTCTGTAATCGATAATGACAGTAAAGAAGTGGAATGTAGATGTCCATTTGGAGCTTGTTGTGTAAATGGCAGAAATGAAGTTATTTATGGAATTTCCATAAATATAAATAAAACTTCGAATCCCCACTTGACTATGATCTTCGTGTAGTTTAAATTCAGCTAATTCGATTTGCCCCAGATATCTGCCACTTCGACGCGAAGCGATGTATCTGCCGAAGGCGAAGGGTGGTGAAAATGAATTGAAATTTGATACAAAAAAATTCCTCAAACAAATTAAATTGAATGAAGACAATATTAGTATGATTTTGGGTGCTGTTGTAATTGTTATTGCCGGAATATTGGTGATTAATTACTTTAAAGAAAAAGGAAACACTAGCGTTCCAGGTGTTACAACCCAAATCCAAAATACAAATGAACATATTGTTGTCAAAGGAGAAACTCTTTGGAGCATTGCAGAAGATGCATTTGGAAGCGGTTATAACTGGACAGATATCCAAAAGGCAAATAAATTAACTGCGGATGACATTGAAGTCGGCCAAAAATTAATTATTCCCGATGCAACAACCAAAGAACCCACATCAACCAAAGTTGTTACAAAAATAACAACAGAAAATTCCATTACCAATGATAATTACACAGTAGTAAAAGGCGATTGTCTTTGGACTATTGCAGTAAGGGCATATGGAGATGGTTTCAAATGGGTGGAAATTGCAAAGGCAAATAAATTAACAAATCCAAATTTAATTTACCCGGGGAATATTCTAACTTTACCAAGATAATTAAATGAAGAAGGAGTGGTATAATTATGCCTGAAGACTTGTTGTTATTTTGTATTGTTCGCGGGCGTAGTTCAGCGGTAGAATGTCTCCTTCCCAAGGAGAAGGTCACCGGTTCAAATCCGGCCGCCCGCTCCCACAATTTATCTTGCCTCTTTTATTTTGGCTTTCTTTAGTAATAATCCCATTACACCGACTACTATAACTAAAATTCCAATGACGCCAATTACTTGTGGATTTAAGAAAGCACTTTGTTGCTTTACTTGGATATTAAACTTAAATTCTTTAACATCTCCCGTTAAATTTATAGACTGCTCTCCGTTATATCCGCCATAGGCAATTAAGACTTTATGATCTCCTTGCTCAACGTTTGCAAATTGAGCAATACCGTTTTTATCAGTAGTTGTTTCTTGTACTTTGGAATGAATAGTAACTTTTGCCCCTGCTACTGGTTTGTTTTTGTCGTCAACAACTTTAATCTTAACTGTATAACCCTTTTCTTGGACTTGTTGTTTTTCTTCTTGGGTTACAGCTGGAATAGTTTCTTGTTTAGTGACATTTGTCTCTAGATTGTTAGTAAATAATTGTTGTATTGGGTTAATTGATCCTGCATTTAGTGAGATATAAAAGTCAGGTTGATTATAAGTATTTTCGGCTCCATCTTTTAATGCAATCGAAATTTTATAATACCCATCTATTAGCGGGAATGGAGTTGTTATATAGAACCTTGTTGATTTTTTATCGCCATTTTTATCTTGTATGTCCGAAAGAGAATAATCTTTTGTTAAATATTCAGAGTATGTTTTGTCACCCTTTTGTTTCTTGAAAGTTAAGGTTATTGTTTGTGGTCCCGAGCAAACTTTATCAAAAGTATCTTTAGTGCCATTACTATTTGTTACTGTTGAGCCCAGATAGTTATCTGTCGCTAACCCAGAAAATGAAGGCATTCTGTTTGTGATATCTAGGTTGTAGCTAACACCAGACAAAACAGTGGATACATTGGCAATGGCTAATTCGGAAATAGTTGGCGATGTTTTATCTATGTAAAAATCTTGTAATTGAGAGGTGGAATTACCGATAACGTCATATGCTGTAACAGTCCAAGTATGTTTACCTTCAGAGAGTTCGGTATTATCTAGTCCTTTAAAATAGACTTTAATTTCGTCATTATTACTATCTGAATCGTTTTCGTTTAAAAACTCAATATTTACAGTGCTGTCGTCTTTCCATACATAATTAGAGGTACCGTTTCCATTTGTTGGAATTCCTGAAGTGGAAAAAATTCTGTTCTTGTCGGAATCAAGGGAAACGGAATATGAAGACATTCCACTATCCGCATCAGTTGCTTTTTTGAAAGTTAGAGTTGGCCTAGTATTGTCTTTTGAATAATTGGATGGGAAAGATAAGGATAAATTAGTTGGTCCAATGGATTCCGTTCTTAAAAAATCGACTGCAGTTTCGCTATTGCCGCCATATGAACCCCAACTACCTTGACCTGCGCTATTAGAAACTCTTGCCTGCCAATGGTAACTTTTACCCCAGGATAAACCAGAAACAGTCACCATTCCTGTAACCGCTGATCCTGAATAAGTGACGGCATTTCCTGAGTTAGTAACAGAATTATTAAAATCTGTACCAACTTCTTTGACTTCAACTTGTGGGGTTAGGGAATCAGAAGAGTTAGAAGACGTCATTGAAAATTTAAGAACAACAGAAGATTCACTTGTTGATCCACCTGTGGTGATAGTTGTTAATCCGTCAGATTTATATTGAGCCAAAGCAGTTGGGGATGATGGTAATAAATATTCATATGCACCAATATCTGGTGCAGTGCCTTGGGGCACTAAAGTACCTGCAAAGTCACTAGATAACCCAAGTATTAGTCCAGCATTAATGGCAGTGGAAGTAGACTGGAGATGGAAATCAGAGGTAGAAACAAATACTGGATTATTAGATATCGAATTTTGGTCGTTGGTATTTAAAGTTGTACCACTCCAATAATTTTTTAGATCGGTTAATGTTGCACGGGTACCATCCCAGGATGCAACAGTGGAACCATAGTAAAGATTATTATCAAATGTATTAAACATTGTTCCAGGAGTCGGAATTTCATTTCCGTCGGCAACATTAGTCAAAGCATAATCAGTACTCAATCCCTGATCAATAATATTATTTTTTATAACATTTAACATGGGTATTTGCTTTGCATCTGACAAATAAACATGCCATGAATTTGTCCCTGATCCATTACTGGTTATGTCTAGTGCAGACCCTCCACTAGTGGTTGATATCTGAAATGTGTTTGTAGTTTTTCCAACAACATAATAATTAATTGACAGTGATATCCCTCCCGGCAAAGCTCCAGCAGCATTGGTGAAATATACTTGATCACCATTTGTCAGATTATGACCATTTGATGTTAGTGTTTCGGTCGTCGAGTCAGCGGTAAAAGTACTTCCATCGGTGGTTAATGGCCTAAATCCAAGAGCGTAAGCATTATTTTCAGCAGGATTGCCCGTGGAATACAGCGTATTATTGTATATAGAATTTTGCTTTGCATTCCCCTTCAAAATCAAAGCTCTAGTTGCCGAACTTGTGTTATATCGTATTGCATTATTTTGGCCCTTAATCACTAGCCCCCAATATGCGTTGTTAATTTGATTTTTTTCGACTGTGAAATTATATGTTCCCGATCCTATTAACATTCCATGTGATGCATTCCCCCTTGTATTAAACGTAATTGTATTTCCTGTAATAGTCATATTGCGTTGTGGGTTAGAATTTATACCAGTATTATTGTCCACTAAGGCACCAACGTGTATACCGGTACCACTCCCAGTAAATGTCATCGTATTATTACTAATAGTCCCTTGTTGAACGGAGTATGTTGGAGAGGCAGAATTATCACAAACAACCCGTATCCCAGCAGTTCCTCCGGTGATGATATTATGATCAATCAAAAGATAATCATTAGACTTGAAATAAGAAGTTGCATCAGACGAATTTACCGCCCATGATGATATATTTGACAAAGTAAAGTTGTTTCTCGTAATACTCACAGAGGTTATCATGCCGAGAAGATTAATCAACGAACTACTACTAGAAGGAGTGTTGGATATCGAGGCGTTATCAATTGACAAACTACCAATATTGTAAAGATTTAACGGGCTTACGCCATAATATGTTCCTCCATTTACATTAAAGCTTCTAGCGTTATTAATTCTCACAGGATAATCTGCACCATTGACTGTACAATTATTGCAAGTGATATCCCTGGTTGTTCCAACAAGAGTGTCAGCAAATATAGATCTCCCGGAAGTTCCAAGATTTGTAAAAGAAACATTATTAAAAATATATGCTCTGTTTGATCCTGCATCTGTTATATAAAAAACAGCAATATTACTAGCTGACGTGATCCGAAAAATTAAATTATTGAAAGTGAAAGTTGTCCCTGCACTCGTAGTAGTTGGTCCGTCATAAATAACAGCTGTTGATCCGCTGGTTGAAATAGTAGGTGGATTATTAGAATCATCAGCTTCAAAAGTTAGACTTTTGGTCGCTGCTGCATTTTGAAATAATCCAATGTAACCCGTTCCAGAAAGGTTGTCTAAAATCTTACAAGTGTCACCACTTGCAGCTGCCGATCCGCACTTTGATAATGTTAACCACGGAGTAGATTTTGATTGAGCTTGGGTTGTAGTATTTGAATCACTACCTGTTGAACCGATGTAATAGGTAGCCGCATAAACCGAAGAATGAACAGTGAAGAATAAACTTACTGTAAAAACAAAAGAAAGGATATTTTTTACAAAACGGCGAAGCCGTTTACTCTCTCTCTCTCTCTCGAAAACTAGACTTAAACTTCGTAGATATTGCACACATATCTTTATTATTAATTATAGTGTATTTGTTTACTTGCAACAAATATCTAACAATTCGAAAGTGAATAAATTAGTATTTAGTATTATTAGGTTCCAGTTGAAAACTAAACTACTTTGAAACTAGTTCTAACTTATTCAAAGATCAGCTCCATATGAGAATAACGTATAGAAATGTACACAAAGTTACTTGACAAATACCTAAAATATCAAAAATGGACATAAAAACGCTAACGGATAAGGCAGAAGAAGTTTCATTACTTTTACGGGTAAATTTGGGATAAAACGAGATGCTGATTGGTTCATTTTTAAATTGCAAGAGGAATTGGGTGAATTGACACAAAGTTAGCTGATGATGGTTGGACAAGCAAGGAAAAAAAAGAGAAGACTGAAGATGAAATTGTTGAAGATTTCCACAAGGAAGTTGCGGATGTTTTTTCTCATATTTTGCTTTTAGCGAAGTATGATAAAATCGATCTAGAAATAGAAGTCGAAGAAAAGTGGTTTGTTTGGAGTAAACATTAAAAATTTATCTAATTTATGTATAAAAGCACAAATTTGCCGATCGAAATAAAGCCAAAATTGGTTAGAGACAAAATTCCTGAAATAATTGAAGCAGAGGGATTTAAACCACTTACTAGAATTCTCGATAATAAAGAATATGGGGATCGTTTAATCGATAAGATTCACGAAGAGACGGAGGAGTTTTCCTTGGCAATTAAGGATAATACTAATCCAGTTGAAGAATTAGCTGATATTTTGGAACTTATTAATGCTGCAGCAGAATACGTGGGCTCATCTGTTACAGAAGTAGAAAAAGAAAGATTAAAGAAACTTGAGAAACGTGGTGGTTTTAAGAAAAGAATAATGCTTTTGGGGAAGGAAAGTAAATAACAAGGGCAATAGATTTCGATTTCTGCGGCTAAAATGGATCACAAAGTGCCATCAGCTCCCTAAAAAAGGTACGTTCACCGCAGAGATCATTCGGTACCCAAATATTAGCATATTTTTCTATCTTTACGCTGTTTACCAAATACTTCAAGAAATAAAAATGGATTTATTTTCTCAAGATAGTCTTTAAAGACATTAATTTGCAGAATCAGATCAGCTGTAAGGTAATAGCGAAGACCAATTTTTATTCTGCTAATTAGCGGAATTTGAAGATCGAGTAGATATCGTTTGATATATTCGTCCTGGCTAAATAGGTCTGAGCCAATTACGGTATCTCGCTCAAAAAGAATTGAATTGTACAATCAGTCCCATCATCACAGCCTCCCCTTTAACCACATATCATATATTAATATATGATAGTTTTTTGAGCATAGGAGCAATTGTTTTACCTCTTCTTTGTGATCGCGGACACATTTCCCGAACTTGCGCTAACAGTATATTGAAGTAGTTTGTAAAATATTTCTTTTACTGCGTCTCTTTTTGTTTTCCTTTCCATTTTGGCAAATATCACGTCAAACCCCTCCTGATGTGTTTGAATCCAAAGTTTTTGTCTAAAAACGGTTGCAGGCGTTAGTTTTAGAAGATCGCAAATCTTTTCGGTACCAACGTCATGTTTTAGTAAAAACGCCAAGACAATTCTTTTGGCAATCATCAACCTCTCTGTATCTGAAAGTATAGAATTAAGAAACTTTTGGGTATCAGGAGCATTGTCCAAATCTTTAACCAAATATGTAAGCGAGTCGGTTATATACTTCCAAACTTCCGGTTCAATCCACTTTTTTGAAACATGTGTCACAATTAAAATATATCATATATTAATATATGATAGTTTTTATAATATGGGATTTTAAATTTGCTATTTATTACTTGAGTTGTAAAATACAAATATGACTGAGAAAAAAGAGGGTCAAACTCTAGACGAATTGGTTACTTCTAATACAAAAAGGGAAGAGTTTGTCGAAATGGTCGAAGAACGGCTAACTCCTGAAGAAAAAACAAATCTTGGTGAAAACGCAGCAAATAAATTAGTTGAAAGCATGTCGTATCTTTGTGTATTCGCGCCTGAGCCAGCAACTTTTAATAAAAAGGCTTTCGCTTTTACAGGAGGATTTGGTTTGGAGGAAAAAGAGATTGACACAATTTGGAATTTTATGAAAAGAACAGGAATTCTTAAGGACCAATCCGCTCTTGACCCGGGTAGGGTAAGTGTGTCCGAGAAATTTATAGGAATGTTAGCAGATACTTCTAATGGCTTTAGTTCAGATGATTAATCAATGAAAAAGTTTTTGATTGGATTTGGGAGCCAAGGCTGATCCAAACTTTTGGGATATTCGGATAGTGACGTTGAAACAGGAAAAAATTATGTGAAGTAATTATTCAGTAAGTTCCAAAGCCTTTATTTCCGGCAGACTTTTGCCAACCACACCCTGCAAATCCCCCCACATGCCGTGAGTATGATCTATTACTTTTCTGATCTCTTTTTCCTGTCTGGCCCATTTGGTATTAAAAAATCTTTTTTCCTTTTCTAATTCTTCTTGTAAATTTGTGAATGAATCAACAATTCCCTCAACTCTATTTTTAAATTCCGGCCCAACCAAATATTCATAAAGAATTTTCATTTTTTCATCTTTCCCCACATTTGATTGACGTTCATGATAAAGACTCACTAAGTTATACCTTAGGGCCCAAGCAAGGGCTGTAAAATGTTTCCAGGATACAATCCAAACACCATCTTTATATGCAAAACTTTCCACCCCTTCCGGCAAATTAACAGAGATGAGGACCGAAATGTCTGCCTTGGCTTGACGCTGATCTTCTTTGAGCTTGGGGATCCAAGAAGCACTCCATTCGGCATTTTTACTTTCCCACAAAATTATCCCGCATTTTCGGCCTAATTTGTCATAAACTTCTTGTGAGACATCTGCCCCTCTTTGGCCTTTTTTAACTTCAGTAATGGTGTCAGCCGGAAATTCCGTTTTTAATTTTGTTTCAACTTCAAGTTCCAACACTTCCCCTTGTGTTTGCTGAGAATTTTTTTGAAGTTTTTTTCGTAATTCCTCATTTGCCTCCAATACTTCCTTCATCTTCTTTTCATTTTCCAAATCTTTAAGTTTATGTTCTTCCTCAAACTTAGCTCTGGATTCATTTTTGATTTTCTCTTCTTCCTCCATTAGTTTTTTCTTCATTTCTATTTCGCGGTCTTCATCTTTTGCCCTGAGTTTTCTGGTTTCGGATAATAATTCATCAATCTGAAGTGATAATTTTTTGTTTCTTTCGCGCTCTGATTCAATTTCTTTATTTGATGATTTTATAGCCTCCTCTTGGGCCATTTTGACTGCGTTTTCTATGTCAGCTTTATGTTTTCCCTCGAGTGAGGAAACAACCTGTTCTTCGATTTGGTGGGTCAGAACCTCCCCTGCCTCAAATTCTTTTTGACAAAACGGACATTTAATTTGTGCCGACATAAATGGATTATACTACGTGCATGAATAAGGAATTACCCAAACTTCCCAGTGGAACTCAATTTGTCACCTGTATCACTTGTCCTGCCAGAACTTGGGACAAAGAAAAAGCAAAATATATTTGCGATGAAGAAAATTTTACAAGTGACAGCTTGGACATCGCCCGCCTTCGCCCACTAAACTGTCCAAAAGTTCGGGATTATCCTGGCACAACTACCGAGGCGATATTGATATTAAGAGGAATCTTAAAAAAATAAGCTCGATTATTTTGGATAACTTTTATATTATTAAAGTTGGTATATAATCCAAAATATGAAACCTGTTATCCAAAAAGTTGTCATTGGGGGAGTTGTTATTGACGATGGAAAAGCTTTGATTGTTCAAAGAGCCTCAAATGAAGACTTTTTCCCAAATCATTGGGAACTTCCGGGAGGAAAGAAAGAACCCTTGGAAACTATAATAAAAACGGTTGAAAGGGAGCTCAAAGAAGAAACAGGTCTTGATGTTTCCGTTATCAAACCACTTAATACACTTAATTACACCTGGGAAAGCGAAAGTGAGATTAAAGATGCCACCCAAATTAATTTTTTGACTAAGCTTACCGGTGAACCAAATGTAAAGCTTAGTGATGAACACCAAAACTTTGCCTGGATTAAGCCGAATGAAGTTGATAATTACGATTTATCCTTGGAAATGAAAGAGGCCGTAAAAGAGGCTTTTGCTACCAATTATGGAGGAGAAATTTAGAGCAACTGACTTTACCACAAACGAGTTTGACCCCATTGAAGTGCTCCCTCCATTTAGTAACTTAGACAAAATTGTTTTAAAAATGCTCGACGACCCAACAAAAGTTCAACCGATTAAAGTTATTGGATCGGAACTGACACATGAGGTAATCGCAGAGTTTTACATGGGATTAGTATCAAAAGATGATGAACTTTTTGTACAACTTGAGGGGTTTAATAAGGCATGGTACCAAGAGCAAATTCGTCAATATATTATAACCTCACCGCTCTGGACTGTAGTCCAACCCGGAATTTTCAGATTAAAGATTAGATAAAATACGTCTTGCCTCGTTTATACCACCACTTTCCATAAGCTTAACCCGTAATTCATTCGCCCCCTCAAATCCTTTAACATAAATTTTAAAATATTTATTAATGACTGCGTAATTTACATCTTTATAGGTTTTCTCGAATAAATTAAGGTGATAGACGAGCAATTTTAAATGTTCACTTTTTGTGTGCTTTTTTAATTTTGTGTCAAAAACCCAAGGGTTGGCAAAAATTCCACGGGCAATCATCACCCCATCAACTCCATATTTTTCTGCTTTTTCTATTGCATCTTTATAACTTCTTACATCTCCATTTCCAATAATAATGGTGCTTGGAGAAATTTTATTTTTAATGTCCACAATTTTCTTTACTTCATCCCAATTAGCAGGTACTTTTGACATCTCTTTTGCGGTTCTGGCGTGAACTGTAAGGCAATCTAATTTTTTATTGAGTAAAAAATGTATCCATTCTTCAGCAATATTTGTTTGGTTACCCAATCTGGTTTTGACACTCACAGGAAGCCCATTTGCGCCGTCTTTGGTAGCATCAATTATTTCCCCTGCTAATTCATAGTTTCCAATTAATCCCGCTCCGGCACCTCTTTTTATTATGTCCCTGACAGCACAACCCATATTTATATCAATTCCGTCAAAACCAAGTTTTGAAACTATTTTTGCAGCCTTTTTAAAATTACCAGGATCTGTCCCCCAAATTTGGGCAACAATTGGGTGTTGTTCTTTTGTATAAGCAAGTTTTTTAAGGGGAATTCCATTTGCACCATGCACCAAACCATCCGCATTTGTGAATTCGGTAAAAAACACATCCGGGCGGGCTGCCTTAATAATAACTTGCCGAAACACATTATCAGTCACACCGTCCATAGGTGCTAATACTGTAAAAGGTTTATTCAAATTTTTCCAAAAATTAGACATGAAGTTTAAATTATTTCACTCATTCTAAATTCCCCAGGTGGCTGTTTCCGTATGAGGGTAGACAGATCTTGCACACTCAATGGAGTGTCCAGCAAACAGCTTGCTTCAAGACAATACTTTGGGGGCGGATTCAACATTAGTTCTCCATCAAATGTTGGTACAGTCGATGCCTTATTAAAACCCCATGACAAACAACCCCACGAGTCATCAGGCAATTCTCCAAACGACGGGCAATTCCTGCCTTCACAACACTCTGTACACCACCTGGTTCCGTTGTCTAACCTACACGGTGCCTCAATTCTTTCGTTATTCATTCGCATATTTTACACCTTAATCCAATTCGCTGTATAATTTCAAAGCTATGCCGAGGTAGCTCAGCTGGTAGAGCGGCGGTATCGTAAACCGCAGGCAGTGGGTTCGATCCCCACCCTCGGCTCAAAAAAAATGAAGTCATATCAATCACGAGCACAATCATCTGAAGAAAAAAAGAATTTTAAAAGCACAGTACTTTTTGTGGCTTTAACTTTAGGGGCAATCTTAATCATTGTTGTTATAGGTATACCTTTGTTTGGAAAATTAACTACTTTGGTTTCTGATCTAAAAAGTTCAAACAAATCAACATCTGTTAATGATACCACCCCACCACCACCGCCACGATTTGACACCCACTCTGAATTTACAAACCAACAATCATTTTCTCTTTCGGGTACAACTGAACCTGGCGCAACAGTTAAATTAACCTTAAACGGAACATCCCAAGAAGCTTTAAGCAACAAAGATGGTGTTTTTAACTTTGAGGTTCGATTACTTAACGGTGAAAACAATTTCTCTGCAGTATCTATCGATCCTGCAGGAAACATAAGTCAAAAAACTTCAAATATTACAGTTAGTTTTGATAACAAACCTCCTGAAATTACAGATGTCACCCCACCCGATAATTCTTCCTATTTTGGATCAAGCCAGCGACAGATAACTATTCAAGGGAAAACCGATCCGGTAAGTCAAATTTTTATTAACGATAGGGTTATTACCGTAGATGATGCGGGAGCTTTTCAATACACAATAACACTTAATAATGGTGTAAATCAATTTAATATAAAGTCAACCGATAAAGCAGGTAATACAACTGAAAAAATTATTACTTTAAATTTTACTCCTTAGTCGCTACAGCAAATAGTATAACGATATATAACATTGCCCACGGGTAAAAAAGTGAATTAGAAAAAAAACTGTGGACTGCCAGGGCAACTGAGCAAGTAGCAAGTAGTATGTAGTAGGCAGAATGACGGATAGACACGAATACATTCTTCAAACAATACAAAAACACAACGAAACCAAAAACTCCGGTGGTCGCAAGAATAAGAAGAAGGCTTGAGTCGGATCCGGAACACGCATGAGAAACAAACTGCCCTTCCCCAATAATTTGTTGAGTACCCAAGCAAAAATTATTATATCCAACTCCAAAAAGCGGATATTTTTGAAACACAAGTAATGTATTTTTATAATTTTGGATTCTATTCATTGCGGAAAAAACTCTTGTAAAAGATAAAATGTGATTATTTGAAGTTGGTAATATCAACATTAATAACATAAAACCGCATACTAAAATTAAAATATTCTTAAGATAATTTTTATATGTAATGCCGTAAATAAGTAATCCCCCAAATAGTGCCAAATAACTGGCCCTGGAATATGTAAACGCTAACGATATTATTAGAAACAAAATCATTAAAATATAATATTTTTTCTTTGTATTAGCGTAGTAGTACAGTGATACAAAAATGCCAAAGGCAATAATGAGTCCCAAAAATGTTGGGTCCAAGAAAGTTCCCGTCAAACGTAAATAATGATCATCCCAACCCCAAATTGTAAATGCTTTTATATTTGGATAAAAAACATACTGTATCCAACCAAAAATTGCAGATATTGTTGAGAGGGCTAATAAGGATTTTAATAATACTTTCCGGTTTTCATTGTTTTCCCTAACAAAATTCCAAACTAAAACGTAAAAATATAAGTAAGCAGCTAATCGCAATAAATATAAAAAACCATAGATTAAATTTTGAGAAGCAAAAATCGGAATTGACGCTATAAACGAAAATATAAGTACTGCTAGCAGCAAATTTACAAAACGAAAATAAATTGGTTTAGACATTTTCTTGAGTATTGCCCAAAGTGCGCCAACACCAACAACAATATCAATCGGTTGCAGAAAACCAATTTTAATTATTTGTCCAAATGAAAATATTGCCAATGCCAAAAAAATAATTAAACTAGTCATTTTTGTAGTCAAGCATCTTTGACCAACCCAAAAAAGAATGAAAAGATTGCATTAAACTGAAAACAAAATTTTTACTATCCAAAAATGTTTGAATAAACTTTAGCCCTGGATAAACAATTATTTTTAATAAATTAGTTTTCTTTCCTTCTTTAATATTTTCTTTTGCGTGCATTGTGGAATACCTATTTATTTTATTAATATAGGAGCGTAAATCGGCAGCTGTATTGTGAATAAGAAAATTATCCAATTGACCCGACCTCAAACTTCCACCCCGTGGGTGGAAGTGGAATTCTTCATGGACTGCGCGCTTCCAAGTTCCACTTCCTTTCTTGATTAATCGAATTGGATAATCTATTCCGATAGGCTTACCCAAAAAAAATGTTTTTCTTTTTATTTTAAATGCGTCAAATTTAGAATTTTGGATTGACTCATTAATTTCCGTTTTAAGTTTTTCCGAAATCACTTCGTCTGTGTCAACAAAGAAAATCCAATTTGCTTTTGAATTATTAAGAAGTCTGTTTCTGGCTTGGGAAAAGTCCCTAATATTCGGCTCATTTAATGTTATATATTCAATTTTCACCATTTTCTTTTATAACCCTTGCGTTTCCCAGACTATCAATAATTACATATCTAAGTTTTGCGTTTGGGTCTATTTTTGCACCTTTTTGTAACAATAAATATTCATAATTTTGTTTATATTCATCCGGAAAATAATCAAACGGTCCAATTCGTTTTAAAGCAAATGGAATGTCTTTTGAGTCAATTATGATTTCAGAAATTGTATTTATTTGAAGTTTTAATGACACATAATCGGTATCATTTTTGTGTTCTTGATTTAAAAATAAAATTTCTGAAATAAATAAAAGTACAAACACTAAAGGTATCAGAATATTCTTAGCTAATTTTGATTGATTTTGATAAATAAAATATGCAAATAAAATTCCAAAATTTAAAAATATTGGCAAAAAATAATGCAATGGCGGAGAGGTGTGCACAAAAAGCGATAGGCATTGTGAAAGCGTTGAAAAAATTACATAAAAAACTAAAAAATCTTTGGTGATTGTATTTTTATTGCAAATAATAAATGCGCTAAATAACGTAATAAACACAATAGTTCCAAGTAACCAATAACTTGGATCATTAAATAAATTTCTGCCAAAAAATTCATTAAACGATGACAGCGTTGTAACACCACTGGTAACACTCAGATTATTTTTTGGATAAAGTCCAACAAATCCCAAAATTCTATAAGGAACCCACATGATAAGATTTTTTGTCATTTCAAAACCATGGCCAAAATCATAGACAATAATACTTAAATTTGGAATTGTGAAGCCAATTATAAAATGAAGATAATTTTTGAGTTTAAGATATTTTCGTTGAATAAAAAAGGCTGTGATTATTACTAGTAAAATCGGTAATTGGCTATAGTGAAAACTTAACAATGATCCGTAAGCAATTCCTAACCAAATCATTTTATTTGTATCTTTATTCCAAATTTTGTAAAGAAAATAAATTACCAATGGCATTAATATAAAGAAAAATGTGTGTAATTTTGAAAGCCTTGTTTCCCAAACCCAAATTGGAGAAAGTGAAATAAAAAAAGTTAAAATTAATGCAAATTTATTATTTACTATTTTGGAAAAAACCCAATATGTTACGTAAATGCCCAACATCGATACTACTAATGCTAACCAATAAAGTATAAAAACATTGCCGGAAAAAAGTTTATAAATAGGAATTAATATCCAATAATAAATTGGGCCGTATGTAAGCCATTCGTGCGAGGTGGCAAGTCCAACTAAGGGAAACTCATGATTTAAAATTAATTCTCTGACATATAAAAGTTCTTTGCCCAATTCTCCGGTAAAATAATAGTTATCAAATATTTTATAAACTCTCAATAATGCTCCTAACAAAAGGGGGATAATTATCATTTTTGAAATACTTTACCGATACCATATATCACCATTGGCAAACTAAAAATAAACGCAATTATAGTTGAAGTAGCAGTGCCGATAATTCCAAATTTTAATGTTAATGGAAAAACTGCAATTATCATTCCAGTAATTCCAAATAGTTCAGAAAGCATAATATATTTTTGAAGTTTTAGTGACAAAAATAAAGTATAACTATAATTAAGCAGTGATTTTAGTACCCCAAAAATCGCCAAGATTTTTAATACTGGTTCTATCGCCAACCATTTTGGTCCCAAAAAAATTAGGATAATCGGTCTGGAAAAAAAGTAAATTAAAATAGCAAAAGGAACTACAATTGCAGTTATGGCTAATATTGTTTTTATAAACGCTTTTTTTAATCTGGGTAAATCTGTGTTGATATTCACAAAAAGTGGAAATGTTACTTTATTAAAAATTTGCCCAACTTCAGAAACAGGGATCGAAGAAATACTATACGCCTGCTGATAAAAACCCAGTTGAGATGTACCCAAAATCTTTCCAACTACTGCATTATCTATATTTTGAAATACATAATTAAAAACTCCAGCCATAGTCACCCATTTGCCTCTATTAAAAACTTTTGATAACACCGCCTTTTGAAAAATAAATTTCGGTTTTTGTTTAAAAATTAAAAAGCTTAATAATACCTCAACCATGGCGGCAGTTAACATTGAAATAAGCATTGACGATTCAGAATGAGTGAATATTCCCAATACAATTGCCACTATGATATCTAATAAATATAAAAAACCCAGGAAAAGAAATTCCTTTTTAAATTGCATGTTTTTTTGGAATGTAACCACCATTGGATTTATAAATCCTCGAGTTAGAGAAATCGCCGAAACAATAAATAATAAATTTTTAGCGGTAGGGACATTATAAAAACTAATCACAAATGGGGTTGCAAGTAAAATTAATAAAGAAATCAAAACCCCTCTAATTATCGAGACAACCCACGCCGAGTTTAGATAATTTTTTACCTCACCTTTTTCTTGGATTAAAAATACATTTATACCTGTTTCTGTTAGTACTTCCAGAAACCCCAACACAAGTAGTGCAATGCCATAATTACCAAATTGTGAAGGAGACAAAATTCTTGCCAAAATTGCAATTTTAGCAATTGCCAAAAACCGCATTAATATTCTTAATGCCCCCATCCAAGTAACACCTTTAATGGCGTCTTTAAAATATCCCATTAGATGCAATTATCTAGGATTAAAGATCATTTTTCAATGAGGCCAACAATAAATCCTGTCATCACACCAAAATCAGAAACTATTTGG
>Ga0172371_10003726_pt1 | contig 23458 bp, 19 predicted proteins | sample Lak12m_FD_114543 | JGI IMG/M metagenome (GOLD analysis project Ga0172371, IMG submission 114543) | Freshwater microbial communities from Kabuno Bay, South-Kivu, Congo - kab_022012_12m | ecosystem: Environmental > Aquatic > Freshwater > Lake | place: Democratic Republic of the Congo: South-Kivu...
CGGGGACAGAAGATGACAACAGAGGATAATTCATTTCAAATTGAAAATTTAAAATTTCAAATTGTGGTTGTGGCTAAAAATGATGTAGAAGCAAAATCTGGGAAAGTTAAGGTTCCTCATCTTCTCGATAAATATAATCGAGAGGTTATTTCCGCGATGAAAGAGCAGTTCGGGTTTAAGAACAACCTGGAAGTGCCTCGTTTGAGCCGAATTGTGGTGAACGTGGGGATTGGCAAAATTGGCGAGCAGGAATCATTGGTCAAGAATGTTTGGGAAGATATCCGCAAGATTACCGGCCAGAATCCGGTTTTTGCCCAAGCCAGAAAAGCGATTTCAGGTTTTAAACTGAGAGAAGGAGCGAATGTGGGAATAAAAGTGACGTTGCGCGGAAGAAGAATGTGGGAGTTTCTGGAAAGATTTATCGTGGGCGCTTTGCCGCGAATAAAGGACTTTCAGGGGATTGCGCAGGGAAACTTCAACGAGACCGGTGATTGTAGCGTGGGAATCAAAGAGCATTACGTTTTTCCAGAGATCAATCCCGACGAGACGAATTACGTTTTTGGATTGCAAGTCTCGATCGTTACCACGGCAAAGAAGCGAGAGGAAGGATTGGCGCTGCTCAAGGGGCTGGGGTTTCCGGTTAGAGAGGGCTAGACAAATTTTAAATTTTAAGTTTTAAATTTGAAATGAATTTTAAGTTTTAAATGAGAATGCAATTCAAACTTGTTCATTTGAAACTCATTTTAAACTTCAAACTTTAAAATTCAAACTTACATACATGGCTAGAAAAGCCTTAATCATAAAAGCTGAAAGGGAGCCGAAGTTTTCTACCAAAATCGTCAGAAGGTGTTGGCGTTGCGGGCGTACGCACGGGTACATCAGAACTTTCGGTTTGTGCCGGATTTGCTTTCGGGAATTGGCGAACAACGGCGAGATGCCGGGAGTCAGGAAAGCGAGCTGGTAGCCTTATTAATTTGAAATTTGAAGTTTGAAATTTGAAATGAATTTTAAATTTTAAATTTGAAATGGTCTCACTCTGTCATTCTCCGGTTTAACCGGAGAATCTAGATTCCCTGGTCCTCCCGACTAGATCGGGGACAGAAGATGACAACAGAGGATAATTCATTTCAAATTGAAAATTGTAAATTGAATGAAAATTGTGAATTGATAATTGTAAATTTTATTGTATGGATCCAATAAGTGATATGTTAACCAGAATTAGGAATGCCTTAATGCGCGGCCAGAAGTCCACGCAGATGCCTTATTCCAATCTCAAGAAAGAAATCGCGACGCTTCTTTCCAAGTACGATTACGTGCGCAAGTTCGAGACCGGTGAAATCGCCAAGGATAGGAAAACCCTGAAGATTTACTTAAAATACGAAGACGGGAAGCCGGTAATTAACGGTTTGAGAAGAATAAGCAAATCGGGCCAGCGCATTTACGCGGGAACGCAGGGATTGAAACGGGTCGGCGGTAAGCGGGGAATGATAATTGTGTCCACTTCCAAAGGCATTCTGCCCCATTGGGAAGCCAAGAAGCAGAAAGCGGGAGGAGAGGTGTTGTGCGTGGTATATTAAATCGTCGAGCGTTAAATGGTTACGAAGCCCGTATCGTGAGGCGTTAAACGTTATACGTAAAGCATTTTCACGTATAACCTATGACTCTAAACCATACGGGCATCGTTACCGTATAACGCTAAACTATTTAACTATGTCTAGAATTGGTAAACTTCCTATATCCATCCCCGAGGGTGTGAAAGTCAGCCTCCATCCGGCCGGTAAGAGCATGGTCGAGGTGGCGGTTCAGGGGCCCAAAGGAGAGTTAAAGTCGCTTCTTCCCGAAGCGGTTGATTTTCGGATTGCCGAAAAAGAAATTGTCGTGAGGCTTAATCCCAAGTTCTCGAAAATGAACGCTATTTGGGGCACTGCCCGATCGATAGTGGCAAACATGGTTAAGGGTGTCACCGAAGGCTACGAAAAGAAGCTGGAACTGCAAGGAACGGGTTACAAAGTAAATCTTCAAGGTGAGAAACTGGTTTTGGATGTCGGTTATTCCAAGTCAGTGGAGTTTGTCACTCCTCAGGGAATAAAATTAGAGGTAGAAAAAAACATTATTACCGTGAGCGGTATTGACAAACAACTGGTGGGAGAAACCGCCGCCCGTATCCGCAAAGTTCGCAAAGTGGAACCCTACAAAGGCAAAGGAATCCGCTATGTCGGCGAAATCGTTCGCCGCAAAGAAGGCAAAAAAGCGGTCGGAGAAGGATCGTAGAGCTAGGAGTAGAAGAAGAATAGAAAGGAAATAGAAAGAGAATAGAAAACTAAAGTACAAAGAAACAAAGTACAAAGATTCAAATAAAGTGCAAAGTGCAAATGAATAAAATAGATTCTTAGAACAATTAAGCTTATAATTGCTTCAGCTACTCGTTAGATAAAAAGAACAGATTGATCTGTTCTTTTTTATTTTTAAATTGGGAATATTCTTCTTGAGATTTCAAAATCCAGAAATCTATTTCCTATCTATTCTTCCTCTATTCTGTTTCTATTCCTCGACCCTACTGTATCTGTGGGCCGTCTTGGTAGCATTTGCAGCAGACTCCCGGCTGGCCCTTAAGCTTGTCAACCCAGCCCCCGCTGGCTACGTCTTTTCCTTCACTTTTGATTTTACTTTGCTCCTGGGATTTACTGTTGCCGTTTTGGAATATAGCCGCTCCTGTTCCCTTGTAGTATTTTTCCGGTTTATCGGCGTCGGCTTTGGTGTATTCCACTTGGCTTTTGCCCGGGTCCATTATGACAATTTTACATCCTTTGGCGCCATTTTCGCAACCTTCCATATTACATTTACAATCTCTATTGAAAGCTTTATCGTGGGTGGGCTCTTTATAGTCCTCGCATCCTTTTTTACATTTTTCATCGCATTTATTGCTGCATTTATCGGTGCATTCTTCTTTATCGTCACAGATTGTCTTTTTTGAAAAGCACCATCCTTGAGGGCAAACTAATCCTTGTGGGAAGGTGCAAGTGTTACAGCAACAATGACACTTGGATAACTCCTCACAAGTAGGCACTATCCAAGTGTTTTCCGCTCCCTGTTTTCCTCCCTCGCCGTCTTTTTTGGCGTGGGCCATGTCCCTTTTGTTCTGTCCACCGATTCTCCAGTAAAGAACATAGGTGTTGGTTCCACAGATTTTTTTGAATTGGTTGGGTTCCAGCTTGTAGGGATTTTTAGGGGTCCCGTTTTCTTCGCCGCTGGTTTGCCCGCCGTTGTCGCCTGACTGGCCGCTGTTGTCGTTCGATTGACTACTGTTGTTGTTCTGCTGGTTCGAGTTTTGATTTGAATTTTTCTGTTGGTCTCCCTGACCGCTTTTTTGGTTGGAGTTGCTCCCGCCTTGTATGAGTTCTTTGGCCTTGTCCATCAATTTTGTCAACCAATCGCGGTTATCGCTGCTCTGGTTGGCGTTGGCGTTTTGGTTGGCATTGCCATTCTGGGAGTAATTGCTTTGGTAACTGTTTTGGTTTTGCGGCGAACCGAAGTTGTCCTGGCCGCTTTTATCGGTAAAAGGATTAGCGGAAGGGTCTTGGCTATTTAAAGATTTTTCGGATCCTGAGTTGGAACCGCCGGAACTGCTACCGCCGGAAATTTCGGTTTTGATTTCGTTGAGAACCTGGGAAAGTTGCTGGAGAATATTGTTGAGGCGCTGAAAGATATTTTGCCAGACTGTGTCTTGAGAGGAGATATTCGCCGGTGTGCTTTGCAACGTCTCGCTGGCTGTTGCGGCTAATACTCGGGGAACGAAATAACCACCGTTCAAAATAAATACTGCCAAACCGAAACAAAATAAAATTTTTACCAAATTTCTCATCTTTTGACCTTAGATTTATTCACCTCCACTTCCACTACTACTCTCGCCACCACTGTCACCGGTGCCGTAAGAAGTATCTCCTTGATAAAAAGGATTATCTTGTCCAGCTTCGCCTTTAAAATCTCCGTTGTCGGTAGCTGCGGGATCAGTCAGATCGTTTAAGAAATCAAGCCAACCTTGGCCCGCTTCTTCGCTTGTATCCTGAGGAGTAGTCATCGTTGAGCTATAGTCTGACCCGCCAGAATCGCTGGTGTAGGGAGTATCGGGTATTCCTCCAGAATAGGTAGATCCTGTGCTGCCTCCGTAGGGATCGCTGGGCATTCCTGTGGTATTTCCAACACCTCCGTTGTCGGTAGGTACTGGATTACTATTCCAAGGTAAACTTCCCGAAGATCCTACGTCAGGGTATGAGCCAGCTGGAGCTTCATAATTTCCCCAATTGTCTCCCGCTTGTCCAGAAAATCCACTAACATTAGGATTACTCCAATAAGAGTCGCTACTGCCAGTCAATGGATCCATAGTAGTGTCCCATCCTTGATTCCCTTGGTTAGCTTGCTGCGAGGCAGCATCATTGTTGAAGATGTCAACTCCATTTCCCGGGAGAAATGGATCATCTTGACCAGTGACACCGCCAGATTCAACAGGAACTTCAGATCCCGGCATGGTATAATCAGAATTTGTAAATGGTGTGCCTGCCGGTATTCCAGAGGGTGTTTCAGATTGAGTAACTCCTTCTTGATCCTGGCCTGCTTGTCCTGATTGTTGAGCTTCCATTTCTTTTCTTGCCTCTGGTCCGATATCTCCTGCTATCTGTTCTCCCGAAATATCTTTTGCCAACTGACCACTACTTATGTGTGAGGGATTACTTTCTGCCTCCGGCGGACTCTGAGCTGGTGTATAGGGATCACCTGGACCTCCTGGTGTTGTGTCTTCGGGAGCAGGCGTATAGGGATCGTTAGGACCTCCTGGCGTTGTATGTCCTTCGCCTGGCTTATTTCCCCATTGCCCCACACGGGAAGGATCGGGAGGGCTTTGAAGCGTGTCTGTGCCCGAAGGTGTTTTCCCCCAATCGTATGGTCCTGCTGAGGAACCAGGATTTAGATCTCCTTCGAGAGCATTATTCATAGTTTCATTAGGAGAAGTAGGTTCGGGAACAGGCTTAGTAGCTCCTGTATCTCCTCTTGCTTGATCGCTACCTGCTTCTGGTTTTACTGTCGGAGACTCCGGTTTGCCTGATGATGCTGCTGATGAGTCTCTTTGCTGCATTAGCAATTCGTCTCTTTCGTTCTGCAATCGAGCTCTTTCGGCAGGATCAGTTGTCTTTGATATTTTATCGTTATAATCAGCCGTAATTTGATCTGAAACCAGTTTACTTGTTTCCTTGTCGACTTCCGCTCTCTGTTTTGCCGCTTCTTCTGAATATTTAGCTGCAGCCGCAGGATCTGGAGGCGGCTTTTGCTGGGTATCTGGCTTTTGTGGTTGTTGGGGCGGCTGTTGGCCGCCGGGTGGGCAGCCTCCCCCCGGTTGTCCTCCGCCGCCTCCACTCTTGTCGCCGCCGCCTCCACTCTTGTCGCCGCCGCCCTGCTTGTTCTGGTCACCCAAAGCTTTCTTTAAGAGATCTTCCAATCCTTTATTATTCTGTTGTTGCTGATTGTTGTTTTGGTTTTGGTTGAGCTGGTCAGCCATCATGCAAGTCTGGTCGGGTGTTCGGTTCACCACGCACTGGGCTTGGGTTACGGACCCGTTTGAGCAGCTGCCCGGTTGTTGGGTGTAGGAAACCATATATGGCCCGTCACACCCGTTGGCGCCAGTGCAATTAGCCTGCTGCTGAAATCCCCCCATGGCTTGAATTTGCGAACAACTGCATCCCGTGTAGCCGCTGCCGGCCTGCATATTAACCGTTCCCGATCCATCAGAAGTGCTGTTGGGGCAGGCGTCTTGGCCGTTAGGCACCCCGTCCTTGTCATCGTCATTGCTTTGGTCCTGAGCCGCCACGCAGCTGCCGTCCGCGCCGGCGCACTGGCCTTCGGGACATTTGCAACTCTCAAGTTCCGTGGTATTTTTGATTACTATTCCTTCCGCGTCCTCAAAATCAGCCAAAGCGCTGCCGCTGCACTTGGCGTCGGTCTTGCCGCAACGCGACAAGCACAAAGCCCGACTGGAAGAAACCGTTCCCCAAGTGCCGCCGGAATTGGCGCAAGCGGTTTGCTGAGCGGAAGTATTGTTTTGCTGGGTTTGGGCTTCCTCGGTGACGCATTCATTGTTGATCCATTCTCCTCCCTGGTCGAGGCAATCTGCCTTGGCGGTGTTGTCCGCCTGAGCCAGTTTGTCGGAAAGCGCCAGGTTCATGAGCAAAAGCATCAAAAGCTGCTTTACTTTTGGATCATCCGAGTTAAGCATTGCTTGAAGGTCCTCGTTTGACAGCGAAGCGGAATTATTGTTGGAATTTACGTCAGTCTCGCTGGTTTCGCTATAATCGGCATTGGGGTCGGCGTTGTCGATGGAATCGGCGGTGTTGCCGTCGTAGGCGGTGTCGCTAACGTTGCCATTGGTGTTATCTTCCGCGGCGTGAACAATACTAAATATCTGGAAAATGCCTTCCAAATAGCTGGGCTGGCGGGGCACCCGCGATTGGTTTTTCAGCTTGCTTTTGAGGTCTTCCAAAAGGGTACCCTCGTTGCAGAAGCAATAGTTAATGTAATTTTCGATGTCTTCCTTTACCACTTTTTCCTTTTCTTTACTAATGCTTTTTCCGGAACTCATGAAAACCGACTTGACGGGGAAAGAAACCAGTTTTTTCTGCTTGCTCCAGAAAAATTGAGGAGGATAAATATAAATATAATCGTAATCCGCTCCCGGGACCTGGTCGGGATTGTCGGAGGGCACGGAAATGCGTACCGGCTTGCCCAAAAAACTTTGCAGGTCAATCATTTTGGCCACGGAATCGATATCGGAAAACAGGCCGGTACTGGCTGCCTCAGCAGTCTTGGTGGAAATTCCCAAAGATCCGACGATCAGGAACTGGGAAGCGAATACCGCCAGAAAAAGCTTTATATTTATTTTGGTTTTACCCATCAATTTGGTCGGTTAATTTAAAATTGGGGACTCTGGATTCCGGATAAGTTAATTTCTTGCGACTTGCCTGCCCGCCCGCCAGAGGCGGGCGGGCCGACTCGTCGAGAAATTATACTTTCCGGAATGACAAACCAGGGGGTTGAAAATGTAAACAACGTTAGGGTTTCTTATGCTCAAATATACAACCGTTTTTCGGAAAAACAATAATCAAAAAGCAATAGCCCCGATCATTTTAAGTAGTAATATTAGGATTGCTTCTCTCCCAATCCCAATAACTAGGCGGGTTATTGATTCCTTCGAAATTATTTCGGTATTTTTCATATTCTTCAAAAGTGGGGAAATCTCCCGGGATAAGCCAGCTCTTCAAATATTGGCCTAGATTATCCATTCTGAATTTCGCGTAATCGTCATGAAGGGTTTTATCATCCAGAGGAGGCTGACCATTGGGCGCGGCGGGAGGTTGAACGGGCGGAGGCGGGGTGCCTTGCGCCGGCGGTTGGCCGCTGGTGGCGGACGGAATGCCGCTGTTGAGGCCGTCACTGCCGTCGGCATTTTTCGGTTCCTGACTACAGTTGCAAGCTTTGCCTTTTTCTTTGAGTAGCTTATCCATCCATTCCGAACCGCTGCCCTGTAGGCCCCTGATTATGCTGCCATCTTTCTCGTTGGTAAATTTTACCAAGGTGGAACCGGGTTTCACTCCGTTATCGCGGGATTTATTTTCTTCCATACTAAACTTCAAATCCTTGCCGTCTTTTACTTGAACAATTATTTTGCAGCCGCCGGAACCCTCTTCGCAGCCTTTGGTTCCGCCTTCGCAGTCATAGCGGCAGATACCCACGTGGGTCGGATCCTTGTAGTTTTTGCAAAGATTGGTGGCGGTTTTCTTCTTGTCGTGGTCCAACTCGTAACATTTATTGTCGCTTTGTTTCAATTCGCTGGGAATCGGCTTGGCCATCAAAAGTTGGATGGACTTGGCCGGATCTTCGTTACAATTTTTACAAGAGTCGGCATCGCAATTTTGGCCCTGGCATTTACCGTTGTCGCAGCTTTTGCCGATTGACCACCCACAATCTTTTTTGGCTTTGTCACAGCAAGAACAGACGCAGCAATGATTGGCCGCCAATTCTTCGCATTTGGGCACCTTGAAATAAGTATCGTTTTTGTTGACAAGCTCTTTCATGCTCTTAGCGCCGTGGTCGTTGGAATTAACCGGAGTTTGAGGTTGAGGGTTAGTAATTTTAGGAGCTTTATTTATGATGTCTTTTACTTTATCGATTTTTAGTTGATCAAGAGCCGGACCGTTTTTTATCGCATCGATAATCATTTTTTGGTTTTTTGGGTCCAACTTGCTCCAATTGGAGTTGACTATTTCTTTCAAATCGTCTCTGGTCTTTTGACCGCAATTTCCACCCAGCATACAGGCAAGCTTATCGATATCAGCAGCGGGAGAAGGTAGATCTCCTGGTTTAGCCCCATTGTTTTGTTTGTTGGGATCGTCCTTGAAGGAATCTCCCGCTCCAGCCGCGGCGTTGGTCAAAACGTAGGTGTTCTCGCCGCAGACTTTGGTGAACTGGCTGACGTGCAAGGCATAGGGTTTCTCAGTGGTGCCGTCCTGCTTGGCGTTGTAAGCGCCCACTCCTTTGGGATCGGAACCGGGATTCCCACTGACGGAGGAATTGTCGTTAGTGTTGCCATTACCATTGCTATTGTTAGTATTCCCGTTAGGCGTCGGTGGTTGCTGGGGGGTGCCTCCGCTGCTGCTGGAACTGCTGCTGGAACTGCTGCCATTGTTCTTGTCTTTGTCTTTGTTATCGTTCCCCTTTTTGCCCTGATTGTTATTGTTATTACCGTTATTAAGTAACCTGTTGAGCAAATCTTCCAAAGAGTTGTTATTGTTATTGGCGTTTCTGCGGTCGGCGTCTCTTTCGCACTGGTCGGTGGGTTCGCGGGAGATAACCGGACAGGTGCCGGTGTTTTGCTGTTGCTGGATGATTCCGTTTTGGCAAACTCCGTTGGGGTTGTTCTGGGCGGAGCGGTCGTAGCGAACCATATAGCGGTCGTCGCAGCCGTCCGGCGGGCATTGCTGTTGGGGTTTTTGGATCCGGCCCATATTTTGTAATTGAGAGCAGGAACAACCCTGGTCGGGGCTGCCGGAAACATTGTTGGCCGCTTCTCCCTGGGGAGTATTGGGGCAGCGGTCTTGGCCGTTAGGGACGTTATCTTTGTCGTCATCATCTTTGGTTTTATCCTTTTCAATGCAAGCGCCGGAAGGCGCGAGACAGTTGGAAGAGCAGTCGCAACCCATCAGGTCGCCGGTGGCACCGGTGTCACCACCACTCCAAGCGCCTCTGCATTCGGTCTGGGTGACGTCGCATTTCTGCATGCATAATTCTTCTTGGGAGAAGAAGCTCCTCCATCGGCCACCGCTGTTTTCACATACCTGTTTCTGGCCGTTATCCTGAGAAATACAAACCCCGTCTTCCAGACATTTATCTTTCGGACAGGCGCAGCCGTAAACGGAAGTGTCTTCGTTGTCGTTGCTGTTGTCGCTCCAATAATTCGAAGAGCTTGAAGAACTGCACTGTAAATCTTCATTGCCACAGCTTTGCTTGTCCAAGGAGCACTGGTCGTTAAATTTGCGAAAGTTTCCACCGTTGTCCTCGCAAGCGTTCTTCTCTTCACTAACGCACTCACCGTTAACGATCTCCCCTCCCATCGTTTGACAATTTTCTTTGTCTTTATTGATAGACTCAGCCATGGATTGGTTGAGGATTAGAAGTAGCAAGATTAAAACAAGCAACTGCTTGGTTTGGGGGTTGCTGGTGTCTAAACTAGTGTCTTGGTTGTCGTTACCGTTTTCGCTTACCAACGGATTGGTTTCGGTGTCTTCCGCGTGGACTTGGTTGAAAAGAAGAGATAAAAAGCTCTTTTCGTCTTTTACGGATACTCTAAGGTTTTTTTCCAGTAGGTTTTTGATGATCTCCAAAAGCACCGGATTATTGTTGCCTACCGAATTGATGTATTGTTCGATATTCTGAACATATTTGACGCTCTTCTCGTCTATCTCTTTTCCCGAAGAAAAATAAATCGCTCGCAAAGGGATGGAGGCGTTGGCGTTAAGAACTTTAGGCGGATAGACTATCACGTAATCGCGATCCCCTCCCGGCACTCCCTGGGGATTGTTGCTCTCAAGGGGTATTTGGACCGGCTTGCCCAAAAAGCTGCGCACATTGATCATTTCTAGGTTACGCAAAGTATCCGTTTGATAGGTGAAACTACTTGTCGTTCCGCGGTCAAAGAACTCCGCCTGCGCCGCGGCGGGCAAGAAATACGAAGAAACAAAAAAGCTGCTTATCCCCACAAGCAGAAACTTGGCGGAAAAAGCAGCTACTAAAAAACTTCCTACCCAGAAGTGAGCTTTTTTGGTTTTTGTTTTGGACATTGATTTTTTTTGCGATGTTACAAAATTTATTTTATTTTATGGTAGATTATTGAATAAGGCAAGTTAAATTAATTTTTTATGTCTTGGCGTATTTTTGAATGCGATTCAGCTTTTTAACCAACTTATTTTTACTGGCGTTTGTTATAGGGGTACTGATCGTTTTGTTTCAGTATACCAACGTTCTCGACAGCGGACTTACCCGAAGTTTCAGTGAAGGAATACAAAATATTGAGAGAATTATGCATGAAGCGCCTCCGGAAACGCAGCTTTCGGAAAGCGAGAAGGAAAGGCTGAAGGAGGTTCTCGAAGGTCAAAAGAGTTTCCCGCCTTTTTTCTGCGGCAGTACCTACTTTCCTTTCGTTCCCGGTGCCAGCTGGACTTACCGGGTAACAAGTGGAAGTGATACCGACATAACAAAGGTCGGGATCCCCTCCGTGGAAAATGGCGTTTTATTTTTGGATGGTCGTTTGATGAGCCGCGAAAAATGGACTAATCGAACCATGGTTCTTTGCCGTGACAACCGAATCCGGCTTACGGACCTGAACTTTCTTTTAATCTTTGGCCGGGACCGTATGGTCACGACTCCCTGCTGGAAAGACCAGTACAACTTCACTCTTCCCCAGGACAATTATTTGGTCCGGGCCAACGCCTGGTCAGAAAAAGGCTGCTTAATGCACGATATATTGGATGAGAACTATCGAGAAAAACAAACTGAAATAAAGGAAGATCTAGAAGTGAAAGGAAAAGTTTTAGGTGAAGAAGACGTCGGGATACCGGCCGGCAGCTGGACCGCGAAGAAAATAGAACTGGACTTGGCGGGCCGGCAGGAGATATCCGGAGACATCAAAACAGTCGAATCGGTGGTTAATATTTGGGTAGCGCAAGGAGTAGGCATTGTGAAGGCTACCTATCAAGAAAAAGACATTAACGGAAAGCTCGGAAGCAAGCCACCAGTTGTCCAGGAACTATCGGGGTTTCAGATACCGACGGACAGCGACAGTAAAAAGACGAACTAACATAATAGAAGAATAGAAACAGAATAGACGAAGAATAGAAACAAAATAGATAAGAAATAGAAACAGAATAGAGACAGAATCTATTCTCTTTCTATTCCGTATCTATTTCTCTCCTTAATTTTGACTTATCTTATTCGAGCTGCTATACATTTTAGTAGCTAGGAATAAGTGCCTAAGGATAAGTATTAACCCAAATATATGACGACTTTTCTTATATTCTTGGCCGCTCTGGCTTTGGGCGGAGCGGGAGGATATGTGGCGCAAACGGTAGCCAGCAAAAAGCGGCAAGAAGGCGCGGCGGCTAAAGCCCAACAAATACTGGAAGACGCGAAGTCGGAAGCCAAAGACGTGCTGCTCTCGGCGAAAGATAAGGCGGTAAGGGCTCTCTCGGAAATCAAAAAAGAAGAACAATTGCGCCGAAAGCAATTGGACAAGATGGAAGAGCGCTTGGAACGGGCGGAAGAAAACATTAATCGAAAAGAGAGAGACGTTCGCCAAGAATGGGAAAACGTGAAAAAGAAAGTTCGCGACATCGATAAAATAAAAGAAGAAGTCAAGGGATTACGCCAAGAAGAACTGGAAAAATTAAAGAAAATCACCAAGCTTTCACCACAGAAAGCTAAGGAGTTGCTTTTTAAATCCGTAGAGAAGGAATACGAAGAAGACGTTAAGGAACAGATTGCCAATCTGGAAAAAGGAAAAAAAGAACTGCTGGACAGCAAGGCAAGAGAAATTATGACGTTAGCTATTCAGCGTTATGCCGCGGGGCACGTGGTGGATCACAGCACTTCGACGGTTTCCATCGGCTCCGATGAACTCAAAGGAAGAATTATCGGGCGGGAGGGAAGAAACATCAATACCATCGAGCGGCTTACCGGCGCGGAGATAATTGTAGACGATACTCCTCAGGCCATCGTGGTATCCGCGTTTGACCCCATCCGCCGGGAAATTGCCAAGCAAGCTTTGGAAAAATTGGTTGAAGATGGACGGATTCATCCGGCGCGCATCGAAGAGACCATTAGAGAAGTGAAGCAGGATATTAATAAACGGATTACCGAGGCGGGAGAAGCGGCAATGTACGAAGTGGGAGTAACTGGCCTTGATCCCAAACTGGTAAAGCTTTTGGGGCGTTTACGCTACCGTACCAGCTATGGACAGAATATTTTACTCCATTCAATCGAGGTGGCCCACTTGGCGGGAGCGCTAGCGGCGGAATTAGGATTGGACATAGCTTTGGCCAAAAAGGCCGGACTTCTACACGATATTGGCAAAGCGATAGATCGTGAAGTGCAGGGTACTCACGTGGAAATTGGTGTTAACATACTCAAAAAGTTCGGCGTGTCGGAGCAGGTTATCGACGCGATGAAGTCACATCATAACGATTATCCGCATAACAGCCCCGAAGCCACTTTGGTGGCGGCGGCTGACGCGATTTCAGCGGCTCGGCCGGGTGCCAGACGAGACAGCGTGGAAAACTACCTAAAGCGAATTTCCGAGATCGAAGAAATTGCCAAAGGGTTCGACGAAGTGGAGAAAGCCTATGCCATTCAAGCTGGACGGGAAGTGCGCGTGTTTGTCTCGCCGGATAAAATCAGCGACTTGGAGTCGGTAAAACTGGCTCGCGGCATCGCCGGCAAAATTGAAGAAAGCCTGAAATACCCGGGGGAGATTAAAGTGGTGATCATTCGGGAAACCAGAGTGACAGAATACGCAAGATAACGCACCCAATAAAATAAAGATAATAAGAAAGGTTCAAGGTGTAACCTTGAACCAACCCCTATCATGGGTCATTTTTCATGTTGGTTCAGGGTTGTACCCTGAACCATTTATTTCTTCCCGCATGCCCCCTAATTTTCTTCGTAGATGTCATTTATTTTTAGCCGGCAAAGTTTGTTGGCGCTTGACCAATACCAATCTTCCGCGTTAATAACGTAGTTTCTTTTTACGGGATTATTAAGAATATAATCTGTTTTTTGTTGAAAAAATCTTTCGGTTTCTATGATCTCTGGCATATTAGTTTTGCTCCAAATCTCAAAATTACTGTTTTTACTTTGGAATATTCTTAACATATTAGGTTCAAACTGTTTTATATTTTCCAGGATTTTTTGGGTAGTAAATCTTTTAAAATCCCTAGCGAACCCAATTGAGTCGGTCGAATTTATTATTAAATGTATGTGGTTGATCATAAAAACAAAAGCGAACAATTTTATTTTTTTGTTCTTTTGAAACCATTCCAGAGAATTACCAATAATATCCCATCTGCCATAGCGATCCAGAATGTAACACCAGTTTTTCACGGTGAAGGTGAAAAAATAAGTACCACCATTTAATTCTTTGGAAATTCTAACCGAAGGCATAACATTATGTTAGCTAAATCAGCTGATGCTAATACAAAGAAATAAATGGTTCAAGAAAATGAAAGGTTCAGGGTACAACCCTGAACCAACAAAGAAGTATTTTATTGGGCGGTGGTGCATCCGTCGTTTACTGAACAAGCGCATCCGCTACGGGCATGTCCGTTTAAGCTGCCATCATTACATTCAAATGTTCCACTATCGGAAAACCCCGTAGCCCCAAAACTATAGCCGCTATTTATGACAACGTCTGTTAAAGTACCACTCCAGCTTCCCGTTCCTCCCGCTGTAGAATCGGAATTAGAATCGCTAGCAACTCCCCCTATGTAAACGGTGTATTTCATTCCGCTTGGAGCCACTCCGAGAGTCGCGTAGGTTCTCGCGGAGGCGCTGCCCGGTGGAGTACAGGATAAGGCTCCCGAACTAAAAGTTACTTTTCGGCAGCCTTCACTGGCTGCCATTTCGATGGCTTTAGATAACTCGACCATATCCGTTTTAGCTTTGGTAGCCTCAGCTTTTTTGCGACCGCTGGAAACGCTTACCAGAACAATGGTGGCCAGGATTCCAATTACTACGATCACCACCAGCATTTCTATTAAGGTAAAGCCCTTGTCTTTACCCGCTCTACTTTTGTTTTTCATATCGTTTCGTTTTGAATGTAATCTAAAAATTTATCTTTCAGATAAAGTTTTTACGGGGATACCCCTTAGTTATTTAACTAGGGTATGGTAGCGCAGCCGGCGGCGGCGCTACAATTGCAACCGCTAGGCGAACACGTGTAAGTGTTAGTGGCGCTTTCGAATCCGGAAGTCGCGAAAGAAAAAACAGCGGTGGGAGAGGCGCCGGTAATTCCCGCGGACCAAGCGGCACCATTGACGCTTGTCATGGGACTGTTGGTTCCTCCAGTGATAGAGAGGGTATAGGTCGCGGAGCCGGGCGAGGTTTGCAAAGTGGAATAGTCTTTTGCGGTTGGAGCGGTGCAGCGAACGGTGGCGCCGCTGCCGGAAACCACTAGCGAAAGAGCGGTACATCCGTCAATAGAAGCCATTTCCATGGATTTTTTCAGTTCCGTCATATCGGCTTTGGCCCGGGTGGCGGAGGCTTTCTGGCGTACTCCAATCACCGAGAAAATAATGATTGTAGCCAATATGCCGATTACCGCTATCACAATGAGCATTTCAATTAACGTGAATCCCCCAGAAAAACGCTCACGGTAAGCAATTTTTTTATTCTTCATTTTATTTTTAGATTATTTTTATATCTAAAGCGGAGTAGTTATAAAGCTTTCACTGAGCTTGAAGTAATTTTTACTTATTTTTTTAGCTTGTCAATTATTTAAATACACGGAACTCGTAACACGTAACTCGGAACACAGAACATGGAACACGGAACATCTAACACGGAACACGGAACGCGAAACATAGAACGTGGAACATTACCAAAACAAAGAAGCTCGAAACATAGTTTCAAGCTTCTTGTTTTGCGCTCTTTTTGTTTATGCACGCGCATAAATTTATCCGTCTCTCTTTCAAGAAAGAGAAGTGGATTTAAGCTCTGCCGTTCGCGGAAAAATCGTTGCGCAACCGACTCGCGGCTGGCAGAGAAATGTGACCTATGGGCAAGCTGTTCCGCCCGCAGCCAAAGTAGCCGCTTTTGATGCTCCGGTTGAGTCCGCGCACCAATCGCCGGCTCCCGTTCCTACCAAAGTGATTCCCGCTGCCCAGGCTGAAGCCGAGTCATTACAAGCATAACCGGTTCCTCCCGCGTCAATAGCTCCTTGAGAGATTCGGCCCTCTTCGGCGTCAGCGCACCATCCTGTGAACCCGCCATTGTCTTCGTTAAACATTTCTCCAGCCGATCGCAGTTGAGCCATCTGAGCTTTGATAGCCGCGTTCTTACCTTTATTTCTGGCGCTGTTCAAAGACACAAGAACGATGGCCGCCAAAATGCCGATAATGGCTACCACAACCAAAAGCTCCATTAACGTGAACCCTTTTTTCTTGCCCTTCTTTTTCTTTTTGCATTTACAGCAACTCATTTACCCACCCCCTCTCTTTGTTTTCCATTTTTGTATTATTTTATATCAATGGAAATTATCTTTTTATTATCTGATTAAAATACGCTTTGTCAAAAAATTATTGTAAATTGAAAATTGATAAGTATTGAAAATTGATCAAAGGCTTCCCGCCATATTATAAATCGGCATAATAACGGAAGCGACAATTATAGCCGTGCCAACACCCAAAACTAGAATTAAAATCGGTTCGATCAAAGCCATCATATTCTGGGTCATGTTATCCACCTCTTTGGAAAAGTAGTCGGCAATTTTCATCAAAGCGTCACTGGTTTTTCCCGACTCCTCGCCAACGCGTAGAATTTGAGAAACGACATTGGGGAAATAAGAGCTTTTTTCCAGGGCTCCGCTTATCATTCGACCTTTCTGTACTTCTTTCATGCAGTCGAGGAGAACATTTTTATAGACGTGATTACCCATTATATTGCCGGTTATCTCAAGAGACTTGGTAATGGGAACGCTTTCTCGTAAAAGTAATCCCAAATTATCGGCGAAGCGATTCATATACATGTTGCGCAGTAGAGTTCCAAAAATCGGCAGCTTGAGTTTTATAATATCCCACTGTTTTCTACCTTCGTCAGTGCGGGAGTAATACCACACTCCCACGGCCACACAACAGGTAAATATAAAAACCAAAATTCCATGGCTGGAAAAAAAATTGCTAATTCCGATTATTAGTTTCGTGGTCCAGGGAAGTTTCGTACCGGAATCGATAAGGGTTTTGGTCAAGGTGGGCATTACGAAAACCATAAGGAAGACAAAAACCCCCAAAAAACTTAACAGAATAACAGCCGGATATACCAAGGCGCCCCTTATTTTTCGCTTTAACTCAAAACGTTTCTCCCGGTTGTCGGCAAGATAGTTCAACACTTTTTCCAAACGTCCCGAGGCTTCTCCCGCCCGAGTAACGTTGATATAAAGAGGAGAAAAGTATTGAGGAAAGCTTGCAAAAGCATCGGAAAGTGATTCACCTTCCTCAACCTTTTTTTGCAGGACAATTACCATCTGAATGAGTCCCACGCTGTATCTTTGGTTCTTAATAGAATTAAGCGCTCGTACCAAGGGAACGCGCGCTTCGACCAGAATTGCCAACTCTCTCAAAAAAGTAACCAACTCTTTCTCTCTTGCTCGGTCAAAGAAGGATCGAATGTTCGCGGATAATCTGGTATTTCCGGCTTTTTCTGCCGGCTTGGAATCATCTCCTATTATCGATTCCGGAAACCTGTTCGAATTTGTGATATCTAAATCTTGAGGCATGGGTATTTATTAAGTCGCTAGGTTGAAGATTACGTTCCCGGTAATTTATCGGTAACTTCGACTAACGGCTATTGTTTTATCTGAGCAATATATGCAGTGTTTGTTTATCTGTCGAGTAAGCCTCGGCGCTTTCGAGGGTAATCTGCTCTTCCCGGACCAATTCGGCCAGGGAGCGGTTGATGGAAACCATTCCTTCGTCGAGAGAGGTGTCTAAAACGTTAATGATTTGGTGGATTTGCCCTTCCCGAATCAAGTTACTGACGGCGTCGTTATTGAGCAGAACTTCAACCGCGGGGACGCGCCCGCCGCCGATCCGTGGAATAAGACGTTGAGAAATGACCGCTACCAATATGTTGGCTAATTGGGAACGAATTTGTTGCTGCTGAGAAGCGGGAAAAATATCGATGATGCGATCGATGGTTTGGGAGGAATCATTCGTGTGGAGAGTGGCCATGACCAGGTGTCCCGTTTCGGCCGCGGTAATGGTGGTGGCGATTGTGTCAAGGTCTCTCATCTCTCCAACCAGGAGGACATCCACGTCTTCCCGAAAAGATCCCCGCAGGCCATCGGAAAACGATTTAACGTCTTTAAAAACCTCTCTTTGATTAATAATGCAGCGGTCCTGCTGGTAAATGTACTCAATTGGGTCTTCAATAGTTATAACGTGCTCGGTGCGGGTGTGGTTGATTTCGTCCACCATGGCGGCTAAGCTGGTTGATTTACCTGATCCGGTGGGACCAACGAGCAGTATAAGCCCTTGAGTTTGCCGGACCACCTGATGCAAAATCGCGGGAAGATTTAACTCCTCGGTAGTCCTTATTTTGTAGGGAATTAGGCGAAGCGCGGCTGCCAGGTTACCGGTTTCGTAAAATACGTTTACCCGGAAACGCATCTTGCCTTCAAGCTCGTAGGTGAAATCCAGCTGGAAATTTCTTTGCAAGCTATCCATTTGCTCTTTGTTTAGAAGAGCGCCGCAGAGGTCGAGCATGTCTTTTCTGGTCAAAACATTTTCGCTGGTGAGCGAGATTAACTTACCATCAATTCGAAGTGTTGGGTAGCGGGCTACTGACAGATGAAGATCGGAAGCCCCTTGCTGGACTACCGTCTCCATTAATTTTTTTAGTTGTTGCTCGGCGCGAATGATGCTTGGCATGGGAGAGAATTAACTTAGAATTATTACTTGCCGCCTTCCGAAAGTACTTTTTCGATTGTTTTGACCACCTCGGTAGGCGTAAATTTTGTTTTGATAATGTAGTCACTGGCTCCCAGATCTATTCCCTTTTTGATATCTTTTTTCTGGCTCAAATTGGTAAGAATGATTACGGGGATTTTACTCAACTCCGGAACCATCTTAATCCGTTCCAGCACTTTAAAGCCGTCGAGATTAGGCATTAGAATGTCCAGGAGAATGATGTCAAATTTTTCCTTATGGAGTACTTCGAGTCCCTGCAATCCATCTTCCGCTGTTTCCACGTCATATCCTTCGCTTTCCAACTTTAACACGTAAACGTCGGCGATAAAAGGATCGTCCTCGATTATCAGCACTTTTTTATTTTTGTTGTTCATTAGATAAGTTTATCAAGTTAGTCAAATTTATAGACTCTACACGATTTGCTCTTTTTCCACCTCGACTTTTTCAAAAGTTTTTTCCTGGGCGGTGTTAGCGGTGGCTCTTTCCACTTCTTCCAAGGTGGTAACGCCTTGAAGCACTTTTATTATTCCGTCCTCCCGCATAGTGACTGATCCTTGGTTATAGAATTCCTCCCAAAGGATATCTCCCCTAAGACCACTCTCCTCGATTATCTTCTTCATTTTATCAGTAACTTTTATTACTTCAAATACCGCTATCCGGCCTCTCATTCCAGTACGGGAACAGTATTCACATCCTTTACCGTGATAAATCGTGATCGTCTTTTCGTCTATTCCGGCTTCAGTTTTCTGTTCTGCCGGTATACGTGCTAGCACCTCGCGGATGGAAGCTTCCATCTTCTTGCTGGGTTTAATGGCCTCTTTGCAATGGTCGCAAATGCGTCGTACCAAACGTTGGCCAATAACCATGCGCAAGCTGGAAGACAAGAGAAACTGCTCTACTTTCATGTCGACCAATCTGGGTATCGCCCCGACGGCGTTGTTGGTGTGCAGAGTGGAAAGGACCAAGTGTCCCGTGAGAGCCGCGTGTACGGTCAATTCAGCTGTTTCTTCGTCGCGAATTTCCCCCACCATAATTATATCGGGATCCTGACGTAAAATAGATCGCAGTCCGGTGGCAAAAGTGAAATTTATTTCGGGATAAATTTGGCTTTGATTTATTCCGGCGATGCGGTACTCCACCGGGTCTTCCAGGGTGATGATGTTTCTTTCCTCCCTGTCCAACATGGAAAGGACCGTGTAAAGAGTGGTTGACTTACCTGATCCGGTCGGTCCGGTTATTAAAATTAGGCCGAACGGCTCCTTAATTTCTTCCTCCAGCATTTTTCTCGTTCTTCCCCACGCTCCCAGTCCTTCCAGGTCTACCAAACCCTTCTTCTCGTCAAGTACCCTAAGGACCACTTTTTCTCCTTCAGAAATTGGCAAGGTGGAAACCCGAAGGTCGATGTTTCTGCCTTTATATTTTATCCGAAATCTGCCGTCCTGAGGTTTTCTTTTTTCGTCTATTTTTAAATTGGACAAGATTTTTACTCGGGAAACTATGGAAGGTCCAACGTGCTTGGGCAAAAATAAGCTGGAATGAAGGACCCCGTCAACTCGAAAACGGACTTTGACCTCTTTCTCTTCCGGCTCGATATGGATGTCGCTGGCTTCCCCCTCCACGGCGTTTTCTATGATCACGTCAACGATCTTGGCAACCGGGGCCGATTCAAAGAGTCCCTCCAGTTTCTTAATCTTCTGTTCCTCCCGTTCCTTCGCGGTTTCTTTCTTTTGCTCTTCTTCAATATCTTTTAAAGCCGCTCCAATGGTTGTTTTCGCGGCGTCGTATTTCTTAATTTCCCTGGCCAAGTCTATTTCTCTTATCTTATAGACTTCGGCTTGCAAATTATGGCGGCCCAAGATAAAACGCAAAGCGTCTTGAGACTCGATGTTATTTGGATCAGTCATCCCGACTCGCAGAGTGCTACCCTCTTTTCCCAAAATTACCATTTTGTACCTTTCGGCTGCTTCTCGCGGTAGGATGGTGATAAAATCTGCGTTAGTAGAAGTTTCTTGAGCTACTTGATTGGTATTGCTAGATTCCATTGAGTGAGTAATGGTCGATTAACAAGTTTAGGGGATTCCGAAAGGAAGCGGGTTACCCTTGCGTTCTATTTTTAGTGGCAAGGGACCATTTTCTGTCATTTCTTGTTTCATATATGACAGAACTTCTTCGGACAGCTTTGGGGGAATGGAGACCAGTTTTGTCCCCGCGGTGAAACTAATCGCTTCTCCCCGGAAATCTCTAGCAGCGGTTGAATAGCTTGACTGAATCCCCAAAGAATTTTGAATCTCGTTGGAGAATAAATAAACTACTACGCCGGAGAGAAGCAGCAATATTAAAACGCAGGAAATGATTAGCAAAGTAGTTTTTCTTACTTCCATGGGTTGGATTTAGTAAAATGAATAATGAAATTCAGGGGTTCGGTCGCGCTCCTGGAGGGGAGCCGATATTTTCCAAGCCGGTTCGAACTTGTTCTTCCGTCACGGTCGGCTGCCAGTAAGTGTTGAATCCAATAGTATACCTTCCCGTGACGCCTCCTTCTTCGTTGCTGGTATTAATAATGCTTATTTCTTTAACGTTGACCAACCGATCAAGTTTCCGGATGTCTCTAAGAAGTTGTTTGAATTGTCCGTAACCTCCTTTGACGTCAAAACTGCCGCTTATTTCCCGATAAGCCTTTCCGTTGTTCTGGTCTAAGACACTGACCGCGGTCTGTTGGGCGGAAGAACCGTCGTTTATGGAAATGTTGACCAAACTCATTCTTTCCTTGTTGATCATGAATTCCAGCTGAGCGATTAAGTTTTTTGTCTCGCTATTATCAGGCAAGGCCTTCAAGATGGCGATTCCGTCTCCACCATTTTCCGTGTCACCAAAAATCTTCGCGGTTCTTTCTTGCAGATCGTTTTCCCTCTGAACCGAAGTTTCCAACTCGGGCCTTTTGATTTGATTCAAGACCCTGGTTTCGTCATAAAGGGGTTTGACAAAAAACCAAACGAGGATCGCGGAGAGAATGAAAGTCACTGGCAATAGGGCAATTCTTAGGTAGGGCATTTTTAATTATTGAAATCGTTTTTTATGATATTGGGGTTGACTTGAACTCCGATAGAGAAATCCAAAGCGTCTCCCTTATCCACATCCCCGGACTCGGTTTTTTTCATGTCTATTTTTTGGATGCTTACTTCTTCGGCGAGGGCTTCTTCGTTGTTGTTTTTATTTCCTTCAAAAGCCATTATTTGTTTAGCTAGGTTGTTCAATCCGATAGTGGTGCCTTTAACGTCTAGTTCGCATTTTTCGCTTTCCGTCGTGGGGTTGGTCGAAGGAGCCGAAAGGGCGGACTGGCTGCCTCGGCTCGTTATTTTGGAATCCATTTTAGAAAAAGTAATTTCCGGTAAAGTGCTTTCCTCTATTTTTTTGAGTAATTTCTCCCAATCGGTTCTTTCTCCAAGGAGTTTGTTTATTGAGTTTAATCGATTTTCGCTGTCGGCGACCGTGGCGATTTTCTGATAATCTCGGCTTTGCCTAGCTGAATTCATGAGGCCTTGCAACTCAACAATCTTCTTTTTGGAGACGCTATAGTAAGCAAATGCTCCGGCCCAAAGCATTATAGTCAAGACAATTATTAAAATCACACCTTTCCAGGGAACGACAACTTCTTTTTTGCTGTCAATTAGATTGGTTCGGGAAACGACTATGCCTTTACGGGCGTCCATGAATGAAAGTTATAAAATTAATAGTATTACTCATTCTTTAAAGCTAGACCGATCGCTATCGAAAAGGAAGCCCCCTTTTCCGCTATCGCTGATTTTATGTCGTCACTCACGGTCAATTTTTTCCACGGATCTCCTATAGTGGTGGTTATACCCAGGCGATTGGAAAATAGCTCCGTAATTCCCTTAAGACTGGCGGAACCGCCGCTCAAAACCACTTCCTGAATTTCTTTATTGGGGTTTTTGCTTTTGTAAATCGCGACTACCCGTTTTAGTTCGTCAATTATATTACCCAGGGCGGGCGTTAACAATTCCGCTACCTGCTTGTTGAGCAGTCCTTCGTTTTTTTTGAGTTCTTCCGCGCGGTCGTAGGTTATGTCGATGCTGCGGGCGAGAATTTCCGTCAGGTCATCACCACCCAGCCCGATGTTACGGGCGCCTCTCAAACTGCCGTTGGAGACTATCAAAATGTTGCACACCCTTGAGCCAATGTCCAAGATTACGAAATTTTTTTGATAATTAGTGGTCAACGATCGTAATAGAGGGAAAGCCTCCACTTCCAAATTATTTAGTTTTAACCCGCTTCCTTCCGCGATCTCTTTGTATCTGGCCACTATGTCACGCGGCACGGCGAGGAGCAGTACTTTCATTTTGTTTTGATCGCGAATGTTAGCTATCTCTTTCTGGTCAGGTTCGTCGATTACTTCCCATCCGAGCACTACTTCTTCCAGCGAGACGGGAATAAACTTTTGCGCTTCGGCGGTAAGAGCCTTGCGGACATCTTCTTTTTTGACCCGCGGCATCGTCACGAAAGAGATAAAGCTGGAAAAAGCCGGAATGGAAAAAGAAGAATTTCTGGTTTTGATTTTTCCTTCCTTTAAGGCGGCTTTAAGCAAATTGACAACTTCTTCTTTGGTGATCCGGCGTTCTCTGTCATTTTGGGGCAGGTTTTCTCTGAAACCGACTAACACATAATTTTTCAAAGAAACTTCTCTGCTCCTCGAATGATGCTCTAACTCCACAATTTTTATCCCCGAGGTGCCAATATCAATGCCAATTAAACAATTTTTATTTCCTCCAAAAAGTCCCCACATGTATTTCTTATTTAATTTTGTTTTATGTTTCTCTGGTTAGCTCAAATATAATAACCAAAATATTTAAACTCAAAGTTCAAAACCTAGCTTAAACTCTCAGTTTCAGCTTTCAGTTGACGCGTTCCAGCTTTTTAGCTTACGTTAAACATTGTAGAGAATAAATAAAAAGAGTCAAATTATGTGCTGTTGCAGAGTTAGGGTTACCTTTTGAGGCTGGGTTAGCTGGTAAATATTTGAAAGGGACAAAAGCATGGTCCTGGCGATCCTTTCTCTCGGCGTCATTCGGTTCATGCCGTATCCACCGTGTTTTCTTTGGTTGTTGTAGTAATCAAGGTACCTGTTAAGTTTGTAATCCAAAACTTCAAGGCTGTCGTGGTAGGAACAA
>Ga0172371_10003727_pt1 | contig 23455 bp, 27 predicted proteins | sample Lak12m_FD_114543 | JGI IMG/M metagenome (GOLD analysis project Ga0172371, IMG submission 114543) | Freshwater microbial communities from Kabuno Bay, South-Kivu, Congo - kab_022012_12m | ecosystem: Environmental > Aquatic > Freshwater > Lake | place: Democratic Republic of the Congo: South-Kivu...
GATTCATATAAAATAATCACCCGGTTTTCCGACGTCAGGGTCTCCAGCATTTTTCGCCGCCGGCCCTCGCTCCGGGGCAGGAAACCTAAAAAAAGTATATCCCCTTTGAACCCGGAAAGCGAGACCGCGGCCACGCCCGCGGCCGGCCCGGGGACGGCCTCCACCCGGATGCCGGCCTCCCAGGCCCGGCCCACCAGGTCGGCCCCGGGATCGGAAAACCCCGGGGTGCCGGCGTCGCTCACCAGGGCCACCTTCTCCCCGGCTTCCAGGCGGCGGATCAGCTCCGGCCCCCGGGACGCCTGGTTGTGGGCGTGGTAGCTGGTCAGGGGCGTCTTGAGGCCGTAGTGGCTCAGGAGCTTCCGGGTGCGCCGGGTGTCCTCCGCGGCGATGAGGTCCGCCTCCTTCAGCACCCGCAAGGCCCTGAGGGTGATGTCCTCCAGGTTGCCGATGGGGGTGGCGACGATGAATAAAGTCCCGGGGGTTAACATAAGGCCCTGTGCTTATTCAACCAAAAGTCCGGGCGGGAAAGGGACGAGTTTCCCGCCTTGCGGCTTTCCCCGCTCTCCTGAAGCGGCCGGTGGCCGCCAGGTTCGGCGCGTAAGACGCGCCCTACGAGCCGATGGTGGGTGCGCTTGCGCCCCCCGAATTTTTCATGCTTTACCGGGGGCGTCTGGGTTCGGCGCGCCTGCCTAAAACGCATCGGCAATAATCTCCACCCGGGGTTCCTCCCCCGCCAGGGTGATAGCCACCACGTCGAAGCGCACCGCCGCCCCGGTGAGCCGCTTGTCCTTCAGATAGTGTTCGGCCAGGCGCCGCAGCCGGTTTTGCTTGGCCAGGGACACCGACTCCTGGGGGCTGCCGAATCTCAGGCTTTTCCGGGTCTTGACCTCCACGATCACCAGGGTCTTTCCCTGGCGGGCGATGAGGTCGATCTCCCCCAGAGGCGTCACGTAATTGCGCTCCAGGATTTTATAGCCCTGGCGGCTCAAGGCCGCCGCGGCCAGGTCTTCGCCGTGATCGCCCAATCGCCGCCGGGGATCAGGGGGCGGACACACAGGTCCGCCCCGACGATTTCCCGTGATAGGCCTGTTTTTCCAGGCGGCTAGCCAGCGATCGAACTCATCTTTGCCTTTTGCCTGGGGATTTTCCCGGTCCAATTCCCAGCGCTGGGGGTTTTTCTGGATATATTCCCGAATGCGATTTAACGCCTCATCGTCTCGGATGACATGATCATAAAAACGTCTTTGCCACAGATGCTGATTAAATGGAGTCCAACCATGTTCTTTGACCCCATGTAGATATTCATTGGTGGTCATGGTCTTGAACCACTGCACCATCCTTTGCAGGGGCGGACCTATGTGTCCGCCCTCAAAACCAGGCGCCGGTGGCTCCGACATCATAACAATCCCATGAAAATGGTTCGGCATGACGATGTAATACTCATCTATTTTGACTGAGGGAAACTTGCGGTCTAATTCCTTCCACCATTTCCCAACCATATGGCCTGGGGGATCTAAGCACATGGTTCCGCCAACAATTTTTCCAAACAAACACTGCCGGTCCTGAACGCACACTGTCACAAAATAGGCCCCTGGCTCAGAATAGTCATACTCGGACAGGCGAGGGGATTTGCGCCGCCACATCACCCTTCTTCCTTCTCCAGCCACTCCCTCACCCCCCGGAAGGTGCGCCGGTGCAGGACGCACGGCCCCCAGCAGCGCAGGGCCTCCAGGTGTTCGGCGGTGGGGTAGCCTTTATGACGGGCGAAGTTGTATTGGGGATAGCGGCAGTGGAGGTCCTCCATCAGCCGGTCCCGGTGGACCTTGGCCACCACCGAGGCGGCGGCGATGGAGGGACAGCGGTCGTCCCCCTTGATCACCGGCTGCTGGGGATACGTCAGGGGCAGGGGCTGGCGGCCGTCCACTAGGACCATTTCCGGGACCAGGGCCAGGTCTCTGACGGCGCGGGCCATGGTCCGGAGCGAGGCCGTCAGGATGCCCTGCTGCTCGATCTGGCGGGGGCCCGCCTCCCGGACGGCCAGGGCCAGGGCCTGGCGCCGGATTTGTTTGTCCAGCGCCGCCCTGACTTGCGGAGAAAGGCGCTTGGAATCCCGGAGTCCGGGCAAATCTACGTCGGCGGGCAGGATCACGGCCGCGGCCACCACCGGCCCCGCCAAGGGGCCCCGGCCCACCTCATCCACACCGGCAATTAAGGTCAATCCCTGAAAACGCCAGAATCCCTCCGGGTCAGCAAGTAGGGGAACGCTGCCCGGAGAAGGGCTCATTGCACCGGAGTCCGCTTTTCCTTGATCCGGGCGGCTTTGCCGGCCCGGTCTCTCAGGTAATAGAGACGGCTGCGCCGGACTTTGCCCCGGGACAGGACCACCACCTGGTCGATGGTGGGGGAATGGATGGGAAAGACGCGTTCCACCCCCACCCCATAGGAAACCTTGCGCACCGTAAAGCTGGCCCCGGTCAGGCCGCCCCGTTTCCGGATGACCACCCCTTTGAAGACCTGGATGCGCTCCCGGTTGCCTTCCACGATGCGCACGTGCACTTCCACCGTATCCCCGGGGCGGAAGGCCGGCAGGTCTCCCCGCATCTGCTCCCGGGCCAATTGCTCTACCCGTTTCATATCCTCACCTATCCTCCGCCTGGCTCGAGGCCAGGGATTTGATAAACTCACGGTCTTCCCGGCTGAGCCGGGCTTTTGCCAGCAAATCCGGCCGTCGCCGCACCGTTCGGGCCAGGGCCTGCCGGCGGCGCCATTGGGCGATGCGCTGATGGTCGCCCTCCAGCAACACCGGGGGGACTTCGTGTCCCTCAAACACCCGGGGGCGGGTGTAATGAGGGTATTCCAGGAGGCCCGCCTGGAATGACTCCTCTTCGGTGGCCCCCTCACCCCCCAGAACGCCGGGAAGCAGCCGGGTCACCGCGTCCACCACGATCAGGGCCGGGATTTCCCCCCCCGTCAAGATATAATCGCCTATCGACAGCTCTTCATCAATATAAAAATGAATCCGGTCATCCACCCCCTCATAATGCCCGCAGATGAGCAGGAGGCGGGGGCGGCCGGCCAGCTCCCGGGCCTTGGCCTGATGAAACTGGGGCCCCGAGGGGCTGAGCAGGATCACATGGGGCCGGGGGTCGTCCTGCCGGGCCGCCCGGATGGCCGCCACCAGCGGCTCGATCTTCATGACCATGCCGGGACCGCCGCCGAAGGGCCGGTCGTCCGTCACCTGGTGCCGGTCGCCGGCATAATCGCGCACGTTCACCACCCGGTAGGTGACCGCCCCCTGGGCCTGGGCCCGGTGGAGCATGCTCTGGCTTAAAGGGGAGGCGAAAAACTCGGGAAACAGGGTCAGCAGGTCAATCCGCATCAATTTGCCGGAGCCTTCGGAGGGCGGACACCTGGGTCCGCCCCGGCAAAGGATCTAGAGCGTTTGCCAAAAGTTCCTTCCCACCAATGGTTTTTAAATCCCCCTAAATCCCCCTTTGTTAAAGGGGGACTTTCTAAAAAATTCCACTAAGTTCCCCCCTTTGAACAAGGGGGGCCAGGGGGGATTTAGGCCCTTGGGGCAGTCGCCATAACGGAAAATATTTTTGGCCGCGCCTATAAATATTTTTGCCAAAATTCCGACACGCGATACCAGATTCAAAGTATCGCGGCCCGCCCAATTTTTCCCCTTACAAAAGCCCTTCCGGAGGCGCGGCCTTGATCACCCCGTCCTCCAGGTTGATTTCCACGATCACCTCCTCCACCGCGGGGAGCAGGACTTCCCGCTTGCCCTCCACCACCACATAGACGTCATGCCCCGGGGTGGGGATGATGTGGTCCAGGTGCCCCAAGCGGGCGCCGTCGGCTACGTTGATCACCGGCAAGCCCAACACCTGGAACCAGTAGTATTCTCCAGGGGGCAGGGGCGGGAACCGCCGGCGGTCCCCCTGGACGGCCAGCCCGGCCAGCGCTTCCGCCTGGCTCCGGGTGACCACCCCGGCCAATTGCAGGAGAACCTGGTTTTTGTAACGCCCGGCCTGGATAACCTGGTAACTCCGGCCATCGATCCACACTTCCCCCAGGGCGGCGAACACCTCCGGGTCGGTGGTGGCGGCCTGGGCGTCCGCCCGCACCTTGACCGCGCCCTTGATGCCGTGGGCCCCGGAAACCTGTCCCAGGCCGACCAGCGGACCGGGGGCCTTGGTTCCGCTACTCAATGATCTCCAGGACCGCCCGTTTGCGAATCTTGGTGGACGCGGCGCTGAGAATGGTGCGCATGGCCCGGGCGGTACGCCCTTGCTTGCCGATCACCTTCCCCAAATCCTCTTTGGCCACCTTCAGTTCAATGACCGAGGTCTGCTCCCCTTCGATTTCCGTCACCTGTACCTGTTCAGGGTTATCTACCAGTGACTGCGCGATGAACTTCACCAATTCCTTCATAGTAGCCACCTCTGTCAGGGGATGGGGCGATCAACCTCCCTGGTGCTCCTGGGTCGCGCTCAGGCCTCCGGTGCGGCTGCTCCCCGGGGCCGCTTCAGCAAACTGGCCACCGTATCGGTGAAGGTCGCCCCCCGGCTTACCCACTCTCGCAGCAGGTCTTCTTTTACCGATACCGCCGCGGGTTCCTGGCGCGGATCATAGGTGCCGATGATATCAAGGAATCTACCATCCCGGGGAGACTCGCTGTTGCTCACCACGATGCGATAGAATGGACGCTTTTTAGCCCCGTACCGGGCCAATCGGATTCGTAATGCCATGGACGCTGCTCTCTCCTTTTTTTGTTGTCAGTTGTCAGTGAACAGTGATCAGTAATCAAAGAAATTAATCTGCCGTCGGCGCACCGGCAAATTACGAAAAGCCGGCGGGGCGGGCCTCCATCCCCGCCATGGATGGTGCGCAGCCTGCCAGGGCGACCCATCGGGTCGCCCCTACAATTTTTACCTTAGAAGAACGGCATAGGGAACTGCCCCCTGCCCTTCTTGCCGCCTTTGGCCACCTGTTTGATCATCTTTTGGGTCATGGCGAAATTTTTCAGCAGGCGGTTGACGTCCTGGACGGTGGTGCCGCTGCCCGCGGCGATGCGCCGGCGGCGGCTGCCGTTGATGATGGTGTGGTCGCGCCGCTCCCCCAGGGTCATGGAACTGATGATGGCCTCCACCCTCTTTAACTCCCGGTCGTCCGGCTGCATGCCCTTGAGGTTCTTGAGCTTGCCTCCCAGGCCCGGGATCATGCCCAGGAGCTGTTCCATGCTGCCCATTTTCTTGACCTGTTTGAGCTGCTCCCGAAAATCTTCCAGGGTGAAGGCCTCCTGGCGCAGCTTTTTTTCCAGGGCCTCCACCTGGTCGGCGTCAAAGGCCTCCTGGGCCTTTTCGATCAGGGTGAGGACATCCCCCATCCCCAGGATGCGGGAGGCCAGGCGCTCCGGGTGAAAGACCTCCAGGGCGTCCAGCTTTTCCCCCACCCCCAAGAACTTGATGGGCTGGCCGATGACCTCCCGCATGGAGAGGGCCGCCCCGCCCCGGGCGTCGCCTTCCACCTTGGTGAGGATCACCCCGGTGAGCTTCAGAAGGTCGTGGAAGCTCTGGGCCACCGCCACCGCGTCCTGGCCGGTCATGGCGTCCGCCACCAGGAGGATTTCCTGGGGGGTCACCACCGCCCGGATGGCCTTTAATTCCTCCATCAGGGGGGCGTCGATGTGGAGCCGCCCGGCGGTGTCCAGGATCACCGTGTCCAGCCCCTGGGCGTAGGCCGCTTCCATGGCGGCTTCGGCGATGGCCACCGGGTTTTGGCTCGCCTCGGTGGGATGCACCATGACCCCGATGTCGGCCCCCAGGCGCTTGAGCTGCTCGATGGCCGCGGGGCGCTGCACGTCCGCCGGCGCCAGGTACGGCTGCTTGCCCTGCCCCTTGAGGCGTCTGGCCAGCTTGGCCGCGGTGGTGGTCTTACCGGAGCCCTGGAGGCCCACCAGCATCAGGGCCACCGGGGGTTTGCCGCTCAAATCCAGCCGGGGCGACTCCCCCCCCAGGAGGGCCGTGAGCTCCTCGTGGACGATCTTGATGACCTGCTGGGCCGGGGTCAGGGACCGCATGACCTCTTCGCCCACGGCCCGTTCTTTGATGCGTTCGATAAAGGCCTTGGTGACCTTGTAATTGACGTCCGCTTCCAGGAGGGCCAGGCGCACCTCCCGCAGTCCCTCCAGCACCTGGGCCTCATTGAGCTTGCCCCGGCCTTTGAGCTTCTTGAAGACGTTGTTTAATTTGTCACTCAGGCGATCAAACATTTTGGCTATCAGCTATCAGCGTCTTCCGCGCCTTTCATGGTGCGTGAGACGCACCCTACCTGAGTCGAGGAAATGTGGGACAGCCGCCCTCGGCTGTCCAGGCACAGGCTGGCAGCCTGTGCCACGATTACTTTCCCCTCGCTCCCCAGCTCCGCTTGGGCGCCGGCGGTCCCGGAGGACGCCGAGCCGCACCCGCCCTGCCTCATTAACCGCCTTGGGTGACGGCGGGCAATGCCCGCCGCTACATTGCCGGACGCCGGACGGCGCCTTGCACCTTTGTTATATCAGAAAACCGCGGACTGGAAACGGAAAACTATTCTTTAATGACTCCCAGAGGCGCCCGGGGGCGCCAAGCCCGCCGCGGCCCCAGGCGGCGGCTTTAGGCCGCCCTATGAATTATCCCTTAATGACCCCCAGGGGCTTCAGCCTGGCCACCTTTTTGGAGATGCCGGCGCCGTGGGCCACTTCCACCACGCCTTCCACGTCCTTGTAGGCCTCGGGGATCTCTTCGTCGATGGTGCCCCGGCCGGCCCCCCGCACGATAATCCCCCTGTCGGCCAACTCCTTGATGATGAAGCGGCCCCGGGCCGCCTTCTTGGCCTGGTGCCGGGACATCTTCCGCCCGGCCCCGTGGCAGGTGCTGCCGAAGGTTTCGGCCAGGGCCTTGTCGGTCCCCACCAGGACGAAAGAGTACCGGCCCATGTCCCCGGGGATGAGGACCGGCTGACCGGTCTCCCGGTAGGCCGCGGGCACCTCCGGGTGCCGGGGCGGGAAGGCCCGGGTCGCCCCCTTGCGGTGGATGCAGAGTTTGCGGGGTTTGCCCTCCACTGTATGGGTCTCGATCTTGGCGATGTTGTGGGCCACGTCGTACACCAGTTCCAACCCCAGGTCCCGGGGACCCATCTCCAGGACCTGCCCAAAGCTCTCCCGGACCCAGTGGGTGATCATCTGCCGGTTGGCAAAGGCGAAATTGGCCGCCCCGGCCATGGCCGCCAGATACTGCTTGCCCTCCGGCGAGTCCAGGGGGGCGCAGCAGAGCTGGCGGTCCGGCAGTTCGATGCCGTACTTGGCGCTGGCCTTGAGCATCACCTTGATGTAGTCGTCGCACACCTGATGCCCCAGCCCCCGGGAGCCGGTGTGGATGATGGCGGTCACCTGGTCCTGGAAGAGCCCCAACTGCGCAGCCAGGGCCGCATCATAAATTTCCTGGACATAGCCCACTTCGACAAAATGGTTGCCGGAACCCAAGGTGCCCAACTGGTCCTTGCCCCGGTCCAGGGCGAACTGGGAGACCGCCTCGGGGTCCGCCCCGGGGAGGTTGCCCCCGGCCTCGATGTGCTCCAGGTCGGCACCGTCGCCGAAGCCCTCTTTTACCGCCCAGCGGCAGCCGTCTTTGAGCACCTTTTTCAGGGTGGCGCCGCTGAGCTTGATATCCTTGCGCCGGGACCCCAGCCCCGACGGAATGTTGGCGAACAGGGCGTTCACCAGGGCTTCCATCCGGGGCTCCGCCTGCTCCCGGCTGAGCCGGGTGCGGAGCAGACGGACCCCGCAATTGATGTCATAGCCCACCCCGCCGGGGGAGATGATGCCTTCCTCCAGGTCAAAGGCCGCCACCCCGCCGATGGCGAAGCCGTAGCCCCAATGGATGTCGGGCATGGCCAGGGAGGGGCCCACGATCCCCGGCAAAGTGGCGACGTTGGCCACCTGCTGGAGGCTCTGGTCTTCCTGGATCACCGGGAGCATCTCCCGGGAGGAAAAGACCAGCCCCCGGGTCCGCATCTTGCCCTCCCGGGGTATCTCCCAGCGGTAGTCGTCGATTTGCCGGAGTTTAACCATAAAAGCAGTTGTCAGTTGTCAGTTCTCAGTTGGTGTTGTTTAAATAACGGCGCCTTGACGGCCTGGGGAAATCCTCCCGGATTCCATAGGGTTCTTGGTAGGTGCCGAACCTTGACAAAAATTTTTTCCAACAGTTCCCTGGGCCTTTGCGCCCGCCGCAGTCGCACAGGCGAGACGCCAGTGCCACCAAACTAACCAGAATTTTTCAGGAACCGCGCCTTACAGGTCCAACACCACCGTGGCCTGCCAGCCGTCGTCCTGCCGGACGATTTCCAGTTGATGGAAGGTGGCGGCCTTGACCGCGGTGCCCTCCGGGTGCCGCCGGGGGTCGAAGATATCCCCCTGGACCCTGGCTTCCAGGTGTTCGCCGGTCAATACCTCCACCTGGAAATCCCGGCCCAAAAAACCATCTATATCAAAAAGATAAAGCAGGTGATTGATCCAGTCAACCAGGAGAGCTTCCCGGTCGCCGGCCTCCAGGCTCACCTCCCGGGTCTGGCGACGGCGCAGATAGCGCCGGTCGGTGAGGGTGGCGCTCAGGGCCTTCCCGGCGTTGGCAAAGAGCTCCGGGAGACTGGCGCCCCGTATCTGCCAGGCCAGGTCGGCGGTATGGGGCAGTTGCCGGTAAGGGCGGGGGTGTCCTCGCTGGGGACCAGCCTTGGAGATCCCGCCGGTCATGGGTCAAACCTCCGGGCGCCGCTGCCAGTTCCGGGGCTCCCGAACCGCGGCCGCCCCCAACTCAAAGGCCTGGAGATTGACGGCCAGAAACTTTTCCTTGGTGCGGGTGCGGATCACCTGAAGGAGGTCCGCCTGGGCCAGGGGCAGGTAGTCAGTAACGGCCAATGCCCCCAACAGGACCATGTTGACCGCCAGGGGGCTGCCGGCCTGTTTGGACAGGGCGCCGGCGTCAAAGGCCAAGAGCGCCCCCACCTGCCGGGCCAGTCGCTGAAACATCTGCTCCACCGGGGGATACGTGGCCTGGCCGATGGCCACCGGATAAGGCATAAGCGCGGCGGTGTTGGCGATCACCAGGCTCTGGGCATGGCAGCGGTCCAGGGCCCGGAAGGCCTCCAGGGCCTCGAAGCCCAGGACGATGTCGGCTTCGCCCGGGGAGATCAAAGGGCTTTTCAGGTCTCCCAGGACCACGGTGGAGACCACGATGCCGCCCCGCTGGGCCATGCCGTGGGTCTCGCTCACCATGGGGTCATAACCCGCGGCCAGGGCCGCTTCTCCCAGGAGGCGGCTGGCCAACAACGTCCCCTGGCCGCCGACCCCGGTGAGAAAGATGCGCAGGTTGGTCTTGGGGTTTTGGGTTTCCGGTTTTCGGTTTGCGGTGGAGGTCATGGTTTAACCTTGTTCAACCCTGGAGTGGCCACTGGCCGCTATAGATCGACGGCGCCGGCCCATTCTAGAGCGCTACCGTGATAAATCATGCAGGGGGGCGCCGCCATCCGAGGCTCAATGTTTACTGTTCAAAAAAATTATTCAATCTGGTGGTAAAGGCGTCTCGCCTGTGCTCCTACAGGGTTTGCACCGCCTGCCATTGATGGCGGGCAATGCCCGCCCATATCTGACTGCTCACTGCTTCACCGGCCGGATGTGTTCGCACCACTGGACGCAAAAGGCGCAGCCGGAGCAGGCCGCCGGGTCGATCTGCAGGCGGCCCTCTTGTCCATCCTCCAGGTACATGGCCGGGCAGCCGAAATTATCCAGGCAGTTGCGGCAGTCGCCGCACGGCTGGGTCACCCGGAAGCGGGCCGTGGACTTTTTACCGCTTAGCCGCTGGGCATACAGGGGGCAGGGGGCCTGAGAGATGAGCACCCGGATGCCTCCAGCGGTCAGGGCCTCTTTGGCGGCCGCCAGGCTCTCCTTATATTTAAAGGGATTCACCACCCAGAGTTTTTCCACCCCCAGGGCCTTTACCACCCGGCTGATGGGCACGTGCTCCCCGGGATAGCCCGGAGGCATCAGGCTGACCCCGGGGTGGGGCTGGTGGCCGGTCATGGCGGTGGTGCCGTTATCCAGGATGACCAGGAGAAAGTCGTGTTTCTGGTGGACGGCGTTCACCAGGGCCGGCAGCCCGGCATGGAAAAAGGTGGAATCCCCGATAAAGGCCACCACCTGCTGGTCCGTGGCCCGGGAAATGCCCGCGGCGGTGCTGATGCTGGAGCCCATGCAGATGAGGAAATCCGCCATGGACAGGGGCGGCAAGAGCCCCAGGGTGTAGCAGCCGATGTCCGTGGGAAAGACCCCTTCCCGGCCCAGGTCTTTCAGGGCGATCTTCACCGCATAATACGTGGCCCGGTGGGGACAGCCGGCGCAGAGATTAGGGGGGCGGTCCGGCAGGGGCCGGCCCAGGACTTTCTCCGGGACCAGGGGCTCCGGGGCCTCATAGGCCACCTGGAAAAACCGGGCCGTCATCTCCCGCACCAGGCCCGGGTGGTATTCGTAGAGGCGGGAGAAGAGGTCCGGGCCTTTGCCCCGGATGGCCACCGTGAGTCCCCGAGCCTGGGCTGCGGCCCTGAGGCCCTCCTCCAAGTAGGGCTCCAGTTCCTCCACCACCAGCACCTTGGACAGGGGCGCCAGGAAATCCCCCAGCAAGTCCTCTGGCAGGGGGTGGGTGAACCCCAGCTTGAGGAGCTTGACTTTATCGGCCAGGCCCAGTTCCCGGAGGGCGTCCGCCACATAGGTGCCGGCCACCCCGCTGGCGACCACCCCCCAATCGCCCCGGCCGCTGACCTCGTTAAAGGGGGAACTCTCGGCCCGGACCCGGGCCTGTTCCTGGGCGGCCAACAGCCTGACATGGGCCTGGCGGGCCACCGCCGGCACCATCACCTGGCGGAAGGGGTCCTTCACAAACCGGCCCGCTGCCGGCGGGGGGGCCAACTCTCCCAGGGTCACGGCCCCCCGGGTATGGTTCACCCGGGTGGTGGTCCGGAGCAGCACCGGGACCTGGAGGTCTTCGGAAAGGGCAAAGGCGGCCCGGGTCATTTCCAGGGCCTCCTGGGGGGTGGCCGGCTCCAGCATGGGCAGTCCCGCCATCTTGGCGTAGTAGCGGTTGTCCTGCTCATTCTGACTGGAGAACAGGGCGGGGTCGTCGGCGCTGACAATCACCATGCCCCCCTTGACTCCCACGTAGGCCAGGGTCATGAGGGCGTCGGCGGCCACATTGAGGCCCACGTGCTTCATGGCGCACAGCGTCCGCCAGCCGCAGGCTGCGGCCCCGGCGGCCACCTCCAGGGCCACCTTTTCGTTGGTGGAAAATTCAAACCGGAGGTCGGTGCGCCGGGCAATCTCATAACAGCGGTCGCCGATCTCCGAAGCGGGCGTCCCGGGATAGGTGGTGACCAAAGCCACCCCGGCTTCCAGGGCCCCCCGGACAATGGCCTCGTTTCCCAAGAAGAGCCGCCGCCCCCCCGCAGATCCGGTTAAAAGCTCTGACATAGATTCTCTACCTGCACCGTTAACTGGGCCCGGGTTCGGCCCGGACGCTCCTCATCCCTTCTCCCCCTCAAAGTCTGTTGCCGGCAAACGGACTGTAAAGTCCCCCTTTCCTAAAGGGGGATTTAGGGGGATTTTCAGTGAGTTCATAACCTCTCCCCTTACCCCCCTATTTCAAAGGGGGGAATATGGAGGAGTCTCCGGATGAAACCTAATTCACGCGGCCCTGGCCTCCGGCGCACAAAAAATTACATAAATTTTAATTGTAACCGCTTTTAGGAGAAAAAGCCCGGAAAATAGGTGTAAGGAATGAAAGGACAGGAAAGAACCGATAACTTATAGGAAACAATCAATAATCATTCCTGCAACAGAGGCGATATAAAGGTCCCGCCCTGGCGCACCACCTCGATGGCGGCAAAGAGCGCCATATCCGCATCTTCCTTGAGGAGATAGCCATCCACGCCCACCGCCAGGGCCTGGTGGAGGTATTCTTTACTCCGATGCATACTCAGGATCAGCACTTTGATATTTGGGTAAGACTGCTTGATCTTCTGGGTTGCGGCCAACCCCCGCAGGCGCGGCATGGAAATATCCAGGATGACCAGGTCCGGAGTAATTTTCTCAAGTATTTTCAAGAGTTCCAGCCCATCCCCGGCCTCGCCCACCACCCTCATGCCGCCGTCTTCCTGGATGATTTTTTTGATTCCCTGGCGCACCAGGATATGGTCGTCCGCCAACACAATGTCATATAGAGACATAGGTGAGTTCCTTCCGCCAAGAAACCGTTTTAGGGGCTGGGGCACGATTCAGGCAAGGGGGCATACCCATCCTTGGCGGAGATGACGCCGAGGCCGGTCCTCGGGGGACCGGGCCTGAATGACTGACAACGTTACTTACAAAACGGAGGAACACCATGTCTCCTGAGCGGCCTTGAACCGCACCAGGAATCTAGGGGCGCAATTCAACCCGCCTGATTACATTTCGATAATTTTTCGTTGAGGGGAAGGTGTTATTTAAGTAAGCATCGCTGTTGCGCTTGTCAATGGGGACCTTTCCCTGCCCCGGCCGAAGGCGAGTCATGGTCGAAGACTCATTTTCTCAGCACGGCCGGGGGGTGCAAGGGGAGAAAGCGAGGGCACTCAGAGGAGATGAAGAAAAACAAGCCGCCATCGGTCCGGGTCCCTCTGGGGGCGCCGCCGGGAGATCTCATGGCGAGTTGAGATCAAAGAATCATTCCTGGCAGCCGCGGGCTTCAGATCTCTTACTTCTTCTTGCCCCGCATCCAAAAGGGGAGGTCGCTGGGCCCGGCGCCGGCCGCCCGGAGTTGGGCCAGTTCCCCCTTGAGCTGGGCCACCTCGGCCGGGAGCGTCTTGCCGGCCGCGGCCTCGCCCTTGAGTTGCTCCACCTCAGGGCGCAGCCGGGCCAGCTCGCCCTGCAATCTGGCGACCTCGCTCTTTAAGGCGGCCGTTTCCCCCGCGGCGGTTTTGAGCCCCGCCGCCTCGGCGCGCAGGGCCTTGAGGCCGGCTTCCAGTTCGTGCAGGCGCTCCTGCACTTCGGGGGGCAGCGCCGGCGCCGGTTGCCCCCGGCCGATTTTGGCCACCACCGAGAGATCGGGCACTATGGTATCCAGCGGATTTTCCTGGATAACGGCATCCAGAGGATTTTCGCCGATGGTGCTGCGTTTTGCCATGTCGTTCAACTCCCTTCTTGGCTGATGATCTCGTCGGCCAGGGCCCGGTAATCCGCCGCGCCGGCGCTCTTGCCGTCATACTGGGTGATGGCCTGGCCGAAAGAGGGACTTTCGGCCAGCCGGATGTTTTCCCGGATGACTGTATGATACACCAGGCTGCCGGAGCGCTGGCGCAATTGCTCCACCACCTCCCGGGCGTGCCGGGTGCGGGAATCCACCCGGCAGGCCAGGATGCCCGATACCTTCAGGTCCGGATTGAGGCGGTCCCGGACCACCTCCACGGTCTGAAGGAGCTGGGCCAGGCCGCTCAAGGCCATGACGTGGGCCTCCACCGGCACCAGAAGTTCCTCCACCGCCACCAGGGCGTTGACCGTGAGGACCCCCAGGGTGGGAGGGCAGTCGATCAGGACGTAGTCCCAGCGGTCCGGCGGCAGACGGCTCAGGTTGCGGCGCAGGATGGTTTCAGCCCCCACTTCCCCGGCCAGCATCTTTTCGGCCCCCACCAGCCAGGGGGAGGACGGCACCAGGTCCACCCCGGCCACCCCCGCTTCCTGGACCAGGTCCAGCATGTTGCCGTTCTCCGCAAAGATGCCCAGCACCCCCTTGCCAACGTTTTTCAGACCGAACCAGGAGGTGGTGGAATGCTGCGGGTCCAGGTCGATGACCAGCACGCGGCGGCCCTTCTCCCCCAGAGCTGCGGCCAGATTGACGCTGGTGGTGGTCTTGCCGCTCCCGCCCTTCTGATTTGCAATGGCAAAAGTCCTCATGGCGCGCCTTTCTCCCTCATCCCTCAGTCCGAGGCGGCCCCGGCCGCCAGGGTCACAGTCCCTTGCGGCTCCAATCGGGGTGCAGCTTATCATCGGAACCCCTTCATTTGCCTCACCGGCCAGACCGCTGAAAAAACTACGCCCGAGCGCGGTCAAGACCCCTGGGGGGCACCGGTGCCAAGGACACCGGGACGCTCGGGCTGTCAGTCTTCTCAGGGAACGGCCTCATCCCGGGGCCTCCCGGTTTATTTATTCCCAGGATCACCATGCCACAAGCCGGCCCGCGTGTCAACTTGCGGACATCTTCCAGAGAAAAATCCTCCGGTTTTTGAAAACCAAGGCGGCGTTTTCCAGGGGCGAGGCATTGTTACCGCATCTCCATACCAAGTGAGAAATAAGAAGGAGGCCCCGGCCTCTGGGTGCGGGAAAAAAAGGAATATTCAATCAGGGCGTGCAAAAAACCGGGGAATCTGAGAAAATGTCAGGGAATTGCGGCTCGTGCTTCGGGCGGGGTAAAATCCGGCGATCCTGAGTCCTGAGGCCGCGGTCCGGGTGGCCGGGACAGGTTCTCAACTGTTTGAGGGGGAGGTTTTTGATGGCGCCATGACCAGGTGGCTTAACCTGCTTACGGTTTTTCTCCTGCTGCCGCTCAGCGCCTGTGTCTCCGCCGGCGCCCGGGCCATCACCGATGCCGGCATGGTCTCGATGATCGAGGTGGACAAGTCCACCCAGGCTGACGTTGCGGCCCTCCTGGGTTACCCCCTGGCGACCTCCCGCGGCGACCAGGGGGAGGAAACCTGGCATTATACCTGGGTCACCGCCATCCCCACGCCCGCGGCTTTTGTGCCGGTGGTCAAAGCCGTCATCCCCTCGCTCCACGAAACCCCCCGGGAACTGGCCGTGACCTTTAACCGGGACGGCATCGTCAAGAGCCTGGACCGGGGCCGGGTTCCCCCACGCCCCCGCCCTGCCGGTTGACCAGGCTCCCTCCCTTCAGCGGGCTTAAGCCCCACATTTGCTCATACCAATTATTGATTGGGCCTCTAGTTATTGCGTTTTGGGGATCATAACCGTTTGGCCGGCGGGTGAAAAATTTTCGGCCGGCCCGCCTCCAAGGTCAGGGTTCGATGACGAGGTCACCACCCTCCTCCATGGCGGCCAGGATTTCCCGGGCCTGGGCCTCGTCGGCTGCGGCCACCATGAGTTTCACGCCTCGGATGAACTGGAGCATAGGGTAAGTCCCGCCGGCGTCGTCGGCCATGACCCGGGCCTCGATGCCCTCGGATTCCAGCAGCCCTGCGGCCATCTCCGCGGCGATGCGGGTGGGGAAGGTTTCCAGGACTACGGCGTCGTCGAAGGTCAAGGCAATTCCTCTTGAGATTGGCCCAATCAGGGATAAACCCAGGCCGCTTCCCGGTCCAATCTGTGAAAAAATCTGCTTTCGGGTTTCAGGGCCTGCCATTCTTCCTGAGTGTAGACCAGTAAATCCGCCGGGACGGGAAGGTCCATGGTGTCAAAGTCGCTGGGCCGCATTTCAAAAGGCTTATCGGAGCCGGCCACGATGATGATCAGGTCCAGGTCGCTGCCCACGCCCCAATCGCCCCGGGCATAGGAGCCGAAAAAACCCAGGCGGATCACTTCGGGCCGCTCCCGGGCGATTTTTTCCGCCCAGCGCTTCAGGGCCTGGGCCACCGTCCGGGCGTCAGGCCATTTGAGCACGGGCGAAGTCAATGATCTCACGGGCATAGGTGAGAGCGGTCTCGCTTTGCAGGGGGCCGTAGTGTTCAAAAGGCGCACCCTGAGGATGGCTGTTGGGATAGCGGGCCGGAATATAAAAGTTGTCCAGGACCCGGGCTTTTTCGATGAAATCAGGCGGCAAGATCACTGAATCCGGCAATTCCTGAAGCAGTCGGGCCACGACATGGCCCCAGGCCTCCTGACCCTGGTGCAAGTGCAGGGCTTTTACCGCCTTTTCCGCGGCTTGCTGGGCAGCGAAGCAGGCCCATTCATGCCGCCCGGCCCCTTGGGAATCCTGGGCCTGTTCCAGGTCTCTCACCGCCTGATTGAACCAGTCACGGGCGCGGTTGGGCATAAAATTTCCCCTTTGCGGGCGGAGTTTATAGGGCGTGCCAGGCACGCGGATTTACGGCGGCCACTGGAAACTTCTGAAAATTCCCCCCTTTAAAAAGGGGGGTAAGGGGGGATTTTAGCAACTCACTGAAAATCCCCCTAAATCCCCCTTTACGAAAGGGGGACTTTAAGGTCCGTTTGCCGGGAAAAGACCTTTCCGGATGAGAACTAGCTAAATATCAATCACCTTATGCACAGGCGGGACGCCGGTGCCACCATCCTTCCCCTTAAGGGGTTGGGGGTGGGGTTCGGGGGAGTGGACAGGGGCTTTTGTCCCTGGCCCCCTTCACCAATTATAATCTCACCCCCTTCACCCCTCCGGGAAGACCACCAGATTATCCCGGTGGATGACTTCTTCGTAGCCCTTCTGGCCCAGGGTTTGGGCGATTTCCTGGGACTGGCGGCCCTTGATGCGGCCGATTTCCCGAGCGGAGTAATTGGTGAGGCCCACCGCGAAGGGTTTGCCCTCGGCGTCCATGAGGTGCACCGCGTCGCCCTTGCGGAAGCCCCCGAAGACCTCCAGGATGCCGGCGGGGAGCAGGCTCTTGTGGTGGTCCACCAGGGCCGACCGGGCCCCGTGATCCACCAGGATGGCCCCCTTGGGGGTGACGTTATAGGCCAGCCAGTACTGGCGGCTGGTAAGTTTCTGGTCCTGGGGCAGGAAGAGGGTGCCCACCTCTTCCCCGGCAAAAATTTTCCCCAGGATGCCCGGGGTGCGGCCGTTGGCGATGAGGGTGGGGATCCCGGCGGCCCCCACCTTTTTGGCGGCCTGGAGTTTGGTCACCATGCCCCCCCGGCCCAGGCCCCCGGGCCGTTTCCCCGCAGACTTCTCCACCCGGGCGTCAATGGCCGTGATCACGGAAAAAAGCCGGGCGTCGGCGTGTTCCCGGGGGTCCTTATCGTAGAGGCCGTCGGTGTCGGTGAGGAGGACCAGGAAATCGGCCCCCACCAAGTTGCAGATCAGGGCGGCCAGGTTGTCGTTGTCGCCGAACTTCAGCTCGTCGGTGGCCACGGTGTCGTTCTCGTTGATGATGGGCACCACCTGCCACTGAAGGAGGGCGAACAGGGTGTTCCGGGCGTTCAGGAAACGGCGGCGGGATTCCAGGTCGTCGTGGGTCAGGAGGATCTGGGCCACCTTGAGGCCGAACTCGGCAAAGGCCTCTTCGTAAGTGAGGATCAGGGTGCTCTGGCCGGCGGCGGCCACCGCCTGGGCCTGGGGGATGCCAGTGGGGCGGGAAGCCAGCCCCAGCTTGCGGCAGCCGGCGGCGACGGCCCCGGAGGAGACCAGGATGAACTCCCGGTCGGCGGAGCGCAGGACCCCGATCTCCCCCACCAGGCGCTGGATGAGGGGCTGGTTCAGGCCGTGGTCGGCGGTGAGGACCGCGCTCCCCAGCTTGAGGACGACCCGTCTGGCTTTATCCAGGTATGGTTGTCTCAAAGGATTCATGGACGTGGCGCCCGAAGTGTCGGGGTGCAATTTTTATAATAAGGCATCCTGGGAGTTTGGCCCAGCCGTAGAGCATGAGAAGTTCGGTGGGGCGGGCCTCCGTGCCCGCCGCCCCATCCTGGAGTAATGGTGCGCGGTGCGCACCCCACGATAAACTACCTTTCCAGGGGCTCCCATAATTCCATTGCCCAATCATTGCACCTCAAGCTGAGTCTTCGCCCTTCCCAAAAAATTCCCAGACGGCCTCCCGGAGAGGGGCGAGCCCGGCGCCGGTCCGGGCCGAGACCGGGAACACCGGCGCGCTCCGGCGGTACGCCTGGATAACCTCCTGGCGGGGGAAATCCGGCGGCAGGGCGTCAATCTTATTTAACGCCAACAGGCGGGGTTTGTCCAGCAGAGAGGGATCAAAGGCGCGCATTTCTTCGCTGAGCATCTTCAGGGGGGCCAGGGGAGCCGCCGGGTCCACCATGCTCACGTCGATGACCTGGACCAGGAGCCGGGTGCGCTTCAGGTGGCGCAGAAACCGGTGGCCCAGACCTTTGCCCCGGTGGGCCCCGGGGATGAGGCCGGGAATTTCCGCCAGGACCAGGGGTTCCTGCTCACCTTCCGGGACCATGACCCCCAGTTGGGGGCTCAGGGTGGTGAAGGGAAAGGCGCCGACCCGGGCCCTGGAGGCGGTGAGGGCCTTGAGCAGGGTGGTTTTGCCGGCGTTGGGGGCCCCCATCAGGCCCACATCCGCCAGGATCTGGAGTTCCAGGTGGACGCGGCGCTCCCGGCCCGGTTCGCCGGGTTGGGCGAAGCGGGGGGAGCGCATCCGGGAGGAGGTGAAGTGGGCGTTGCCTTTGCCGCCCCGGCCCCCCTTGGCCAGGACCAGGCGTTCGCCGGGGGTCATGAGGTCCCTCAGGAGGCGGCCGGTATCGGCGTCAAAGACCCGGGTCCCCAGGGGCACCGGCACGATCACCGGGGGGCCGTTTTTGCCGTGGCGGTCCTGACTCCGGCCCCGGCCGCCGTTTTCGGCCTGGAGGACGCGGCGGCGCCGGAAAAAGCTCAGGGTGCGGAGAGAGGGGGAGGCTTCCAGGATGACGTCGCCGCCGGCCCCGCCGTCACCGCCGTCAGGGCGGCCCCGGGGTTGGAAGCGGGCCCGGAGGAAGCTGACGCAGCCCGGGCCGCCGTTGCCGGCCCGGACCGTGATTTCGACCTCATCGGGAAAGGACTTCAAGTGGCTGGATAAACGCTGACCCGTTTGCGGTTTTTGCCGAAGGCCTCGTATTTCACCACGCCGTCCACCTTGGTGAACAGGGTGAAGTCACGGCCCATGCCCACGTTGGTTCCGGGGTGGATGCGCGTGCCCACCTGCCGCACCAGGATGTTGCCGGCCTTGACGGTTTGTCCGGCGAACTTTTTCACGCCGCGGCGTTTCCCGGCGCTGTCCCGACCGTTGCGAGAGCTGCCGCCAGCTTTTTTGTGCGCCATGGTTATCTCCTGGGCCGCCCGCCGCCGGCCTGGTTTCGGGGCGCCTCCCGGCGCCCGAACGGGCGCCAAGAGGGGGCGGGCGTCATTTATCTTAACTTATAAAATAATTTCATCAATCTGCAAGGCAGTGAACAGCTGCCGGTGGCCCTGTTTGCGGCGATAATTTTTCCGGCGTTTCTTTTTGAAGACCAGGACCTTTTTGCCTTTGCCCTGCCGCACAATCTGGGTGCGGACGGCGGCGTCGGGCACCAGGGGTTGGCCGACCCGGACGGCGTCGCCGTCGGCCACCAACAACACCTGATCCAGCATCACTTCGTTTCCCCGCTCCCCCGGTAGGCGTTCCACCCGGAGGACATCTCCGGGAGAGACGCGATATTGTTTGCCGCCGGTCTGAATGATCGCGTACACTATGGCCTCCACAAAAGTCCGAACTTTAGACTAATAATTTTAGCGGATTTTTTGAGCTTGTCAACCTAACCGGATGGTTAAATCACCGAAAGTCCGTTTTTTCCGGCGATCGAGGAAGGGGGCATTTTATCCGGCCCCGCTGCGGGGCGGCGATTGACTCAATGGCCCGTCCGCATTATTATGACGCAAATTCACTTTTTTTGCCAGCGCCATCTTGAGGGGCGCCCGGAGTAAAGGGTTCGGATAATCCTGGGGGCAGCCTGCGGCGCACGGAGCAGATATGGACGGCTTACCGGCAGTAACTTCGCCCCAGGGATACGTAATCATCCACGGCCATTTTTATCAGCCGCCCCGAGAAAATCCCTGGATCGAACAGATCGAAGTGGAGCCCGGCGCCACCCCCTACCACGACTGGAACAGCCGCATCACCGCCGAATGCTATCGCCCCAACGGCGCCGCCCGGATTTACGACGGTCAGCGCCGCATTCTGGATATCGTCAACAATTATCGGCACCTCAGCTTTAATTTTGGACCGACCCTCATGAGTTGGTTGAAGGAGCAGGCGCCGGAGACCTATGCCGAGATCCTGGCGGCGGATGCCCAGAGCCTGGCGGCCCTGGGCTACGGCAACGCCATCGCCCAGGCATACAACCATGCCATCCTGCCCCTGGCCCGGGTTCGGGACCGGGAAACCCAGGTCATCTGGGGCCTCAGGGACTTTGAGCTCCGGTTTGGGCGCCGGGCGGCGGCCCTGTGGCTGCCGGAGACCGCGGTGAATTATCCCACCCTCAGCACCCTGGTGGACCAGGGCATGAAGTTTGTGATCCTGTCACCGTATCAGGCCAAACGGGTGCGCCCCCTGACCGGGGGGGAGTGGAGCCAGGCCCAGGGGAATCTGGATACCACCCAGGCCTATCGGTGTTTTTTGTCCGAGGCGGCGGGGGACGCCCGGAAACGGCGGTTCATCGACGTCTTTTTCTATGACGGCGAGGTGGCCGCGGATATCAGTTTCGGGGACCTGCTCACCGACAGCTACCGGCTGGCGGCCCGGCTGGCCGGCGGCTACGACCCGGAGCGGGGCCGCCCCCAGTTGCTGCACGTGGCCACCGACGGAGAGAATTACGGCCACCACAAGAAATTCGGGGAATTGGCTCTGGCCCACGCCCTGACCCAGGCGCTGCCCCAGAAGGGGTTTAAGGTGACCAATTACGGCGCTTTTTTGGAGTTGGCGCTGCCCAAGATGGAGGTGGAGGTTTACCTGGGACCCCAGGGCGAAGGCAGCTCGTGGAGCTGCCCCCACGGGGTGGGGCGCTGGAAGGAGAACTGCGGCTGCGCCACCGGGGGACAGCCCGCCTGGAATCAGCGCTGGCGGACCCCGTTGCGGGGGGCCTTCGACTTTTTGAATGAAAAACTGGCCGCCATCTTTGAGGCCGAAGGCCAGAAGTACTTCCACGACCCCTGGCAGGCCCGGAACGCTTACGTGGACGTCATTTTCGACCGCGACAACGGCGGGCGCGAGGACTTTTTCGCCCAACAGGGCAGGCCCAACCTGCAGGAAGACGACCGGGTGACGGCCCTGAAGCTCCTGGAGATGCAGCGCCACACCCTGCTCATGTACACCAGTTGCGGCTGGTTCTTTGCGGACCTCTCGGGTCTGGAGACCCTGCAGGTGATCAAGTATGCCGCCCGGGCCCTGCAATTGGGCCAGGCGTTTACCACTGAGCCCCTGGAGGCCCCCTTTCTGAAAATCCTGGAACGGGCGGTGAGCAATATCCCTCGGGAAGGCAACGGTCTGACGATTTACCAGAAGCGGATCAAACCCGCGGTGGTGGACTACCCCAAGGTGGCCAACCAGTGGGTGATTTCGTGGCTCAAGGACCGGGACCGCCAGTGTCCCCACCACATCTACCACTATCGGGCGGAGCCCGCGGACCTGGAGGACAAGACCCAGGGCTCGCTCCTGTTGGCCGCCGGGCGTTTGCGCCTGACCTCGGGCATCACCCAGGAGAGCCGGACCCTGGCGTTTTTCACCGCGTATCTGGGCAGCTATCTCTATCGCACTCAAGTCCAGACCAATCCTTCGCTCCAGGAGTTTATGGCCTTGCGGGATGAGTTCTTCCAGGTGTTAGAGGACACCCCCGAGGACCTGATCCCCCTGATGGTTCGGCGTCTGGGGGAGATCTACTACAGCATCCATGATATTTTCCAGGAAGAGAAATTGCAGGTCTTCCAGGATTTGGTGCGGCCTCATCGGGAAGAGGCGGTGGAGGTGATCGCCCACAATTTTGCCGCCACCCGGCCCCTGCTCAAGGCCATGGCCGCTGAGGGTCTGCCCATGCCGCGCCTCTACCGGGCCCTGGGGGAAATCACCCTGAACCGGCGGCTGGTGGAACTCCTGCGCCGGATGGAGCCGGAGCCGGATTCTCTGGCCACCTCCGAGGAGATTATCCAGGTGATCCAGGATGCCCAGCTCATGGGGTTAAAGATGGAGACCCACGAGGGGGCCAAGATTCTCCGGCGCATCCTGGACCGGCACCTCCAGGACCTGGCCGAGTCTTTCCGGATGGAGACCGTGACCCGCCTGAGCGATTTTTTGCGGTTCGTCGGCCACATCCCCCTCACCCTGGAGCTTACCGGGGCCCAAAATTTTCTTTTTGCCCTGATGCGGGACCGTTTTTCGGCGGTGGCGGCCCGGGCGGCCAAGGACCCCAAAGCCCTGACCCTGGCCAAGCAACTAGTGGACCTGATGGAATCCGTGCATGTCAACCCGGTGCGCTACCTGAAATTGTTGGCTTGAGCCGGCCGGTTCAGGGGAGTGATCACATTAAGGCTGTATGTTTTGCATGATGGGAGGGGGCATGAGTCTGGAAACGCGGTTTCGGGAGGCCTTCACCGAGTCCATTGAGCTCAAGGTCCGGGTGCTGGAAACGCAGGGGCCCCGGGTGGCGGCCGCGGCCCGGATGCTGGCCCAGGTCTTGAAGAACGGCGGCCGGGTGCTGATCTTCGGCAACGGCGGTTCTGCGGCGGACGCCCAGCACCTGGCCGCGGAGTTCGTCAACCGGTTTCAGGTGGAACGTCCGCCCCTGGCCGCCCTGGCCCTGACCACCGACACCTCCATCCTGACGGCGGTGGCCAATGACTATGATTTTACCCAGGTGTTCGCCAAACAGGTGCGGGCCCTGGGCCGGCCCGGCGACCTGGCCTGGGGCGTCAGCACCAGCGGCAACTCGCCCAACGTGGCGGCGGCCCTTAAGACCGCCGGGGAACTGGGGCTGCATACCCTGGCCCTGACCGGCGGCCGGGGCGGGCCGGTAGCGGGTGCGGCCGAGTTAGCCCTCGTCGTGCCTTCCGGCAGCACCCCCCGAATCCAGGAGGTGCACATCACCATCGGCCACGTGCTCTGCGACCTGGTGGATTATTCGCTCTTTCCGGAGAAATTCGGGGCCGGCGCGCCTGGGTCTGAGGGCCAACCATAGAAAAAGTAATGGTGGCCCAGGCGTCCCGCCTGGGCAGGAACAGCCCCGGGCCGCGTCTGACGCTCCATAAACCTCGGCCCCTGGCCGCCCTATAATAACTGAAGCCTCACCCGTAAAGCATGAGAAGTCCGGCGGGGCGGGCCTCGGCGCCCGCCGACCCATCCTGAAGAGTTGGGCGGGCATTGCCCGCCATCGATCACGCTCTGGACCCTAACCATACACCGGCGAGACGCCTGTGCTACTGAATCTGAGTTTCTTGTTTTTTCTACAAGATTTGGTTTTTAACCTTCCAAACAAAAAATACCCGGAGGGCGGATGAAAAAGCTGGAGCCCCTTTCCCTGGCCGGCATCAAGACTTATAGTTTGTCTGAGCGGCATTCCAAGGTCAGCCGCCGGGATTTCGGCCGGCCCTGGGAGCCGGGGGGCGGTTTTCGGGAATTTGTGGACCGCCTGCCCCGGCTCCTGGCAGGGGAAGCCCTGCGGGAGGTGGCCGCGGCCTGGGTCCGGGCC
>Ga0172371_10003730_pt1 | contig 23444 bp, 14 predicted proteins | sample Lak12m_FD_114543 | JGI IMG/M metagenome (GOLD analysis project Ga0172371, IMG submission 114543) | Freshwater microbial communities from Kabuno Bay, South-Kivu, Congo - kab_022012_12m | ecosystem: Environmental > Aquatic > Freshwater > Lake | place: Democratic Republic of the Congo: South-Kivu...
CATTATAATCCTTGTTTACCTTATTGGAGGCACATTTATTGACGACCTCGCCTTTTTGATACTTGCGACGCCGATCTTTTACCCTGCGGTAGTCAAACTCGGGTACGACCCCTTGTGGTTCGGGATCATTCTTCTTGTGACCATTATGATCGGAGTAATAATCCCGCCCGTGGCAATGTGCGTGTTCGTTGTGAAAGGCATCACGGGTGTCCCGATCAACATCATCTATCGGGGCTGTCTGCCGTTTATTCTGAGCCTCGTGGCCTCTCTGGTATTGCTCTTTCTGTTTCCACAACTGGCTTACTGGCTGCCAAATTTACTCATGAAATGAGCCTGGCGGAAAGCGGTGGCCAACAAAGAAATCCAAGCCAATTAAGCTCCAGGAGAACCGAATGGCAATGACGGACATATTGAAAGACAAAAAGATACTAGCCGTCGACGATGAGTTGGACGTGCTTGAGATGGTGCAGGAACAACTTGAAGTATGCGCAGTCGCGACAGCTTCGAGCTATGAACAGGCTAAGGAGCTATTGTCCAAGGACTCTTTTGATTTGGTCTTGTTGGACATTATGGGAGTGGACGGATTTGCCCTGCTGGAAATTTGTAGGGAAAAGGGATTGCCTGCGGTGATGCTTACGGCTCATGCCCTTAATGTTGACAGTGTCAACAAGGCAGTGCGACTCGGTGCTGTCTCATTCCTACCCAAACAAGAATTGGCACATCTTGACACGCATTTGGTTGAGATTTTCGAGGGCCTGGCCGAGGGAAGAAGCCACTGGAAAAAGCTGTTTGACAGGTTAGGCTCTTTCTTCAAGGAGCGACTGGGTATCACATGGGAAGAAATAGAAAAAACGCCTAATCCTCCATGGATGTACTGATTGATTGTGAGCACCATGGATCTGTTTACAGGGGAAAATTTATGAACGTGGCGAATAACTTGGAATCCTCAGCATTTTTTTTTCCCGATCGCCCGGCTGCAAGTGAATCCGGAGTAGAGGTAAGCTACGGTCAACTTAATGATTACGCCAACCGTGTGGCGACAGGACTCCTCAAAATGGGCGTTAGACCCGGAGAGCGTATTGGTATTTGCGCTCCGAATTCGACCGATTGGATCATCTTTTATTTCGGTGTGCTTAAAGCAGGGGCTGTCGCCATTACCCTGTCCAGCGTTCTGAGGAGAGACGAACTCACTCTTCTGCTCGATCACTCAAAGCCGAGGTTTCTTTTCACCACGGATGATAAACTGGATGACCTCCAAAACTTACGGGGCTCGGCGGGGACAGAAAAAATCATCAGCCCTGGGGGGGATCTGTCCCTGCAACAACTTATGGACCTGGGCAAGGGGTCATTCGAGGCCTTAGACCGGGATCGTACAGACACAGCCGCGGTCCTTTACACCGGAGGCACTACGGGTATCCCGAAAGGGGTGATGCTGACTCATGAAAACATCAATCATTCGAGTCACAACATCGCCTTCTCTGAACGTTCATCGGAGAATGACCGCGCCCTGTGTTTTTTACCTTTTAACCATGTTTTTGGACAAATCCACATAATGAACTCCACGATTATGAGCTGCGGATGCGTGGAACTCCTTCCCAGTTACGACATGGATCGAGTCCTGTATTTAATGGGCGCTGGACGGGTAACAAAATTTTTCGCGGTGCCCACCATCTATACACGCCTGCTGACAATTGACGGGCTCAAAGAAAAGTTGGGAAAGGTACGATATTGCTTTTCCGCGGCAGCCAGCATGGCCGGGGAGATAGTCCGCCAATGGAAAGAACTGAGCGGCCGTACGATATATGAGAGCTACGGCCTGACTGAATCGGCTGCGCAGGTTACCTATAATCACGTTTACCGGCATGTTGTAGGGTCGGTGGGGACCACGGTGCATGGTGTGGAAGTGCAAATAAGAGACGCCCAAGGCAACCGAGTCGAACAAGGTCACGAAGGCGAGATTTGTATCCGTGGGCCCAACATCATGCGAGGATACCTGGACAATCCTGAAGAAACGCAAAAAGCATTTTGGGAAAAGGGCTGGTTTCGGTCGGGAGATATTGGTTTTCTTGATGAAAATCGTTACTTTTATATTGTTGATCGCCTCAAGGACATGATCATAACGGGTGGCGAAAATGTATATCCGCGTGAGGTGGAAGAGATCATCTATACAGTTCCGGAAGTGCAGGAATGCGCGGTCGTAGGATTGCCTGATAAGGAATGGGGAGAGCGCGTAACGGCTTTTGTCGTGCCCCGACCGGGAAAACTTGTTATTCTGGAAGACCTTAAGATCCTTTTGAAAAAACATCTCTCTCCATTTAAGGCGCCTAAAGAATATATCATTGTGGACGAAATGCCTAAGAGTCCGGCCGGGAAGATCCTGAAACGAGAGCTTAGAAAGCGAACGTCATAATCCTTGGGAAAAGTAACTACTTTTTGCTATACTGCGCCCGCCATAAAGAACCGATAATTTTTTCTGTCTGTCTCTGTAATACTTGGCCGACCCTTAGCGGGAACAGTCAATCGTTACCCGTTTCAGAACATAGGTCCAATTTTTAAAGGAGGCATAGAATGAAGAGGCTTGCGTTTCCGGCGATTTTGGCGATGTGCTGGGCGGTATTTTGGGCAACTGCGGTTTCGGCTCAGGAACCTATCCTGATAGGCGTCCCCACTTCAGTCACATTTATCGAGGGCAAAGAATGCCTTAAGGCAGTTGAACTCGCCGTGGGAGAGATCAACGCTAAGGGCGGAGTGAAAGTGGGAGATACGAAGCGTCCCATAAAGATTGAGAGCCTTGACCTGCGCGACGCTTCTCCAGGCGTTCCGGTATCGGAAGCGCTTCTGGGGTTAGAAAAAATTATCACGGAAAAGAAAGTCCAAGTCATAATGGTGGGGCCGTTCCGCTCGGAGGCGCTAATACCGGGAATGGACATTGTGAGTAAGTACAAAGTCCCGATGCTTGGGACCATCGCCATGAGCCCTAAATCAGAGGCAATGGTCAAGGAGAATCCGGAGAAGTACAAATACTGTTTCAGGGTCTGTCTTAACGCCATTTACCTTGGAAAATATCTTAGCACCACTCTTGGGTTCCTGAAGAAGGAATTCGGTTTCAACAAAGTCTATGCTATGCACCAGGACGTGCTTTGGGCAAAGGCTACTGCAGATGGCACTATTAAAGCAGCCACGTCCAAGATGGGCTGGGAGAGCGTCGGTATCGAGGCTTATCCTACCGGAGCGTCGGACTTTGCGGCCGGGCTCATGAAGGCAAAAACACAGGGGGCCCAAGTGATTATGCCGATATTTGACATGCCCCAGAGCGGCATCCTCCTCAAGCAATGGCAAAGCATGAAGATTCCCGCGCTTGTATTCGGGTTCATCTCCCCCATGACCGGGGCCGGCGCCTGGAAGAGCTTCGAGGGAAAGATCGGGGGTCTGATGAATTGTAATTACGAATTGGGCAGCGGGATCGCTTCTGCGAAATATCCACTTTCAAAGAAATTCTATGATGATTATCAGAAGAAATTTGGCGAGCCCATAGAATCCGGGCACGGCCCGGGCCCTTCTTATGATTCGGTCTATATCTGGGCGGAGGCGGTCGAGCGCGCAGGAGGTCTGGATCCTGATAAAGTGGTTGCGGAATTGAAAAAGACGGATCGTCAGGGAGTCATTGGAAAAATTAAATTTGACGAAGGCAATCAGGTCATTTACGGTGACGATCCGGCCAAGACTGCTGTGGGGTGTGTGTTCCAGTGGACCGAAGACGGCAAACGCGTCATCGTGTGGCCTGAATCTATAGCTGACGGCAAAATCGCTCTTCCTTCTTGGATGAAGGCCGTAAAATAGTCTTTGTAGCCAGATACCAAGGAGTTTTAAAGGGGGAACCAGTCTGAACAGCCCGGTTTCCCCTTCTCGAATCCAATCGTGATATGGGCCATGCTTGACAGTTGTACGCCCGCGTCAGGAGAAGGGCGTCCCGGAGCATAATCGAGGAAATCTTATGCTTGAAGTCACGCTCATATACGGCTTCATTAACAGCGTCATTCTGGCGCTGATCGCCCTGGGTTTCAATCTGACCTTCGGCATCAGCGGGATCTCGAATTTTGCATACGGCTCATTTTTTGTTCTCGCGGGTTATTCCGTTTGGATACTAATGCACAAGCTGTCAGTGCCATTTTGGCCCGCGGCTTTAATCTCGGTGTTATTTACAGCAGCGTTAGGGCTGGCTCTTTACAGGTTTGTGCTCCTGCGAGTTCGGGGCCAGGTAATTTCGGAGGTGATCGCTACGTTCGGCGTGGGCTTGGCTATTCTCGAATTCTTTCGTTATCTCGGCTACACGGGTTACGAATACACGCTGCCTGTGTTTACGGATGGCAGCGTTATGATAGGCGGCGTCTACGTGGACCATCAGCGGCTGTGGATAGTCGGGGTGGGCGCGCTGCTTGCCGTGGGGATTTACTTGTTCACACGCTACACCAAACTGGGCCTCGCGTTCCGTGGCATTGCCCAGGATGAAAAGACCGCCCTGTCACTCGGGATAAATTCGGACAAGATTGCCGGAATAAGCGTCGCGTTCGGTTCCGCGTTGATAGCATTGGCCGCAATATTGGTTCTGCCGAGAGGGACTATCTCGGTCAACGAGGGGTACGATGTTCTGGTCAACGCTATGGCGGTTTGCATTGTCGGAGGCCTCGGCAGCAGTGTGGGAGTTGTCCTGGCCTCGTTTCTCATAGGGTATGCCCAGATGATCACGGATACCCTTTCAGGACCACATTGGAAAATGATCGTCTCACTCATCGCGATTCTGGTCATACTCCTGATCAAGCCTTCCGGTCTTTTCGGAAAACAGAAAGAGTTGGAAGAACGCATTTAAAACGGACCTATGTTTTGCTTATGGTGTGCGGCCTCCCGATGCGAGGTCTCAGACCGGAGTCAGTAGGGCAGTGATTCAGAAGAGAAAAGAGAGAGTCGACCGAGGAATCAAGGCGAGGTCTGATGATATTTTCGCCTTAACGTCCTATCGTGAAATGCTTTATGTCGCAGTGCCTCCGGTGCTTCCGATAATAGCCCTTATCATTCTCCCGCTGGTTTTGCCTCTGTATTGGAAAAAGGTCCTTATCTCCACGGCAATTTTTGCTCTCTTGGCCATGAGTTGGGAGTTTCTGGTTTCGGTGGGGATGGTATCGCTCGGGCAGGCGCTGTTTTTTGGAGCAGGCGCTTATGGCGCAGGCGCCCTGGATAGTTATTTGGGCTTGCCCACCTGGCTCACTATTCCTCTGGCCACCGTGATCGGAGGCGGGTTTTCCACTATTTTGCTGCTACCGGTCCTGCGACTGCGGGGCGTCTATTTCGCTATGGTTACGCTTATCCTGCCTCTAATGTTTGAGCGGATCATAGAAGCGACCAAGATTTTCGGCGGCACCGAGGGCCTGCACGGCCTGAAGCCCCTTCCAAACCAGTGGGTGGAGGTGTACCTGTTACTGGTTGTCATGGCCGCGGTCCTGTTCGGATTCCGTCGGCTGATGACCAGCGATTACGGGCTCGTGTTGAAGGCCATCCGTGACAATGACAGAGCGGTCATGAGCGGCGGGATTAATATTTATTGGCTCAAGGCCCAAGCATTGTTCATTGCCGGGTGCGTCGGAGCATTCTGTGGCGCGTACTTGACTCATGTTTATTCATTCGTCGGGATGCCGGCCTTTGCTCTGGACTATTCCATACTTCCCATAGCGTCTGCCGTGGTCGGTGGCGCGGGGACATTTGCCGGCTCCATGGTGGGGGCCTTCATCCTTGTTCCGCTCTCGGAAGCGCTGCGTGGGATAGGAGGCCTTCGAATAGTTATCTATGCCTTAGCGCTGGTTGTATGTATTGTGAGCCTTCCTGAAGGGATATTTCACTACATTCAGCGCAAATACCAGCAATTCGAGAGATGGGTTGAAGTGGAAAGCCCGTCAGAAAAGACCACTACTTCCGGAGCCGTGGCTTCCGGTAGTAAGTAGGTCAAGAATTCTTTGTTGAGTTGACAATGTCACATTCCGATGGTAAACAACCGCTGCTTAGTGTCAAGGAACTCAGCAAGAGCTTTGGAGGCGTACGTGCGGTCGTGGACATTGGGTTCGACCTGCGCCAAGGTGAACTCTTGGGTTTGATTGGTCCCAATGGATCGGGCAAGACAACTCTTGTCAATCTTATTACCGGTTTTGTCAAGCCTGACGCCGGACGCATCGAATTTAGAGGTCAGGATATCACCGGCTGGATGCCGTATCGGATTGCAAGGCTCGGGATCGCGCGCACGTTCCAGATGGTCCGGCCTTTCGCCGAACTTCCGGCATTTAAGAATTTGATCATTCCGCTTTTTTCGCCAAGAGTGAGGGGCCTCGCCGGTGGACTGTACGGCGACCGAGACTCGATCTCCAAGGATCTGCTCGAAGAGGTCGGATTCGAGAGAGAATCTTCGGTCACGTTCAAGCCCGCGGGCAGTTTGCCCCACGGCTATCTCAAACGGCTGGAGCTGGCCAAGTGCCTGGCTTTGAGAGCGGACCTGATCATCCTTGATGAACTGTTTTCGGGCTTGAGCATAGCTGAATTGGCCAGCATTGTCCCGATAATCGAAAAGCTCATGGTCGAAGGCAAGACGATCATAATGATCGAACATCGTCTGCGGGAGCTTTTCCGTATTGCAGACCGGGCCATAGTTCTTAATTTCGGAGCGGTAGTCGCTGACGGAAAACCGTCCGATGTCATGGAAACGGAAGAGGTCAAGCAGGCTTATTTGGGTACGGAATAGTAGGATCCAGTTAGTTGGGATTCCGTTTTAACAACGCCACAACCAGGGCAGCACAGCATATGTTGAATGTGTCTAATCTGATGGTTTTTTATGAGAATGCGCTGGCGCTGAACGATTTCAGCATGACGGTGGAGCCGGGGAGCATAATCGCGGTCATCGGGTCCAATAGCGCGGGCAAGACCACGCTGATGAACACAGTATCGGGCCTCATTCTTGATACTAAGATAAAAGAGCAACGCAAAGGCGGAGAAAGGATCACCCTTTACGGAATGCTGGAGCTGGACGGAGAGGACATTACGAATCTTGAACCAAATGAACGTGTGAAAAGAGGAATGGTCCTTTGCCGTGAACGTCACCCCATTTTCCCTGAATCGGACGTCGTAGAAAATCTCAAAATTGCTGGATACTTACGCAAGAGGTCTGATGTTAGGGGCGCCATCGACTATGTATTTGAGCTTTTTCCAACGCTGGTTCGCTTAAAAAGCCGCAAGGGAGGATTCCTGAGCGGAGGCGAACAGCAGATGTTGACCATTGGCATGGCTCTGATGGTCAAACCTAGGCTGCTCTTGCTGGATGAACCCCTTCTCGGGCTGAGCCCCATGATGCAAAAGACGCTGGTGGACGCGATAAAGAAGATCCGAACTGAAACGGGCCTGACAATTGTAATTACCGAGCAGTTTGCACGTCCCATACTACCTATGATCGATTACGGATATATTATCGAGAACGGTATGCTTATTATGCAAGGCGCCGGATCCGACCTCATGGAGAACCCGGAGGTCAAGGGAGCCTATTTCGGAGTCTGATGCCGCCGTCATTCAATAATTCATTGGATTATTGCATTAGCTCCGCTTGTAGGAGGAGAAATGAGTTTCAGAAAGCGGACCGCCAGGGGGAAAACCCTTTTGCAAAAGGTGCTCCGCGCACGGCGAGCAATGCTTTTGTGCAGGCATTAAGTTTATCGCAGGCAAGGGGCATTAAGGCGCATTGTTGGCCCCACGCCCAGTGGACCTGGACCCTCTTTCCGAAAACTCCTAAATGGTCGCGGAGTGGCCATGAGCCAGCGACAGGATCGCTTACCCGCACACGACCTGAAGAAGCATATTTAGGAGTTCTTTGCGGGGGGACCGGGGGGCGGTTTTCTTGCAAGAAAGAGCCCCCCGGACTCCCTGCGGAGCAAAAGAAACAATCCGATTGAGGATTTTAGCCCATGGCGTCCTTGGAATATCCCACCATCTTCCACGCCTTCGCGGCCACAGCCGCAAGGTATCCAAAAAAGATCGCTATATCCTTCTTAGGGACCATATTCAGCTACTCAGATTTGCTGGCAATTATTGAAAGATTTGCATCGGGCCTGGCCGCGTTAGGATTTGGGAAAGGTGACCGCATTGTCATGTACATCCCGAATTCTGTGCAATTCGTGGTGAGCTGGCTTGCCATACAAAGGATCGGCGCAATTGCGGTCCCGATAACCCCAATCTACACCCTGCCCGACCTCAAATACATAGCGAACGACACTGGAGCGACGGGGATCATTTGTTCGGATCGAAACTTCGGCTATGTAAAGCAGGCCATGGTGGATACTTCCGTCAAGCGCGTCGTTGTTACCAATGTCGTGGATCTGCTCCCCTGGTGGAAGAGAGCTTTCGGCGTCCTGGCGGACAAGGTGCCAGCCGGAAAAGTCGAGAAAGCGCCTTTTATGAGTTCGATGAAGAAAATGATATCATCCTCGCTTCCGCCTGCGCCCGATCCTGGGACGGGTGAAAACGACACAGCGGAGATCCTTTTCACGGGGGGGACTACTAAACACCCCAAGGGCGTACCGATAAGTCACGGATTTTATCTAGTTTCCTCCGAAGAACAGTTAAGCGTCCGAGACCCTCTCTTTCCGAAAGATCAGGATGTAATCCTCGGTGGCGCTCCGCTCTTCCATATCCTGGGTCAGACATGTACTTTGGCCACCATAATAATAGGTGGCGGCGCCCTGGTCCTTCAGCCGAGGGTGAATCTGGACGCGGTTTTCGATTCGATTCAACGGATGAAGTGCAAAAGCATGATAGGAGTGCCGGCCCTTTATCGTATGATCCTGGAACACGATCGGGTGGATCAATACGATCTATCGTCCTTGAAATACTGCTTCTCCGGCGGCGACGTGTTACCGGTGGAAGTCGGGAAGCGTTGGAAAGACCGCTTCGGGCTCGATATTTACCAGGGCTATGGCGCCACTGAAACCGCCGGCGGTATTACGATGTGTCCCACAGACCGAAAGAGCCCGTCGCTGAGCATGGGCATGAAGGTACCGAGCAAGGAAACAATAGTAGTGGACCCCAATACATTGGAACCTGTTAAACTCGGAGATCCCGGCGAGCTTTTGGTCTCTTCAGATAGGATGGTGCGCTCCTATTGGAACAAACCCGAAGAGACAGAGGCCGCATTTGTGGAAATCGACGGACGGCTCTGGTACCGAACCGCGGACATAGTGAGGCAGGATGAGGAAGGCTTTTTCTACTTTGTCGATCGCACGGTAGACACAATCAAGCATAAGGGCTACCGCATATCTTCCTCGGAAATAGAGGCCGTGCTGCAGGAACATCCAGCAGTTATCGAGTCCTGTGTGGTCGGTGTGGCGGATGAGAAGGTCGGTGAAAGAATCAAGGCCTTTGTGGTGCTGAAGAAAGACATAAAAGGTATCACAGGCTACGATTTGATCAAGTGGTGCCGGAAAAGACTGATTGAATACAAGATCCCGCAATACATTGAATTCCGTGACATGCTCCCGAAATCCAAGGTCGGCAAATTACTCCGAAGAGAAATCCGAACCGAAGAGAAGAAGCGATTGGAAACATGATTAGCCCATAAGCTACATTAATTGCAGATTGTAGGAGCAGCATTTAGGATTTTCTGTGGGTATTACATGCCTAACAGCGCATCCGGATTAAGTACATCTATGTTACTCGATGGATTAGCCTTTCCCGAATCTCCGCGTTGGCGCGGAGACAGGCTTTGGTTTTCGGACATGTACGCCTGCCAAGTCATGACCGTTGATCTGGACGGTAGGACGGAATCCATTTGCGCAGCGCCTCAACAACCTTCAGGCTTGGGCTGGACCCCGGATGGCCGGATGCTCGTGGTTTCTATGGTGGATCGCAAGTTACTGCGCCTCGAACCTGAAGGGCTGACAGTATTTGCAGATCTTTCAGACCTGGCTCCTTCGCATTGCAATGACATGGTGGTTGATCAACAGGGACGAGCTTATATAGGCAATTTCGGATTCAATTTCTTCGATGAACCCCCAAAACCCACAGTCCTCATCCTTGTGACCCTCGATGGTCAGAAACGAGTTGTTGCGGATGGACTGCTATTTCCAAACGGCATGGTCATAACTCCGGATGGGGACACTTTGATAGTAGGCGAGTCATACGCGTCACGTCTTACAGCCTTCACTATTCGTTCAGACGGTTCACTGACCAGTCGCCGCGTTTGGGCGGAGTTGCAAGGGGCGACTCCTGACGGAATTTGTCTCGATGCTGAAGGCGCCATATGGGTTGCTTCGCCCATGACTTCTGAAGTGCTGCGAATTATTGAGGGAGGCCGCGTCACTAATCGGATTCCCACTGAAATTCAGCCTGTCGCCTGCATGTTAGGCGGTCCGGACAGACAAACGCTTTTCATCCTTGAGGCTCCACTAATTAGACCGGAAAAAGGACGCGCTCGAAAACCCGGCCGAATTGAAACAGTCCGAGTAAAGATTCCGGGCGCCGGGCTGCCGTAGGTCGGAGCAGTGGGATCACGGCATCATATAAGGTTTTTCATGAACGAGCCCACGCTTCAGCGGGACTCACCGCATCGCATATTTGCTGCCGGATTATTCGGCGGTATGACAAGGCAATGTATGTTCGTCTCACTTCGACCTGAATTCAATCGTTCCATTATGATAGATTTAAGGAAATTCAGACATCGATAGGCTCAAGGCTTTTCCGGCCAATCGCGGAATTCAGATCCTCCAGATCGTGGTGAAGCCCCAGATCGCTGAACATCGCTTTTGCTTTTTCTCGGTACGCTTCGGCCCTTCTCATAAGGAGTTGCGAGGATTCGCCTTTGATTGATAACGTGCGCACGGCAATTTCAGCATAAGTCCTGGCGAGCTGGGGCCGTGCGCCGAGCCTCTCTCCTTCCGCGATCGCCTTTTGCCACCACTTGAAAGCGCTCTTCCGATCTTGGGTTAACCATTTGTACACTCCCATGAGTCTACAGGAATCCGTTCTATACGTGGCCGCTTTCCGGCATGCTTTAATCAGCATCTTCCCTGATTTGAGGGCGTTCTTACGATGTTGGGAAGATTCTTCCCTACGGCCGCTGCTGAGTGACTCCTCGAGGAGACGGAGGTAGTATTCAAACTGATTTCTATAAAAGACTGATAACTGCCCGGGAGGGAGCTTCACTTCAGATCTCAGCCGGTCAGCTTGCTCCAATGATTTCCCAGCCTCATCCGTCTCCCTCATCAACAGTTGTACAGAGACTTTTTGGGAATGCATGCTAAATAAGAAAAGCAAACCTTTCCTTTGGGCAAGGTTAAATCCTTGATCCAATTCGGCATTTGCTTCATCGATATTACGACATTGAACGAGCAGAAGAATATTCAGCATATATTTCAAGAGATAGCATACGTCGTTTTCATACGTTTCAGCGATTTCACTCAGTTTCGACACCATTAATTTCGCTGCATCAAAATGCCCCTGGAAGACTTTCGGAAGTCCATGCCAATAATAATGATCGGCGGCATCCCATACTTCCCCAATTCTCAGCAACCTGTTCACCAAATCCTCGTTGTATTCAGCGATTTCATTCCACTCTCCTTTGAGAAAATGGTGCTGCGTATCCGCGACATCGTATCTGATGCATTGTTTGGCATCATCCAGGCGCAGCCTGGGCTTTGCATGGTTCAGAATTTTTCTGCCAATACTGAAAGAAAGGCCCGTGAAGGTAAACATGGAACTGGCCCCGGCGAAGAACCCAATCCCGAACTGGAATTTTGTGAAATCGAACTTGGCGAGGGTGGGATAGTAGAATAGACATTCGATGAAAAAGCGCTTAACGTCGATGATGGCAAGAGCCTGGACCTTCTTGCGTATCAGTTCCATGGCTTCGATATCCGGCTGTGTGGGATCTCTCCTGAAACAGAGGAACGGAAAATACAGGGACAGGAGGAATATCATAAGACCCCACAGGAAACGAAACGCCCTTGAAAAGCTATTCTTGGGCAATTCGCCCCAATAGGAGACGAGAGCCTTGTCGAAATGCTCCACCGCCTGGGTGTAGTGGCCTCGGTTAAATACAGCCAATGCGATATTTCTTTCCAGCACGGCAACCTTTGCTGGATCGGCCTCGATGCCGCCCAGTTTTCGATAAATAGCGAGGGCCTCCTGGTAATAGTGGAGCGCCTCATTGGACGCAGCAGATTTAAGGGCCTCTTCACCGGCCTTGATGAGATAGACCTCGGTTTTATGGAGATTTTCAGCGCTGCCGTAATGGTAGGCGAGCGTCCCGTAGAACTCATGGAGCCTCTCGCTGAAGATCCTCTCTATGGACTCCGCCACCTTACCATGAAGATCTTTCCGTTCCTGCAACGGTATTGATTCATATACGGCCTCCTGCGCAAGGGAATGGTGGAACGAGTATTCCAGCTCTTCCATCCGTGTCTGCTCTCTGAGGAGCCGTATCTGTTTCAGGTGTCCCAGTGTACCGTTGAGGCAATCCGGGCGGCCTGCCACATCAGCGAGGATTCGGTGGAAGAAGCTTCGGCCAATTACCGAGGCGACTTTGAGCAGATTGCGGCTTTCCTCGCCGAGCTTGTCGATCCTGGCCATGAGCGCTTCGTTGATCGTTAAGGGGATGACAGCCGAACCAATCTTCTCCGTTACCTCGAAACCGGTTTTACCGGCCTTCACCGCCCCTTCATCTATTAGTGAGCGAAGCATCTCCTCGATAAAGTAAGGATTTCCTCCGGATTTTTCGATGAGTTGTCCCTTGACGCCGTGCTGCAGTCCTTTGCTATTGAGGATATTGTCGATCAGCGCCTCACCGCTCTGAGGATCGAGGGGCTGAATAGGAATTTCAAGGGGTTGGAGATCGGGTATCCTCGTTTTTAAATTCTCAACTGTCCCATTGTCAGTGTCCCAGTAGCCTGGGCGAAACACGTTTATGAAGACGATCCTTTGTGTCAAGGCGAGGCGATAGGCAAACTCGAGGAGAAGCAATGAACTGGCGTCCGCCCAGTGCAGATCCTCCATCACGACCACTACCGGGCTGATCTTCGTCAAGCTGATTAGCAGTTCCCGCATGTTCTTGAAGATCAGCTTTTCCAAAGGCTCACCCGCTATATCTCTGACCCGGTCGGCATGCTTGCCAAGAAGCTTCATGCCCATCATCGTGGCCACAAAAGGGAAGACGTCGTCGGCTTGATCCAAGCAAACTCGATGGACAGAGGATTCCAATTTGTCTGACGCGATCTTGTCTGGGTCATCCTCCCGGATTCGCGCCCAGCTCTTCAGAAGATCGATGATAGGATGAAAGCTTAAGTTTTTGCCTATTGAGATTGCTCTCCCTTCCAAGAAAAGCGCTCTTTTGCTCAGGTCTCGCTTCTTCAATTCAGTCAACAGCCTTGACTTACCTATGCCCGCTTCTCCAAGCACATTTATTACCGAGCCCTCGTAGTTAACGGCCTTGAGCACCTGCAGTTCCAACATGGCAAGCTCTTGATCACGACCTATTATTTCCGAGCTCATTTCGGACTCAGAGCGCTCGGTTACCCTGTAAGCCGAGTCCATGAGCTGGTACGCTTCAACAGGGTGCTCCCGCCCCTTCACTTTAAGTCTTCCCAGCGGCTCGAACTCGAAAAAGGTCTTGGCTAGCCTGTACGTCTGCTCGGATACCAGGACTGTCCCGGGTTCTGCACGGCCCGCCATTGCAGAAGCGATGTTCGTCGTATCTCCTTGGGAGGTGAAGTCCATGCGCAAGTCGTCACCAATGGCGCCCACGCCCACGGGACCGGAGTTAAGTCCTATGTTTAACTTGAAATCTATGCCGTACAGCGTCTTGAGATTTGCCTCAAAGGGCTCAAGAGCTTTCCGGATTGCAGCACACGCGTAACACGCCCGCTGAGCGTGGTCCTCACAAGCTATAGGCGCTCCGAAGAGAACCATGACACCGTCGCTCCTGAACTGATTGATCGTTCCTTCGAACTCATGGACCTCATCCATTAGTATCCGGAAACAGCCATTCAGCGCCAGGTTAATGTCCTCCTGATCAAGCTTATCTGAAATAGAGGAAAACCCGGCCACATTCGCGAACATGGCTGTCACGAGTATGCGCCGACCCTCGATGTTGCTTCTGGTGGCGAGAATCTTATCAGCGAGGTCCTTGGGGATGTAGGAATCCGGGCGGCCATAATCAACGTGAAGGAGTGTCCGAATAGCCTTTTCTAGTATAGATGGATTTCCTCCCGCCTTCTCTAGAATCTTGTTCGTGAGCATAAGCGCAAGGCTCTCATCGGGAAGCAGGCTCACAGCCAGTTCTGCGCTCTCAGCAGGTCCCAACGGCTGCAGACGGATTTCATCATACATATTGTGATAAACGGTGGTCATTAGTTCACGCAGTTTGACGGGCGCGATCTCGACTGTCGGACGGCTGACTCCGAGAAAGAGAATAGGAGTGCGGTAAATCAGTGGAAGTAAGTGCTGGATCAGCGCAGCGGAAGATTGATCAATCCATTGCAGATCCTCAAGGACGAGCACCAGAGGCTGGACCCTTGCGATGCTTTCAAGAAGTTGTTCCGTAGCGCGAAAGATTTCGCGGCTGATGGCGGCGCCACTCAGAGGCTTGACCTGCTCGACATATTCGTCCGGCAGATGCAAGCCGATCATCGGCGCCAAATAAGGAAGAATCTCGGGGGATTTTTCTCCGCAAAGAGCTGTTATTCGGCTTTGTAATTTGTTCCAAGCGTCATGTTCGCGGTCCTGTTCCGAAATACCTGAGTAATGCAGGATAATCTGGCGGAACAGCCCGTAGGAAGCTGCTTCCGCCCGGACTGCAGCGCCGCCTTCCAGCCACTGGACAGGAAAATTGGTCTGGGAGCCGCATAGGTGGTTGCAGACTTCGGCGACGAGCCGCGACTTACCCATTCCCGTCTCGCCTATGAGTGAAACAATCCGACCGTGCCCCCCTGCAAGGCTCTCTATGCGACGTTTGATTACCTGGAATTCGGCTTTGCGACCAACGAGATGAGAGCTTGTCTCCTGCCGCCTGTGACGCGGAGCATCACCTTCAGCAGTGGTGAGGTCAGCCAAACCCCGGAGCATTACCTTCGGCGCCGCGCGAACCGCCTCTTCACCGGGGATCTCTCGTTTTGCCTTCGCACCTTCAATATTTAGTTTAAGCTTTTCATCCTCAGTCATGGAGCGCTCTTACGTCCAAGCCAATACTCATTCGTAGAAACTGCGGATCACATTTGCTTAATGCTCGTCAAGAGACCTCGGGAAAATGTTGCCTCACTTTCACCTGAGAGCCATCCTCAATCGTATACTTCATGCCTGCAATCTTCAAGGAATTATTGCACTTGACCGACAACCCTGCCTCCGAGTACGATGGTGGACACGAAAGTGTTGGGTGTCAGCACGTTTTGGCTGCAAAGGAGCCAATGAAAATGGTAACTGCGTTTGCAGGAAAGGGCGCCAAACGGGATTCCATCTCAAGATACAATCTCAGTCAGGGAAAATCGTCCCTGACTCGACGCTTTTATTCATCTTGTGGTGGCCGATATAAGATAGCAATACCGTGGGCTCTGATGCTCTCGCTGGGAATGTGGGGCGTGGTCCAGCACGGTCGCATTCTCATCTGGTTCATTATGTTTGCAGTATCCCAGACCGCGGGCCAGATTTTGTGCGTCGCCTTCGAAAAGGCGTCGCGGGGCTCCAATGTCAGTATTTACTGGGAACGGGGCTTGATGCTAAGTCTAGCGATCGACGCCCTAGTGGCCGGATCGGCCGGAATTCTTTTGTTCCCTGTCGGCTCAATGCCTCATCAGTTTGTCCTTGCGTCTTTACTAACTTGCATTGGGGGAGTGGCCGCGATCTCGTATGCCGCCCACTTGACGGGCGGTATACTCTCCATTCTTCTGATTATGCTTCCCCTGTCCGGAACAATTTTCTATCAACAAGCAGAATTTTCGCTAACGATGGCGGGCGTCCTCTTATTGGTTGCTGCGGCGCTGATTGGCGCGAGCGTCCACATGAACAGGATCCTACTCGAGTCTCTGATGCTGCGTTTTGAAAGGGACAAGCTCGTTGAATCTCTCTCACGCGAAAAGAGCAAGATGGAGAAGCTCAACGGAGAGCTGGCGACAGAAGCGCTGGAACGTCAGTTGCTTGTTGAATCCCTCAGAAGAAGTGAAGATCGGTACCGTGCCGTTGTGGAGGGCCAGACAGAACTTGTTTGCAGGCTGTTGGGTGATTACAGGCTCTCGTTCGTGAACGAGAGTTGCTGCAGCTACTCCGGCATCTCTTCTAAAGATCTGCTAGGACGAAACTTCCTGGAGTTCGTTCATCCCGGTGACGTGGCCGCGGTTCGATCTTTTTTGGAACTGGTTGCCGGAGGTGGATCCTCGGGAATGCACGAACACAGGGTGAGCGCCGAAGACGGCGAAATTCGGTGGTTGCAATGGACCTTTGAGGCGATACAAGACAAGTTAGGGCAAGTAGCAGAGATCCAGGGAGTAGGAAGGGATATTACGGCCCAAAGGAAAGCTGAAGAGGCGCTCCGGAGATCCCATGAAGTACTGGAACAACGAGTGCAAGAACGAACGGCTGAACTCCAAGAAATGAATAAAAAACTACAGCTTGAGATTGCCGATAGAATTGCGGCGGAGAAGTCCCTGCGAGATAGCGAGCAGCGATTTCGCACGATATTTGAGAAAGCCAAAGACTGCATTTTCGTGAAGGACAGGGAACTCAGATATTCTCATCTCAACCCTGCAATGCAATCAATATTTGAGGCAAGGGAATCAGATATTATAGGATGCGCCGACGAAGATTTGTACGGCCGCGAGCAAGCAAGTCGACTCAAAAGTGAGGACCTTCGAGTCCTGGGAGGCCAGGTGATCGAAACGGTACACACGCTCATTTTCAAGGATCGGGAACTCACCTTCAGCTCCGTCAAGGTCCCGATGATCGATTCCTCAGGCGCTATCATTGGCCTGTGCGGCATAGCTCGTGACGTAACCGAACGCCTAGGCGCCCGGATGACACGTCAGATAGGTGGCCTGGAATTCAAATCCGGCGCCATGCGCAGCACGCTGGACCAAGCTGGGTTGGCCGCTAAAAGCGACAGTCTCGTTCTACTTCTTGGAGAAAGTGGGTGCGGCAAGGATTTTCTGGCACGCCACATCCATCAGATCTCCCACCGCACGGGAGGCCCGTTCTTTGCCATAAATTGCGCTGCATTAGCCCCGGAACTGGCAGAATCGGAACTCTTCGGTCATGAAGCCGGTTCCTTTACAGGGGCCCGCGCTCGCAAGCGAGGCATGCTGGAACTTGCCGAAGGCGGCACGCTGCTGTTAAACGAAATAGGCGAACTCTCACTGACTCTCCAGGCCAAGCTCCTGACATTCCTGGACACGCGAACATTTACGCGTGTCGGCGGCGAGGCCAACATTGAAGTCAACGCGCGACTGATTGCGGCAACAAACCGTGCGCTCTGGAAGGAAGTGGACGCCGGTCGGTTCCGTCATGACCTGTATCACAGGCTTAATGTGTTTCCTATTCACATCCCGCCGCTTCGGAAACGGTTGGAAGACCTTCCTCTTCTAATTGACGCCAGCCTGACCGAGCTGTGCGCCAAACTCGGGCATGGAGAGGTTCCTCGTGTGGACGCGCGGTGCATGCCTATCTTAACCGAATATCACTGGCCCGGAAACGTGCGAGAACTAAGAAATGTTTTGGAGCGCGCCGTAATTCTCTCAGCAGGCGGAAAGATTACGCCGGAAGTGATCAAGCTTTTGGACAGCCGGAGCGTGCCTCAGGGACAGGACGGTTGGTGTTATATGGTGCATTTTCCGACCGCGCCCGAGAATCTAAACGATGTGTCGAACGACGTGAGGTCAGAGTTGATCAGAGAGGCGCTTCGCCGTACATCCGGGGTCAAAAAGGACGCAGCGGAACTCTTAGGGGTATCTGTCGAGTCGTTCAGATACCAGTCAAGATCTCTTGGCGCATGATTCCGTAGCCGGTCATTTTTTCGCCCCACCGTTGAATTTCAACGGTTCATAAAACCACTGTTATTTAAGTATGATGGTAATGGGGCTATCGGTCCACCGTTGAATCTCAACGGCAAATTGAATCGCGGGCTGGATCGGGGCGAAACTCGCCTTCATTGGCTACACTCCGTATCTCATTGTTACTACTCCTTTTTACAACCTGAGTGATATTCTCCAATTGGCTTGGCACGCAGCGTGCATGGACGAGACGTCAACGTTATGTGATGTCGTGCGGCCCATCGGATGGCCTTTCCTTGGAGGACGAGATGACTGTTTTGTCAAAAGGCGCAGTTGTCGATTCTCCACTGGGAAAGCGAGAGATCGATTCCCAGGGCGCTGCTATCTCCGGAGTGAGGCTGGATGTATCCAAAGCTTACAGCGGAGTCCCCGGGCTGCTCCAAAAGGTAATCAACGAAAACGATGCAGCGGCTTGGACTCAGATTCTATCCAAAATTGATTACATATATGTCAATCTCGACCATTCCTTGACAGGGCTGGATAGGGACACCGCTTTTTCCTCTGAAGTGACATCGCAAATAAGAGCGGGAAAGAAACTGCTATTCAAGCCCAACTTAGTCGCCCCAACAGTCATCGACCCTGAGACGCACGGAGAAGGTCCGGGAGGAGCGATCTGTACCGAGTGGCCTCTGATGGCTGCTCTCATGCGGTGGTTCCATGACAAGCTTGAGATAACGTATCACCAGATGGCCCTAGGGGAGGCTTCCGCAACTACCCCGTATCTTGAACGCTACCTAACAGACCTTTCAGGAAAGACCATAACTTCAGAGGCCGTTATTGAGGGAAGAAGCGCGGATTTGTATGCAGGCTGGGGGTTCTTTTTTGTTCGCCAGTACTTATCGGAGCGACATCCTCCCTCCCACAAAGACGATCCCATGAGAGGGTACGATGATAGCGTGGCCGGAAAATACCTTCCACCCGGCAGAGCCATGGACAGGCTAACTGTCTATGACTTGAACAAACTTCACAACGATGCTTCCAGGGGCATCGACGTGCCGGTTCCCGATGGGGCCAACTACAAAGAAATTGCGCTGCACAAAGTGATTGCAGGGGGCGATCCCCGAGACCCCAACGACCTTAGAGACTATCCCGGTTGCGTTATCGTAAACGTTCCCAAGATGAAGATTCACGCTCAAGATCTCATTACCAATGCTATCAAGAACCTGGGTATCGGCCTTTATCCGATGCAGGCCCCTTCCAAGGCCGGCAGCGGCGCCACAAAATGGAAATATTCTTGTCCTTCCACATCCGTTCCATGCATTAAAGGTCGGTTGCCGCACATGCCTTGGGTTGTTGAAATGGACGACGATACCAATCTGCCTGTCAAGAACAACAACGGTGAGTACATCGCTACCAAGACGGCAGGAATGCCGGGAACTCAGGCTGATGCTATCAGAGCAGTGCAAAACCGCAATGTGTTTATGGTACACGTGGTTGACGCTATAGACATGATAAATATCTCTCATTATCCTGACTCAACAGCCGCCAGAGTTCCTGAGGGCTATGTTTGGTCATCTCTTGACTGCGTGGCGCTGGATCTGTTCTGCGCCAGATATTGCTTCAAGACTATCCCAATGGTCGAGGCGCTGAAACTCAAAGAAGAAAATGGCTGGCCCACCGAGTTCGTCCGTCATGTTCCCGTGGCCAACGTCGCCGGCACGAATATCGTAACCGAAGAGGGCCTCGATTCGCCTCTCTTCAGGTACAACCTGTATCGCTACTGTGAAGAAAGGGGTGTGGGACAGCAGAAATACTATGTCGTGGGGTGGGACGGCTTGACCGAAACGCCATTAGCGTCCCTAGAGGGCCACCTCGGCAGGGTGGACGATATTAGGTTCAAAGAGCTGATGACGAAGACGATGTATTACAACCCTACTTGCATGTTATGGGATATGCAGAAAACTCTCCTGAGCTATGCGGAAGCGCACGATACCTTAATCGGCTCCTCTCTTTTGAAGTCGTTTCTGGACAACTTTGACGAGAATAATGATGGCGTAATCGATTACGACGAGAATGGGCGGAAAGGATTCTGGACTCCAGCCTTCGGTATAGATACCTATTCTCAGTATCTTACGCTAATCGGAAAATATGGCGCACTCAGGGGGACTTTCAATGCAATTTCCAATTTTTTTCTCAAAGCTACGCGCAAAGAGTGGAATTCGCAAGGTCATGATTTCGCCGGAGAATATGTGCTTATTTGGATAGCCACTCGAGCTTTTGATATGTCACGATCTGAAACGATGAGAGCGGACACCTTTGTGCAGGGACTGACTTGGGGTAAGGGCAGTTGGCCGAGCTGGCGCTTGGCCACCTACATGTTTCTCGTAAACCATATTTATGGGTCCGACGTACCCTCCGGAGTTACTCTGCAATCGCTGTACGGCGCAGCATTCCAATATGCAGATAAAGCCCTCAATGGAGGCGCTTACACCGGAAGTACCGAGTTGAAAAGCGATGCAGACTCCATCAAGAAGTATTTTGAGGCTGTCTCTGCAGGCGCAGATCCTCTCAACTTTACGCTTTATGTGCCTCCCGAGTATGGGAGTCCGGATACGGTCAAGATACCCAATGTGGAGGAAACTGAAGACCCCAGGAAGATCTTCACGGCTCATTTTAACGGCGGGCTCGAAGTATGGTGACAGCTCCGCCGGCGACTACTTCAACCCTCAAACGGAAAGAGGGGCTGACCATGTTCAAATTCGACGACAAGAAATGCCATAAGATGCCGGCCCATTTCATGGCCTCCGTCAGGAAGGTCAATACCGTTCAACCGGGGCAGCCGCAGAAAACTGACTATGAATATGAACGTAACGGTGTAGCTCATTTGTTTATGTTCTGATTTCAAATATAGGTGAAATACTTCAATGACATCAGGTCCTCAGCAAGAACAAAGCCATGCAAGAATGAGGGAAGAATCTGATCTCTCCCTGGAAGTTGTCATCTTACTCATCTTCGGAGTATTCTGGCTCCTCTTTGGCCTGCTGCTGTTTAAGATTTACACCGGAGATCTGCCATATAACTTAGACAGTACCTACGGCCTCTTTCTGGTCATTGTTTCCTTTCAGATGATCACCATGGGTAAGACCCCGTTTGGCGACCTTCGACGGTCATGGGCGCTCGTCGTCATTGGAATGGGCACGGCTATTCTCGGAATTGCCACTTGCTTCATTCCCGGATACTTTACAAAATTTGTCAGCACACTGGTTGGAATAGTCCTTTTTGCAGGCGGGATTGCTCTTTTCATGCAGCTCTGTATTTCTGAAACAAAGGCGAGGCTGTGGATAAAAATTCCGGGAATATTACGGCGCCTAACCATAGCGTGTGCCCTTGTCTATGCCTTAACAATCATTTCAGGCCTGATAACACTAGTTCCCGGCCTCAGAGCGGACCCACGGACGGCCATTGTTGTCATGTTCTATGGCATGAGTTTCTTCTATCTGGCGTGGTGTATCCGGAAGGTCGGCAGGACATATGGTCCCGAAAAGCCAGATGACTCGGCGCCGACTATACGGAGTTCAGATCGGGCTGATTCACAAAGACGTTTTAGCTTATTACGGGAGGCCTCTCTTCCTCTCTCGCTGGCAATCCTGATCCTTTCAGGATCTCTTACAATACTTCTTGGATTACTGCTCTTTCCGGTCAGCCTGGGCATGCTTCCATTCTCACCGGATGGTCAGCTGGGTCTGCTTCTGACCATTATGGCCATCCAGATGATGACCTTGGGAGACACCCCGCTCGGCCAGTATACGCGCTCATGGTTCATGATAATCATAGGCATTGTATTTGCCGGATTGGGAGCCGTTTCATGTATCGTTCCGGGTATGCTGACCGGAATGATTCAGATACTCCTAGGGCTTCTGAATATCATCGGGGGGGCCGCATTCTTTATCAAACGATTTCTCGCGAAACTGCATGGAACTGGGACTCCAGCGGAGGCCCCTATTGTTGTTCCCCCCATTGTGAGAAGACTGGCGGGGACTCAGATAGTGGTACAGTTGGTGAGCATAGCCTTTGGCATATACATGCTCTTGCCGACTCTCGTGCCTCTTCTCGTTGCTGCGGGCATCCTCGTCATACTTGGCGCTCTCCTTTTCATATTGGCCTCCCTCCTACGGAAGGTAGAAGCAATGGAAGCGAGTGAGGAACAACAGGTTGTTTAACGCGGCCATATCCGGCCCCCTTTGGTCTTCATTGAGGAGGTGACGAAGATGTTTCCCAAACTGTTCAGCCCGGTACGGATCGGTGGGCTGGAGATCAAGAACCGCGTGGCGATGACGGCCATGGGAGTGAACCTCGCCGCGGCTGGGGGCGGCGTAAACGACGACATCATCGCTTTCTACGAGGCGCGGGCCCGGGGCGGAATCGGGCTCATCGTCAGTGGGCTATGCCGAGTCATGGACGGCACGGGCGCGGCTGAACCCTGCCAGCTCGCCTCTAGAAACATTGCGGACGTGCAGGGGCTCGGGCGGCTCATGGACACGGTGCACAAGTACGGCGCCAGGATGTTCATCCAGTTGCAGCACCCCGGCCGCAACGGCAGCGTGGCGGTCGGAGGCGAGCATCCCGTCTCCGCCTCGGCGGTGCTAAACCCCTTGACGGGAGCTGCGCCGCGCGCGCTCACGGTCGCGGAGATCGGGGAAATCCAGGAGGCGTTCGTGAAGGGGGCGTGGATGGCGCAGATGGCGGGCGCCGACGGCGTCGAGCTGCACGGCGCGCATGGCTACCTGATCAACAGCTTCCTGTCCCCGTATCTCAACCGGCGTGATGACGATTATGGCGGCGCCTTCGAGAACCGCCTGCGGTTCCTGATGGAGATCCTCGCGGGCATCCGCGCGGCCTGCGGCAACCGCTTCCCGCTCGGCGTCCGCCTCTCGGCCGAGGAATTCCTGGGAGACCAGGGGAACGACCTCGCCGCAAGCTGCAGGATCGCAGCCGAACTGGAGAAGGCCGGCGCCGACTTCCTCGACATCAGCTCCACCATCCCGGACAGCCCCAAGTTCACCGCCTGCATCGAGCCGTGCACGATCGAGCAGGGATGGAAAAAATACATGGCGGCTGAGATTAAGCAACACGTGAAGATACCGCTCATCGCGGTAGCGAACATTAAGGAGCCGGCGGTCGCGGAGGCGATCCTGGAGGAGGGCTGCTGCGACCTGGTGGGCGTCGCGCGCGGGCATCTCGCGGACCCGGAGTGGTGCAAAAAGGCGAAGGCCGGCAACACGGAGACCATACGCAAATGCATTGGCTGCCTCGTGTGCTATGACGAGATCGAGCACTGCCGGCGCGTCAAGTGTTCGGTGAACCCGACCACCGGCCGCGAACGCGAGTTCGCCAACC